>FWPU01000903.1_pt1 | contig 93410 bp, 77 predicted proteins | sample 2228361 | NCBI WGS metagenome assembly FWPU01 (sample SAMEA103939777, study PRJEB20133) | metagenome
CCCACGTTCCACGTTCCCACGTTCCCACGTTCCACGTTCCCACGTTCCCACGTTCCCACGTTCCACGTTCCCACGTTCCCACGTTCCACATTCCAATCTCCAATCTAAAATCTACAATCTAAAATGGCAGACTCCCGATGCACACGAGCGCAGACAGGCCGAATGTCACCAATTCGCGCGTTCTTTATCAGGGATAGTAGTGATCATCAGTCGCAACGAATGGTCGGCACACGACATAGCTCGTGCTGACGGCGCCTGACAGGGAAGGAGATAACTGACGTGTCGCGTAGAACCATCGGTATCGGCATCCTCATCACCCTGGCGCTGATCGGGGCGCTGGCACTGTCCGTGACGCTGCTGCGCCCTGCAGACGAGGCGGCGCGGCCGCGGCAGTTCATCGGCCCAAACAGTGCGCATATTCTGGCGATGGCGTTCGACCCGACGACGCCGACCACGCTCTACGCCGGGACGGAGGACGGCGTCTACACAAGCGACGACGGCGGCGCCACCTGGCGCGCGGCGGGATCGGGACCGTTTGAGGTGAGGGCGATCAGTATCGACCCTGTAACGCCGACGACGTTGTACGCAGGGACAGAGACGGTGCAAGGCATGTTCAAGAGTGAGGACGGCGGCGCGACCCGGCGCGCCATCAACAATGGGCTGGGAGAACGCCCGTTCACCTATGCGCTTGCCATCGACCCGGCGAACCCGCAGGTGATCTATGCGGGAACCGAGAACGGCGTCTACAAAAGCAACAACGGCGGCGCCGCCTGGCGCAGGGCGCTTCCGATGGAGCCCGCCATTGCCCTCGCCGTCGATCCGCTGGCGCCGGCAACGCTCTATGCCGGCGGAGGAGCAGGAGGTGTGCGCAAAAGCGAAGATGGCGGTATGACCTGGCGCATGTTCGACAACGGTCTGCCGGCAGACGCCCGGATATCGGTCCTGGCGCTCCATCCGACGGAGCGCGGCGTGGTGTATGCCGGAACGAACAATGGCGTGTATGCCAGCGCGGATGGCGGCGTCACCTGGCGCGCCTTCAATGACGGTCTGCTGCAGCCGGACGGCACGGCGCCGGTTGTTTTCCGGATGGTTGTGCATCCCTCAGGGGACATATTCGGATGGAGCGGCGACCGTCTCTACTGGCGCGCGCGCGATAGCGACGCCTGGCGCCAGGCGCCCTTTTCTGCACCGGTTCCCCCCGGCATGCCGGGGCGTGAAGGCGGGATGTGGTTACTGACGGTTCTTCCAACCACACCGCCGACGCTCTTTGTGGCGCCAGATCGTATGTCCGCCTATCCCGGACTGTACCGCAGCACGGACTTTGGCGCCACCTGGCAGCCGGCCGGTTTGCACGCTTATGTGACACATCTGGCGGTCACGGAATCCGCTCTCTACGCGGGCACGTACAACGGCGGGGTGTACCGCAGCGAGGATCGCGGCGTCACCTGGCGCGTCGCCAGCACGGGGCTGACCCACTTCTCCATTGGCGCGCTGGTCGTCGATCCGACCGTCCCCGGCATGATGTATGCCGGAACCGGCGACGGGGTTTGCCAAAGCGTCGATGGCGGCGTCACCTGGCGCGCCATCGGGTTGCGCGGGCAGTGGGTGTACACGCTGGTCTTCGACCCGCAGCGCCCGACCACGCTCTACGCCGGCGCCAGTGAAGGGGTGTTCGTCAGCGACGACCGCGGTGCGACCTGGCGCGCCACGGGGTTGACCGGGCGCAGGATATGGGATCTGGCACTCGACCCGAGCGCGCCTTCCACGCTGTACGCTGCAGCCGGCGACGATGGCGTGTACCGCAGCGATGACGGTGGCGCCACCTGGCGCGCCGTCACTGCAGGGATGAGCGGGCAAAGGGTCCTCGCACTGGCTGTTGCGCCCACCACGCCGCCGACGCTGTATGCGGGGACAGGGAGCGGCGCGAGCGGATCAATCTTCCGAAGCGTGGATGGCGGCGCAACCTGGAACGAAACCGATATCACCAGTCCTGCGGATAGTGTGTCTGCAATCGCGGTCGATCCGACCGTGCCAGCCAGGGTGTATGCCGTAGCAAGTTCACCGGGGGTATTGCGCAGTATCGATGGCGGACTGACCTGGGACATATGGAGGAGATATGATGTAGCAACGGCGCTGGCAATTGAACCAGCACAACCGACGGCGATCTACGTCGGGGCGCGGCAAGGAGTGGAGCGATGGACGGAGGATGACCGGTGATACTCCATCCTGCCAGTTCAGCACGATCACTCGTCGTGGTCAACACCGTGCTCCCGCCGTCGAACGTTGCGAGCGCATCGACCGGCGGCGGCAGCGCAGCAAATTACAGACTCCCCTGGCTTTCCGGCAACCCGCCGCGCGCCGGATCGTACAGCGAAACGAGCGGCTCGAACCCCGCAACGACAGGCGCCGTGGGTGCAGCGACGGCGGAGACGTTCAGCGCTGCCGCCAGTGCGATCGCTGCGTAGGTAAGCATCACGAGTGTGTGGCGATTGAACATATGTCTCCCCTTGACAGGATAACGAGATCGGATATAATAGTTCAGAAATTATAAAAATCCCATTTTCTCCCGATATTAACACTACAGCGAGACTTCTGGCATACGACAGCGGCAACCATTGCTCCTCGACCTGATTTCGAGTCTGTCAACCCGTTCGATGCGCTATCGCCAGATCTATGTCAATCCGCCGAATCGCGCACAGCAGGCGATTGTCGATCACGAAGCCATCCTTGACGCCTGCCGATCCGGTGACCCGATCGCCGCCGGGCAGGCGGTGCGCAGCCATCTCCGCCGCACGCTGGAAGGCGTTCTCGCGACACTCAAGGTTGCCCCTGAGTCTGACGGCGACTCGATACATCAGCCATAGGTCACGGTCAAAGGAGGTCAACGTATGACTGGTCACACATTCCAACGACGGATGCCCTGGACACTGCTGCTCGTGTGGGTTGTGGCGCTGGCTGTAGGCGCCTGTGGTCAGGCGCCGGCCGCACCTGCACCCACCACTGCGCCGGCCGCACCCGCGCCCACCACCGCGCCGGCCGCGCCGCAAGGGGCGCCGATCAGGGTTGGATGTTCATTGCCGTTGACCGGCGCATTTGCTGACACCGGCGTCTGGGTCGAACGCGGATACCGGCAGTGGGCAGAGGATGTCAATGCTGCAGGAGGTCTGCTCGGTCGTCCCATCGAACTGATCATCTACGACGATGAGAGCAAATCCGAGAATGCGGTCAATCTACTCACACGTGTCATCGCCGTCGATCAGGTCGACCTGCTGTGCGGCGGATACCCCGGCACCGCCGCTGCTGCACAGATGGCGGTTGCCGAAAAGAATCAGAAGGTCTATGTTTCAATGGGTGGTCACATGGCGTCATTCTCGCAGGGGTTCACCTATGTGTTTGGCGCGCCGCCGCTGATGGGGCAGTGGTGGTACGAAGGGTTGTATGGCTGGCTGGCGACGTTGCCTGAAGCGGATCGTCCCAAAAAAGCGGCGATTTTCACGATCAACAATCCGGTCGGCGCCGCCATTCTGGAGCCAATGCCGGAAAAACTGGGGGCGCTCGGCATCGAGATCGTCGTCAATGAACGGTACGATGTTCCGCTGACCGATGCGACGCCGCTGGTGACCAAGGCGAAGGGCGCTGAAGCGGATATTTTCTTTGCCAATGGCTTCTTCCCCGACAGCGTGCAGATCATGAAAGCCATGCGCGCGCTCGACTACACTCCCAAATTGATCGCCCAGGGCGTCGGCTCGATCATCCCCGCCTGGGTGCAGGAACTGGGCGCCGACGGCTACTATGTCTTCTCCGGCACCGCTGTCCATCCATCGCTGCCATTCGAGGGGATCTCCAGGCTGAACGAAGTGGCCAGAGCAAAATACGAAGCGCCGGTTGCGCCGATCTATTTCATCTTTGGCTATGCATGGATGCAGGCGCTGCAACGCGGCGTCGAGGGAGCGCAAAGCCTTGATCAGACGGCCATCCGCGACTGGTTGAAGTCGAATCAGATCACCACCGTTGCCGGAACGTTTACCTTTGATGAGCGCGGGTTGCCGCCGCCGTATAACTATCTGACCCAGGTGATCGATGGGAAGGTGGAATTGATCTGGCCGCCAGAGGTGCGCACAAAGGATCCGATCTATCCCAGACCTGCATGGGGGCAATAAGCCGCAATGATCTACGAACTGACGCAGTCGCTTACCGGTGGCTTGCTGATCGGCGGCGCCCTGGCGGTGTTGAGCGTTGGTTTCAGCATGGCGTGGGGCGTCACCCACGTGCTGAATGTGGCGCATTGCGCCTTCGCCGTGCTTGCCGCTTACCTTGGCTACTGGTCGCTCGAACGATGGGGCATCGACCCGCTCCTGGCGCTGCCGGTGATGCTTCCTCTGTTCTTCTTCTTTGGGGTGGCGATGCATGTGTTGCTCATTCGGGCGACTGCACGGCGCGCGCACGACCTGGGGCTGGCAACGATGGTGCTGACGTTCGGGCTGGGCGTGGTGATGGAAAACAGCATGCAACTGGCCTGGTCTCCCGATCCGCGTGTGCTGAAGACGGCGTACAGCAGCCTGACATTTGCGGTTGGTCCGGTTGTTGTTCAGGCGTCGCAGCTGGTTGCGTTTGGGCTGGCAGTGATCACCATCGGTGGGCTGTATCTGTTTGCTGAACGCACATTCATGGGCAAGGCGGTGCGTGCAGTCTGGCAGCAACCGGTCGGCGCGGCACTGTCGGGGATTGATCTCGATCGGGTGACAACCATTGCCTATGGGCTGGCAGTGGCGACATCGGCCGTGGGCGGGGTGGCGATGTCGCTGCTCTATACCTTCGATCCCGCCACGCATTTGAGCTGGCTGGTCTATGTGTTTCTGGTGGTCATTCTGGGCGGGGTCGGCAGCATTCTGGGATCGGCGCTCGCCGGGTTGATCATTGGGTTGATTATTGGCGTCAGCAGTGTGTTCATTCCGCTGGCGTGGAACAATCTGGTTTTGTTTGGGTTGTTGATCGTGCTCTTGCTCCTGCGTCCGCAGGGGTTGTTGCAGCGCTAGGACAGGTGGATCATGCGTCGGGTCGGGTCGGGAAGAGTCGCTTTGCCGGCGACGGATGTCGCGATCGGCATCGGGATCAGCATGGCGCTCGCTGCTGTGCCGCTGCTCAATCCTGGCACGTATGTGCTGAGTTTTTTGTTTACCATGTTCATGTACGGCGCTCTGGCGGGGAGCTGGAATATCATCGGCGGCTACGCCGGGTATCTGAGTTTCGGTCATGCGGCGTTCTTCGGGGTGGGAGCGTACACGACCGCGCTGCTGCTCTTCTACTTCGGCTGGTCACCCTTCCTGACGATGTCGCTGGCAGGCGGGACGGCGGCGCTGTTTGCTGCACTGGTCGGTTATCCGTGTCTGCGCCTGCGCGGACCGTATTTCAGTCTGGTGACGCTCATCCTGGGGCTGGCGATGTATTCGCTCGTGCTCAATCTGCCGTTTACCCAGGGTTCGACCGGGTTGTTCCTGCCATTTCTGCGGATGGATATCTCGACCAGCCACATCATCTTCTATGAAGTCATGCTTGCGTTACTGGTTCTGGCCACGGTGACTCTGCGCCAGATTACGCGCACGAAAATGGGCATCGGACTGGCGGCTATTCGTGAAGACGAGGATGCAGCAGGTACGTTAGGGGTCAATGCGACACGTCTCAAACTGCAGGCATTCATGCTCAGCGCCTTCTTGACGGGTCTTGTCGGCGGGGTGTATTCTTACTACAAGAGTTATCTCGACCCCTCCTTTGTCTTCGCAACATCCATCTCGATCACGATTGTATTGATGGCGCTATTTGGCGGTCGGTTGACCTGGTATGGGCCACTGGTGGGAGCGGTTGTGCTGTCGGTGATCAACGAAATCCTGACAACCCAGGCGCCGCCGCAAACGGCGCGGATTGTGTTTGGCGCGCTGTTGATCGGCGTCATTCTGTTTCTGCCGGATGGGTTGATGTCGATCGTGCAGCAACGTCTTGCGGCGCTCCCGGTGCGTCAGGCGCGCCAGTCGTCGGTGCAGGATCGGGTATCGTAGGGGGGCGCAGTGACGCGATGAACGCCGGTCTTCGTTGTGGGCTCTCACAAGGAGGCGCCCAATACCTGTTGCATCGGTTCTGTCACGAAGGCATCTCTTAATGCCTGTTGTTCAATTCTCGTGCGTCATGAACACTTTATACCGATTGGAATTGAACAGGCCGCATGCGCACGCTCATCAGAGCGCATCACAACGCTATCGCAGCAATCTCCAATCCAACATCTACAATCTAAAATGGTATTACTCGCCTGTGAATGCGCAAAGGCAGGAAGGAGGAACGGCATGAAAATCTTCGATCTCAGCGTCCCGACCGAGATGAGTCCCAGCGAAGTCGAACCGGTGCAGGTCGAACATATCGATCACAGGCAGACGGCGGCGTTCATGGCCAGTTTCTTTGGCGCTACCGTCGATGACCTGCCCGAAGGCAATGGCTGGGCAAACGATCAGGTCACCATTCGCGCACACGCCGGGACTCACGTGGATGCGCCGTGGCACTATTATCCAACCTGCGGCGGGGATCGCGCCCGCACCATCGATGAAATGCCGCTTGAATGGTTCTACGGCGATGGCGTCGTGCTCGATATGCGCCACAAGCCGCGCGGCGCTCTGATCGAGGTTGACGATCTGCGCGCTGCGCTCGAGACGATCGGGTATACGCTCAAACCAGGCGATATTGTGCTGATCCAGACCGGCGCCGATAAACTCTGGGGGCAGGCCGAATATTTTGCAGCCGGCGCCGGCATGAGCGCCGCAGCGACCCGCTGGCTGATCGAACAGGGCATCCGCACCATGGGGATCGATGCCTGGGGATGGGATCAACCATTCTGGGCAATGAAAGAACGCTACCAGCAGACCGGCGATCCTTCGGTGATCTGGGAGGCGCACCGCGTTGGACGTGACCTCGAATACTGCCATATCGAAAAACTTGCCAACCTCGACGCGCTGCCGCGCCCATTCGGGTTCAAGGTGGCCTGCTTTCCGGTTAAACTGACCGGCGGCAGCGCTGGCTGGACGCGCGTCGTGGCGATTTTCGAGGATCTGTGACACATCAGACAGCGAAGCCAGGGGGACGACGCATCCGTATGCTGCAAGCCATCAACATCACCAGGCGTTTTGGCGGCGTCACTGCGCTGCGCAACGTCAGTTTCTCGGTAGACGCGGGGGAACTGGTGGGGCTGATCGGTCCGAACGGATCAGGCAAAAGCACCCTGTTCAGCGTTATTTCCGGCTTTCACGCGCCCGATGAAGGCGCAGTGATCTTCGAGGGGCGAAATATTACCGGTTTTCCGTCACACCGTGTTGCCCGACTGGGTATTGCGCGAACATTTCAGATTGTGCGCCCGTTCAGCGGTATGACCGTTGTCGAGAATGTTCGCGTCGGGGTGATCTACGGATGCGGCGAGCGCAACATCGCAGCTGCCGACCGACGCGCCAGGGAACTGGTCGAGTTCGTTGGTCTGGAGCAACGCGCCGATACGCACGCGCGCAGCCTGACCCTGGCAGAGAAGAAACGCCTGGAGATCGCGCGCGCACTCTCGATCCAGCCCCGCCTGCTGCTGCTCGATGAAGTGTTTGCCGGTCTCAACCCGGTGGAAGTGCGCAGCGCGATCGATCTCATTGCCCGCATCCGCAGTCAGTTCCATGTCACAATCATCATGGTCGAGCATGTGCTCAAGGCGCTGATGGAAACCTGTGAGCGCGTCCTTGTGCTGAGTTCTGGTGAAAAGATCGCCGAAGGGACGCCTGCCGAGATAGCAGCGGACCCCCGCGTGATCAGCGTGTACCTGGGGAAGGCGTATGCTGCAGGCTGAGCATGTGAATGTCGCATACAACACCCTGCAGGTGCTGTGGGACGTATCGCTGGAAGTGCGCGACGGTGAGATTGTGGCCCTGATTGGCTCGAACGGAGCCGGGAAAACAACCCTGCTCAGGACGATCTCAGGGTTGATGAAGCCGCTGTTTGGCACAATCCGCTTCATGGGTGAAGACATCACCGGTCTGCCACCTCACGACATCTGTCGACGCGGTGTGATCCAGGTTCCCGAAGGGCGCGCCCTTTTCCCGCGTATGCGCGTCATTGAAAACCTGGAACTCGGCGCCTATCTTCCAGAAGCGCGCGTGCAGCGCCACGAAACGATCGAGCGCGTCTATCGCCTCTTTCCGCGCCTGAAAGAGCGCTGGCGGCAGGACGCCGGCACGCTTAGCGGCGGCGAGCAACAAATGGTTGCCATCGGGCGGGCGCTCATGGCGCGTCCGAAACTGCTCATGCTCGATGAACCGTCGCTCGGACTGGCGCCGGTGCTGGTCGAGACGATGATGGACGTCCTCACGCAGCTGAATGCCGAAGGCATGACCATCCTGCTCGTATCGCAGGAGGTGCATCAGGCGCTCGCGATTGCCCATCGAGCCTACGTGATCGAAAACGGTCACATTGTGCGGAGTGGAACGTCGCACGAACTGCGTGACGATGATGCCATTCGCAGTGCATACCTGGGGTTGTAGTCCAGAAAGGAACCTGTGATGAACAAGATTATCGTTACAGCGGCGCTGACCGGTGCAGTGACGGTGCCGACCCAGACGCCCTATCTGCCCTATACCATCGAACAACTGGCGGAAGATGCCGAACAATGCGCGCGCGCAGGCGCTGCCATCATTCACATCCATGCGCGCAATCCAACCAATGGCGCGCCATCGTCGGACATGGAATTGTTCGGCGAGATTCTCAAGGCGATCAAAGCCCGTACCGACGCCGTGATCTGCACCACAACCGGCGGCGGGGTCGGAATGACACCCGCCGATCGGGTGCGGGTCGTGCCTGTGTGGCAACCGGAACTGGCGACCTGCAACATGGGGTCGATGAACTTCTCGGTACATCCGGCGGCGCGGCGTTTCGCCGATGACGACTATAAATTTCCCTGGGAGAAGCAATGGCTCCTGAGCAGTGAAGATTTCATCTTTCCCAACACCTTTGCCAGCATCAAGCATTTTCTGACCGAGATGAAAAAGACCAATACCCGTCCCGAATTCGAAATCTACGACACCGGTCATCTCTACAACCTCGATTTCATGGTGCGCGAAGGTCTGGTCGAGAAGCCGATCTGGCTGCAGTTTGTGATGGGTGTGCTGGGCGGCATTCGCGCGACGCTGTACGATCTGACCCATCTGCTCGATACGGCAAATCGCCTCTTCGGACCCGAAAATTACCACTGGTCGGTGATCGGTGTTGGATATCCGCAGCAGTTTCATATGTGCACTGCAGCAATCATGCTTGGCGGTCATGCCCGCGTCGGTCTGGAAGACAACATTTTTGTGAGTCGCGGGAAACTCGGTCGTAACCATGAACTGGTAGAAAAGATTGTACGAATCGCAGCAGAGTTCGACCGTGAACCGGCGACGCCTGACGAGGTTCGTGCATTTCTGCAGCTCAAGGGGAAGGATCAGGTCGGCTTTTAGAGAACACAGAAGGAGACACAGCGTGCGTTTTGCGTACTTCACCGCCGGTATGCCGGACTACACTCCTGAAGAAGCGGTCGCAGCCCTGCGCGATGCTGGCTACGATGGGATCGAATGGCGGGTGACCGATCAGGCGCCATCGGCTGATGGTCGTCCCGGGTTCTGGGCAGGCAACCGATGCACCTGGCCAATGGCAACATTTGTCGCCGATGCGCCACGCATCCGCGCACTGACGGAGGGCGCGGGACTGGCGATGCCGAACGTGGGAACCTATGTGACCTGTGATGACCTGGCGGCGGTCGAGCAGGCGCTGAAGGGAGCGGCGGCGCTGGGCGCGCCATGCACCCGTATCAATGTTCCGCGCTACGATGGCAGAACACCCTACCTTCCGCTGCGTGACCGGAGTCGAGCACAGTACCGCGAGGTGGCGGCAATGGCGCGGCAGTATGGGGTGCGGGCGCTGATCGAAATCCATATGGGCAACATCACTCCCAGCGCCAGCGCAGCCGCCGCGTTTCTGGAGGGGTTCGATCCTGCCGAGGTCGGGGTCATTCACGACGCAGGCAATATGGTCTACGAAGGGTACGAGCAGTACCGGTTGGGGCTGGAGGTGCTGGGACCATACCTGGCGCACGTTCACATCAAGAATGCGCGCTGGGAGCGCACCGGCGCCCGCGACGACGGCAGCGTCGAATGGCGTGCGACATTTGCGCCGTTACGCAAGGGGGTTGCCGATATCCCGACGCTCATCCAGACGCTGCAGGCAGTCGGGTATGATGGGTGGGTGTCGTTCGAGGATTTCTCGACCGAACGACCGCTTACCGAGCGGATTGCAGACAATCTGGCGTATGTGAAGGGGCTGCTGAATACGTAGGCGTTCACAGAAGCTGCTTCGAAGCAACAGCGGCGGGGCGCAACGTCCCCGCCGCCGTTTTGTATCCTTCTCCCGACGCCTACGACGATGGCGGGTCTCCTGTTCCCGGGTGTTGTGCCGGCGACGACAGCGGCGCTACCGGGGCGCCCGACGGAGGAACCGGCGTCTGCGGCTTTTTGCCGCCGCGCGTGGCTTTGCGCCAGACCCAGCGGATGAACAGCACAAACGGCAACCAGACCGGCGTCCAGATGAGCAGAATGATCGCCAGGTCAACCAGCCCCTGCCCAAACTCAACCAGGTCGCGCAGCGCCAGGCGCGCCACGCGCAACGGTTGCCAGGCGTCTTCTTCGATGATCGCCGGCGGCGGCGGCACCGGAGAAAGATCGACCGTGATCGTGGACATCGCTGCGCTCTGCTTCAAATACTGCATCCGCCCTTTGATCTGCTCGATCTGCCCCTGAACATCGGTCAGCGCCTGGTTGACCTGAAGGGCATCCTCGACTTTTTCGGCGCGCGCCAGCAGGTCGAACAGGCGGTCGCGCGTCGCCTCCAGGTTACGCAGCCGCGACTCGAGATCGACGTATTCTTCGGTCACATCGTCGCCACTGACACTGCGGCTCAACACCTTCTTCGCCAACCCCTCGACGCCGCTCAACGCCTCTTCGAAGCGTGCAGCCGGCACGCGGAAGACGATAGTCGAGCGCATCGAGTCACCAGAGCCATAGGTCTGAACACTGACGACAAAGCCGCCGAGTTGCTCGGCTTTCTGGCGGATGGACGTCTCGGCTTCGGTCACACTGGCGACTTCCAGCGAAAGCGAGGCGTTCTTGATGACCAGACGTTCGGAGACCGGCGGCATCGACTGATCCGGCGCTACGCCGCTGCCGCGATCCAGCGCCGGCGCCCCTGCGACTGGCGCCGGGGTTGGCGCCGCCATAAACTCAGGTTGAGCCGGCGCGCTTGACGGCACTGCCGCTGCGCCACACGAAACCAACACCATTGCTGCAACGATAACGGTGATGAGGAGTCTGATGGAAGCCATTGTGATGTCCTCCTGGTGCATCTGTTTGCGCCGTGACGAGGGAAGGGCATGCAGTGGTGCGAGCGGCCGCTCTTATGCTCGGAACCCGTCGTCATACATGTAAACGTGCAATTGAGGGCAATTGTTCCGAATCCGGAAGGCGCTATACCATTGTAGATTGTAGATTTTGGATTGGAGATTGCTGTGATGGCATTGCCACCTCCCCGCCTGCGGGAGGGGAAGGGGGGAGCGCGCCCGCATTCGTTTATTCGTTGCCCATTCATTGACCGTCGGGGCACGGCGGCGCCTGCCCCAACGACAGGAACGCCAGATCGAGAACGATGACAAACTCTGCCTGGTTTGCCCCGTCGTACCGTCTCAGGTATAATGCCCTGGAGATCATCACACGGAGCATACCGGCATGACGGTCCAGGCCCTCTACCGGCGCTACCGGTCCCAGACGTTCGATGAACTGATCGGGCAGGAGCACGTCGTTCGCACCCTGCGCAACGCCATTGCCGAAGGGCGGGTTGCGCACGCCTACCTCTTCACCGGCCCGCGCGGCGTCGGCAAAACCACAGTGGCGCGCCTGCTGGCGAAGGCGGTCAACTGCACCGCGCCGCCGGCGGAACGTCCCTGCGGCATATGCGAGTCGTGCCGCTCGATTGCCGAGGGGCGCGCCGTCGATGTGATCGAAATGGACGCCGCCTCGCATACCAGCGTCGAGGACGCGCGCGACATCATCGAACGGGTGCAGTTTCGCCCGGCAGTCGCCCGCACGAAAGTCTACATCATCGACGAAGTGCACATGCTCTCGACGGCGGCGTTCAACGCGCTGCTGAAAACCCTGGAAGAGCCGCCGCCGCACGCGCTCTTCATCCTGGCGACCACCGAGGTGCACAAGGTCCCGGCAACGATCCTGTCGCGCTGCCAGCGTTTCGTCTTCAATCGTCATACTGTTGCATCGATTGCGGCGCACCTGCGCGCGATCGCCGCTCAGGAAGGAGTGACGATCGAACCGGGAGCAGCCGAGGCGATTGCGCGTGCTGCAACCGGCAGTATGCGCGATGCGTTGAGTGTGCTCGATCAGTTGATGGCCTATGGCAGCGGATCGGTATCGCTCGAACAGGTGCATAACCTGCTGGGCGCCAGCGAAATGCAGGAAGTGACGGCGCTGGTCGATGCCCTGATCGCCGCTGATCTGCCCGGCGCGCTGCGGGTGGTCGCCGATGTCGCTGCTGCAGGCGCCGATCTGCGCCAGTTTACCCGCGATCTGGTCGAACGATTACGGGCGCTCATGCTGGTCTGCGCCGGCGCTGATCGCTCACTGCTCGACGTTGCGGAAGAAGAAGCCGCACAGATCGAACGCCAGGCGCACGCCGCCAGCCTTGGCGCATTGATGCGCTGGGTCAAATTGTTCAGCGAACTCGATTACCAGCTGCGTGTCAGTTCCTACGGTCAACTGCCGCTCGAACTGGCGGTCATCGAAGCGGTGATTGCTCCTGCGCCAGCGACAACAGCACACAGCGCAGTCACTGCCACACCGCCACGTCCTCCGGCGGTGCGTCCGGCTGCAGCGCCTGCCCGCAACATGCCGCCGTCACAACACGCTTTGACGCAACCGGCAACCACGCCTGCTCACGATGCTGCACCGCCGCAACGCGCACCAGCGCAACCGGCGCCCGCGCCTGCCCGTAGCACGGCGCCGTCGCAGCATACGCCAGCCCAACCGGTTCCACCCCCTGCCGGCGCTGGAACAGAACCAGCATCAACACCACCGGCCGATACTGTGCGCGAAGCGCCGGCAACCACCCCAACGCCTGCAGCGCACCAGCCAGACCCGACCGGTGACTCGTTTACCCGGCATCAGGAACAGCCGCGACAGGCGTCAGGAACCGGTAAGCCGGCGGAGGCCACCAGCGATGGCGTGGCAGCTGCCAACGCCGACGCTGCTGCATTCGAACGGATCGAGGGGATCTGGCCCGCCGTCGTGCGCGACGTGCGCGTCCGCAACAAAACACTGCAGGCGTTGCTCAACAGCGGCGCGCGCCCGGTCGATGTCAAGGACGACACGCTCATTCTGGAAGTGCCGAGCGAATGGTTGATGAACCAGATCGAAAAACCGGCGATGCGCCAGATTGTCGAGGAAGTGCTCAGCAAGCATATGGGCGCGCCATTTTCGATTCGCTGCGTGGTCGAGGCGCAGCGACGCGAGAATCCAGGCGCGTTGCGCGAACAGATCCGCATGTCGCGCAAAGACCCGCTCGTGCGCGCTGCGCTCAACATTTTTGATGCCGATATCATTGCTGTAGAAGACCCGAATGAATAACAAAGGAGGAACTCCGGCATGAACCCGCGACAGCTCGAACAGATGGCCCGCCAGATGCAAAAGGAGATGATGCGCATCCAGGAGGAGCTGGCGAATACCACCGTCGAAGGCGCTGCAGGCAGTTATGTCACGGTCACGATGAACGGCCACCGCGAAATCCAGTCGATCAAGATTGCTCCCGAAGTGGTTGACCCCGACGATGTCGAAACGCTGCAGGACCTGATTGTGGCAGCGATTACGGATGCCAGCAAAAAGGCGCAGGAACTGGCGGAACAGCGGCTTGGACCTCTGGCCGGCGGGATGAAGTTGCCGGGGTTCTAGCAGGGGCGTTATCAGAATGTTCTGAGACCGCCCCCCAACCATGAGAGAAAACAGTTCATCCAGCATGCATCAACCGCCCGACATCCAGATTCTGCCCGCGCCGGTCATTCGCCTGATCGAGGAGTTGAGCCGGTTGCCCGGCGTGGGTCCTAAAACGGCGTCGCGCCTGACGTTCTTTCTGCTGCGGGCGCCGGATGAATTGCCGCGCGCGCTTGCAGACGCTCTCCTTGGATTGAAGGAACAGGTCCAGCTCTGCTCGCGCTGCTATTTCATCACCCAGAGCGATCTGTGCACCATCTGTACCAATCCCGCCCGCGATCAGCGGGTGATCTGCGTGGTCGAAGAGCCGCTCGATGTGGTCGCCATCGAACGCACCGGCATCTATCGCGGGTTGTACCACGTGTTGCATGGGCGCATTGCGCCGCTTGAGGGGATGAACCGCGAAGACATCTACTTCGATGAATTGCTTGACCGGGTGCGCACCGAGCCGGTCGATGAAGTCATTATCGCAACCAACCCGAATCTGGAAGGCGAAGCGACCGCGTTTCATCTCCAGCGCGCGCTGGCGCCGCTTGGCGTGCGGGTGACCCGCCTGGCGCGCGGGTTGCCGACCGGCGGCGACCTGGAGTGGGCCGACCCTGGCACCCTCAGTTCGGCGCTCGAGGGTCGTCGTGAGATGTAGCTGCTACGAAACGCTCAGGTTGTCGAGCGACGGAAGCGCCACAATCCAGACCTGACCAGGGTTGAACGCAACCTCATTCCCCGCAGCATCGAGAAGCAGGAGAGGACTTTCGGGCGAGTCTTTACGCCACGTCACCTCACGTTCAACACCGTCGAGAAAGACACGCGCCCGCCCGCTCCCGATCACCTTTTGCTCGATCCGTCCTTTGTCATCGCCGGGGATAGGCGCCTCCGGCACTTCCATCACCACCACATTCTTGACACGCAGTTGCTGCCCGGTCACAGCATCGACCGCCGGGCGACCGCGGCGCAGGCGAAGATAACTGTTCGTTGCCGGATCATACGTCCACCCTGCCGGGTCTTCACGATAGATGAAGAAATACTCGATCCGTTTCGAAGGCGGACGCGCATCGGGAGGAGCATCGGTCTTGAACAAAAAGCCAATGTTCGGGTCGGCGAACGGCTCTGGCGCAACATTGCGCAATGCGCGCTCGAGGGCGGCGCTGTCGGTGTACAGATTGTGCGGAGCAGCGCGCTGACTGATGCGGGTAAAGTAAACGCTTTTGTCACGGAACAGCGCATCGACATCGACGAGTTCGGTTGTTTGCTGCAGCGCCTCCAGCGCCTGCGGCGCACCGCCGGCATGCACATACAGACCCCGAAATTCAGTTGCCCAGTGAACGAAATAGAGCCGGGCGCTGCGCACCGGACCAATCGAGGATGCTGCCGGGGTAATTCCCGGAACATAGATTGCCATAAAGCGCGTCAGACCGAACTCCGCCAGCGCTTCGAAGACAACCGCGGCCTTATCGAGACCCGACTGCGGGTAGGCGTTCGGGTGATTGTCGATCATGACAATAATCGGGCGTTCGCGAAGCGCACCCCGTCCCAGCGCCGGCGCACCGGTGATCGGATCACTCGTCACAATCGGAAGCGCGGTTGGCGCAGCGGTTGGAACAGCCGTCGGGACAGCCGTTGGCGGCGTCTCGGTTGGGACATCCGTCGGCGCTGCCGTTGGCAGCGCCTCAGCAGGCGTGGGCGCCAGGGTCGGCGCAGGCGGTGCAGCGGGGGTTTCGGTCGGCACCGCGACGGAAGCCGGGGCGCCACACGCGCTGATGACCAGCGCCCACGCGAGACTGAGCAGGATGAACGCGCGATAGGGGGAGACCCCGATGAAGGGCTTTCTCGATTTCATTGATGATCCCCGGAACGATGGCGTCACAATAACAGGCATTTCATTCGGCGCCTGCTATTGTACCATAGCCGCGCCCTGCGACAACACCGGCAAACGCGGCATCATAGCGCGCCGCCATCTGAGACCAGTCGTACTGTGCTGCAATAGAATGGAAATCGAGCGCCTTCAGCGATGATACCGCTGCAATCGTCTCGCTCAGACGATCGGTCAGCTGTGCATCATCGTCGTAGAAGCAACAGGGCTGGAGGGAGGATGGGATCAATTCCGGGTAACTCAAACGGCGCGGCAGCAGCGGCACACACCCGCAGTACATTGCCTCGACCACGGCAATGCCGAAGAACTCCTGAATGGCGGCGCTGACGACAATATCCGCCTGGTGGAGCAACCGCCGATAGGTTTCCAGATCGGGAACATACCCCCAGGCCAGTGTACAGTCGGCAAACGCCTCGCGCGCCACGACGAACGTCGGATGATGCGGATCGATATGCTCACCGATCACGATGAGGCGGAAGTCGATCCCACGTTGCCTCAGTTCGGTCAACGCAGCAAAGAACGTTTCGGGACCCTTATCGTACTCCCAGCGACTGTTCCACAACAGAATCGGCGGCCCACCAGCAGATGCACAGCGCGAGGGCGACGGCAGGTCGAGACGCGCCAGATCGATGCCCGGCGGCAACACCTGCGACCGCGCCGCAAGCGTCTCGATCAGATCGAGTTCCTGATAGTCATGGTACCGTCCGGGCAGACCAGGCAACGCTGCGAAGAATGAGTCGCGGTGGAATGCCGAATTGAAGAACACCGCGTCAGCAGCCAGCATCGAGGTATAGTTGATCCAGGGAAACGCCAGATCGCGCGTGCGACCCGGCGGCAGAGGATAGGTCAGCTGATTTTCGTGCATGTAGAGGGCGGTGGCTGTCTTTCCGAAGATGTCGCGTGTCAACCCCAGGAATGTCGCCAGATCGAGCATATCAGTGGCGACGATCAGATCGACAGGGGGAAGCGCGCGGCGGCGCACTTCACGCGCAAAGGTAATCGCTGCGCCACGCATCCGCCAGCGCCATCCGCCAGCCGGCGAAAGGGGCAAAAGTGTGACAGTATGCTGGCTGTGACGCGCAAATCCCTGCGCCACAACAGCATGGGAACCGCCATGAAAGGCATCAAGCCAGAGAATGTGCATCGGGCATCGAAGACGGACGGATCAGGATTGACAGCAGCGCCTGTCGCCTGTCCAGATAGTATCATTGCACGACACACTGGCGCTGCCGCAATTGTACGTGTTCAGATCAGGAATCACGCATCTGCCCGGAAGCGCAGGCGTCTCGTCTGCATTTGGGCGAGCGCGGGCAGGATGTCTGCGCATCCAGAAGAAAAGCGAACGTGCATAGACAACCCTCTGATCAGGCAGACAGATTGCTGTGCTGCATTCGCGATGCCGGCCAAACGGCATTCGGACAGGCTCCTGGAGCCTATCCACATAACGCAGGATACCGAACAACCGCCCCTTCGATACGCGCTACGCGCTACTCAGGATGCGGTTGTTCGGACAGGCTCTTACTTACGCGCACTCCATGTAGCACTGGCGCACAGCACACCGTCGAGTTGCGCGGTAAGCGCCCCATTGGCCAGCGACTCCGACACAAACGTACCACTCACACTGATCGTATGGTTCGGATTGCCGCCGGTAATCGGATTGAAAACGCTGCCGCTTACCGCGAAGGCATTACCGCTGATACGGATACCATTCGGGAAATTCGGATAGGTCTCGAACGGGCACGACGGACCATCGACCGATACGCGATAGATGGCGCCATTGCGCACCTCGATCTCGAAGCGCCCTGGCGGATAGTTGCCGGTTGTCGTCGTACCGGCGTTCGTACCGCGCCAGACGCCGTCATACGGACTGCCTTCGGGTGTCGGTGTTGGCGGTTCTGGGGTCGGCGTCGGCACATCGGTTGGGACTACAAGGTCCTGGCGCGCAGTAAAATCGACAAAGAAAATCTCACCCGGCTGACCGCTCAGGCGCACCCGCACCTGGTGTCCCGCCTGCTCGGCAGGCGTGGTTGGCTTGTTGTTAACCGCATACACGGCAATTCCCCACTCCCCTTCGCCAAGCCCGCAGATACGATAGTTGCCGGTGTCGTAGAAATGCTTTGCCGGAAGGGTTCTGCCACGATTATCGACCTGCACATAGAAACTCTGAAACAAACCGCCGTTCGCCTGGGTGACACGCCCCTGAATGCAGGAACCGCCTTCCCCCTCGGCAGGATTGATCGTTCCGCGCCTGGCGGCGCCACGAAACAGATCGCCGCTGCCGCCGATACCGAGCACAACACCGGTCGGGCCGGCGGGCGCCGTAGTTGGACCGGCAGGGACAGGAGTCGGGCTGGGAGGGTTCGGATCAGGGGTATTGGTTGGACGTGGCGTATTGGTCGGACGTGGGGTATTGGTTGGACCTGGCGTATTGGTTGGCGCAGGCGTATCGGTTGGTACAGGGGTATCGGTCGGCGGCAGCGCGGTTGGCGACGGCTGGAGCGCAATCGCCGTCTGCGTATTGGCGCTATCGACCTGATTAACAATTGCACGCGCTGTTGCAACCTCAGCCGTGCGTCGTTCCGCTTCCGCTGTTTGCAGCACGACGGCGGTCTGCAACAGTTGCTCATTATCCAGCGGCGCAGCAGTCGGCAGCGGCGTCATCGTCGGTACGCCGGTTGCATCGACTGCTACAGCGCCGCCTGGTGTCGTCTGTGCTGGCGGTTGGGGTGGCCTGCTGCCAAACGCAAAGAAGCCGCCGATCGCTGCCAGCGCCAGAACCACGACGCCAAGCAGGGGCCACAGCCAGCCGGGACGAGCAGCAGGCGCTGCCGGAGCGGACGCCGGCTGATTTTGCGTTGTACTGGTCACAGCCTGTGAAGCCGCGCCTGTCGATAGCGCTCCGGCGCCAGCATATGCCGCCTGCTGCTGTTGGGGGTCGGCAAGGCGGATCACGGTTGGCGGCGGCTCGTCGAGCAATACGGTTGCCGCAGCGCCGCCACGCGCCGCATCGCGCAGCGCTGCGCGCAGCGCTGCTGCCGACTGATAGCGCTGATCGGGGCGCTGCGCCATAGCATGCATCAGAACGGCGGCAATCGCAGGTGTGATGGCGGGATTCTGCTGATTGGCAGGGACGAGCGGGTCCGGTTCGCCATTGATGATGGCAGCAGCGCGAGTGAGCGCATCCGGAGGCGGCTCGCCGGTCAGCAGATGATAGAGCGTTGCGCCGAGTGAGTAGAGATCGCTGCGCGGATCGGTTCCTGTGCCCTTGATCTGCTCAAGAGGCGCATAATGCGGCGTGTATCCGAAAACGCTGGCAGTCGACGCCGAACGGGTCATGGCAGCGGCAGCGCCCTTTGCCAGCCCAAAATCGAGCAGAATGATCTCGTTGCGGTCGGTCAGTTTCAGATTTTGCGGCTTAATATCGCGGTGAATGATCGGCGGCGTATGACCGTGAAGATATTCGAGCGCGTCAAGCAGGGTATCCGCCCAACGCAGCGCCTCGGCGACCGGGAACGGACCTTCGCGTTTGTTCAGAAGTGAACCCAGGTCATCGCCGGGGATGAACTCCATCACGAGGAACTGCCCATCATCTTCGACAAAGTGATCGCTGACTTTGGGCAACGCCGCATGGCGCAACCCGGCGAGCAACTGCGCCTCTCGCTCGAACGCTCGCCGCGGCGCGTCGCCGGAGACCAGTGTTTGTTTCAGAGCCACGATCGCGTGCAGGCGCAGGTCCATCGCCTTGTACACGGCGCCCATCCCGCCACGTCCGATGGGTTCGATGATCTGATACCGTCCCTGCAAGATATGATTGGCTGCAAGCATAGTAAACACCTTTTCCGGCACACGCCGATGTCATAAGTGCGGACGCGCGCGGTCACCCGATGCCAGCCCAAGTATAGCATGGCATGCTGACCAGCCAATTTCCAGATCGATGACATTCGTGTTAAGGAATCGCACACGTTTTCTCGTGAACTGAATGTAATGTTCGCATGCTTATCGTAAGTGGCGAAACAGCATATAACCAGAGTGGTAACGTGATAATCTCCGGAACCCTCGTATGCTAACGATCGATCCGCTGCGCTGGTTGAAACGGCGTCGTACTCCGCCAGCAGCCCCTGCAGCGTCGCACGACGACGCGTTTTCCGATATTGTGCGCGAGATTGTGCTGACCGATCGTCTGGCGATACTCGATGATCTATCGGCGCCGGATCGTACCGCTGTGGCGGTTCGTCTGGCGGTGCGGGTCGATGACCCGCGCCCATTGTTGCAGTTTTTGTGGCGACGCGCCGCCGTTGCGCCGGAGTATCTGCTCGCCCTCGTCGCATGCCTGAAGGTCATCGATGATGCCGGCGCGCTCTGGGTCATTCGCGCGACCACTGCGCTGGCAGAAGGTCGCGCCGGCGATCTCACCGCCGGTCCGGTCATGCAGGCCCTCCTCGACTGTCTGCCGATGCTCGATGCGGCGCTCGATCAGGTCGTGCAGCGCAAACGTTCGCCGATTCGCGTTTTGCGCCGTCTCTTTGCGGCGCTGACGCCAGAACTGGCCCAGCCGCGACTCATAAGGCTGGCATTCGATGAGGCGACGCCTGTCGCCCTGGCATGGGCTGCTGCAGACTGGCTGGTAGAATGTCTCCCCGATACAGCAGCGCTTATCGATCCTCCCACGACTCCTGCGGCGCACTCGCGCTGGCTTTATGTCGATGCCCTGAGCGGCGCAGCCGGGATACAGCCGCAGGATGCATCGACGCTGGCATTATGTTCCGTTGCCGGCGCCGCGCGGTGTGAACGGTTGGGACGTGCGTTGCTGGAGAATGGGCGCCTTGCACCAGAGATTCGGCTGGCTGCCGTTGACCTGCTCATGCAGCAGGAGACGCCGCCCTGGGCAGCGATCACGGTGGCCTGCGCCGATGAGAACGAGGCAGTGCGACGCGGAACGCTGGCGCGGATCGGGTCGTCTTCGGCGCGGGAGGCGGTGGCCACGCTGGTTCGCCTGGCGCTCCGCAGCGACATGCCGGCTGATGTACGCCTGATGGCGGCGCTACGTCTGAGCGTCGAAACGCAATGGGACGTGGCGCCCGTCCTGCAGCGGTGTGCGCTCGACGTTTCTCTGCCGCTCGCCGGGCGACTGCGCGCGGCGGCGGCGCTGGGACGACGGCAGACCAATCTACCGCGCCTTCTGGCGCTCATGCACGACCCGCAGGCGCACATCGAGGTGCGCGCCGCCGCCGCGCGCGCAGCAGCGTTTCCCACCGCCGTCCCCCATCTCTTCCGTGTGCTGCTCGATCCCTCGACGCCATCATCGGTCGTGATTGCTGTCTGTGATGCGCTGGCAACCCCGGCATGCCGCGCTGTGCTCCCCGGTATATGCCCGGCGCTCATCCGGCTGCTCAACGCTGCTCGTCCCGATGTGGCATTGACACTGGCGATTATCAGGGTCCTGGGCATTGCCGGCGGTGATGCAGCAATCGCGGCACTGGCGCCGCTGGCGGGCATGGGCGCGATAGCGCGGCTTCAGAGCGCCATTCCGCCCGATATGCTCGATGCGCCGGTTGAGACGTGCCTGGAACGCGCCCTGCTTCCAGCGCCGATGCTGACACGTTTGCCGGTCGTGCTGGCGACCGCACCGATTGCGGCGGAGCAGCCAACGACGCTGGCGCAGTTTCTGGCGCACGAGGCAGACCTGGTGCGTTGCGCTGCAATCGAAGCTCTTTCCATGAGCGACGGCTCCAGGGCGCGTGAGACCATCCTGGTCGCTCTGCGTCATTCCCCATCTCCCACAGTGGCTGCTGCGCTGGCTGAAGCGCTCGATGTACTCGGCAGCCTCCGGGATATGCTCCAGGTCGTTGTCGATCCCGCTCTCGACCCAACACTGCGCTGGCACGTCGCCGATCGGCTGGCGCAACGCGTGGACGGACCGGCGTTGATCCGCGAAGCGCGGGGACGATCAGACCTCGATGCGTTTGGGTGCGAGTTGCTCATCGATGCACTGGCGCGCCACGATGCAGAGGCATCGGCGCCATTCTTCATGCGGCTGGCGAACGACCCTGACGTATCACCACTATCCCGCGAACGCGCACTGGCAGCGCTCGAAGGAGTGGCGGATGAATCGCTCGAAAGTCCGCTGATGCGTCTGGTCAATGATGAACATCTCGACCCTGTGTTGCGCGGTCGCGCAGCAGCGAGTCTGCCGGCTGCGCTCAGCCCTGCAACACGTGACGCACTGCGCGATCTTGTGCGAACCGATTCGCCGCCGGCGCCGCTGCTCATCGGTGTGCTGCAAGCGCTTGGTCGCGCGCGAGATGCGGCTGCATTACCGATCTTGATGCGTTACAGCCTCGATCAACGGTCAGCGATCGCGCAGACGGCGATCGATGCCCTGGCAGCGAGCGGCGATGGCGCCATCAGCCCGATGCTGGTGCGGGTGGCGCTGAGCCCTCAGACAGACGCTGCAGTGAAACTGGTCGCCATCGAAGCGCTGTTGCGGCTTGGCGAACCGGATGCGGTACGCCTGTTGCGCCCGTATGTACGCAATCATTCGGTCGTATTTCAGATGCGTGCGTTTCGTTTACTGGCGGATGCGGGGCAGACATGCAACGAAGCGGAACGACTGGCGCGTGATCGGCTGTGCCCGACACCGCTACGGCTATGCGCGCTCGAATACCTGCCGTGCAGTCCATCGGCTGGAGCGCTGCTCGCAAACCTGCTCCGCGATGCCAGAGAGGACCCGACGGTTCGCGCCGCTGCTGCTGCGCGATTGCATGCGCGCGAGCATGGCGCCACTCTGGCTGAGGTGGCGCTCGATGCGACAGCGCCGCCTATCGTGCGTTGCACATGTATTGCCGGTCTTGGCGTCAGCGGCGAGATCGACGCATTGCTGACACTCACCAGCCTCACCGAACACGATCATGATCCGGTTGTGCGTGAACGCGCGCGGATTGAACTTCGATCGCTGGCGATGCAATCGTTGAACGATAGAGCACCTGATGAACACCACGCATACCACCACCATCATGGTCGTCGATGACGACCCTGCGATCAGCACACTGATCAGCCACCAGCTTCGCAGCCTTGGGTATCGCACGGTTTGCCTGCGTGACGGATTTCAGGCGCTCCAGCAGCTGGCGACCGTTCAACCGGACCTGATACTGCTGGACGTTATGATGCCGCATATGAGCGGATGGGATGTATGTCGCCAGATTCGCGCATGCTCCGAAGCGCCGATCATTCTTCTCACAGCCAAAGATGCTGATGCGGATGTAATCAATGGATTGAATGCAGGAGCCGACGACTATGTTACCAAACCATACCGGATTGCGCAGCTGCATGCGCGTATCGAGGCGGCGCTGCGACGGTCAGTGCAGCGGACCAGACCATCCCCCGCTGCACATGCCAGGCCCACGTCTGTCGATGACCGTCCATCTCCGTCGTCGCCGACGGCTTCGCCGACGCCTGAGGTTGAAGCAGCCAGTCCGCCGGTGACGCCGCCTCGCCTTCGTCTTGGCGCAATGCTGCGCGAGGAGCGTTTGCGGCGGGGGGTGTCGTTGTATCAGGCGGAGCAGGTCTGCCGTGTACGCTGGGATTATCTGCAGGCAATCGAACAGGAACAGTGGGAGTATGTGCCCAAAGCGCGACGACAATCCGCCATTCGGATGTATGCCGCGTACCTGGGCGTTCCCCTGCGCTATCCCCAACCGAGACGCGCATCGTTTGCGTCAGTTGCTGCACCGCTGGTTGCGGTCGCATTGATGCTGGTTGTTGTAGTGGTTTACTTTCTCTAGCGCCTGCACAGAGCTGTGGTATACTGAAATAGAGCATTCCATATTGTCGGACGACGGGCGTGGGAGAGCGCCGCGTAAGCGGTCGCCGAAGGAGCAAGCCAGGGAAGCCGGACCCTGCGCGAATCTCTCAGGCTAAAGGACTGCGCCCCGACGACCCTCTGGAGAGCCCGTCCATTCGGGCGCCGACGGAGAAACCCGTCATGCGGGGCATCTCACAGGTCAGCGGACAGAGGTCAGGCGCAACGTCTGACCCTGTCCTTTTTTTATTTGACAAGGAGGTTGCCAGATGAGCGATCGAGGTGAGCTGCGTCGCACGCCGTTGTACGAGCGGCACCTGGCGCTCGGCGCGCGGATGGTGGAGTTCGGCGGATGGGAGATGCCGGTTCAGTACAGCGGGATTATCGATGAACATCGCGCGGTTCGTGAAGCTGCCGGACTGTTCGATATCAGCCATATGGGCGAAGTTGAGGTGCGGGGACCGGACGCGCTGCCATTCCTCCAGCGCCTGGTCACGTATGATGTCGCCGCTATTCCGCCAGGACAATCGAACTATGCGCTGATGTGCCTTCCCAATGGCGGGATTATCGATGATGCGTTCATCTACAACCTTGACGACTCTTTCCTGATCGTCATCAATGCCGCCAACATCACCAAAGACATCGCCTGGATGCACGAATGCGCAAAAGAATTCGATGTCGCCGTCACCGATGTGTCGGAGCGTACCGGCATGCTGGCGCTCCAGGGTCCGGCGGCTGAGGCGTTGCTGACGCAGGTTGCCGATGCTGACCTTGCGGCGTTGCCGTTCCATGGCGTAGCACGATGGGTTGTGGCGGGCATTCCGGCAATCGTGGCGCGCACCGGATACACCGGCGAAGATGGGTTCGAACTCTTCGTTGCTGCGGAAGATGCTGCGCGATTGTGGAATGAACTGCTCGACGCCGGACGAGACGCGGGGCTGAAGCCGTGTGGATTGGGCGCGCGCGACAGTCTGCGTTTCGAGGCGTGTCTGGCGCTCTACGGTCACGAGATTACCGAGGAGACCAATCCGTATGAGGCGCGGCTCGGATGGGTGGTCAAACTCGACAAGGGCGATTTTATTGGGCGCGAGGCATTGCAGCGCATCAAGCAGGAAGGAGTGCGACGGCGGCTCACCGGCTTTGAAATGGTAGGGCGCGGCATTGCCCGCGGCGACTATGAAATCCGTGATCTCGACGGCGCACCGATTGGCCGGGTGACGAGCGGCATGCCATCGCCGACGCTGGGGAAGAATCTTGGCATGGGATATGTGCCGGTCGCACTATCGACGGAGGGAAGCGAGTTCGATGTCGTCGTGCGCGACCGGCCGGTGCGCGCGCGTGCTGTGAAAATGCCATTCTACCGCCCACGCTACAAAAAGTAATGCGTGTCTTTCGACGTTCACCGTTATGCCTGCAGGAGGAAACCTATGGCTTTCGCAACGCCTGCCGAATTGCAGTACACTAAAACACACGAATGGATCCGGATCGAAGGCGATGAAGCCACGGTCGGCATTACCGATTACGCGCAGGACGCGCTCGGTGATGTGGTGTACGTTGATCTGCCGCAGGTCGGTACGCGCTTCGAGGCGGACGGCGTGTTCGGCGCGGTCGAGTCAGTCAAGGCGGCATCAGACCTGTATCTGCCGGTCGCCGGCGAGATTATCGCCGTGAATGAGGCGCTGATCAATACCCCTGAGCTGATCAACAAGGACCCGTATGGCGAGGGGTGGATTGTGAAGATCAGGGTCGCTCCCGGCGTCGGCGCGCTGATGAGCGCGGAGGCGTATGCCGCGTTTGTGGATTCGATCAAGCACTGAGGACTGAGAACCAAGGCGAAGATAACCAATAGCATGCTGCGACGGGTCGATATTCATCACGGCAGAATGCGGCGCAGCCGCATCATACCTGTTCCACTGAGGGAGTTGTGGATGACGCATTATATTCCAATTACCGACGCAGATCGCGCCGAGATGCTGAAAACCATCGGCGTTGAGCGTCTCGAGGATCTGTTCGAATCGGTTCCGGCAGACCATCGATTTCCAGCGCTGACGCTGCCGGCGCCGCTCTCTGAACCGGAATTGCGCCGGGAACTGAGTCGCCTGGAACGCCAGAATGCGCACGCCGGCAGCCACGCGATCTTTCTCGGCGCCGGCGCGTATAACCATTTCGTGCCGGCTGCCGTCGATCAGATTTTGCGACGCGGCGAGTTCTATACGGCGTACACGCCCTATCAGCCGGAAGTGAGCCAGGGTACGCTCCAGGCGATCTTCGAATACCAGAGCCTGATCTGTGCGCTGACCGGCATGGATGTTGCGAACGCATCACACTACGACGGCGGCACGGCGCTGGCGGAAGCGGCGATCATGGCGGTCAACGTCGTGCGCGGACGAGGGAAGATTGTGGTGGCGCCGGGGGTGAATCCGCAGTATCGTGCCGTGATGCGCACGTTGCTGCAGGGCGTCGATGTCGAGATAGTCGGCGACGAGAACCCGGAGGCGTCGCTGGCGGATGTTGCGGCGCTGGTTGATCAGACAACGGCAGCACTGGTGGTGCAAAGCCCCAATTTCTTCGGTGTGCTGCACGATCTGCGCCCGTTGACGGCTGCAGCGCACGCGGCAGGCGCGCTGATGGTCGCGCATTTCGACCCGATCGCTCTTGGTCTGTTCCAGACGCCGGGCGAAGCGGGCGCCGATATTGCAACCGCCGAAGGTCAGCCGCTGGGAGTCGGACTGTCGTTCGGCGGACCTTACCTGGGCATTTTCACCTGCCGCCAGCAGTATGTCCACAAAATCGCCGGTCGTCTGGTCGGCGTGACACGCGATGTTGACGGTCGGCTTGCATATGTCCTGACCCTGCGCGCCCGTGAGCAGGACATTCGCCGTGAGCGTGCGACGAGCAATATCTGCACCAACCAGGGATTGATGGCGCTGGCAGCGGCAGTCTATCTGAGCCTGCTCGGACGGCGAGGCCTGCGGCAGGTGGCGGAGTTGTGCTATCACCGCGCACATTATGCTGCGGCGCAGATTGCGCAGTTGCCGGGGTATCAGGTGCTCGACCGGGGACCGTTCTTCAAAGAGTTCGTTGTCAAGACGCCGCGACCGGTTGGCGAGATCAATGCGGCGCTGCGCGAGCAGGGCATTGTTGGCGGCTATGATCTCGCGGGCGATTACCCGCACCTTGGCGATGCCATGCTTCTGTGTGTCACCGAGATGAATTCGCGCGCCGACATCGATGCACTTGTGGCAGCGCTGCGCGCGGCTGCGTAGAGGCGCATGGGGTGCGCGTCATCGGTTGAACGTTGAACGTGGACGTATGCACCCCAACGAGAGGTGCGGGTTGCACGGCGCAGCAACAGTAACGTTGCACAGAGCGACTTCTGACGCCAGAGCCTTCATTATGGCGCAAGGATTTTGCCCGCTCTCGAGCGTGTGCGTGAACCTGTCTGAAGGATGAAGCCGGCGATGGAGCTGCGACGGGAACCAATCGAGGCAGCGCTTGGCGTGCGTGTCCGGGAGGCAGTGTCGCTTGGAGACGACCGCTGGATGCTGGAGCTCGCCGATAGCGAACGAGGGATCGTACAGCGCTTTGCTTCAGCCGATGCGCTGACGACCGCCGAGACGGCGCTGCATCGGTTGCGTGGCGAGATCGATCTGCCCTTCCCACAGATCCGTCGTCTGGAAGTCGCTGATGCGGCGCCGAACGAGCGGTGGGCGCTGCTTACTGGAATAAACGGCGACCCGCTGGTGCGGAAGTTGCCGCAGATCGCGGATGAGTCGCTCTATTCAATTGGTATACAGCTGGGTCGCGCTGTCTATCGCATTCATCGTGTGGCAGGCGGGCGATACGGCGCACTGACCGGTGATGATCCGTGCGTCGCCGATGACGAACGACAATACATTCTCATGCGGCTCGAACGCGATCTCGCCGATGCTGTCGCACTGAACGCCATGAGCCACGGCGAAGCCGCCGATGTGCGTCGCGCGTTGCAGACATTTATCCCTCCCGGTCGCCAGGCGGCTCTGCTGAACGGCGGGTTGGCGCCGAAGACGTTGCTGGTGACGCAACGCGACGGACGCTGGACGCTGAGCGGCATTCTGGGATGGGAACATGCGTTGAGCTGGTGCCCGGCATGGGAACACGTGACTTTCCTCGACGCATGCGAAGGGCAACGGTGCTTCAGTCTGCGCGTCGGCTACGGCAATGGCTACGACAACGAAACACAGCGCACCTATGAGCAGGTACGTGAACCGGCGCTTCGTCCGTATCGTGTGTTGCTGGCGCTCCGGCGCGCCGTCGAATACGCGAGACGCAACGCTCACGATGATGCTCGAAAGTCTGTCAATGTCGTGCTACGGTTCATACGCTAGATGACCGTCACCTGCACAGGGCAGCCGGCGCTGCACTCAGCGGACGATGAGCGCCGCCGGCGCCTGTTCACAATCGGGGGTCAGGGGGAGTCCCTGAGATGATGAATCGGCGGCGGGATGGCTTTTGCAAGCGCAGCGCCATTCAACAGAGGAGAGGCAAACAATGCACAATAACGAACCTCCTATTTTCGAATTATCGGGGCAGGGCAAGATTGGCGTCAATCTGCCGCAGATCGATGTGCCGCAGAGTGAACTCCCCGCCGACTTGCTGCGCGCCGACGATCTTGCCGGGTTGCCCGAATTGACCGAGCCTGAAGTCATCCGGCACTATACGCGCATCAGCCAGCGCAACTTCGCTATCGACACGACCATGGTCAGTCTGGGGTCGTGCACGATGAAGTACAACAGCAAACTCCACGAAGAGGCGGCGCGTCTGCCCGGTTTTGCGGCAGCGCACCCGTTGCAGGGCGAAGAATTGTCACAGGGCGCGTTGCAGTTGATGTACGAATTGCAGGCGTACCTCGGTGAGATCTCCGGCTTCGACGCGGTTTCGCTGCAACCGGCAGCCGGGGCGCAGGGTGAATTGACCGGCATTCTTGTGTTTCGCGCCTATCATCTGGACCGCGGCGACAACGAGCGGGTCGAGGTGCTGGTTCCCGACTCGGCGCACGGTACAAACCCGGCGACGGCGGCTATGGCAGGCTACAAAGTCGTTGAGGTCAAGAGCGATGCGCGTGGCAATGTCGATCTCGAGGACCTGAAGCGGAAAGTGTCGCCGCGCACGGCTGCACTCATGCTGACCAATCCGAATACGCTGGGGTTATTCGAAGAACACGTCGTCGAGGTGGCACGCATTGTTCACGAGGCGGGCGGGCTGGTGTACGGCGATGGCGCCAATTTCAACGCCATTCTTGGCATTGCAAAACCGGGTGAGTTGGGTTTCGATTTTATGCACTATAACCTGCACAAGACCTTCACCACCCCGCATGGCGGCGGCGGTCCCGGATCGGGCGCGGTGGGATGTACGGCAGCGCTTGCGCCCTTCCTGCCGGCGCCACGGGTGCGCCGTGTTCCGCCAGATGGTCAGGCGCCGCCACCGATCGAACGCGGTGCGAGCCTGCGCCCCACGCATGCAGCGCCGCTGCCAGAGGGCGCGTATGAGTTCTTTGCGCCGGAGAAGTCGATCGGGCGCATGAAGACATTCCACGGCAACTTTGGCATGCTGGTGCGCGCGTGGACATACATTCGCTCAATTGGCGCAGCCGGGCTACGCAAGGTCAGCGAGACGGCGGTGTTGAATGCCAATTATGTGCAGGCGCGACTGAAGCACGTCTATCCGGCGGCAGTCGAGCGCACCTGTATGCACGAGACGGTGCTGCAGGGGAAACTGGCTGCCGCGCCAGAGGTGCGCACACTCGACATTGCCAAGCGCCTGATCGATTACGGGTTCCATCCGCCAACCGTCTACTTTCCGCTGATCGTCCCCGAAGCGTTGATGATCGAGCCGACCGAGACCGAGTCGAAACGCACGCTGGACGCTTTTTGCGATGCGCTGCTGGCGATCGCCGGGGAAGCGGCGCGCGACCCGGAGATTCTGAAGCGTGCGCCAACCACGACACCGGTGCGCCGGCTCGACGAAGTGCGTGCTGCGCGCCAGCCGATCCTGCGCTACGATCCGGCGGTATTCGCGCGGCTGCGGGAAGAGGGTCTCCGGTTCTGATGATCAGGACGATCTCCCGTTATAGAAGTGCGAATGTCATTGCGGGCGAGGCAATCTTCTCGTCCCATATGCGCTATAATGCGGTATCGATCTCTAGCGCCACACCATTGCCCGATGGATCGCGCAACAACGGCAGTGATAAGTCCGAGACGCCGGTTGGCGGCGTGGCGCCAATGGTCAAACCCGCCGCCCGGGCGCGTCGAAGAACGGCATCGACCGACGATCTGTCGGGCAGGCGCAGTGTCAACCAGCGCAGACCAGCCATATCGGGATCGGGAGGGGGCGCGCCAATGCCTGCCCACACATTGTAGCCAATGTGATGATGGTAGCCGCCAGCGGCGACAAATTCGGCGGCATCGCCGAAGCGTTGCATCAACGCGAATCCCAGGATATCGCAGTAGAACCGTCGCGCCGGTGCAAGATGCGCGACGTGCAGATGCACGTGCCCGATAATCGTGCCTGCAGGCAATCCAGCCCATGGCGCCGGGGCGTGTGTGAGTTCGCCAAGCACACCTTCGGTATCGAATGGATCGACGGTCATCCGCACCTGCGCACCTGCGCGGGGCCATTCTGCACGAGGCCGGTCGCGGTAGATTTCGATGCCATTACCATCCGGATCTGCCAGATAGATCGCCTCGCTGACGGCGTGATCCGAAGCGCCCTGGAGTGTTGTGCGCAGCTCCAGCAGATGCGCCAGCATGATTGCCAGGTCGCGACGGGAAGGGAGTAAAATGGCAAAGTGGTACAGACCGGCGACGCCGCGCGCCGGACGTGCGCCGGGCAGCCCGGTCAGTAGTAGCAGCGGTTGCTCATTGACGCCAAGTGCGGCGCTTGCTCTGGCACGACGAAGAACCTGAAACCCAATCGTTCCGGTGTAAAATGCAAGCGCGCGTTCGAGGTCGGCAACCGTCAGATGCACCATACCGATGCCCGTGGCGGGCGGGAGGGCTCCCGTGGCGTTACTGCCGGTCATATCAGTCCTCGCTTTCCAGCAACGACCATCATCATGCCATACACCGGAATGGTGGCAATGGAATACCAATCTCACCTGAACCCTCCGTACACAGCGCCAGGTCAAAACGCTCCTGGACGCCGTGCGCGACCAGCGGCAATCCGAAATCGACCATCTGAAATGGTATACCCTCCATGGTGCAACAGATGCGCACATACGCAGGGAAACAGCTGATGCTTGGACTGTTGCTCTCGCTGCTCGTTGGGTGCAGTGCGCCGTCGCAGTCGTCAGGACCGGCGGCGCCTGCACTCCCGGAAGCACGACCGGCAACTCCATCAATCCCGTCGGCGCCTGGGGTGCAGCCTGTGCCCGCATCGCCCACGGCACAGGTCGCGACCCGTCCCACACCTGCCGGTTCAGCCTCACTCGATCGTGGCGACCCGACCCGCTTCGTCTACCGCTGGCCCTCATTTCTGCCGGAAGGAATGCGACCATCGACCGGTGAGACGCGCATTGCCCGTGAAGACGAGATTGGTGACGGCGGTATTGGATTTTACCTGGTGACCTTCAATGGTGATGCGGGCAAGATCGTCATTGGAGGCGGAGCGGTCGAGCCATTCAGCCTGAGCGGACCGATCGAGCGCGTGAACCTTGGTTCGTATACCGCTCGCGTTGTGACGCAGGGCGATCAGACCCTGATCGTCATTGACGATGGCGCGCCGGGAGCATTGTTTGTGTTCGGCATAGGCGTCGCGCGCGATGATCTGGTGCGCGTTGCCGCATCACTGGAACCCATCGATCCACGCGAGATGCGACGGCGCGCTGGCGTTGAGTAGATGACCGGTTGTGGGTGCGAGTTCGGGCGACTGACGTCGCTGCGCCCCATCCCGTCGGGGCACGGCGCGCCGTGCCCCAACCGGCGCCGCCACGCCTCACCCCCGTACGGGCACGGCGGCGCCGTGCCCCAACCGGCGCCGCCGTGCCCCAACCAGGGGTAGAACCGCCTATCGACTATTCAATCAGTCGATCTTCATCGAGTCAGCAATGGCGCCAAGCGTATTGGCGTGGCGACTGAAGTCGGCTGACGGCGCCTGCAGCGACACCAGGTAACTCAGCCCGGTGCGCGGACTGGTCACGGCAACGACAAGACCGGTGTAGGTAACACCATTCTGGTCGGTGTACTGATAACTCGCCGACGGTCCGACTTCGCCGCCGACCTGCAGTGGATCGCCGGGTCGTTGCTGGAAGTTCTGCTGCGTCTGGAGCGACTCGAGGAAGAACTGCAGCAATCGCTGGTTCGCTTGCGAGGGACTTAGACCAGTCTGGTACACATCAACGCTGACGAAGACATTACCGTTTTCGGCTGGATCGTAGAAGTAGATCTGGTCATTGCCGGTATCGAGAGTCGTCCAGCTGGTCGGATATTCGATCGAGAAGCCGAGTTGCGGATTGCGATACGCCTGGAACCCTGACTGTGTGCCTGGCGATGTCTGAACCGGCGCCGGCACGTTTGCGCCAGTACCGGTGTTGCTCACATTGATATCAGCATACTGGTAGCTGAACCGTCCGGCAATGTCGCGCACCAGGAAACCGCTGACGTAGGCGCCGCTTTGTAGTGCGATGCGCTGTACGGCGAGCGGCTGGTTGCCAATCGTCAAGGTATCGCCTTCGACAAACCCTGGTTCCAGACGGTCACCCTTCACGGTGTAGGTGCGAATCACCGCCGTAAAGGTATCGCCCGGGACAGGTACAATCTCGAACGGTTGCGCCTCCTGCTTTTGATTCCTTGGGAAGCCGTAGATTGTGATGAGCTCCGGTGTGCCGCTCTCAACCGAGAAGACCAGCGCAGCAGCGATCTTTTGATTCGAGCGACTGACCGTGTAAATCCCCTCGACACCGTACAGCGCTGTGCCATACTTTGCCGGACCGAGCAGAACCGGAATTGTATTCTGCCCATTAGTCAACCCCCATTGTGTGCCGCTGTAATTGACTTTGAGCGGGGTGCTGCCGCTGGTCCAGGGCGGAATACTGCTGCCGGGCACACTTCCCGGCGGATAGAGAAAGTCGATGCTCGTCAGCAGCACACCGCTGCGGTCATTGTTGGGAATACCGGCAAAGAAGAAGACATAGGCAATATCGTTACCGGAGACGACCCCCTCGACCGTAATCGGGTTATCAATGCTCACAGTTGTATTCGAGACGGTAAGTGAACTGATCTCAGCGGCGCTCTGCAAGCCAGTGTTGGCGGTATGGAAAGCGCTCAGAAAATTGCCCCACGAAGTCTGTTGCGGCAATGGCGATCCCTGGCCATAGATCGGCGGATAGAGCTGGGCGTATTGCGGGAAGAAAATCGACAGCCCGGTGGAGTTGGCGTGAAACCCGCCATTCCACTCAGCAATACGCGCCTGATCGATCGCCTCGAACAGAGCGCGTGCCGGATCTGCCACGGCAGGACGCGCCCCACGGTCAACAACCAGTCGCGCGAAGTGCCCCAGATCGGCAGCGCTGAACTCATCAGGCGCAGGCTGGCTGTACACATCGACGAATGAGCGCGCTTCGGCAATTGCGGTGTATGAGTCGCCCATGCCGGTTATCATCGCGTCAGAGAAGGCGTTCAACTTCTGGCGCAGATCACCGGCGCGTGACAGATCGAATGCTGAGAGGGTAACGGTCGGATCAGACCCCGTTTCGTAGAACTCGCGGTAGGACTCGACGATCGCCGTACCGAACGTCGCGGCATCTTGCTGAGGGTTATCGACCAGACGACGCAGCAGAAGGTCCCAGGGCCAGCCAGTGTTGGGCTCAAGTTCGGCAGAGGCGACGAACACATCAGCGTAGGGTGCAGTGACAAGCGCCACGTCGATCTGCGCCATCAGGCAGGCGTCGAAGCCAATCAAATCGATCCGTCGGCCGGTTTGCTGCTGAATGGTCCGAAGCGCGGCGTCGAGCTCCGGCATGTTGATGCCGTCCTCGCCATCGGTATCATCGAATGCAATCCCAGCCCAGGAAGCGCCGTGGTCCCACAGGATCAGTGCATACCGCTCAGCCGGGTAAGTCTGCATGCCCCAGACAGCAAAATCGACCAGGGTCTGCGGGTCGCCCATGTTCAATTCACCAGGGTCTGCCAGTTCTCGAGAGCGGATGATCTCCATATCATCATCGCGCTCAACCAGAAAACGTTTGGTGGTTTCCCAGTCACCGTTCGATGTATCGTCCCAAGGCGCAGCAGAGCCGATGCGGTCGAACTGCACGACAATCTTGACCTGATCGGTCGAGCCAACCATTTCCATTTCGTTAAAATCGATAACAGCATCACGCTCAAGATTGTTATCGCCATCAAGATAGACAAGGACAGTCCATGCAGCTTTGTCGCCGGCAGGTTGCGCAACCGGCGTCGGCGGGCGGGTTGGCGTCGGCGAGACGGCGCCGCCGCTCTGGGGTGTTGCGTCAGTCGTACCACCACCGCTCTGGGGCGTGGCATTGCCGCTCTGCGGACCCGACGGTCCGAGTCGTACATTGATAGCGCCGGTCGCGACGAGCGCGCCGAGACAGCCGACGACGAGCACGACGCCCACCAGCCCAAGAATGAGCGCCCACGTCGGCAGGCACCCTTTGCGCGCAGGTTTCGCCGCAACAGGTTGCGCTGGCGGCGGCTGGTACGGCGGTTGAGCAGGTGGAACCTGAAACCCCTGCGGCGGTTGGGCTGGCGGCGGCTGGTACGACGGTTGGGCTGGCGGAACCTGAAACCCCTGCGGCGGCTGTGCAGACGACTGCGGCATCCCCCCCTGTGCCGGTTGAGACGGCGGCTGTGGTTGCGCCGGAGGAAGCCGGAATCCCTGCGCCGGTTGCGGCGGCGGAGTCGCCGGAGCGGTCGGCGGCGCAGGCATGGGTGCTGGCGCTGCAACGAGCGTGGCGTCGACTGCAGGCTGCGGTTGCTCGAAGCGAAAGGTCTCATCGCCGATCTCAATGAGGTCGCCATTGCGCAGGCGATGTGGCGCAGCCAGACGCTGTCCATTTACCACCGTACCATTTGCGCTCCCCAGATCGTACAGAACGAAACCATCTCCTTCACGGCGGACTTCGGCGTGGCGGCGTGATGCGCGCGCGCTGGCGACAACGACCGTGTTATCCGGATTGCGCCCAAATGAACAGGTCGCATCGGTCAACGGAATCTGACGTCCTGCCTGTGCGCCGCTAACCGCAGTAAGGTATGCTGTCATGACTCCTCCAGTGTTGTGATGTGGTGATCGGTGCTACGCGATGATAAATGACGCTTTGGATTTTCGGCCCTATTGTGCAGCGAGGAACCGGGTTCATCGTGCAATGTTCTGTCAATTCCGGCATCATTGCTTGCTCGATTGTCTCATACGCACGATGATCTGTCGAGGTTACACGGTGCGATTATGTCTCTCTTAGTATAAGAACGTCAACAGAGGAGAAGTTGTCACAGTGAGGTCACCGGTATGACCGATCCACGCGGCAGATCGAGGCGTTCAATCAATCGGGCGAGACGTTGCGGGTCGCCGGTGGTTGCGTAGGTGATGCTTCCCGGCATACCGGCCGGCGCTCTGACCAATCCACGTTCCTGCACGACCTGTACGACCCGTTGCGCCACGGCGGGTGCAGCGTCGAGCAGATGCACATCGTCGCCGACAAGCGCACGGATCTGTGGGAGAAGCAGCGGGTAGTGGGTGCAACCAAGCACAATCGTGTCGGCGCCGGCGTCGAGCAACGGCGCAATATACCGCTGCAGCAGCGTCACCGTTGCCGGCGCGTCGAACGCTCCTTCCTCAATGCATTCGACCAGACCGGGGCATGCCTGTGGGACGACGCGCACCCCGTTCGCCCAATGCTCGATCACATCGCGCAGCAGGTTTCCTTCCAGGGTTGTGGGTGTCGCCAGCACGCCAACAACGCCGCTGCGCGTGTGTGCAGCTGCCGGTTTCACCGGCGGCACCATGCCAACAAACGGAGTTTCGGGAAAGCGTCGCCGCAGGTCGCCGAGCGCAGCAGCACTGGCCGTGTTGCACGCAACAACGACCAGTGCTGCACCGCGCTCGATGAGCCATGCGGCGCATGCCGCAGCAATGGCGCGCAATTCGTCAACCGGGCGCGGACCATACGGGCAATGCGCCTGATCCGCCAGGTAGAGCAGGTCTTCCCCCGGCAGCAGCCGGCGCACCTCGCGCAACACGGTGATCCCGCCGATACCGCTGTCGAACAATCCAATCGGCGACACAGTTACGCCCTCCGCGTCTCGCGGTACCGCACCAGGCGCTCGACGGCGGCGAAGTTCCACGGTTCACCCAGCCCCAGGATGATATGCGCTGCACCAGCGTCCACGAAGGCGTCGAGGTTGTCCAGGTCACCGACGCCGATAGCAACGGTGCGTTCGATGCTGGCCGGGTCGCGCCCAAATTCACGGCACCAGTTGTCGAGCACCTGGTTTTTGTGGCGGAAGGACTCAGGGGGACCGAAGCCGTTCCACATATCGGCATATTGAGCGGTCAACTTAAGCGTAACCTTCTCGCCGCCGCCACCGATCAGGATGGGCAACGGCTGACGCAGCGGCGGTGGGTTCAGGCGCTCCAGCCGCTGCCTGATCTGCGGCAACGCTTTTCCCAATGCACGCAAGCGATCCGGCGCCGTTCCGAATTCGTATCCATATTCGTCATAGTCGCGCTGGAACCATCCTGCGCCAATGCCCAGGATCAGGCGACCACCACTGATATGATCGACGGTGCGCGCCATATCGGCAAGGAGATGCGGATTACGGTAACTGTTGCATGTCACCAGACAGCCAATCTCAGCGCGGCTTGTGAGCGTCGCCATCGCAGTCAGCAGCGTCCATCCCTCGAAATGCGCGCCGTCTGCAGGTCCGTAGAGTGGAAAGAAATGGTCCCAGTTCCAGATCGAATCAACGCCGAGCGCCTCGACATGGCGCACAGCATCGGCGAACGATTGATACGACGTGTGTTGCGGGTGCACCTGGACACCGACACGAATGGCAGTCATATGGTTCCTTTCCAGGCAGACTCAATTCGCCATCTATCATACACGAATCTCGGCTATTGCATTTTCTGAGGTTCCTGTTCCCGAGAGCGGGCATGGGTCGAGTTATAGCCGATAGCCGATAGCGGTGCATGCGATTAGCTTGTGGCGCGCGGCGCTGGTGACGGGCGACGCCTGCATGTGCGCCGTGGAGCGGTACATCGCGCCAGGTACGACAGGCTTCAGCCTGTCCCCCACCGCCGGAAGGCGGCGGTACGGCTTCAGTCTATCCGTCACCGCCTGAAGGCGGTGGTACGTGGCGGTACGACAGGCTTCAGCCTGTCCCCCACCGCCGGAAGGCGGCGGTACATCGCGCCAGGTACGACAGGCGTCAGCCTGTCCTCCACCGCCTGACGAACGTTCAACATTCAGTTCGGTCTGGGCGCCAGCCGGGATTTACGGTAACCCAGGGTATTGACTGACAGAGCAACCGGTGATATAGTTTGTGAGCAACTTCACGAAAGAAGGTGACAGCCAATGATCGAAACCGAGATTGAAACACGACCCGTGGAAAAGGTGCGTGATACATACAAACAGAACGGCATGCCCGCCTCGTCGCGCGCGCGGCCGCGCGTGGTGATCGTCGGCGCGGGGTTCGGCGGACTGGCAGCGGCGCGTGAACTGGCGAACGCCGATGTCGATGTGCTGATGATCAACCGGACCAACTACCACGGCTTCTGGCCGCTCCTCTATCAGGTGGCGACCGCCGGTCTGGAGCCGGAGTCGATTGCGTATCCGGTGCGCGCAATTCTGCGACGCTACCGCAATGCCAGTTTTCTGCTTGCCGAGGTGAGCGGCGTGGATTTCGAGCAGCGCACAGTGCTGACCGACGTCGGTTCTGTGTCCTACGACTATCTGGTGCTGGCAGCCGGGAGCACCACCAACTTTTTCGGGAACGACCGGTTCGCGCAATACACGCTGGGCATGAAGGACCTTGACGAAGCGCAGCGGCTGCGGAACCATATCCTGTACTGTTTCGAGCGCGCCGCATCCGAGCAGGACGCAGCACGACGGGCTGCGCTGCTGACCTTTGCTGTCGTCGGCGGCGGCCCGACCGGAGTCGAACTGGCAGGCGCCTTCGTCGAGTTGATCCGCCACGTGATGCGCAAAGACTACCCGATGCTCGATGTGCATCAGGCGCATGTGGTGCTGGTCGAGGCGACCGACCGGGTGCTGGCAATGTTCCCGGAGTCGCTGCAGCGCGCGGCGTTAGACCGGTTGCGACGGATGGGGGTGGATGTGCGCCTGAATGCGCCGGTGGCGGATGTGCGTCCTGGTGCGCTGGCATTCAAAGATGGCACAGAACTGGCAGCAGAAACAGTTGTCTGGGCAGCCGGGGTTCGCGCATCGCCGCTGGCGGAAGCGCTTGGCGTCACGCTGGGACGTGGCGCGCGGGTGAAGATCGAGCCGACGCTCACCCTGCCGGGGCATCCAGATGTGTTCGTGATTGGTGATATGGCGTATCTTGAGGGATACCGTCCTGACGTCCCCTACCCGATGGTCGCGCCGGTCGCCATTCAGATGGGAGAACAGGCGGCGCGCAACATCATCGCGCGCACCCGGCGCAACCCGATGAAACCATTCCGCTACTTCGACAAGGGGCAAATGGCGACGATCGGGCGGAGCGCGGCGGTGCTCGATGCGTTCGGCATTCAGTTGACCGGCTGGCCCGCGTGGGTCGGCTGGCTGTTCGTGCATTTGATGGAACTGGTTGGCTTCCGCAATCGGGCGCTGGTGTTGCTGAACTGGGCGTACAGTTACTTCACCTATGACCGCGGCGTGCGCCTGATCTTCGGCATCGGCGCGGACGAGCAGGTGAAGGTGCGAACGTTGAACGTTGAACGTGCGAATGTTGAACGTGCGAACGTTGAACGTTGAACGTGCGAATGTTGAACGTTGAACGTGCGAATGTTGAATGTACCCGACCCTTGAGGTCTCCGCTGGAGATGCGTCTCTGCCAGAATACGTCACCGGCGCCGCGCTTCCCGACCACGCCATCATCCGCCCCCCGACCTCAAGGGTCTCAGAGGCGTGTGAAACCCACCCGACCATTGAGGTCTCCCGTTCGCCAGCGGCACGAAACGCTGCACGCGCCGGACACGTTCCCGCCCGACCTCACGGGTTCTGGAGGCAACGTGTGATCGGGAACAAAACAGGGCGCCTGCACGTTATGAAAGGCAGAGCATCATGTGTCAAACGTTCGAGGAATGCATATGCGTTCGATGATAGTGGCTCTGCTCGTATGGACATTGCTGCTGACAGCATGTGGCAGCGCCGGTACAGGCGCCACGCTTCCCCAACCAACACAGGCATCCAACCTGACATCGGACCAACCCACACAGCCGCCAGCAGCCACAGGTATTCCCGGTCAGGTTGTGGTTGTCGATCCCACAGCGCCGCCAGCATCTCCCGCTTTGCCCGAAACACCGATGCCGGCGTCTGACGTGACGACAACCCCTGCCGTTCCACCTGTTCCAACTGCCTTGCCGCGAGAGGAGACACCGATGCCCACACCAGATCAGGGAAATGAACCTGTTCGTCCTGTGCCGCCGTACAATGCGCAGCCGCTTACACCTCCCTTCGGCGCAGCGATGGACACACAGATCGATGCAGCCCGGCAGGACCTGGCGCAGCGTCTGGGGATCGATGCGTCCGCAATCGAGGTTGTGCAGGTCGAAGCGGTCACCTGGCCCGACACCTCGCTTGGTTGCCCGAAGCCGGGGATGATGTACCCTCAGGTGCTTGTTGAAGGCGTCCTGCTGCAACTGCGCGCAAATGGGCAGATCTACCGTTACCACGGCGATGGACAGAACCGGATGTTCATGTGCGATCCCCAGGCAGGTCCGCAGATCGGCGGAACAGTCCGTCCACCGCGCGGCGACCCGTAATACCGGTGATCGTTGATCTTGCTGCATCGCTACATGAGGTTTCAGGCTCTGCGATGCCAGGCGTAGCATTCCAATTACACCCAGGCTATTCCAGACCAAAAACCCCTCTTCCGAAAACGGAGAGGGGTTTTTGATTGCGAATGATAACCGACGGTTTACGGCCGCACCACCTCGCCGCGGAACGACTTGATGTATGTTCCAAAGAAGGATGGGCTGGTCAGTTCCGCATAGTTCGTCCAGACCCCGGTGCGGACACCCTGGGCGCGGAACGTAATCGTCGCCGTCTGTCCGGGCGCGCCGGGGGTGGTTTCGATGTAGACGTCGTTCGATTCGGCGGTTGGAATGGCTCCGATCACCGGCCCGAAGCCGTCGTTGCTGTAGATGTTCGCGCCGCGGTTGCCGAAAGCGTTCTCGGCGCCAACGGTCACGAAGCCGCCATCGCCATTCGAGAGCACCGGCCCGTAGGAGTAGGTGATGTCTTCGACGCCGTTCAACCCGATCCAGATCTGGAAGGTGTTCAGTTGGCCATCGCCCCAGTTCGGCGTATTCTCCCACTCCAGGATCAGCCAGCAGGGATTGGCCGGGTTGCTGCACGACCCGAAGCCAACGGTATAGGCATAGTAATTGCCGCCAACGCTGCCGTCCAGATCAGTCCAGAACGCGGCCAGTGTGTTGTTCGGGCGCGCCGGGTTGGGGAAGGTGCGGTTGATGAAGGCGATATCGGCTGCCGTGCCGCCACCGACAACTGCATAGCCGTTGCTGACCATCGAGATCGTTGTGTAACTCTGCCCGCCAAACAGGAATGGCCGCGTGAGCGAGAAGGTGGCGATCGTCTCATCTCCAAGCGCCACGTTGGGTGATGCGCCCAGAGAGGCCAGCGAGAGATACCCGTTGAACGACAGGCGTCCGGCGCTGACATTGGGCGGCTCGGCGCCGGTCAGTGTTCCGTTGAAGGTGATCCCATTGCCGCTCTCAGTTGCGCCGCCGGTCACGCTGCCGCTGACCAGCTTCAACTGGCGAGGCAGGGTGTCGTTCATGGTCACCGTGGCATTCGCAAAGGTTGCATTCGTAATCGTGATCGTGCAGTCGGTAGTGCCGCGCAACGCCAGCGTAGCCGGGTCACACCGCTTCTCCATGCGAATGTCTGGCTCGCCGCGCACAATCGTGATCGGGAAGCGCACCTGGCAGCCGTTGATTTCGGTGAAGGTCACCACCGCATGGCGCACGGCGCCGATCGGCACGTCACGCGCGTCAACCGTAATGGTGAATGTGTGCGTGCCATTCGCCGGCACGAAGAACTCCTTCGGCACGGTGACCGTGAAATCACGTGGCTGGCCGGCCTGATACGTCACCCGGCTCTTGTAGAAGCTGTTGTAGCCCGACACCTCGCGCACAGTGCGACTGACCGTGATCAGGCCCGGCATCTTCGGCACATACAGGCTGGGATAGTTCGCCTTCCACAACTCGTCCTTCAAGGCGACGTAGTTGGCGCCGGTTTCATCGAAGGTCAGTCCTGCATCCCACGCCTTGCGCAGGTTGATCCGTCCAGACCCGGCATCGAACGGTGTGAACGGGGTAACCCCATCTTCTTTGAAAACGCCGGATGCCTTCGCGGTGGTCATCAGCGCCGATTTGATCTGGCCGGGCGTCCAGTCAGGATGCAGCCATTTCAGCAGAATGGCGGCGCCAGCGTTGTGCGGACTCGACATCGAGGTTCCGCTGAGGAAGGCGAACTGCGGCACCGACGAGCCATACTCGATGGCGGTATAGCCAGCCAGAATGTTCACGCCGGGCGCAGTCACGTCGGGTTTGCTGACGCCCAGGGTCTGACCGGGACCGCCGCGTGAGCTGAAGCCAGCCATCACGTCACCCTGAATCGGGCCGGGTGCGCCGGCGGTGAACGTGGCGGTTGCGCCGGGATTGGCGGTCAGGAAGGAAAGCAGCGCTGCGCCGTCGCTCGCCTGGATGTGAACGGTGGGAATGACATGAAAATCGGCATCGAGGCTGCTCGGCGAGGGGTTGTACAGGATCATCCCGATGGCGCCGCCAGCAGCAACGTTTGCGCTCTTGGCCACGCGGGCGATGATCCCGCGCTGACAGACGACGATCTGGCCGGCGAAGCTCCCCGGCGCAGCCGGGTTCAGACAGAGCGGGTCACCGGTGTTCACCACCACTGGTGCAGGAGTCGAGATTCCTGCCCCGCTCGACGCGCCGACTGCGGTGAACGTGCCACTGGTTCCTTGCACGGTAAGCGTGCTGAGGTACGACCGATCCGAGGTGCTGGCGCCAACTGTCGCCACCCACGGCGCGCGATGGTTGACAGTATCGGCGCCTGGACCGGAATTGCCGGCGGAAGCCGAGACCAGAATACCGGCATTGTAGGCGTCGAGGAACGCCAGCGCAACCACATCGCTGTACGGATTGGTTCCGCCGCTGATCGAGAAGTTGATCACATGCACGCCGTCGCGGATCGCCTGCTGCACGGCTGCCGCCGAGTCGGTGGTAAAGCAGCCCAGCTCGCCGCAGACCTTGTAGTTCACGATGTAGGCGCGCGGCGCAATGCCGGAAATGATGCCAAACACCCGACTGCCGTCGCTGGCCGAAACGCCGCGGTTTCCGGCCGCGGTCGAGGCGGTGTGGGTGCCGTGACCATCATCGTCACGACCAGAGCCGAATTCGTAAGGTTCCGTGCCGACGAAAAAGTCGTAGGCGGTCATGAAGCGGTATGAGCCGATCAGCTTGTTATTGCAGGCGAAGGGCGCATCACCGGGAGTTGAACTGCCGAAGTTGCAGTCGCGGACGCCGCCGGGATTGCCGGGCGCCGGCGGTGGCGGCGCATAGGGTTTGCCAAGCGGGTCAGGGTCGGAGAACGATGGGTGTTCCGGCCACACACCGCTATCGAGCACACCGAAGATCACCCCTTCACCGGCGAAGGCTGAGCCGCCGCCTCTCCCCCAGGCAGTGGTAGCGCCGATGAAGGCCGGTGTGCGATACGTCTCGATCCGCTCGATCCGGTCATTGATAATATCCACGACATTTGGCAGGCGCCGCAATTTGTCGATCTCGCCGACCGGTGCAACAACAGAGACGCCGCCGACAATCAGGTCGAACCGGTGCGTGACGCGCAAGCCGGGAACACGCTGCTTCGCCTGGGCAACCAGTGCGTCGAGTTCGGCGTTCAACTGGCGCAGATAACTCTGAGCAGCGGGCGCATTCATATCGGTGATGCCATTCTGCGCCATGTATGTCGCCAGCGAAGGCGAATTGATCTTGAGGAACACGCTTGCCAGCGTTCCATCGCGTGATACCGCCAGGTTCTTGTTGACTGCAAGATCCTCACGGCTGACCATCGTTGCCGGTTCAATCGTAAGCGGCGTTCCGGGTGTTGGACGGTTTGGACGGGTTTGAGCCTCGACAGCGCGCAGCGGAGACAGCGCCGACAGAATAAGCGCCAGCATCAGCGCCATCAGTGCAAGACTTGTGCGGAAAGGATAGCGTTTCATAGACCCTCTTTTGTCTGCTCGACAACGAATTCGAAGGCGATCCCGTTTTACGTGGCAAGCACAAAATGCCGCGCCCACCTCCTTTCGTTGAGCGCACAACCATACCCTGCCGCGAACACAGGCATTCGCTGGATTCGCAGTGCGTGGCTGACAAATATGCTCGGTTTACGATCCCGGATGCGGATTATCATAAGATAAGCCTCGCAAAAATTCAAGTTCACAACGACCACGCCGATCACACCGTTTTATGGCATCAGGACGCGCATCGTGGGGGTTCGCCAAATTCTTGATGAAAAGATTGTTATCAGGAAACGCGCGACGGCGGTGTATCGCTGGGACAGCAGATCAATGTGGATGCGTATGTCTACGACAATTATTTCACAGGGAACGAGTTGAGTTATATCGATGGCATGAGCACGGTGATCGGCGCGCCACGGTATGTCGACTCTTTCTATCTGAGTCCTTCGGGTTTTGGTACGGTACCGGCCAGCGGCAGCGCTTCGTTGAGCATCTTCCCAACCGGCTCGACGGCAACCACCACCGAGTCCGGCATTCTGCTGATGTTCTACTACGCTCCGTCCGGCAATGAGGCGCGTGCAATCAGGGTGCGGTAGCGCCGACGGTTGCACCTTCCGCCCTGATCGCGCCAGTGATGCGCGATCAGGGCTTTTTTCTGCGATGGAACAAACTGCACGGGTTGAACGTTGAAAAGACAGGTACGTCGATGGCACGCAATGCCTTTCGCAGTGATGGGGTGAACGATGCGTCTCTTCTTGTTGACCGGAGGTTTGCTGATTGCGCTGGCGGCGTGCGGTGCGCCTGCCGCCACGCTGAGCGATACTCCTGCGCCTGCGACCGGTGAACCGTCACTGCCGCCGTCTGCGACGCCGCTTCCCACCGGAGCGCCTGTGCCTGACCTGTCTGCTGAACCCTCTCCCACCCCCGTTACCGGCACGTCGGCGGCGCTTCCGTCTGCTACCGAGCGCGCGCCAACACCTGCTGCCACCTCTGCTCCTTCTCCTGTGCCGCCAACGCCGGTTGCAGCGTCGGCGACACCGCTTCCCCCGCCACCAACACAGGTCACAGCGCTGGCGTTGCCGGTTCCCGAGGTGCAGCCGCCGCCGGTAACCATCGGCGAGCCGGCAATGCTCCCTGCAGACCTGCTTGCCCGCCTGGTCGGCGATCTGGCGTCGCGCAGCGGGAGCGATCCGTCGGCAATCACGCTGATCGGCGCAGAAGCGGTGATCTGGAACGATGGGTCGCTCGGTTGCCCGCAGCCTGGAATGGTCTACCCGCAGGTGCAGATCGAGGGGTACCGCGTCATTCTGCGGATCGGTGACCGCGATTACGATTATCGCGTCGGAAAGGGAGGTTCATTTATGCTCTGCGACCAGGCGGCGCGCCGTCCGTGATTGACAGACGAACACGATGCGCGGTACAATCGCTGACTGACGCAGTTTGCCGCAATGAGACGCATGAACCGGTTTCCGTCACAGCATCCGAATGTTCGGTTGATCCTTGCAGCGCTTGCCTTCCTCGCCGGCGTGATCATCCTGGTGGTGCGTTTTGGCGGGACCCTGCCGGCGCCGCAGGAGGCAGTCGTGGTTGTGCCCGCGAGTCCGCCGCCGGAGGTTCTGTTTGCCACCTCGCCGCCATCACCCACAGACGCGCCCGCCACCAACACGCCGACAGCAACGTCTGCGCCGCCGTCGCCATCGCCCAGTGCCTTGCCGTCGCCATCGCCCACTGCGCCGCCTTCTGACGCAGCGGACGCGACACCCTTCGCTGCAACGGCTACAACCACTGCAACACCAGCTGTCGTGGTCGCCCAACCCGCCCCTCCAACAGCGACAGATACTGTCTCACCCACCGTGACGCCGTCTCCGTCACCGACGACGCCTGTTGCGTCTCCCACACCTGTTGCAACCACAACACTCCCAACACCGACGTCCACCGCGCCGCCAACCGTTCCGACTGCAACCGGAACAGGCACTCCCACGCCATTGACCGTTACGCCAACCGCAACGCCAACCACGCGCGCGACCGGAACCGTCACCCTGTCACCAACCCCGGGAACACGCACATTGACACTGCTTGTCGAAGGGACGCAGCCGCAGGTGGAGATTGCTTACGAAATCGGTGATACCGAAATCGTGGTCGGTGATGTGGTCAGCTTCCCATGGATCCTGACGATCCAGGTGGCATTCGACCTCGATGTGCGTCTGACAGCAGCAGGAACGGCGGAGTTCGGCGATGTACGGTGTCAGATCACCGGCGATGCCATCCCAACCCCTGGTATTGTTCAGTACGACTCCAATCCGTACCCTGCGGTCGAGTGCGTGGTCAGCGGACTGTAATTGCGCTATGTGCTAGAATTGGGAAAGGAGCGGCAAGCCTGGATTTTTGATTTTTTGGTTTCTGGTTCTCACACAGTGCACAGCATTAGCGACATTATTCAGGCGATTGCGCGGCAGCGCGGGCGAGGCGACGCGACCCCGCTGATTATGCTGCGCACGCTCGATGATATGCCCGGCGAACGCGTCAGCCATCTGCCGATCGACCCGCAACTGGCGCAGGCGTGGCTGGCATACACTGGCGAACCGTTTCGCCCGCACCAGGCGCACGCGCTGGCGGCGCTGCGGCGCGGCGAGCCGGTGGCGTTGCGTGCGTCGTCCGTCGATGTTGCTGCAACAGTGCAACTGCTGGCGCGCGCGACGCTCGCCGAGGCGCCAGGCGCGACTGTGCTGGCGCTGGCGTTCGACGACAACCACGCGCGCGCGCTGCATACCGCGTTCGATGAAGCCAACCAGGCGCTTCCACGCTCCCTTCAGACGCCGGCAACCACGATGGCAGCGCTGCGCGTCGATCCATTCGCACGAATGGTCATCGCAACGCCAGAAGCGTTGCACTATCGGGTGCTGCGTCATCACCTCCGGGCATGGAACGCCTTCTGGAACAGGGTGCGCCTGATCGTCATCCCCGACATACACCGGTTCACCGGGGTCGCTGGCGCTCACCTCGCCGATCTGCTGATGCGCACGTATCGGGTGGCAGCAGCGCATGGCGCATCACCCGGGTTTCTGGCGTCCCTGATTCGTTTAGACGATCCGACTCCTGCGCTGAACGCCCTGCTCGGCAGGTCCTGGCGTGTGGTCGATGCCGACGACGGACCGCGCCAGGCGACGATTACAGCGATCTGGCAGGGAGGCGACGCCTGGCTGCGCGAAACGGCCGAACTGGTGACCCTGCTGCGGCGGCAGTCGTACCGGGTGCACGTCCTGTGCGACGCCCTCGTGCGCGTGGCGCTCGCAGCTGCCATCGGCGAGTCGGCAGATGTCACGGTTGGCGCCGACCCGCAACCAGCGCAGGTGCTGGTCTGCGCCGGGTTTCCTGGTTCGATCAGCGCCTTCCGACGCCTGCTGGCATCCGGCTACCAGGCGGTGATCGCCGTGCTCAGCGATTTGCCGCAGGAACAGGCGCTGGCGCGCCAGGTGACCGTCACGCTTGACGGACCGCTGACCACGTGGGTCCCGCCGCCGGCAAACGTCTACGTTCTGGCGCAGCACGTCGTGTGCGCCGCCAGTGAACTGCCGCTGACCGCTGCGGATGTCGATGCATGGGGATGCGCCGACGTCGTGGCACGGATGGCAGCCAGTCAGCAGATGATCGAACTCCCCGATAACGAACCGCTCTGGATTCCGGCAGGCGAGCACGACCCGTATGCAGAGTTTAGCGTGCTCGCAGCCAGCGGCGGCGCGATCACTGCGCGCTCGGAGCAGCCACACATCCGCGAACGTCTCGACCCGACCCTGTTTGAACGGTGGGCATGTGCGGGTGCAGCGCTGCCGCCTGGCCTCGGCGGGTTGCGCGTGGTCATGCGCGATGAGGAAGAGGGCAGTATTTCACTACGCCTGGAAACCAGCGGTCGGCGGACGTGGCCATTGCGCCGCGGGCAGATGACGATCCGCGATGTACACGAAGAGCGCGCCTTGTTCCACAATCAGCGGATGGCGTGGGGGCGGGTCGTGGCGCAGGAGACGATCTATGCCTGGCGCGAGTGCTCACCCAACGCATCGCCGGCAGACACGGCGCTCACTGCGCCGCTCGAAAGTCGCTGGGTCGCGCCTGCCTGCTGGTTCGAATTACCGGTGGCGCTCCAGGTGCAGGGGCAGTTCATCGGGTGGTGCCTGACGGCGGCAGTGACGCTGCGCGCCCTGGCTTCCTTTACCGATCTCGTGCCATTGTACGACCATGAGCGACAGCGGTTGTTCTTCGTCGATGCGCAGCCGGGAGGGAACGGTCTGGCGCAATGGCTCTACCAGAACGCCGAGGAGATATTGCCCGTCGCCTACGATGTGGCGCTGGCGTGTCGCGCCGATCCACTGCTCGAACCGTTGAGCCGTATCGAGCAGGACTGGCTGCTCGCCCTGCTCGGTCGGGCGCCGGTCGATACGTCACAGCGCAGTGAACGGTCGGTTACGGTTCCGCCACCGACGCTGCAGAGCGAACATCGCCAGCCCGTCGAATCGCCGAACATTCGACAGGCGCAGGGAACACGTCCGGATCGTCGTCAGCCGTTCACGCCATCCGAACCGCCGCCGGCGCCGCGCGTCGAACCAGCGCATCCTGCACAGGAAAATCGTCGGTCGGGGCAACCGGATCGTCGTCAGCCGTTCACGCCATCCGAACCGCCGCCGGCGCCGCGCGTCGAACCAGTGCAACCCGTGCAGGACGATCGTCGGCCGGGGCAACGCGAAGCGTCGTCGGCATCGCAGACGACCAGGCCATCGAATCTGACCGCTCCACAGAAGGATCAGCACGGCGAAGCGCCCGATGCTGCTGCATTGATTGAACGGTTGCGACGACAACGCGAACAGCGTGAGCGAACGAAAGAGCGCAGCGTGCGTGCGACGCCGACGCGCGAGACCGAGGTACAGCCACGGTTCGCCGCCGGCGACCGCATTTTCTGCCTGCCCTACGGCGACGGTGAAGTGCTCGACAGCCGCATCGAAGATGGCCGCGAAGTGCTGACCGTCCGCTTCCCTGACTACGGCGAATTGACGATCGACCCGGCGCTCAGCCTGGTGCGCAAACTTGATCCGCCGCAGGCGTGAACTGTCATCATACCATTTTAGATTTTGGATTGGAGATTATCGCGCAGGGCGTTCTGATGCGATTTGACGGAACCCCGTCTGCGGAGTATTCAAGTGAAATTGGTATCACAACATCACAACGCGCAATTGTTCACGATTGGAGGTTCGGGGGATGCCCCCGAAATCAAGAATCGGCGGCGGGATGGCTTTCGCAAGCGCCATGAGACGTCGCCCCGCCGACGCAAAAACACCATATTTCGCGGTAAGAGTGAACATTTACCACAACGCTTCCTCTTGCTCTTGCCCGATAGCCATGCTACAATCTCACGAAACATGATCATATCTCACGCGCCCTGTCAGGCTTTAACTGCATCCGGGTCTTTTACGAACCGGCGCGATCACAGCGCAGTTCGTGTGCACACCACACCTGCGAGAGGCAGTATGGTGCACCTCGAAAGCGCACACCCGTAAGGAGTGACCACCACAGATGCAACACGAGCGCATCGACTATCCAGAGTTGCTCCGTTCACTTGGGCAATTCATTCAGCAGCAGCATCTCAACGAAGTCGCCATTCTCGAGTTCGATCGCGGCTGGATCATTTCAGGAATCACGTATCAAAGTACAGCGCAGGGGTTCATTCGAGTTGCAGCCGATTTTGTGCTCTCACACGAGGAACTGCGCCATATCATTCAACACATGCGCGACCAGCGCAAAACAGAGCCGCCGCACAAGGGGAGGTGGCTGGGATGAAACTGTTTCGCGGGCTGGAGAAAACCGACTATCAGGATGTGCTGCGCGCGATCGGACTGTTCATCGATGAACACGGCTATACCGATGTGCGCATTATCGAGATCGAGGACGGACTGGTCTTTCAGGGGCGTGTACGCGAACAGAAAGGGATCGGGACGTCGAGTTACGAAACGTTTCTGATCACCGACGACGACTTGAAGGAAATGGTGCGCACCGCCGCCGAACGGCGCGGACAACAGCCGCCGGCCTTCACTCAGTGATAGGATAGTGACCTGTGCCTCTTCATAACACCCGCCTGACGCGCCGTCTTGGTGCAGCATTGGTTCTGGCTTTCGTCGCCGGTGCAGGCGCGCGGTATCTGGTGAACCGCGCCGCAAGCGGCATGCCGCGTCCACCGATGATCGACTGGCTTCAGGCGCGCAATGTCGGTGTGGCTGTCTCGCAATCGCACCTGATGCCGGTGATCGACCGCGCGGCGCGCCAGGACCAGTACCGCCGCATGGTGCAGCGCAGCGAGCCATTGATCGCCGCTTATATGGGCGTGCGCCTGCCGCAGCCAATTGATCGAATCTATGTCTTCGATCGCGCAGAGTGGATCGAAGCAAACCTCTCGGCATTCCAGGCGCTTTTTGCACCGCTGGAGGAATTGTACGATGAAGTGAGCGCACGCCAGGGGGTGGCCGGCGTGTTGATCGGGCAACTCAACAGTCAGCTGGTCGGCATACAGATGGGAGCGCTGATTGGCTTTCTGGCCCGGCGCGTTCTCGGACAGTACGATCTTGGTCTGCTCTCGCCCGACCCGAACCTCCGCGGCGCACTCTACTTCGTCGAACCAAACATCGCGCGCATCTGTGCACAGCTGGGTTTCGATGGCGACGACTTCCGCATGTGGATTGCGCTCCACGAAACCACGCATGTCTTCGAGTTCGAGGCGTTCCCCTGGGTGCGCGACTACTTCCAGGAACTGCTGCGCCAGTTTATTGGCTGGGTGAACGATCAGGCGGCGATGCTCAGCGTCGGCATTGTGCGATTGATCGAACGTCTGCTCCAGGGGCAACCGATCGACCGGCACTGGATCGAGTTGATGCTGACTCCTGAACAGCAGGAGATCTTCACTCGCATGCAGGCGCTGATGTCGGTGGTAGAGGGGTATTCCAATCACATCATGAATGTGATTGGCGCCCGGTTGCTGCCCAGTTATCAGTTGATCGAAGCGCGCGTGCGCCAGCGCCAGCTGCGCCGTCCCCTGATTGAGGAGGCATTCAACCGTATCACCGGCATGGACCTGAAACTGGCGCAGTATCAGCAGGGTGAAGCATTCATCAACGCGGTTGTTGCCGCGCGCGGTGCAGCATTCGCCAACCGCATCTGGGAAGGCCCGGAGAACCTGCCGACGATGGATGAAATCCGCGCGCCGCAGCGCTGGATCGCGCGGATGGACTGAGGTGAACCGGGATTACTCCGCCGCCTCGATCACGGCGCTGCGCTCCTCTGCCGGCGGCATTTTGCGTTGAGCAAATGCCAGACGCAACAGCGGCGGCGTGATAAGCGTCGTCACCAGCGCCATCACAATCGTCGAGGTAAACAGGGTATCGTTGACCAGCCCGGCAGCGCGTCCAGCGGCGATCATCACCAGCGCCACCTCACCACGTGCCGTCATGCCGACGCCAACCTGCAGCGCCTCACGCCACGAGAGGCGCATCGCCAGCGCGCCGACGCCGCAGCCGATGACTTTCCCGGCAATTGCCAGCACGACCATAATGATGGTGAACAGCGGCGCCGCGCCAAGCGTTGTCACGTTGGCTTCCAGCCCAATGTTGACAAAGAACACCGGTACAACAAATGCATAGGCGAGCGCCGAGCTGCCGTGATGAACAACATGTTCTTCATCGGTGTAGCGGGCCACAACAATTCCAAGCAGATAAGCGCCGGTAATGTCAGCGACACTCCCCAATTCCTCAGCAGCCCACGCAAACAACATCACCAGACCCAGCAGGATGGCCAGAACAGCATCTTGACCGCCGGCAAGATGCTCGATCTTCCGTAACTGAGGCAAGAGTTTATCGCCAATCAACCAGGCGATGGGAAAAAAGACGGCCATCTGCCCGATAGCCACGAGCGGGTTGCCTTCCCCTGCCAACCCCAGCACGAGTGAAAGGACGAGAACGCCCAACACATCATCGATGACAGCCGCGCCAAGAATGGTTGCGCCGATCTTACCGCGCAGATGCCCCAGTTCGCGCAACACCTCCGCCGAGATCGATACTGAAGTGGCGGTCAGCACCGCTCCGACAAACAGAGCAGGAAGCATCTCCAACCCAAAGAGCCTGCCGAGCGCAAATCCGCCACCGAACGGCAACAGCACGCCACCAACTGCAACAACCGTTGCAGCCAGTCCTACCTGCCGCATTTGCACGAGGTCAGTCTCCAGCCCGGCGCGGAACATTAACAGAATGACGCCCACTTCAGCCAGCAGTGCCAGCGGATCGTTTGGGCGGATCAGGTTGAGGAGGGACGGACCCAGTATCAATCCAAGCACCAGTTCGCCAAAGACCGAAGGCAACCCCAAACGCTGGCTCAGACGTCCGGCAAGTTTGGCGCCGATCAGGATTGCTGCCAGCATAGGCAACAACTCAACTGGCGAATGATGTTCTTCCATGCCTGCCCTTTCTGCCTTTCCGTCAGGAGAAAACCACGCCAGAGACTGATATGACGTCTCTGCCTGAAGTGAACCCGGCGACCTGGTTCACAGGCTCTCGCACGCATCCCCTGGACCGGTTTCATCGCGGCGTTGCGCGCCATGCGCAGGACCGTCCTGCGTGGTTATCCATATTTTCCAGAAGAATGACGGCTTTTTGAACTTAATTGAGTATATCAGAAATCCACAGGCAACCGACAGAAAATCGCCGCCAGCACTCCAGCTGGGTGTCCGCCAGTTTCCGGCAATGCGCTCCGATCTGGCAATCCGACGTGCAGGCGATACACCCTTATTCGGGCATATCGCCTGCCGACCGTGGATCTCGACCCTCCTTCAAACGCTTCCTGAGGAAGAGGCTCAGTTCTAGGCGCTGGCCCGCTTCCCGCTTGCAATACTGGTCATCAACTCATCATCGAGTTCGGGGCTGCGCAGGTGATCGACCAGGTCCTGGATTTCCTGCGACGGCGCCGCCGTCAGTTTGCTGACGATGTAGCAGAGCAGGAAGTTGACCGGCATGCCGAAGATACCGGCTGCCAGGTGCGTAATGCCGAGCACGTTGAACGACGGATCGAGGTAGTTCATGTACATGTAGAAGATCGTTACCGACAGACCGCCGACCATGCCGGCAATTGCGCCCGGACCGTTGCAGCGCTTCCAGAAGATGCCCAGCAGCACGACCGGGAAGAACGAGGATGCTGCCATCGAGAATGCCCACGCCACCATCTGGGCGATCAATGCCAGACGCGGCAGCGCGAGCAACGCCGCAATCACCGCCGCCACCACAAGCATCGTCTTGCCGAGCCAGATGCGGGTATTCATGCTGGCTTTCGGGTTGAGGATGCGATAGTAGAAGTCGTGCGCAATAGCGGACGAAATAACGACCAGCAGACCATCAGCGGTCGAGAGAGCAGCAGCCAGACCGCCGGCAGCGATCAGCGCTGCAACCGTGTACGGCAGACCGGCAATTTCCGGCGTGGCAAGAACGATCGTATCCGGATCGATGTTCAATTCCCCAAGCTGCAGGATGCCATCGACGCTGCTCTTGGTGATTGCTGTTCCTGACAGTTCACCAAACGTGCCGACCTTCTTGCCATCGACCTCGGTTTCACTGAAGGTTGCGCCAGCCAGGTCGATGATACCATTGCCATTGGCGTCATTAATGACCAGCGCGCCGCTCCTCACCTGGGCTGCCGCCCACGCCGGGAGCGCATCGACCTTACGCCCATCGAGCGTCGTGTAGTCGCGCTGGGTGATCAGACCCAGACGGCTCCAGTTTTGCGTCCACTCTGGCAGCGTGCTGATCTCCTTGCCGACCACGTTCTGCAAAATCTCCCAGCGCGCAAATGCGGCATAAGCAGGCGCCGTGAAGTAGAGCAGGAAGATGAAGAACAGCGCCCAACCGACGCTCAGACGGCTCTCGCGCACGCTCGGAACGGTGTAGAAGCGGATCAGAATGTGCGGCAAACCGGCGGTGCCAACCATGAGACAGAATGTGAGCGCCAGGAAATTCCACGGCGTTCCACGCCAGTCGGTCTGAATCTCATCGGCAGGTTTGCTCGTATTGGGGATCGAGGTGGCAGGCGGCGGCGTGATATTCACCCCAAAGTAGGAGTTGATCTGACCGATCGCAGTCACCGCGGCAGCATTGCTCAACCCTTCGTTGTAGGCGGGAACATACCCTTGCTGAATAATGCGTCCGGTTCCATCACGCGCCGGCGCTTCGGACGCAATCTTCAACTCGGTTTCCAGGCGGGTGATGTTCTGGAGCGCCGTGCCATAGCTGAACTGTGGCATCGGGAAGCCGGTCAGTTTCAGCGAGAGGAAGGTGACCGGAATCATGTACGCGATGATCAGAATGATGTACTGCGCCACCTGGGTCCAGGTGACCGCTTTCATCCCGCCCAGGAATGAACAGACGAGCACGCCCGACAGACCAATAACCACACCCCACTCATACGGTACGCCGATGAAGCGCGACATGATGATACCGACACCCACCACCTGTGCCGTCACATACGTCAGGCTGACGATAATCGCAGAGATAGCCGCCACCAGACGGGGCCACCGTCCACCGTACCGCGTGCCGACGAAGTCAGGGATGGTGTACTGACCAAACTTGCGGATGTAGGGGGCAAAGAGGAGCGCCAGCAACACATAGCCGCCCGTCCATCCCATGATGTACGCCAGCGCGTCATAGCCGAGCGCATACAGCGTTCCCGCCATTGAAATGAACGACGCCGCACTCATCCAGTCTGCGCCGGTCGCCATGCCATTGAAGACAGCAGGGACGTTGCGCCCGGCAACGTAGTACTCATCGAGGATTTTGGTGCGGCTCATGATGCCGATGAACGCATACATGCCCATCGTCAACATCAGGAAGGTCCAGCCGATCCACGCTTTGGGCATGCCTGCGCCAAGTTCCAGCGCGCCCATGATCAGACTGAAAACAATCAGTCCAACGGTAAACATGCCGTAGTACTGCGCCAGACGGTTGTTGCGCAGTTTGACCGCTTCATTGACTGCCATAGTGGTTGCTCCCTCCGCTGTTACTTATCCCGGTCTTTCAGGTGGTACTTTGCGTCCAGTTTGTTCATCGCGTAGGCATAGTAGAAGATCAGGACGACGAACACGACCAGCGAAAACTGGCTGCCGAAATAGTAGCCAAGCGGGAAGCCAGCAATGACGATCTGGTTCAACTGATTGACGAATAGTGGCGGAATATAGGCGACCGAGAACCAGATGACTAACAGGATGGCGATCAGGCGGTTGTTCTCTTTCCAGTATGCATTGATCCGTTCCTGACGGCTCATGTTTTCGACGTCAGACATATTGCCTCCTTGCTCTTCACTCAGGCGTCGTTGCTCATAAGCGGGACAGGTTGTCGCCTTACCTCTGATAAACCGGATATGCGGACAGATGCGCGCGCTTTCACCTCCTTTCAGACACGCGAGGAAGAGCAGCGCCAGACAGCCAGGTAATGCTGCATGGCAACCTGGACCACGCAGCATGCGGCAACCCGCAGTCGGGGCGGATGCCCGGCTGCCAGCGCATAAACTGCTGCAAACGAACTCCGTTTGCGCGGCAGAGATCTTCCTCAGATCTGGTTATCTGGCGGTATTCAGGAATGGTGTGGGAATAATACGCAGTTTTTTTCAGCGTATGATAAATCTGGTGTAAAGTTTCTGTAAAATATGGGCATTTTCTAAAGCGGCGCTTCAGCTGCACGCAGCATGCGCTCAACGTCGTGTGCCAGCGCAACGTCGCTCGCCAGCGCTATCGCGAACGAGTCTGCCAGGAGATACTGGAGCACAGTGGCATCGAAGACCGGAGTGCCCGACGACCGAAAAAATTGAACCACCGGTCGACGACTCCAGGCGTCGATCCACGCGGAAAGCGCGTGTGCGTTGTTGTGGCTGAGCATACGCACGACATCACCGGGGTCAATGCGGGTGGCAGGCGCGGGCAGCAGCAGTGGAACCAGGCGGCCTGCCATGCGCAACGCGGTCAATGCCAGATGTGCGCTGTCAGGCGCAATAGCCGGTGGCAGTGGAACGACATTGATCAGCGGTTCGGTCTGCGGTGCGGCTCTGGCGGGTTCTGTTGCGGCAGAAGTCGGTGCATCGGCATGAACAGGCGGAGGGGACACCTCGAAGCGGATCGATGCCGACACACGTTCATCGGTGAGGCGACGGCGGCGGCGCACCACCAGCGCAGCAAGCCGGCTTGCTGCCGCAGCGCGCTGCAGATCGGCATCCGAAGCGCGCCGGGCAGGTGGCGCTGATGCTGGTGTGTGCTCCCAGGCGGTAAGGCGTTCGATGACTGACGAATCGGAAGCGGCGCTGTTGATGCAGGCGGTCGGCGGCGTCAGATTGACATCAGCTGGCGGTTCAGCGTGGGCGAAGAGGGCGTACAGATCGTCGGGACGCTCGTAGACGGCGGTATCGTCCGCAGGTGAGCGGTGTGATCGGATGGTGCGAAGTTTGACTGGCGCCATTGGTTGGTATCCCGACATGTGGTTCTGCATGGAAATCGCCGGCGCCGCACCAGAAGGTGCGCGACTATCGGTCGTATTCTACACTGCGCCGACTTCGGCATAGACCGCGCGCACCCGCCGGTAGACCTGTTCCCACGTCAGGTGACGCAGGGTCTTCTGCCGTCCGGCGGCGCCTAATCGTTGCGCCAGCGCACGGTCGCCGAGCAGCAAACCAATCGCCTGCGCCAGCCCGACGACATCGCCAAACCGCACAAGCAGACCATCCTGCCCGTCGATAATGACATCGGGAATGCCGCCGGCGCGCGCGCCGATCACCGGCACGCCGTAGCACCAGGCCTCCAGAAAGACAATACCGAACGAGTCGGTGCGCGATGGAAGGGCGAACACATCCGCCGCTGCCAGTGCATCGCGCTTGACCGGGTCGGGAGCGTAGGGCAACAGACGGATGCGCGCCCGGTCCGCCGCTGGAAGACGCGCATAGAATGTGTCGAAGTGCGCCAGCGGCGCGCCAATGAGCGCCAGCGTTGCCGTATGCCCGTTGCGCCATAGACGCTGCATCGCTTCGATCAGATGAATGGCGCCTTTGTCGTATGCCAGTGCGCCAATGAAGAGTACGAGCGGTCCGTCGATGCGCTGGTCGATGCGGAACCGTTCACCGTCACCCCCCTGAATCTCCTCCGGCGTCACCCCGACGCCAACGACCCGCAATCGGTCGCGCGGGACACCCTGCGCCGCCAGGAAGTCGCGTTCCACACCGGTCATGACGATCACACGATCACTCCGACGCAGCAGATCGATCTGGTGGCGCATGCTGTAGTAGCGCACGATTGCGCGGCTTCCAGGCTCGCCGAGGTGGATGAATGGCGTACAGATGAATGGAACGTTACGCCGCTGCGCGTATGCAAACACCGGCAGAATGGCAAAGTCGAGCGTGATGTTCGTCGCATGCACCAGGTCGAACGGTCCGTACTGCTCGAAGAATGCCGCGACGCCGGGCCACTGCGGCGTCCACAGCGCGAGACGACGGAGCAGCTGCGTCGTATTGGGCAGACGTGAGATCTCGGTCATCAGGCGACGCAGCGCCGGATAGAGGACTGGTGGTCCTGGTCGGCGGCGAATCGGCAGACGAACGATCTGCACACCGTTGAACGTTTCGACCGGTATTTCGATGCGGCGGCGTCCTGGCATCCAGATATGTTCGAGGTCGCAGGCATCGGTGGCGAGAACGGTCACACGATGCCCTTCCGCCGCAAGTCGCTCGCCGATCTCGCGGAAATAGCGACCCGCTCCGCTTGCCACGGGATGGTAGAGTTGAACGCTGTGGAGGATGCGCACTACTTTCCCCAACTCAAGCCGGAGGCGGCGTCGGCGCGCAACCCGATGCTGACCTGGCGCGGCGTGGATGCCTGCAGGCTATCACCGATCACGCGCAGGTCGGCGACCCACAGATCGAACCCGATTTCGCCGGGAGCGACCGCCAGGAATGCAATCATCCGTCCGTCGGGCGAGAATGCCGGGGCGCGCGCCATGCCGATGCTCGTCAATCGCACAACTGCCCCGCCAGACGCCGGCACGGCAAAAATGTCGGTGCGGTCGCCATCGCGCCCGGCGAACGCCAGCCAGCGTCCATCGGGCGAGAACGCCGGGTCATAACTCTGCGGCGGGATGCCAGGCAGTGGCGTCGTTGCTCCGGTTCGGCGGTCGTGGCGCAGGATCTGCGCGGCGCCGCCGGTGGTTGCCGGTTCGAGCACAAACACGATCGCCGAACCGTCGGGAGCATATGCCACCCGCCCGACGTGTCCTGTATCATCGGCATAGATCAGCCGACGCTCACCGCCAGCCTGCGCCGGCATGGTAAAGAGTGCCAGATGGTACTCGGCTGCCGGCGAACCGGACGGCGGACCGTACTGTGATGCGAATGCAATACTTGTTCCATCGGGAGCGAACGAGGGATAGAATGCCCAGATGCTTTCACGGACGCGTTCAAAACTGTTGCGCGGACGGTCGGACCCATTATTGGTCAGGCGCAGCGGCGCGCCGCCATCCAGCGACAGCGCCATCAGGTCGCTGAAACTCTGGTCACGCTGCACGAAGACGATCCGGGTTCCATCGGGCGACCAGGCAGGATGCAGCGATGCGCCATCGCTGGTCAGGGGGCGGCCCGTCTGATCCTGCCACATCCAGACATTCCCGTCGCGCACGAAGAGGAGGCGTCCGGGCAACCGCGCGCCGGCTGCGATAATCGTTGGTTGGGGAGCGCCAGGTTGCGCCGACGGCGGCGTGACCGGCAGCAACGCTGACGACGTTGGCGCGGCATCAGGCGCAGAGGTTGCACAGGCGGTCAGAAGGGCAAGCAACAGGCAGATCAGAGCGCAGCGCATGGTCATACCTGATGGGGAACGGCGGGCGCGCCGCGCCGCCCTGCCGCATCGGGCAACGCAGCGCGTCGAACAATCCAGCCAAGCATGCGCTGCCACATCCGGCGTGTGCGAGGCGGCGCGGCGCGCAGCAGATCATCGGCGGGCGGGGTGTGCGGCAGCAGCGCATAGAGCGCCCCCGGAGCCACGGTAAACGTCATGGGCGTAAAACCGGATTGATCGCCATCGACCTGCACCGGCAGCGCGCCACGAGTATCGATATGGATGGTGCGCGCGCGATGATATTCGATGCGCGGATCGAGATTGTAGCGCTGGCGCATGATGGAGAGCAGGCGCAATGGCGCTTCCGCCAGGCTATCGCCTTTGATGATGCACACATCGAGCAACCCGTCGTCGATGCAGGCGCGCGCTGTTATCTTGAAGACCCCGCCATACAACTGACTGTTGCCGATAACCACCAGCAGCACCCGTCCGCGAATACCACGTCCATCGAGCGATATCCGCGCCCGGCGTCCGCGATAGCGCAGCGCCAGATCGAACGCGCGCACCACATACGCCAGCGCTCCCAGGCGTCGCTTTTCATCGCTGCGCACTTCACGAACGACAGCTGCATCGAACCCGACGCCAGCCATCAACAGGAAGAAGCGATCACCGGCGCGCCCCAGATCGATGCGTCGTCGGCGCGCCTGGAGCAACACTTCGGCAGCAGCGCGCGGTTCGAGCGGCAGCCCCAGTTCACGCACCCAGACATTGACCGTGCCGACCGGCAGCGCCGCGAGCGCAGCGCGCGTTCCCGCCAGACCATTGATGACCTCGTTGATCGTGCCATCGCCGCCGGCCGCCGCCACAACATCGTACCCGCTCAGCGCCGCTTCACGCGCCAGTCGCGCGCCGTCGCCAGCCTGGCGGGTCGTTTCGACATCGACCGTCCATCCATGCGCCAGCCAGACATCGCGCGCAGCGTCAACATTCTGCCGCAGCGCAGCAGCCTGCCCGGCGAACGGGTTCAGCACAATCAACGCACGCGCGTCGTGTGGCAACGTCTCGCGTTCATCGGCTGGCGACGGCGCATGCGGTGTGACAGCAGTCAGATCACTCATCCTCATCATCATCCTCAACGTCGGATGATGGCGGTTCGCTGCGGAGCGTGCCGGGCGCTTCAATCCAGCCGCGGCGCAGTGCGTAGAGCACCGCCTGGGTCCGGTCGTTCAGCGACAGTTTGCGCAGGATCGACGAAATATGGTTTTTCACCGTCTGGGTGCTGATATGCAGCGCCTCGGCGATCTCGCGGTTGCTGCCACCCGCCGCGATACGTTCGAGCACTTCGATCTCGCGGTCGCTCAGGGGCGTGAAGAGCGGGAACTCTATCTCTTGCAGATTGGTCATATCCTGTGGGAGATTGCGAAACTGCGACAGGACTCTGCCGGCGACCTTTGGATCATCGAGCACCACATCGTTGATGACATACTCGCCGCGCGCAACACGACGGAGAACGTCGGCCAGCTCGTCCGGATGCACATCCTTCGAGCGATACGCCGAAGCGCCGGCGCGTAACGCATTGAACGCCTGCTCGTCACTCTCGTACACACTCAGGACGACAACGCCGGCGCCAGGGTAGTTGAGGCGGAGCTGGCGGGTCAATTCCAGCCCGCTGATCCCTGGCAGGTTCAGATCGACCACGACAGCATTGGGCTCCAGGTTGGGCGGAGCGTTGTTCATCCACTCCAGCGCCTCTTCGCCGGATGATGCCTCACCGACCACGACAATATCGCGGCACATGGAGAGCGCCGCGCGCACGCCCTGACGAAAGAGCGGATGGTCATCGACGATCAGCAGTTTCACGGCAGGGTTGGCGGACACGGCGGGGCCTCCTTTCCCAGATCGAGCAGCCAGCGCCGATAACTCTCCGCCGGATCGCGCAATCCTCTGACTCCAGCGGCGCAAAGGAGATGCCAGGTCTCGACCAGTGGCAATCCGACGACACAGGTGTAGCTGCCGGCGACTGAACGCACCAGCTGACCTCCCAATCCCTGAATGCCATAGGCGCCGGCTTTGTCGAGCGGCTCGCCTGTTGCAACATAGGCGTCGATATCGGCATCGCTCAGCACAGCGACGGTCACCTGACTGGCCACGAGATCGAAGAGCGGCGGCGCATGTATCTGCCGGGCATCGATGACTGCCAGCCCGGTATACACAGTATGCGTTTTCCCCGAAAGGCGACGCAGCATCCGGCGCGCATCGTCAGGATCGACCGGTTTGTTCAACACATCCCCTTCCAGAGTCACAATCGTATCGGCGCCGATGATAACACTATCGGGCGCGGATGCGCAAGCGGCGCTGGCTTTGCGCCAGGCGCGCAGTGTCGGATGGTCGAACAACGGCAATGCCAGCGGCGGCAGCGCGGCGACGATCTCCGGCGGCGGGGGATGGTCGTGCTCTTCGGCATCGGTGGCAATGATTCGGAATGGCACGCCAAGGTATGCCAGTAATTCGCGCCGTCGCGGTGAAGCTGATGCCAGCGCCAGCGGCGGGGAAGGAACGTTGCCTGAGTCAGTCCTCATTGCGCTCTGCGTTGTTCGGCGCGAAACGCTTCCAGTTCCGCGCGCCGCGCGCGACTCATGGCGTCCAGTGCGCGGCGCCAGTCGTCACGGTAAGGGCGCAGCGTTTCGACCAGCACCTCGCTGATCGCCAGGTCGCGGTACCATTTGCGGTTCGCCGGTATGATATACCATGGCGCGTGATCGGTGCTGCAACGTGTCAACGCTTCTTCATACGCCGCCATGTAGTCGCTCCAGCGTTCGCGTTCGCGCCAGTCGCCAGCTGAGAGTTTCCAGGCTTTCGTCACATCCTGCTCGCGCGCCAGTAATCGTTGCTCCTGCTCTTCCTTGCTGATGTGCAGGAAACACTTTACGATAATTGTACCGGTTTCTGCCAGCAACCGTTCGAAGGCATTGATCTGCTCATACCGCGCGCGCCAGACCGGTTCGGGAACGAGCGCATGGACACGCACCACCAGCACGTCTTCGTAGTGCGAGCGGTTGAAGACGCCGACCATGCCGCGGCGGGGGACGACCCTGTGCACCCGCCAGAGAAAGTCGTGCGCCAGTTCCTCTTCGGTCGGAACCTTGAACGACTCGACGCGGCAACCCTGCGGGTTGAGGTTAAGCATGACATTGCGGATCGCGCCATCCTTGCCCGCCGTATCCATCCCCTGAAGGATGAGGAGCAATGCATGGGTTCCGGCAGCGTACAACTCCTTCTGCATCACGTCGAGTTCGGCGTTGAGTTCGGCAAAACGCGCCCGACCTTCTTCTTTGGTCAGCCCGCCGTTTGCGTCTGGGGCAATGTCGCGCAACCGGACATGGACACCAGGCGCAACCTTATGCGCATACATGGATTATCTCCTTTCCGCTGCTGGAGTACGCTGGCATCGTCGAGATCTGCGACAGCGGCGGGTGTCGGGCGATGCGCGACACCCTTCAGTGCGCATATGCACCATAAATCTAGACATGCCGGCAGAACGCCATGGTTTGCCAGCGCCAGCGATGCCGACTCGATACACGGAGCGCTCCTGTGACTTCAGGTATTGCGGTGGCGGCGACGGCGGCGCGGGCGCTGCGGTGCAGCGGGCGACGGCGGCGCGGATGATTGGGATGCGCTTTCGCCAGGGAATGCAGCGAGGTCGCCAGCATGACCAGGCGAATGTTTTGCCTGAGGCGCAGAGGGCGATCGATCCGGCGCGGCGCGCGAGTCCGATGGTTCGACAGACAACAGATCGAGGACATCGTCATCGAGCAGGTCGAGCGGCGGATCCTCGACGCTTTCTTCGAGCCACGCCAGCACATCGAGCACATCGGGGTTGTTGATCGAGTCGCGCAGCAGTCGTTTTTCGCCCTGTCGTCCCGGACCCTGATCGGTGCGGCGTTCCTGGCGCTCGGCGCGCATTCTGGCGGCCGGGGTAATCCCTTCGGCATTACGACTGCGCGCAACTTCACCGACGTGCCGGATCGCTTCCTGGATCTGCGCTGGCAGGAACTCCTCCTGTAAACCAGTGCTGGCAAGCGCAACAATGACCGTCTCACGCAGAACATTGACCCCAACCACCTCACCCGGCCCGTCGGGAGTCTGCACCCACGTCCCCTTACGCGGCATCCGGCTCTTGACGGTGACATACTGCTCATGTTCATAGGAAAGGCAGCAGAGCAAACGACCGCACACGCCGCTGATCTTGGTCGGGTTGAGCGGCAGGTCCTGGTCTTTTGCCATTTTGATCGAGACTCGTGCGTAGTCGGGGAGGAAGGTCGCGCAGCAGAGGAGGCGACCGCATGGACCGATGCCGCCGAGAAGTTTCGCCTCGTCGCGTGGTCCGATCTGGCGCAACTCGATGCGAGTGCGGAAGGTGCGCGCCAGGTCGCGCACGAGGGCGCGGAAATCCACCCGTTTTTCGGCGGTGAAATAGAACGTCAGCCGTGAACCGTCAAACGAATACTCCGCCTTCACCAGGCGCATTGGCAGGCCATGCTCCTGAATCTTTTCGGCGCAACGCGCCAGCAGTTCATCCTGGCGACTGTTCAGCCGGGTCAGACGCTCGAAATCGAGCGGTTCTGCGCGGCGCAGCACCGGCTTCAGTTCACCGACGATCTCTTCGGGATCGACCAGACGCGGCGCATGTGCAACCTTCGCCAGTTCCGGCCCGCGCACGGTTTCGACGATCACATGGTCACCCTGCGCCAGCGCCTCGATGCCATTCGGATCGAAATAGTACGTTTTACCTGAGTCTTTGAAACGAATGCCAACTACAACAGGCATACCAGCCTCGTCATCTCCATCGCCGCTTCTTACGGCGTATGGAACACTCCCGTCTCGCGGGCGCGTCGCTGGGCGCTGCGCCCGATCACCTTGTAGGTATGGACGAGTTGCGCTTTGCCTTTCAGCTGATAATCGCCCATTTCCTGCACAATGAACGCATCGCCGACAGCATTGCGCGTCGCTTCCGAAATCAGCACCGAGTTGAGATCGGCGCGGTTCTCGAGGCGCGACGCAGTATTGACCGTATCACCGATCACAGTGTACTCCAGGCGCTGCCGCGTCCCGAAAAACCCGGCATACACGGGACCGGTGTTGATCCCGATGCGAAAATCGAACGCCTTTGATGGATCGAGTTTTTCGATCAGGCGACGATGCGCCGCGATCATGTCGAGCGCGGCGTCAACCGCTTCGATAGCGGTTGTGCGATAATCCTGATAGTCATGCACCTGCGGCGCGCCGAAAACCGCCATAATCCCATCGCCGATGTACTTGTCGAGCGTGCCGTTGTGCCGGAAGATCACCTCCGTCATTTCGTGGAGATATTCGTTGAGCAGGTCCTGCACATCACGCGGCGAGAGGCGCTCGGAAAGCGACGAGAACCCTTTGACATCGGCGAACAGGACGGTGACGATCAGTTCCTGCGGCTCGCGCAGGCGACCATGCTTGGAAAAGTAACTCGCCACATCACGCGCAACACTGGGGGAAACGAAGCGTTCGAACAGCTGGCGGCTCGCCTCCTGCCTGCGCAACTCTTCGGTCAGGCGTGCGCGCTCGATGGTAATTGCCGCCTGGCTCGCAATGGCTGCCAGCAGGTCGCGTTCACGCGGACCGAACCGGTCGCGCCCCGGCGAGTCGAGATAGATCAACCCGATCGATCCGTGCTCGACAAGCAGCGGCGCACACAGCGCCGAGCGAATATTCGCGCTGATGATACTCTCGGTGCCGCCGATTTCGATGCGCGCGTCGCGCGTCAGCACCACTTCACCCCCATCGAGCGCTTTACGAGCGATGGTCGAACTGATGACCACATCCTGCTGTGCAGGCGGATAGATCACACGCGGCACGAGTTCATTATCGCGTTTCAGAAGGAGGAACGCACGTTGCGCTGGTATCAGGCGCAGCACCTCTTCGATCACGGCGTCGAGCAATTCGTTCATCGTGATAATCAGGCTCAGGCGCCGGGAAATGCGGAAGAACTCGCGCAGATCGATCGCCAGTTCGGGCACATCACCGGTCGAGACGCCGCGCGCCTCGGCAGCGACTGGGAAGTAGCGGCTGTCGTCCAGTACCACATTCTGTGCAGCACGCTCTTCGAAATGAAGTTCGAACGGCCCGATCTGCACAGTGTCGCCGTCGTGCAACTGCTCTTCCCGAATGCGCAGACGATTGACGAAGACGCCATTGCGGCTGTTGGTATCGCGCACCCAGACATCGCGCCCGCTGAGGAAGATCTCGGCATGGTGGCGCGAGACCGTCGCGTGGTTGAGTACGATATCATTCTCGAGCGCCCGCCCGATGCGTAACCCGCGCGCCTCGACCGGGTGCGTTTTGAGTTCACCGTTGATGTCAAGGGTGATCAATGCCATAGGCAGGGTCTCCAGCGTCGCGCACGACGCAGACATCATCTGGTTAAACGCGCTTCCGTTCCGTGTAGTATAGCAGACGCCACAACGCGCGGCAACATATGATGGCGCGTAGCAGTCTGAACGCCGAATGAGCAGCGGCAGCGGCGCGCACAAACGGGCAACCGCGCCTGCCACGACAACGAGACTTCTCGTGTACTACCAAGGTGAGCGTTCAGGCGTATCGTAACCAGGGTGTGTTTGCGTCGGCGGGGGCGGCGTCTCGTGATGCTTGCGAAAGCCATTCCGCCGCCGATGCCGGATCGTGGGCGCCTCCCCCGAACCTCGATCGTGAACCGTGACCTGCGGTGGACTTTTTGCCTTTGTGGTCCGAATCATCAAACGACGTCTCGTTGTCGTCCTACGTTCGCTCCGCCACTACCACCGTCGCGCGACGACCGAGGATGAGCACCGGGCAGGTCTCACGGCGGGCGAACCGGTCGTTCCGCCGCAGGGCGTCGTTCAGGGTGCGCGCATCGCCGCTGAGCGCCACGAACCGTGCGCCGCGCCGCAGCACCCGCGCCGCTTCGCGCAGCAATGCCGGGTAGAGCGTGCGATTTTCTTCGGCAGACCCCATCTGCACCCCAAACGGCAGATTGACCGCCAGCGCCGTGACTGAGCCCGCATCGAGCGGTACATGGCGCGCATCCCATTCGTGAATGGCAATCGGCTTGTAGCGTGATCCGATGTTCGCCTGCGCTGTTGCAACCGCTTCAGGATCGATGTCGCCGCCGATCAACTCACGGTAGCGACCCAGATGCGCCCGCTCGATCAGAATGGTGCCCGCGCCACACATGGGGTCGAGGAAGACATCATCGTCGCGCGGCGCCGTCAGCCACGCCAGCGCCGCCGCCGCCGCCGGACGGAGCGATGCCGGAAGATGTTCAATCTTGTACTCGCGGTGGCGCATACGTTCGTCGCTCAGCCGCACCATGAGGAGCGCCTCGCCGGGCCACTGGGTCAGCCAGAACTCGATCCCGCCGTCGGAAACGAGCCGCCAGCGGTGATCCGGGCGTGCGGCAATCCCGCGTTCTACGGCGATCTGCGCATCGACGCGACGGTACGGCGTGCGCCCCACCTGCCGGGCAATAACGCGGTAGTGGATGCGCCCTTCGCCGCCGCGCCGCGGATCGATCAGGCGCGCCAGACGGATGGCGCGCTCGACGCCGGGCGCCGTCGCCGCCAGATGATCCAGCTGGCGCAGCGCCGCAAAACCGGGGGCAAGATCGCGCGTCTCCGCGGCAACCACAAAGACATCTTCCACTGTCCGCAATTTGAGCAGATCGCGCGGATCGCCGGCGTAAGCGAAGCGCGCCATGCCATTCTTGTCGGCGACGGTGCGCACATCGATGATCTGCGCACCGTCGAGCCGCGCTGTGATCTCGGTTGCAGCGATCGCCTCGAAACCAGGCTGCGTCTGGGCAACGTAGATTTGACGGGTAGAGGGCATCTCAACCTGCCTTCACCATCTCGATCGTTGCTGCGCGCACCGGATTGACCACGAACAGCAGCGCTCCGATCAGACGCACACCAGCCAGGATCAGCACCAGCGTCTGTGCACCAACGAGATCGATCAGCGGTGCGCAGGCAAGCGTGGCAACGAAGAACCCGGCGTTCATCACCGTCACAAACACGCCCATGTAGAAGGCGCGTCGTTCGGGCGGGCACACTTCCAACAAAATGTTGAAATGGCTGATATCGACGCCTGGACTGATCGCCCCAAACAGGAGCGCAAACAGCAGGATGAGCGTCAGATCGGGCACAGCGCCGATAAGGAAATAGTACAACGCGCTGGCAGCAGTTGCAGTTGCACGCACCAGCACCCAGGAATAGCCGCATTTCTCGATCAGGCGAGGCCACACCAGATTGCCAATGATCTGCCCGCCGCTGATGATGGCCAGCCATACGCCCAGCCAGCCATCACTCGCCCCCAGTTCGCGTACAAAGTAGATCGGTTGCAGTGGAGCGCCCATCCAGAAGGCAATATTGAACACCAGCGTATTGATTGTGATATTGGTAAAGAAACGCTGCTGAAACAACAGCGCGCGCACCTCGCCAAACGTCGGGCGACGACGTCCCGGTGCGCGTTCGACCACCGGCGACGGCGGAATAACCAGACGCGCCACATAGACGGTGCTCAACAGACTGGCAACGAGCGCCAGCGCAAACATCAACTGATAGTTGAACGGAAAGGGAGCCGCATCGAGCCAGCGCCCCATCAGAAACGTGACTGCCATCACCGTCACGCCCATCGTCATATTGCGCGCCGAGAACAGGCGCGCCCGCTGCGCCAGCGGCACAATATCCCCCAGCATGGGCAACCATCCGGCGTTGAACAGCGCAACCGGCACATTGATCAGTAACATGAGCGCCACCATGACCTCCGCTCGATACGCCGGCAGAAAAGGAATGAACACCAGTCCGATGTGACCCAGCCGCAGAGCAAGCAAACTGCCGACGATCCAGGGACGACGATCGCTTACCCGCTCAAGAACCATCGCGAAAGGGATCGATGTCAGTGCATTGACCAGTGCTGCTGCCGAAGTCAGCAGACTGACCATCAGGTTCGAGCCACCCAGACGGATCAGGAACGCTGATGCGAACGAGTAGCACGCAATTGCGATAGAAGCCCAGAAAAGCTCAATGACCAGCAGGCGAAGATTGCGATTGGTTGTTTGCCGATCCACGGTGGTGCGCTCCCTGACGCAGACACGTCGGTATGATGATAATGATCGGAACAATAGCGCAGAGTATATCACGACAGATACCGATATCTGCACGCAACCCATGCTACAATGGGATCGTCATCATGACGGGTAGTATCGAGCATTGGGCAGGGAACGGCGAGGTCCCAAACAATCAATCCGGCGCGTAGAATAAGGATTGATACCAGATGAACAAGAAGCATCAACCGACATACCCGCGGACGGCGCGCATGCTGGCGTTGCTCGCACTGTTCCTGACCGTGCTGGTTTCGCCTGTGCTGGCGCAATCGAATCCGACCATCGTCGACGAAACCGGCAATCTCGATGTAGCCGCCGTCCAGCGTGCAGCACAGCCGCTTGTCGCGCGCGGCGCACAGGTCGGCATCTTCCTGGTTCAGCGCGGCGGTGAAGACGACGCCCTGCGGCGCTACCAGCGCGCCGGTCTTGCCAGTGGCAATGCAATCAACCCCGATGTCATCGCGATCTACGTTTCATTCGACCCGCGCTATTCCGAAATCGCCTACGGTGATCGCTGGAACGCAGCCCTGCGCACCAACAACAACAGCGAAACCATTCGCCAGAACCAGTTGAATCCCGGACTGGCGAGCGGCAATGCAACTCGCGGCGTCGTCGATGCCCTGACGCAGATCGAACGTTCAATCGCCGCGCCGCCGGTTCCTGCCGGTGGAACGACCGTCAACATCAATCCGGTTCCGATTGTTGCCGGTGTCATCTTCCTCGTCCTGCTTGCGGTCGCCGGTCCGATGCTGTGGAGCAGTTTTCAGAAGCGACGCCGTGCAGCGCAGGCGTTGCAGGCATCACGCACAGCCGCCGAAGAGGCGCGTCGTACCACAAGTTCGGTCATCGTCGATTTCAGCCGCGAGGTGCGCAACGCACAGGAAAAAGCGAAGTTCGACCGGGTTTCCTACGCAGAGACGGACGCGCGTCAGCTCGCCACACTGCAGAGCGAAGTCGAGCAACGGTTTGCCCGCCTCCAGGAGCAATTTGCCGGGGTCGAAAAGAGCCTCGTCGTGCGCCAGAAACCAGGGCAGACCGATTACGACGCGGCGACGCAGCAGTATCGCCAGATTGCGCAGGAGGTGAATGCCCTGCGTGAGCAGCTGGCGCAGGTCGAAGCGCGCCGCGCCGAACTCGACCGGATCGCGCAGGCGGCTCCAGGTGAGGTGGACAAAGCAAAAAAAGCGCTGGCTGACGTTGCCGCGCACCTCAGCGACCTCAGCGTCGATCTCCAGCCCGAAGCGGTGTTGCGCTCGGTCGAATCACTGGTCGAACGCGCTGAACAGTTGCTCCAGGAGCGTCGCGCTGCCGATGCAATCACGGCAGCAGAGGCAGCGTCAGCCACTATTGCCAGACTTGCCGGTGCGATTGCACGCATACGTGATATTCAGGATGGCATCAACGCCGGACGTGCTGCCGCTGAACGCGCTGCGGCCGAGGGGTTCCGGGTTGAAGCAGGACTGGCATCGTTCAACACTGCCGAAGGGTTACTTCGTCAGGCAGCAGCGGCGTTGCCGGTGGTCGGACCCGACGGTGTCGCAGGACTGCTCGACCAGGCGGACAAAGCGCGTGAACTGGGGGTTATTCGTGGCGGCGGGTTGCCGGCGCGCTACCGCGCCAACCTCGAGCGGCTGGAGAAGGTCAGAGCTGCCGGTGAAGCGCTGGCGGCTTTCATCGACGAAGGATGGCGCGTTTTCGATATTGTCGATGAATTTGCCGAAAGCGCCTGGGATGATATTCGTGGCAACGGCAGCGAAGCCGAGCGAGCTGCCGACGAAGCGCAGGAATTGTGGGAACGAGCTGCAGAGCGCAACTCGATGGAACGGCAGGAGTTCATCGAAGCCAGCGCCGATCTCGATCAGGCGGAAGAACGAATCGCGTATGCGCGAGCGCTCATCGAAGCGATCATCAAGCGTCTGAAAGACCTGGAAGCGGCGCGAGACGCAGCACGCGACGAAATCGCCGCTGCCGAGGCGGACATCATGCAGGGGCGCGCATTCGTTGCAGCGAATGATCCTGATGTCGGCAAAGAGCCGGAAAAACTGCTGGCGCGCGCCGAGTCGGCGCTGGCGCAGGCACGCGCCGAAATACAGCAGGAGCGTCCGGACTGGCTCCAGATCGTTCGCCTGGCGCACGAAGCCAATCACCTGGCGGATGAAGCGCTGCGCGGCGCGCGTTCCGAGGTCGATGCGATGAACCGTTTGCGCGATCAACTCAAGCGTATGCAGCAGGTTGCCACAGCTGAAGTGCAGAAGATCGTGCAGTTTATGACCGTCCACCCGCGCGACCTTCCCGTTGGCGCACAGGACAGGATCAACGGTTTGCGGCTCAACCTCCAGGCTGCCTATGCAGCCGCACAGAGCGCCGAACAGAAAGAAGAAGAAGCGCGCGCCGATGCGTTGCGTGACGCTATCGAGCGCTACACTGCGCTTGAACAGCAGGCTGCCGAGATTTATGCCGACATTCAGAACCACTACCGACGCATCGAGGCGCTGCGGCGGCAGGTGCGCACCGAAGCCGACCGCGCCAGGTCGGCGATCAAGCGCGCTGAACATCTCTGGAGACAGGCGGGGACCCTGGTATTCCAGGATGTTGGTGGTTTTGAACTTCTGAAGGAAGCACGCACCGCGTACAGTCAGATCGGGGATGTGCACAGCGAAACCGACGCGCAGCGCGCGCTCACGCATGCCCGTGACGCTTACGACAAAGCCGATCGCGCAGCACGCGCCTTTGAAGAACAGATCCGCCTCGCTCACCAGAGACGCGATGACGATGACCGTCCCGGCGATTTTATCGGTGGTGTGCTGGTTGGTGCACTGCTTGACGCTATGCTTGACGATAGCAGATCTGGCGGTAGCGGTTGGGGTGGCAGCAGAAGTTCAGGCAGCTGGAGCGGCGGAAGTCGCAGCGGTGGCGGATTTGGCGGCGGCGGCCGCAGCGGCGGTGGGTTTGGCGGCGGCGGCCGCAGCGGTGGCGGATGGTAAGGTCACTTTGCAGCACGCTCACCGACGTGCATTTCCCACGGCATGATCACGGACGAATTTCCATTGGTGCGCGGCTCACGCAGCACCAGACGGGGACCGTAGGCTAAGAACAGGCTGTGGTGGCGCTCAGGGCAGTCTGGTGCGGTGCAACGCAGGTGGTCGCTGTCGGGAACCAGTTCGCTGCCACAGGTTGGACAGTGGTACGTCTGATGGGCGTCGTTGTTCTGAGACATGGCATTTCTCCAGGATATCAATATATAAGAAAGCGCCCGCCTCTACAGGCGGGCGGCATATGCCCTCTGTGGCATTCTTTGCCAGTAATTCTCCCCCCTATTTTAACATCGTATGACGATTTTGTAAAGCAATGTCCGCGCAGGGCGCACACATTTCGTTCTCATGGCGTCTGCGTCGGCGGGGCGACGTCTCATTGCGCTTGCAGAAGCCATCCCGCCGCCGATTCTTGATTTCGGGGGCATCCCCCGCACCCCCAATTGTTAACCGTTACGTGCATGCTTCATACCATTTTAGATTTTAGATTTTGGATTGCAGATTATCGTGCAGGGCGTTCTAATGCGCTTTGACGGAACCCTGCCTGCAGAGTATTCAAGTGAAATTGGTATCATTTCTTGCCGCCTTAACATACCATGTGTGAGTTACAGACCTGCAGCAGCACGCACCGCTATCGCCTATCGGCTATCGCCTATCGGCTATGCCAACCGGCGGGCTTTGCCCCGTCGGGGCACGGCGGCGCCGTGCCCCGACAGGGTTCTTCCCTGGAGCGCGCGGGCGTGCCGCCACCAGAACCGCGCGCCACAAGCTCATCGCACGCACCACTAACTATCGCCTATCGGCTATCGCCTATCGGCTATGCCAACCGGCGGGCGCCTGCAGAAGCCATCCCGCCGACGACGCCTGCTCTCGGAGGCATTCCCCGAACCCCAGATCGTGAACAGTTACATCGTCTCCCAGCTCCCCTCTTCCCAACCATACTCGATGCCATGCCGCCGTAACAGCGCCTGTAACCGATCATCGGACTCGATCAGTTCCGTGATCCGGCTGACCGCTGCGTTCAACACATCGCGCAGGACCGCGTTGTTCGCCGCCAGATCAGCGGGAACATCGAACAGGACGGTGAAGGTGTGGCGGATGTAATCATCGTTGATGGTCATTGCGTCTCCTTTCTGAACGATGACCATACCTGCGCCAGAAGATGCACAACAGTGAAAAACCGACTCCCTGCGCCGTCATCGGCTCGCTGTGCATCTTCCAGGTGACAGTCATCTGCACCAGCCCTACGGTGCAACCACGGTAAACGACGCGCCCGCGCTTCTGCCGAACTCTTCCGGCGCATAGGTGCGGTACGCTGTCGCTGGCGGCGCTGCATATGCGCCAGGAACGGTCGCGCGCGCCAGATAGGTGTAGGTATAGGTTCCTTTCGGCAGGTCGGTAGCGAAGAGCGCCACGCGCCCGGCACGCACTTCGGTATGGTTGAAATACCACCAGTACGGGAGCGTTTCCCCTTCGATCTGCGGCGTTAGTTGCGCCTCGCGCGCTGCTGCCGTCGTCGTCTTCAGACTGGTGTCGAGCGCCTCCAGCCCGCCAGGCAGGAAGTCTTCCACCGTCAGGTAGCGCACATCGGCGGGGACGCTCAGGGTGATGCGCACCTGGACGATCTCCCCCTGACGCGCCTGAGTGATCAACTGACCCGTCGGGCTGAGCGTGTCGCTGGCAACAGCGATGTACTCGCGTCGCACGCCGAAGCCCTGATCGAGCGCCTGCGCGCTGGCGGCATCTTCGCTGTAACGCAACCGCAGCGTGTAGTACAACCGCCCTTTGCCGCTCTGATCGGCGCCGGCCTGCCGCTGCAACAGCACCTGGCTCCCTTCCTGCTTCAGATCGGTCCCGGCAATCGTCACCCGGTCGGTCTCCCGCAGAGTCGCCGGTGAGACCACTGCTTCACGAATGGTCTGCCCGTCGAGCGCGACCCGGTAACGATAATCCGCCTGCAGATCGCCGGTGGAGGCGGCGTATTCACTGAGCGCAAGCACCGCGCCTGCCGAGTCGTATGCTGTGCGCCAGATGTCCCGCTCGCGCTCCCCCATCAGCCAGCGCGCCGCGTTGGGGATCAGGAAGTTCTGCGGGTCAGTGCGTATCAATGCTCGCATTGCCAGACCGGTTGCTGTGATAGTGCTGTCGAGCCCCCAGCGCGACATCCCGCCTACCTCCCAGTGCGCGTCGGATGCGGTCAGCACCGCGCTGCCCATCAGTTCGGCAATCAACGTTCGGATGCGACTCTCTTCGCTACCGGTCGCCTGAAGCGCCATGAGCAGGTGCGCCTTCCCTGCAGCGTGCAGTTTGCTGCGTTCGTTGTACAGGTTGACCGCTCGTCCACGGTCAGGCTTGCCCGCTTCTCCAAGCACAAAGAGGATGTAGGCGCGGATATTCGGATCGCTCAGGGTCGATGCAGGCGCTGGAGACGCATCGAGCGCCTCACCCAGATAGACGACAGCGCGGTCCAGCGTCGCCTGATCGATGGCGAAACCGGCACGCTGCGCTTCGACCAGTCCCTGGATGGCGTAAGCGGTGAGGTAGGGATCGCTCTTCTCACCCCGCCACCATCCCCATCCGCCATCGAGTTGCTGTAAGGCCGCGAGACGCTGCATGCCGCGCTGCAGGCTGCGCTCGAGCGTCTCGCGTAACTGCGGGTCGTCGAAGCCTGCCTCTCGGAGCAGACGGTAGGCGGCAGCGGCAGGCATGAAACTGCTGACGGTCGCCTCACAGCTGAGGTAGGGCGCTTGAGCCAGTTGCTCGACACCCTGCACAATGCCTGCTACCAGCGATGGGGTCAACTCCAGTTCGACACGCGCATCGCCAGCCGCCTTGTCTGGCGGAAGTTTGACCGTCTCGATCACCTGATCGAGCACCTGCCCTGCGCTGGCGGTCGCCTCCATTGTGGTCAGGAAGCGCAGTGGTACACGCGCTTCGATGGCATCTTCATAACCGCCGCCGCTTGCACGCAACGTCAATACAGCTTCGTCACTCTCACCGGGCGGAGGATTGACGCCAGCCTGCCAGCGCACCAGTGTCGTGCCATTCGCCGGAACATTCACCTGTTGCTCGACAGGTCCTTCGACCGTGATCGCAGAACCAGGCACAATCCGCACGGTCGCCTCGATCGCTGCGTTCGTGGTGTTCTGTACGACTGCCTGCAGCACCGGACGGTCGCCAACCGTCAGCGCGCGCGGCAGTGTCGGACGCAACAGCAATGGCTTGCTGGCAACAATATCAACCGTCTGCTCGCCAACCAGAGTGTCGGCAGTAATGGCGCGCGCCGTCAGCCGCCAGGTCGTCAGATTGTCCGGCAGGGTCACACTGAACACTGCCGTGCCATCATCACCGGTGACCAGCGCCGGATTCCAGAAGGCGGTGTCTGGGAAGTCGCGTCGCACGCCGGGTGGCGCTTCGAGACCACCGCCGCCGCCCTTGTCGCCCGGCTGCAACCGCAGCGTCACCTGATCCACCAGCGCGGTCAGCGGGTTCGAGGTGAACACACCCAGCGCGCGCTGGTCGTAGAACGCCTGACGCAACGACGGGTTGGGGTCATCAACCAGGGTCAGCACAGCTTTGTCAACCAGCGCCAGCGATACCTCGGCGCGCACACCCTTGCCGGTATAGTCGGTTGCTTTGAGCGTATAGGTCACTGTGTCGCGCGGACCAACCTGCGTCTTGTCAGGCGTGAGCGTAATGGTCAATTCCTGGCGCTCGGTCGAGACCGGCAGTTTCACGATGCCAACCCGCAGATCGGGCGCAGCCGGCGCATCGGGTGTGCTGCCATCACCTGGCGCTTTGATGAGCGTCAGTGACGCATACACATTGGGTGTAAATTCATCACGGATGGGCACCTGGATGACACCGGTGGTTCCCTGGAGCGTAAAGGTCTGGTGCTCGATCACGTTGCTCCGTTCAATTGTGAGTAGCGCCGTCATATCGGGGTACGGCGCCGTGACCAGGATCGTCGCCGTCTCACCCGGTTTGTAGATTCGTCTGTCGGCAATCAGATCAACGCGGTTGCTGTCATCGACACCCCAGAAGACATTGCTGCCCGACACCCAGGTATACGCACTGGTTTGCACCACCCGTCCTGCGTCGTCCCTGCCTTTCGCCACAATGCGGTACGTCCCTCCCTGCGATGGGGTGAACTCCACCTTCCCACGTCCCTGCCCGTCAGTCGTCGCCGTTCGTGTTTCGACCAGGGTATCGGTAAACGCCGATGTCCAGTAGAATCGCCCATCCGCGCCCTGTTCGCGCACCACATACCACTCACGCTGGTAGATTTCCACTTCGAGCGAACGGTTTGGCGCCGGGTCGTCCTGCGGCGTCACAGTTGTGATCGACACCTGTTGCGGCTGCCCGATGCGCGCAACATACCCCTCTGGACGCAAACCGATGTAGAAAGCGCCGGGGTGAACGGTGATCGCAGCCTGCGAAGCGATGACTTGTCCATCGACGTCGGTCACTTCCACATCAACGGTCAACGCCTGAGCGCCGGTGCGCGATGCGCCGTCCGGCAGCGGTCGGTCATAGACCGAAGATGGCAGGGTCAGCGTGAAACGACCCTGTGCATCGGTCGTCCCTTCCCCTTCGGCAATCAGTTCACCAAAGAAGAACTCCGGCTGAGACAGATACCAGGCGTAGGCGTCTTCAACATCGGTGAAACCGAAATCTGGCGCGTTATCGCTGAAGAACAGGGAAGGTTGCGCCAGCAGACGCCAGCGCACCGGCGCCCCCGCCGGCGCTCCGCCGGCGAAGTAGGCTGCCTGCACCGCCACATTCAGCGGATTGCCACGTAACAGATCGGTGGTCGAGGGGGTGACGGTCACCTCGAAGGCGGGCACGCGATACTCGGCAACCAGGAAACTGCCGAAGACCGGCGCCCCCATACTGCCGGTTCCCTGAGCATCTCCCAGCCGCGCCACGATAGAGTATGAACCGAGTGGTGCACCCTGTGCCAGCGGCAGATCGGTCGTAAACGTTCCAAACGGGCTAAAGGTCAGCGTTGTCGAAAAAATGAGACTCCCTTCCGGATCGCTCACCTCGATATAGGCGCGGTCGCCGGCGCCAGGCAGCACATACCGCTCCGCCTGACCCTGACCGGCGCTCACGGCAATGCCCCGCAGCGCGCCGCGCAGGTGGACGGTCTGTCCCGGTCGATAGATCGGTTTGTCGGTGAACAGGCTCCCGGCGAATCTGCGCGCCTCATAATCCGCCATCAACCCGAAATTCCAGGGACTGATCCCCATCTCCCAGTCGCCGGTCGTGAAGGTCAGCGGGTTCCCACCATCCGATGACCAGACGAACAGGGTTCCGTACTCCTGACCTGCGAACGGCGCAACCAGGACGCCATCCGCTCCTGTGCGCCCAAGGCTGGCAGGCCGCACAGAAGCGCTGTCGTCGCCGTAGCGATACACCGCAGCGCTCAGCGCCAGATCAGGAACCGGTCTGCCGGTCGCCAGATCGACGGCCCAGATGAACAACCGGTCTGAACTGCGTTTGACTGTCAGCGCATACGGGCTGACAACCATAACCTGACGGTCAACCAGTCGCCCAAATGCACGCAACTCCAGATAATAGACACCCGGATCAAGGGCGCCGACCTCAACGGTTCCGACCTGTCCGCGGTTCCGTTCCCTGGACAGCTGCTGCGTTCCCTGGTTCACGACACGCTCCGCTGGCGGCGCGTAGGACTCCCACGCCTCATAGCTGGAAATCAGGCTGACTGCAGTTTCTGGCGCCAGTTGCGTGATGCGCCAGTCCACTGCCGGCACGTTGACCCACTGAAGCGGGACTCGCACCGGATTGACTGCGCGGTAGAAACCGGCGCGGTAGGCGCCAATCAGGCTGACGGAAGGCTCAAGCGAACCGGTGCGAATGGTCACTGTTGCATCCTGTCCGAGCGTGACGCCATACAGATCACGCGCAGCAGCGCCAACAGTGATACGGTACTCTGCCTCAGGTGTCATCGCAAAGTAGAGGTAGAACGATGTCCCATACGACGAGGTGAACACGTCAGTCGGTTTTGGTTCGATCACCAGCGCGCGACCGACAGAGTCCCAGTCCATCGGCGTGCTGAAGACCAGTTCCAGACTGCCAGACTCCGGCGAGATAGGAGCGTCAGGCGGCGGGCTGGTCGTCACCAGGGCGGGCAGCGGTGCGACACGGAAGGAGGATATAAACGGCTGATCGAGCGAGCCGCTGCCACGTGCCGACCGAACACCGGCGTCAACACTGACATTGTAGGTGGCGCCGCGTTCCAGTGGCGCATCCGGGCGAAAGATTGCATCGGCGCCGCTGACGACGACTGAACCGGCGACCGGCGCCCCATCGCTGCGCGTCACACGCAACCCGCTACGGAGTGATGCCAGGTCCATCGCCTGGTTGAATGTCACCGTTATCGGTGTCGTCGGGGCAGCGTACAACGAATCGGGCTGCACCAGATTGACTGCCGGGTCGATCGTCCGAAACGACCAGACATAGTCACGACGCAGCGCGCCGCCTGTCTGATCGGTCAGACCCGCCGCGACCCGCACCTGGTAGTCGGTTGATGAGTCGAGTGGCGCGGTCGGTGAAATAACGAATGTTGACGTATCGATCCAGCGCGCAACCCCCTGGATCGGCGGATTGATCGTCGCCGCGACCGGTAACCCGGCGGTTGAAGCGATATCGACGACCGGCACGACCGGATGGTTGAAGCGCACACTGATGCGCTGAATATCGGTTGGCACATCGCGCGTCGCATCGGCAGGTTCAACCTGAACGACTTCCAGATCGCCGATCACGACGAATGCCCACTCGAACGGTTTGGTGTTGAGAATGGCGCCGTTCCGGGCGCTGACGCCCGGTTCGAGGATTGCGCGATAGCGCACGCCGCGCTGAAGCGGCGCAGCCGGCTTGAAGAGCACACCGCCCTCAAACGACTCAACCGTCCCTGCAACTGCCGCGCCGCCTGCGTCGACCAGTCGAAAACTGGCGCCGGCCGATGCCGGGTCGATGTCGCGATGGAGGCGAATTTCGATTGGACGATCTGCAGCGACATCGGTTTCACCATCGAACGGGCGGGTATCGACCAGAAGTTGCGCTGCGGTCGTAAAACTCCAGCTCAATGGCTGTTCCAGGCGCGCTGCGCCGTCGGGCGTCAGATCGGCGCGCAGCGTCACGCGATAGGTTGTTGCCAGGCGTAATCCGCCATCGGGTGAAAAACCAAAGCGCGTTGGCGAGAGCCAGCGCCCAATGCCGCTGAGCGGGTTCGGGTCGCTGCCTGCGGTGAGTGTCAGCGGCTGCGGCAACTCATCGGCGCGGCGAGGATCGTCAGCCGCCGCCGCGACTGCCTCAGCGCTCACGACTGGTGCATCGAACTCGACCACAATAAGTGTCGCGAGCGGAATATCGACGCTGCCATCGGCAGGAGAAACGTCACGCACGACGACATAGGGCGCCGTGCGAAAGCGAACCGTCTGCGCGCTCTCGGTCGCGCGCCCAAGCGCATTGCGCACCCCGGCGCCGATGGTCAGCGTGTACTCCGCGCCGTACTGCAATCCGCCAGTCGGACGGATCAGCGCAACATTCCCCTGCATATCGATGGTTATGTCAACCGATGGCTCGATAGTCAGCGCCGTTACGAGCGAGTCTTTCTGCACCGGCTGATTGAACTCAATGCGCAGCGGCGCCTGCGGGTTGACCATCTCCGCCCCATCGGACGGCTCGCTACGCACGATCTGCGGCGCGCTCATAAGAAGCGGTCCGACCAGCACAGCGACGACGATCAGGATCAGTCCAGCGCCTGCCGCGATGATCGCGCGCAGCGGGAAACGTGGAGTCTGTTTCATGGGTTCATTCCCTTTGCGTCATCAGCGGATAAACGCACGCCTTGCGCCCGTCTGTCGTTGCTGCGCGCGACGTGCAGCGCGCAATGTCAATGTCATCGAGATGGGGAGTGGCAATGTACCATCTCAACGTTCGACACTCCTCATGGTGCACTGCGAACTACGAACTCAACCACCGGGCTGCGCACAACCCGTCCGCTGGCATCGCGCCCCTCCGCCCATACCCGGTGGATGCCCGGCTGTGCCTGCCAGAATGCACGTTGCGCCGTTGCAACCGGCTCGCCATTGACGAAGACAGTCACCTCTGCGATCTCCATCGTTGCGCCTGCAGTGATGGCGATACGTTGATGTTCACGAGGAACGCCCTGACTCATCGCAAATACTGCGCCATGCGCCGGAGATGTGATCAGCAGAGGAGACGATTGCCAGGAGGAGACATTCGTTTCCATGCCCATCGGTATGCCGCCAGCCGGGTCGGCATCATCGCGTCGTTCTCCAGCAATATCCGGCAACGGCGAGCACACGGTGCGCGGCGGACGCGGCACACCGGCGTTCGATGCCCAGGGCTCGGCTTCGGGCGGCAGCAGACGATAGATGCGCAGCATCGTGCGCGCCTGCGGGTAGCCGTCCGGCGCGCGGCATTCACGCACCGGATCGACGCGCACCATCACGTGCGTATCATCGGGGCGCTGCGGCACAGTCCCGTCAACGAACCGTTCGAGCCGCGTTGCCGGGCAGACCGCCGATGGCAGCAGCCCCCCTTCGGCGCAGATGGTCACCTCGACAATCCCCGGCGGACGAACAAACGCGCGCGGCGGCAACCCTTCATGCGCTGCCAGCATCACCTGCCGCCAGACCGGCGCAGCGCCGGTGACGCCGCTGACCGCTTCCATCGACCGACCGTCGGCGTTCCCGATCCACACGCCAACCACACGATCCGGCGTGTAGCCAATCGTCCAGTTATCGCGCCAGTCGGTGGTCGTACCGGTCTTGACCGCTGCCGGACGATCAGTGTCGAGCGCGCCGCCGAATGCGCGCATACGAGCGTATCGGTCGCTCAGGATGTCGCTGATCAGGTAGGCAATCTGCGGGTCGAGGGCGGGCGACGGCGCTCTCTGCAGCGGCGCCGGAGCTTCAGATAGCGATGCGCCGCTGATGTCACGAACGGCATACGGCGTCACCCGCATACCGCCATTCGCAAATGCCGCATATGCACCGGTCAATTCCAGCAGAGTCACTTCACCGCCACCAAGGGTCAGCGCCAGTCCAAAACGTCCCGGTTCATTGCCGAGCGACGCAATCCCCAGGCGCGACGCCATGTCCAGCAGCGCCGGAATGCCGACGAAATCGAGGGTGCGAACAGCGGCAACATTCGAGGATGTCGCCAGCGCCTCGCGTAACGACAGCGGACCGTAAAACGCGCGGTCGTAGTTCTGTGGTGCATAGATGCGCCCCTGCGCGTCGGTAAATGCGACTGGCACATCGAGGATGGTTGTTGCCGGAGTCCATCCCCGCTCGAGCGCTGCTGCATAGGTGAGCGGCTTGATCGCCGAACCAGGCTGGCGGAGCGCCAGCGCTGCATTGACCTGACCCTGAATGGCGTTGTTGGTGAAATCCGGGCTGCCGACCATCGCCAGGATCGCGCCATCCCGCGGGTCGAGCACGACCACCGCGCCGTTGCGCGCACGCCGGTCGGGGCTGCCATCGAGAGGTCTGGTCAGGGCGGCAATCTGGCGGCGCAGCGCCAGTTCCGCCGCCTCCTGCAGCCCCAAGTCGAGGGTCGTTGTGATCGTCAGCCCGCCGCGCGCCACAGCGTCGGGACCCAGTTCCGCCGCCAGCTGTTCCAGAACAAAAAAGACAAAATGCGGCGCGCGTGGCAGGCATCCCGGCGTCGTGCAGTTGCTCCTGAACTGCAATGGCTCGCCGGCAGCGCTTTCGGCTTCGGCTGGCGTGATGAAACCGGCGCGCACCATTGCTGCCAGGACATCACGCTGGCGAGCGCGCGCCGCTGCGGGGTTGGAAAAAGGATCGTAGCGCGACGGCGCCTGCGGCAGACCGGCGATCAGCGCGGCTTCCGCAAGGTCGAGATCGCGCGCCGGCTTGTCAAAGAACCGCTGCGACGCCGCCTCGACGCCGTAACTCATGGCGCCGTAATAGGTCTGGTTGAGGTAAAGTTCCAGGATTTCGTCCTTGGAGAGAACCATCGTCAGTTTGATCGCCAGCGCCATCTCACGCGCCTTACGCTCCAGAGTGCGCTCCTGCGCCAGCGATGGGTCGATCAGAAACGACCGCGCGAGTTGCTGTGTGATGGTGGAACCGCCGGCGACAATCTGTCCGTGTTGCAGATTCAGCCAGAGCGCCCGCACGATGCCACGGAGATCGACGCCCGGGTTGGAGTAGAAACCGGCATCCTCAACTGCAAGCGTCGCCTGGATCAGAGACGGCGACATCTGGCTCAGGGAAACAGGACGACGCTGCGCACCAAGCGGATCCGGCGCGCTGTAGAGCAGACGACCGTTGCGATCCAGCACGCGGGTGGCGCCGGAAGCGGCGCGCGCGCGCAATCGGTCGGGGGAAGGAAGGTCGGTCGAAACCCATAACCAGATGCAGAGCAGCGTCAGCACTGCAGCGCCAGCGCCCGCAGCGCGGACTGTCATACGGAAGAAACGACCCAATCGCTTTCTATTGGACCGCTGCGCCATGCCTTTTCCTTCCAGCGCTGCAATGGTTCGCCCAAATCATAGCACATTCGTCACGCCCATGGAATGAACAATGGCTGACGTTTGCCACTCAGAAATGATGCAACGAAGCGAGGGAGATCGCATCCTTGTCACCCTCTGGAACAGATGAGCCGCAGCGGCGGGATAGCTTTCGCAAGCGCCATGAGACGTCGCCCCGCCGACGCACAAAACACGGAGGAACCCGTGAACGATGTGCGCAGAAATGAGGGCTTGCCACACTGCGGCATGCGCGGTATCATTGACTGTACACGTATCATCTGAACAGGGACGTTCAGACCATGCGCATCATTGTCACAGCCGATCTCCACTACCGCCCGACGCAGCGCGACGCATACATGGCGTTCGCCGGGTGGGTGCGGCAGCGCAATCCCGACTGCTTCATCATTGCCGGCGACATCGGACACCCGCTTCGCCTCTTCCGGCGCGGATTGCAACTCTTCCGCGACCTGACCTGCCCGCGCGCCGTGATCGCCGGAAACCACGATGTCTACCGCAGCGACCACGACAGCCGGACACTCTGGGAAGCCTGGCTCCCGCGCGTTGCACGCGAGGAGGGGTTCATCTGGCTCGAGGATGACGTGCTGACGCTGGGGGCGCTTGGCATCTGCGGCACCATGGCATGGTACGATTACTCATCGCGCGCACCGCATCTCTCGCTCGGAGATCACGAGTATCGCATCTTGAAAGGGAGCGTCAACCACGACGCCGATTATGTCGATTGGCCCTGGAGCGACCGCGCCATGGCGCGGTATCTGGCGAAGGGATTCGCCAGTCGTATGGAAACGCTGATCGGCAATCCAGCCGTTTCCCAGATACTGGTCGTGACCCATGTGCCAATCATCGAGGCAGCCGTGCCGCGCCACCCCGAAAGCGACTTCTGGAGCCTGATGAGCGCCTATCTGGGCAATCTCACACTGGGGAAATTCGTGCTCGACCAGCCCAAGGTCAGCCATATCGTCAGCGGTCATTTGCACCGCGCCGGTCAATGGACGATCACGGGGCGGTATGGCGCTGTCGAATGCCACGTCGTCGGCAGCCGCCCCGGCGCGCCCATGGCAGTGGAGCTGAACTTCTAGCACGACAACGAGATTTCCCGGTTCCTGCAAAGGTACGTGTTCAGACACATCATCCATGGGTGCATCGGCGGTTATACCATTTTAGATTGTAGATTTTGGATTGGAGATTGCTGCGATAGCGTTGTGATGCGCTCTGATGAGCGTGCACATGAGGCTTGTTCAATTCCAATTGGTATTATTCGTTCTTCATTCGTTGACCGAAGCACGCCCGCGTCAGCCCCGCCGCAACCGGACGCCACAGCATTCGGTTATGCGTTGCTCATTCGTTGACCGAAGGGCGCCAGTGATCAACGCATACGCAGCCAATAGCCGATAGTGCTGGCAGCGCTTGGGAAAGCCATGCCGCCGCCAGTTCGCAATCTCAGGAGCTTCCCCCGAACCCTTGACGTGAACCGTTACCTGAGAAGGTGCAATGAGCTGGAAAAAGCAAGAGCTCTAAGAGCCTATCCGAACAACCGCCCCTTCGATACGCGCTGCCCCCGTACCCCCGTACGCCCCCGTACGGGGGTACGGGGGCGTACGGGGGCGCTGCACGCTACTCAGGGTGCGGTTGTTCGGTATCCTGCGTTATTCGGATAGGCGCCAGGCGAGGCCTTTGTGAACTTCGTGCCTTTGTGGTGTGATCATCACGCGATGTCTCGTTGTCATACTAGGGCGCCTGTCTTCGCGCTTCCATCCAGTGATGCACGCGCTCATACACCCACGCTGCATCGGCAGGAAGGAGCGGCGGCGGAGGAACCGGTCTCGTATAATCGACCGAGTCGGCGTAATGTGCACGTGTATACACTGTATCGAACACCTGCTGCATATCGAGCGTCACGTCGCCATAATCATCGGTTGTGGGCACGAGAATGGTTGGCAGTGTGTCGCGCAGATCGATGAACCAGGCTTCATAGCGATAACCGGTTGAACGCTTGAGCAGCACACAGTAGTCACTCTTGCCTGCCACAGCGTCAAACCGTTCTCCAGCGCGTAACAGGTCGATTTCGATCCAGCTGGTGCGCGAGTCGAAAACAATTGATCGCTTGCGTCCGAAAGCGATAGCGCTGGGGGCGCCAGGCGTTTTATTTGCCGGGGAGAGCAATTCGATAACAGTAACAACGTTGCGGGTGCGCGCATCGCGAATTTCGATGAACCGTTCCCGCACCTCCGGTTCGAGCAGTGGCTCGATCAACGCAGGCGCCGTATAACCGGCGTCGAGCGGCGCTGTCACACCCGGGCGGGCAGGTGTGACGATCGCCAGATCAGGGATCATTGTGCCGATCGACACCAGAGAGTCGTCTTCTGAAATGATTAACCGTTGCTCGACGGCAACAATGAAACGCGGACTCAACTTCTCCGCCAGAACTTCGCTGACACCGACGATCAGGCGCGTAGGCACGTCGGGCCACAGTTCGGGCGCTTCAAGAAAAGGATCCATGCCTGGAAACGGCGAAAGCACGGCAACACCCCGCCTGGTGTATCATTATGTCAGTTCAGTGTAGCACACAGGAGCGACCCGTGCAACGAATCGAGTGTCGGGTTGGATGCGGCGCGTGTTGTATCGCACCATCGATCTCGTCCCCGATACCGGGTATGCCGCACGGCAAACCGGCGGGCGTGCGCTGCGTCCAGTTGAGCGCCGACAACCGGTGCATGCTGTTTGGTCGTCCGGAACGGCCGGCGGTGTGCACATCGTTGCAGCCGACTGTCGAGATGTGCGGAACAACGAACGAGGAAGCGTTTATAATACTGACTGCCCTGGAGCATATGACATCGCCAGGGTAGTGGAGGATTGCATCGATGCCCAACGTCCCTGAACCGAAGATTGCTGCATGGCGCCGCTGGCTGGCGCACCTCTGGTATGTGTGGGGCAATAGCCTGACGTACTGGGGGCTGCGCACGACGGACGTCGGTTTCTTTCGTGCGGCGGAACGGGCGTATAGCCGCGCGATTGCGCTCTGGCCCGCATTCAGCGGCGCCTATTTTCAGCGCGGCATCATCCGCGAGCGCGAACTCAATCAGCGCGCCGCCGGTCTGCGCGACCTGAGCCAGGCGATTGTGTTGTCGCCGGAATGGCCCGAACCATACCTCCGCCGTGGTCTCATCCGCCGATTCCACGGCAATCCGCACGACGCCATCGCCGACCTCGAACGCTATCTTGCATTGAGCAGCGACTCTTCCTGGCGCGATGAAGCCGAGCGACAGATCGCTGCACTGCGGGCGGAATGCTGAGATGCGCGAACAACCGCCGCGCAGCGTCACTTCACACGCGGCGCTTCCTCGCATTAACACCCTGACAACCGCACATCTGGCGATTGTGACCGGCGGTCGTCTGGCGCTGGTTGCAGCGTTTCGCATCATTTATCCGCTGCAACCATTCCTGACCGATGAGCTGAACGTCGATCTGCGCACAGTCAGCGCCTTGATTACGATGCAACTGGCGGCGTCGATGCTCAGCCCGATCGGCGGGGCGCTGGCGGATATGCGCGGCGAGCGCGCAACGATGAGCTGCGGGCTGGCGATCTTTGCGCTGGGAACGGCATTGTGCGCACTGTCGCCTTCGTTTGCCGCCTTTTTGATCGGCTATGCGCTGGTGGGACTGGCAGTTGCGCTCTATCAGCCGGCAGCACAGGCATACCTGTCGGCGCGCACGCCATATGCGCGGCGCGGGTGGGCGCTGGGGGTGTTCGAGACATCCTGGGCATTGGGGGCGCTTGTGGGAGTCGCGCCGCTCATGCAGATCGTTCAGACGACCCGGCAATCAGCGCCGATCTTCTGGATGTTGTCGGTTGCCGGGCTGGCGTCGCTGGCGCTGGTGTGGACGCTGCTGCCGGACGGATCGCGTAACCGTCGCGAAACGGCGCGCCGGATCGACTGGCAGGCGCTGCGCACGCGAGGTGCGCTGATGGCGCTGCTGTTCATGGCCCTGACCCTCTGTGCATACGACCTGATCCAGATCGTGCAGGCGCCATGGCTGCGCGATACGCTTGCCGTGAATGAGGCGCAACTGGGGCAGCTGGTGGCGCTCGCAGGCGTCGGCGAATTGATCGGCGCCCTGGGGGTCGCGCTCCTGGGGGATCGACTGGGGATCCGGCGTTCGACTGCGGCTGGATTTCTTCTGGCGGCGGCGTGTATTGCTGTGCTTCCCTTCGCCGGGCAGGAATGGACCTGGCTGCTGCCGACGTATCTGCTGTTGTACCTGTCATTCGAATATGCGATTGTTGCGGCGTTCCCGCTGATATCGGCAGTGGCGCCGGCAGCGCGCGGGACTATGCTTGCGCTCAGCGCAGCCGCTATCGGCGCGGGGCGCGTCGTCGCCTCACTGAGCGCCACATCACTCTGGCTGACATTCGGGATCGGCTGGACGGCGACGATCGCAGCGGCGATTATTTGCGTGTCGCTCCTCTGCCTGCTGGCGGTGAAACCGGGGGAGTAATACCATTTTAGATTTTGGATTTTAGATTTTAGATTTTAGATTTTGGATTATCGCACAGAGCGTTCTGATGCAATTTGACGGAACCCCGTTTGCGGAGTATTCAGGTGAAATTGGTACAATACCATTTTAGATTGGAGATTTTGGATTGGAGATTGCTGTGATGGTATTGCAGTGCGCTCGCAGAGAACGGTTCACGATTAAGGGTTCCGGGAAAGCCCCCGCGATCAGGCGCGGCGGCGGGATGACTATGGAAAGAAAGCATCCGGCGGCAATGGCGCGACATCCGCCAGTGTCACGTGCAATGCCAGCGCCTCGCGGCGCACCTCAACAACACGCCCCTGTATCCAGCGCTCCTGCTTCCGCCAGCGTACAACATCTCCCACGCGCACATCGATATGTTCCGGGCGAATGTATGCGCCCTCGAAATTGATGCTGAATCCATCCTGACGCAATTCATCGACCGGCAGACAGGTATAGCGCCGACCATACCCGCGCCGATCGATGTCAACGGTCAGCAGACGACGCTCGGTCCGACTCACGTGCATATTCCCGAAAGCGGATCACCATCCGCGCTATTATAGCATCACCTTGACGCACAGATCAGACTGCGGTATACTCGCTGGCGATATCCGCGCCTGCACAAGACATCGCCCGCCTGGCGGCTCCCGTTTCCGAGCAATGGTTCTGTGTACGACAACGCAGTCGTGCAGTTGCACATCTCCCTCCCCGGATGCTGTACGTCCTGCGCCGTACCTCAGCGCCAGCTCTGCACAACGCCGCTTCGCCCGCGATGAGGAGGGCTTATGACACGTCCACGAGTGCAACACGTCAGTCTGCCGCGTCCGCCTGGCAGTGATGCAGCGACCCGCGCCTTCTATGGCGAGCTTCTTGGATTGGAAGAGATCCCGCCTCCCACATCGATAGTTCATCTCGACGTTATCTGGTATCGCCTGGGTGAGGCTGAACTCCATCTGTTCGCCGAAGAACCGCATGCCGATCCCTCCGGGAGGCACGTATGCATTGAGGTCGATGATCTCGAAGCGACACGCGCGCGACTGATCGCCGCCGGGTATACGCCCGAGGACACCATCGCCATCCCCGGTCGTCCGCGGTTCTTCTGCTGTGATCCGTTCGGCAATCGGATCGAGTTCACCACGATTGTCGATGACTATCTGAAGTATCAGGCATAACACGCCAACCTGTTTTGAAGCGGAAGGGGTTTACGATTATGTCAAACACGATTGGCGTTGGGCTGGTCGGCTACAAGTTTATGGGCAGGGCGCACTCAAACGGCTATCGCCAGGTCGCTGCGTTCTTCCCCGATGTAGCGTTGCGCCCGGTTATGAAGGCGATCTGTGGGCGCGACGAGTCGGCAGTGCGCGCCGCAGCAGCGCAGTTCGGCTGGGAAGGGTACGAAACCGACTGGAAGAAACTGGTGGCCCGCGATGACATCGGACTGATCGACGTCTCGACGCCAGGCGACACACACGCAGCGATCAGCATTGCCGCCGCCGAGAACGGCAAACACGTCTTCTGTGAAAAACCGCTGGCAAACACGCTTGCCGAGGCGCGCCAGATGCTCGATGCAGTGCAGCGTAACAATGTCATCGGCATGGTCAACTTCAACTACCGCCGCGTCCCGGCGGTCCAGCTTGCGAAAACGCTGATCGACTCGGGTCGCCTGGGGACGATCTACCACTGGCGCGCCGTCTATTTGCAGGACTGGATTATGGACCCGAACTTCCCGCTGGTCTGGCGTCTGCAGAAGGATGTCGCCGGCGCGGGAACGCTGGGCGATCTGGGGGCGCACATTATCGACCTGGCGCGCATGCTGGTCGGTGAAATCACGGAAGTGACGGGATTGACCGAGACGTTCATCAAGCGCCGTCCGGTGCTGGCGGCGACGACGGGCGGGTTGGGCGCTGCGGCAGGCACGGATATGGGGGAAGTAACGGTCGATGATGCAGCGCTGTTCCTGGCGCGCTTCGCCAATGGCGCTGTCGGTACGTTCGAGGTGACGCGCTTCGCCAAAGGACGGGCGAACTACAATAGTTTCGAGATCAACGGCAGTAAGGGAAGTATTCGCTTCAACCTGGAACGCATGAATGAACTCGACGTGCTGCTCGACGACGACATGCCCGATGTAGCCGGCTTCCGCACCGTGCTGGTCACCAACGGCAATGCGCACAAATACCTGAGCGCCTGGTGGCCTGCCGGTCACATCATCGGCTGGGAGCATACGTTTACTCACGGCATCTACGACCTGCTGAACGGCATTGCCGCCGGTACGTCTCCTGCTCCAACTTTCGAGGACGGTCTGCGCTGCCAGGCAATTCTCGATGCGGTGGAACGATCGGCGGGAAGCAAACAGTGGGTCGAACCGGAATACTAGACCGTTTAACGTTGAACGTTTAACGTTCAACGTTAAACGTTCACACATTCAACGTTCGCACGTTCCAGACCCTTGAGGTCGGGACGCGCCCATGGAGGGGGCAGCGCTCGGGGCGCGGGCACGGTTCCGCTGCAGCCCACGTTCCGTGACGCAAGACCTCAAGGGTCGGTTGTTTCCCATGTTCTACGTTCTACGTTCAACGTTCACACGTTCAACGTTTCACGTTCACACGTTCGCACGTTCCAGACCCTTGAGGTCGGGACGCGCCCATGGAGGGGGCAGCGCTCGGGGCGCGGGCACGGTTCCGCTGCAGCCCACGTTCCGTGACGCAAGACCTCAAGGGTCGGTTGTTTCCCATGTTCTACGTTCTACGTTCAACGTTCACACGTTCAACGTTTCACGTTCACACGTTCGCACGTTCACACGTTCAACGTTCAACGTTCACACGTTCAACGTTCGCACGTTCAACGTTCACACGTTCAACGTTCGCACGTTCAACGTTCAACGTTCACACGTTCACCGATGAAGGAGCATACCTATGCCGCGACCGGTTACGCTGTTTACGGGTCAGTGGGCGGATCTGCCGCTGGCAACCCTGGCTGCCAAAGCCAAAAGTTTCGGCTATGACGGATTGGAACTCGCCTGCTGGGGCGACCACTTCGAGGTCGATAAGGCGCTCGAATCCGACCGCTACGTCCGCGAAAAACGTGAATTGCTCGAGCAGCACGGTCTCCAGTGTTTTGCGATCAGCAACCATCTGGTGGGACAGTGTGTCTGCGATCCTATCGACGAACGCCACAAAGCGATCATTCCGGCGCGCATCTGGGGTGATGGCGATCCCGAAGGAGTGCGGCAGCGCGCTGCCGAGGAAATGAAAAACACTGCGCGCGCCGCTGCTGCGTTCGGCGTCAAACAGGTCAACGGGTTCACCGGCTCCTCGATCTGGCATCTGATCTACTCCTTCCCGCCGAATATTCCAGAACAGATCGAGGCGGGGTACGCCGACTTCGCCGCGCGCTGGAACCCGATCATGGACGTGTTCGATGAGGTCGGCGTTCGCTTCGGTCTTGAGGTGCATCCGACCGAGATCGCCTATGACATCGTGACAACTGAAAAGGCGCTGGCCGCGATCGGGCGCCGACCGGCGTTCGGGATCAATTTCGATCCCAGTCACCTGATCCATCAGTTTGTCGATCCGGTGCTGTTCATCGAAACATTCGCCGACCGCATCTACCATGTGCACGTGAAGGAGAGCCGCCGCAACCTGAACGGGCGCACGAGCATCCTGGCATCACACCTCAACTTCGGCGACCCGCGCCGGGGATGGGATTTCGTCTCCCCGGGTCATGGCGATATTCAGTGGGACCCGATCTTCCGTGCGTTGACCCGCATCGGCTATACCGGTCCGCTCTCGGTTGAGTGGGAAGACAGCGGGATGGATCGCGAGTTCGGCGCTGCCGAGGCGTGCGCGCTCGTCAAAAAGAGCGACTTCCCGCCCAGCGCGGTCGCTTTCGATGCAGCATTCCAGAAATCCTGAAGGCGCGTAGTGAGCATATGAGCCGTTCCCTTGATGGAAAAGTCGCGATTGTGACCGGCGCCAGCCGCGAAATCGGCGCGGCAATGGCCGAGACGCTGGCAGCGCGCGGGTGTGCGGTGCTGGCGGCGCATTTTGGCGAGGCGGAGCGTGCAGCGATCGTTGTTGAGCGTATCTGCGCGCGCGGCGGGCAGGCGCTGGCGCACGACGCCGACCTCGCGCGTGTCGAGGCGAACCAGGCGCTGATCGCACGCGCAGTCGAAGCGTTTGGACGTGTCGATATTCTGGCGGCAAACGCCGGTCTCACAATCAGCGCGCCATTCCTCGAGACAAACGAGGAACAGTGGGATACGCTCTTCAACCTGAACGTCAAGGGGTCGTTCTTTGCCGCGCAGGCGGCGGCGCGCCAGATGATCGCCCAGGGAAGCGGCGGGCGAATCGTCTTCTCTGCGTCGGTGACCGGTGTGCAGGCGATTCCTGGTCTGAGCGCCTACGGTATCACGAAGGCAGCGTTGCGACACATGGCAAAAACGCTGGCGTGTGAACTCGGTCCGTATGGCATTACCGTCAATGCGCTGGGGATCGGCGCCATTCTCAATGAACGTAATCGTAACGACGATCCGGATTACGAAGGGCACTGGAGCGGTGTGACGCCGACCGGTCGTGTCGGATTGCCCGACGACGTGGCACAGGCGTTGCTCTTCCTTGTGTCACCGGAAGCGGCGCATATCACCGGTCAGACGCTGATCATCGACGGCGGCTGGACGCTGACCAGCCCGCTGCCGCCGTCTTCCTGACTCCTGGTATCATGCGCGCGGCGCAGGGGCGCCAGAGGATGCGTTCCAAATAGACGGAACAGGCATCCGGGCATGTGACAACCAGGAGAGAGGAGGACAGAATGAAACTGGCGCAGGTCGCAGGACTCGAACCGGATGTGATTGCCCGCCTCAGTACGATTGGCATCGATACAACCAGCGATTTGCTCACTCGTGGCGCCGAGCCGACCGGCAGAGCCGAGATTACCGGCGCTTCCGGGTTGAGCGAAACAGCGCTGCTTGCCCTGCTGTTCCGCGCCGACCTCGAGCGGGTGCGTGGCGTCGGGTGGGATTACGCCGGACTGCTGGTGGAAGCAGGTGTCAGCACCGCCGTCGATCTGGCGCACCGCCAGGCTGAAGAACTGCGCAGGCGAATGGCGGCGATCAACGCTGAACGCGGCCTGGTGAAACGGGTTCCGTCCCTGGCGCAGGTAAGCGGCTGGATCGAACACGCGCGCACACTGTCCGCCATGTTGCGATTCAACGGCGGCGGTGAAACCTATTGAACTGTTGGTTCTGCACCTTCCGGTTCGCCCACCCGCCAGCCTGGAGGGTGCACCGTTCTTCATACAAGCGAGTGACCTATGAGCGACATGTACGAACCCAAACCCGAACACAAATTCACCTTCGGTCTCTGGACAGTCGGTAACATCGGGCGCGATCCATTTGGCGAACCGGTGCGCCACCCGCTCTCGCCGGTTGAAATCGTGCATCTCCTGGCAGAAGTCGGCGCGTATGGGGTCAACTTCCACGACAACGATCTGATCCCGATCGACGCCACTCCTGCCGACCGCGATCGCATTCTGCGCGAGTTCAAGGCAGCACTGCAGGAAACTGGTCTGGTCGTCCCGATGGCGACAACCAACCTCTTCACCGATCCAGTCTTCAAAGATGGCGCATTTACGTCGAACGACCCCAAGGTACGCGCGTATGCGCTCCAAAAGACCATGCGGGCGATTGACCTGGGAGTCGAATGTGGCGCGAAGGTGTATGTTTTCTGGGGCGGACGCGAGGGGGTGGAAAGCGACGCGGCAAAAGACCCGCTCGAAGGCGTCAAACGGTACCGCGAAGCGATCAACTTTCTCTGCGCCTATGTGAAGGATCAGAAGTACGATCTGAAGTTCGCCCTGGAACCAAAACCCAACGAACCGCGAGGCGACATCTACCTGGCGACCGTCGGGCACGCGCTGGCATTTATCAACACCCTCGACGACCCCGACATGGTCGGGTTGAACCCCGAAGTCGCCCACGAGACCATGGCCGGGCTGAACTTCCTGCACGGCGTGGCGCAGGCGTGGGACGCGGGCAAACTGTTCCACATCGACCTGAACGACCAGGTGATTGGACGCTACGACCAGGACTTCCGCTTTGGCGCGGTCAACCTGAAGGCGGCATTTTTCCTGGTGCGTTTCCTGGAGAACGTCGGCTACCAGGGGAGCCGGCATTTCGACGCGCACGCCTACCGCACCGAGGATTATGAGGGGGTCAAGGCATTTGCGCGCGGCTGTATGCGCACCTATCTGATCTTGAAAGAGAAGGCGCGCCGTTTCGATGAGGACGCCGAAATTCAGGCGCTCCTGGCTGAAATCACTGCCGACGACGGTTCGATGGCGGCGTTCCAGGGCGCGTACAGTGCAGAAAAGGCGGCTGCCCTCAAAGCGCATCCGTTCGATCGGGTTACGCTTGGGCGGCGCGGGCTGGCATACGAGCGCCTCGATCAGCTGACAAACGAAGTGTTGCTCGGAGTACGGTAGCAGCAGACCTCAGATAACAATTTCTTCACCCTCGAGCGCGCTGACAGTCAGCGCGCTTCGGTACGAATCAATGCTGGCGATGGGACACCCGAGCAATCAATATCTTCGTCGCCGGACGGCATATTTACATTGAGTCATCAGTACCGCCGCAGCGGAGTATACACCATCACCCTGACCGTGCGCGACTCGGAGTCAACCACGATTGCAACGCACACTGTGCATGTCATCAATGCACCGCCGGTTGTTGCCATCAGTGCACCAGGGCAGGCGCGCATCGATCAGGCGTTTACCGGCGCGGGATCATTCACAGATATCGAAGAGGTCGCCGCGAGTGCGTGGAAGGCAACTGTCGATTATGGCGACGGCAGCGGATCGCAACAACTGACACTCTCAGACGATAAGCGTTTCGTTTTGAACCACATCTACGCTGCGGAAGGAACCTACACCATCACTGTGCGCGTGACGGACATCGAGGGAGCGGTCGGAACCGCATCGATGACCGTCCGCGTCTCTCGCTTGTTCTTTACCCATATACCTCTGGTTGTGCGATGATCGATGTTTTGACGGTATGCCATAACACCATCAGTCACAAGTTTTTGGTCAACCTGATCTGTGGGCTGATTGCGTACTGCCGTCAACCCAGGAAACCTTCCCTCGGGCGTGGCACGCTCCCTGCTCTCATTGTCTGAAACGTCTTCATCGCTGTTCATCAAGCGGACTCTGGACGCCGCGACCGCCACAGTTGAGCACGTGGGTGGAGATTATCGTCGTCTTCACGTCGGCGTGCCCGATGAGTTCCTGGGCTGTGCGAATATCATATCCGTCTTCCAGCAGATGGGTCGCGCAGGAGTGGCGCAGGGTATGGCAGGTGACCCGGTTGGTGAAAGCCAGCCGTTGCGCTGCGCGCCGCACCGTTTTTTGCAGCCCGCTTTCGTCGAGGTGATGGCGACGGATCACCCCGCTTCGTGGATCGGTGGAGCGCTGCTGCGAGGGAAAGACATATTGCCAGGGCCATTCCCGCTCGGCATTGGGGAATTTGCGGGCCGGCGCATCAGGCAAAAAGACTATGCCATAGCCCTGCCTCCGGCGGCTTTCCGATTGACTGTTTGCCCATTCTTGGCTATAATCATCCCCAGACATCTTTCCAGGTCGTTGTTTCGCCCCTTCATCGTGTATCAGAATTTCCAGATAGTGGATCTTGTCTGCTATCTACGGGCTTAGTTCAACTCCAGATTATGTGGCGGCTTTCTTCCTGAACCACTGTCAGCCATCCCGACAGTCGGCCTTGCTAACACCGCTGTCCGTTTGACACCAGCACGCCACATGAATCTCTTATACCAATTCCACTTGAATACTCCGCAAACGGAGTTCCGTCAAATCGCATCAGAACGCCATGCGCGATAATCTCCAATCCAAAATCTAAAATCTAAAATGGTATTATTCGTCGGCACGCCCTTTGCAAAATAGAATCTGTATGAAAAAATCAGTTGAAGCGAAGTAAAATTAGTG
>FWPU01000904.1_pt1 | contig 93353 bp, 85 predicted proteins | sample 2228361 | NCBI WGS metagenome assembly FWPU01 (sample SAMEA103939777, study PRJEB20133) | metagenome
TGCTTGTGCAACGCGTCTTCCCAAACCGTAGTGGCGGACCCATGTGTCCGCCCCTAATTCTTCCCCTACCGGCCGATTTCGGGGCGCACACACCGGTGCGCCCCTACAAAAAAATCATTCCACCTGCATGCCCTTCCGGCAGGGGCTGTTCTGTTTGTGCAACGCGTCTTCCCAAACCGTAGGGGCGGACCCATGTGTCCGCCCCAGGTTCCTCGGGTCAGGTAAGCCTCCAGAACGAAGCGGCCCAATCCTCCTGGACCAAGTGGCCCTCAAAAGAATGCGTCTCCACAAACAGACTTTCCAACGTTTCCGCCTGGGACTGAAGGTAACCGCTGCAGATGACCCAACGAAAGCGTTTCCAGCCGTCCTTTTGCAAGAAGGCGCTCAGGCTAGGCCATTCCAGGTTTACCAGAAGCAATTCGCCGAAGGACCCCACAGCCTCCAAGCTGTCTGCAATCACCAGAAGGATTTTTTGATCCAAGCTGTTTCTTCGAACATTAGCCCCAGCTTCTTGAACGGCGAGGGGGTTCACATCCAGGGCCAAGACCCGTTGAGCTCCCAGTCGAGCTGCCGCCATGGCAAGAATGCCTGTTCCGGTCCCCACATCCACCACCGTCCTCATGGATTTCGGCATATAGACCTGTCCCAGAAGTTTCAGGCATAACTGTGTTGTCGGGTGCATGCCGGAACCAAAAACCAAACCAGGATGGAGAACGAGGCTGAGGGCATGAAGCGTAAGGTTGTGGCTGTTTTGCGATGTGAAAAGGATTTGAAAAGGCCCTATCTGCAGAAGTTGCCTCGGCAATCTCTGCCACTGGTCGAAGCTCAAATCACAACGGCCGGTCACGATAAAGCCCTTGGCCTCGAGATGCGAGACCACACGATCCGATGGAACACGATCGAAAAAGCAGTACACATACGGTGGCTCTCGCCAGCACCCCATGAGCCCCTCACAAAGAACATCCGCGATCCGCCCAGGCTTTGCCAGGCACTCCAGCACGTACAACCGCTCGGGAGTATTGTTCTGGGCATCAAAGGGAGATGCCGATGAAGCGTTGGGAGATCTTTTGACTTTCGGGCAATCCTGAGCCATCTTATTGATCCTTTAGTCCCAGAGGACGCCACGCGTTTGATGGGGTGGCCTAAAAGGCAGCACGATCCGGAAACTTTTGAATGATGCTCCAAGGGTTGCCACGCCACGTCGTACGAATACTGTTTTCAGAGGGGAGCGCCATGAAGATCTTGCAAAAAGCGGTCGGCATGATGGAAGTGTTTTGTTACCTCGTCATGGACGAAACCACGGGAGATGCCATTCTCATCGATCCGGCGGGAAATGAAGAGGAACTGGCGACATGGCTTCAAGCCAATAAAGCCGTTTGCCGCTACATTGTCAACACGCATGGGCATGCGGATCACACCTGCGGCAATCGGCGCATGAAGGAACTCACGGGCGCTCCCATCGTCATGCATGCCTTGGATGACGACTTCTTTCAGATGCCTGAAAATCAAGCTTTTGCTCGAGCCATGGGCTTTCCAATCAGTCCGCCCGCCGATGTTCGGGTTCAGGAGGGCGACATTTTGACTTTTGGTTCATTGACCATGAAATTCATTCACACACCGGGGCATACACCGGGAGCCTGCTGTATTCTCATTAACGGTCATCTTTTCACCGGGGACACTCTTTTTGTAGGCGCCGTCGGACGAACCGATCTTCCCGGCGCCTCCTTTGAACAACTTTTGGAATCCCTTCGAAAACTTACACGTCTTCCTGCGGAAACCGTGGTCTGGCCTGGGCATGATTACGGCGATCAGCCGACGTCCACCATTGGCCGGGAAATGGAAACCAATCCTTACATCACGGATTTTCTTATGAATGAAGAGGGTTAATGACAATGCCCACTTTTTGGGTCGATATCTTCTCGCTTTCTTCCGGGGGATGGATTCTTACGGCAGCCACCGACAAAGGCCTGTGTGCCTGCCACGTTTTGAGCCTGGATTCTCAAAACGATAACACTAACTCGCAACCTTTCCATGTGCGGCAGGCGGCTGAAGCGTTCCTATACAGGTTGTTTCCACGCTGGAAACCGATATGGAAAACCAATGAAGTGTCTATGGCGGCTCGTGAAGCCCTGATCGCCTATTTTGGAGGATCGAAAGAACACCCTCGCGTCCCTTTGGACTGGATTTCCGGAACCCCCTTCCAGCACAAGGTTTGGCAGGAACTTTGCCGCATTCCCTACGGGGCCACCCTGTGTTATGGGGACATCGCGGGCCGTCTCGGCCTGCCTCAGGGAGCTCGAGCCGTAGGACAAGCTTGCGCTCAGAATCCCACGGCCATTTTTGTTCCATGTCATCGGGTTGTGGGTCGTCACGGTTCTTTGGGAGGCTATTCAGGAGGAATCCATATCAAAAAGGCTTTGCTTGCCCTGGAAGGAGCCTGGCCCGAAATTCGGCGTTTGTCTTGACACGTGAAGGAGCCAAGGCCTATTAGGAAACGCGCTTCATAGCCATGGCATGAGGGTGCGCGGGCCTGAAAAATAAGTCATCAACTCTTGCACACATCGGAGGGAAACCGTGCTGGAAAAAGAGCTCAAGCGTAAAGGAGACATCGAGACGCCCCGCGGCAAGCTCGGCGTGCTCATTCCAGGGATCGGCGGAGCTGTGGCCACCACCTTTGTGGCCGGTGTGGAAGCCATTCGCCGAGGACTTGCGGAACCCATCGGCTCTCTCACGCAAATGGGCACCATTCGTTTGGGCAAACGCGATGAATATCGCATTCCGCGCATCAAAGACTTCGTCCCTCTGGCCTCTCTTGACGACATTGTTTTTGCCGGCTGGGACATCTACGAAGCCAACGGTTATGACGCCGCCCTTTTTGCCAAGGTGCTCCGCAGGGAACATTTGGAACCCATTCGTGATTTTCTGCAAACCATTCAGCCCATGAAAGCGGTCTTTGACCGCCGTTTCGTCAAAAACCTCGACGGCAACCATGTCAAATCGGGATCCAGCCTGCGGGATCTCACGGAAGCCCTCAAGGAAGATATTCAACAATTCAAACAGGCTCACGGCATCGACCGGTGCGTCATGATCTGGTGCGGCAGCACGGAAGTCTACCTCAAGCCGGAAGAACCCCATCAATCCCTGGACGCCTTTTTGGATGCGGTCAAAAAAAACGATCCGCGCATTTCCCCTAGTATGATCTATGCCCTGGCAGCCCTGGAAAACGGGATTCCCTTTATCAACGGGGCTCCCAATCTCACGGTGGATATTCCCGCCATGGTGAGCCTGGCCAAAGAAAAGAAAGTCCCCATCGCCGGCAAGGATTTCAAAACCGGTCAGACTCTGATGAAAACAATTCTGGCCCCGGGACTCAAAGCCCGCATGCTGGGCTTGGAAGGCTGGTATTCCACCAATATTTTGGGAAACCGGGACGGCCTGGTTCTGGACGACAAGGATTCGTTCAAAACCAAGGAAGAAAGTAAACTGTCGGTTCTCGAATATATCCTGCAGCCGCAGCTTTATCCGAGCCTGTACAAAAACTACTACCACAAAGTGACGATTAATTATTATCCGCCCCGGGGAGACAACAAGGAAGGTTGGGACTGCATCGATATTTTCGGCTGGATGGGTTACCCCATGCAGATCAAGGTGGATTTTCAATGCCGCGACAGCATTCTGGCCGCTCCTTTGTGCCTGGACTTGGTCCTCTTTGCCGATCTGGCTCAACGTGTGGGAATGTATGGCATACAGGAATGGCTGTCTTTCTATTTCAAAAGCCCCATGCACAAGGAAGGGCTGTATCCTGAACATGATCTTTTCATTCAGCTCATGAAACTGAAAAACACCCTTCGCTACCTTATGGGTGAAGAACAGATCACCCATTTTGGGCTGGATTACTATATGAACGACTTAGCATGAAAGGCCTAAAGGGAGGCGATGGCGGTATGAACGCCAAACATTCCCACCGCTTCGTGGAAACCTATGACGGCCTGGTGGCTTTTGGATTTTCACGGGACGTGGACGAGAAATCTCTTATGGTCTACCTTCAAAAGTTCTCGGACGACGGCCTGCTAAATATCCTTGTGCCACGCTTATCGGATCGGGAATTGACAGAACTGTTTGATACCATCTCCAACCTCATGCGAAAATACCTGTCCGATAAAGAGTACCATAAGTACTTTCTTAAAGAGGAAACACATTCCACCCCGGAAACCGAAAAGCATACCTGAAAAAGGCTTCCCTACGGGAACGCAGACGACGGGCCCGCGTGTTATTGCGGGCAGGACGCCCGCGCTCCAAAAAAACATGGTTTGAGGCTTGTAGGGGCGAGGCGGCGCTTCGCCCCTACCTTCGCCATCAGATGTATTGACAGTGCAAGTTTCCGCCCAAGCTTCTAAAAACTTGCCCGACGCCACTGATTCAGGGCTTCTATGAGGCGATCGTTCTCGTGAGGTAATCGCACGGCTACACGAAAATCCTGGGTCGTCAAGCCGTCGAAATTGGCGCAGTCTCGAATAAGCAGCCGATGGTGCACCAGGAGTTCTTCCTTAAGCTCAGCCGCCGTGGAAAGCGTGGATGCAAGGCGCACAAGCAGGTAATTGGCTGCGGACGGAAAAACCTTGAACCCCGAAACTCGAGCCAAGGTCTCGCTCAAACGCCCCCTTTCGGCACCGACCAGTCTCAATGTCTCTTGACGATAAAAATCCTGCCGCAGACAGTACACCCCCGCAGCTTGGGCCAGAGTGTTCACGGACCATGGAGGCACCTGGTCTCGCAGCCGAGCAGCCTGTTCGAAAGAAGTCAGCACATATCCTAATCGTAATCCCGGAATACCGTAAAATTTGGTCATGGAACGTATCAGAATCAAACGTTCATGCTGCCCCAGCGCTTCAAGGAGGGATTCTTCTTCACAAAAGTCTATAAAAACCTCGTCAACCACAAGGGTTATGCCTCGACGTCGAGTTTCTTCCACAAGAAAACGACGCACATCCCCAGGAATCAAAGACCCACACGGACTTCCAGGATGCGTGACCAAAAGCGCTTGCGGAGCGAAACTCTCCATGGCCCGATGCAACTGATCCACGGTAGGCTGAAAGTTGTGTTCGGCTTCAGCCACGCACAAGTGCATTCGGCATCCATGAAGCGCAAAAGCTTTCAGGTATTCCTTGAAAGTCGGTACCACCGCCAGCACTGAAGACACTTCCATGGTTTTGGGAAGAAGATAGATAAGCTCCGTGGATCCATTGCCAACAACAACCCTCGTGGAATCCAGACCGTAACGGGCGGCAATGGCATCCACCAGAGTTTTATTGGCGATATCGGGATAGTGCTGCACGCTTCGGTACGCCTCGATCAGAACGTCCAAAAGCCCATGCGGGGGCCCTAGCGGATTGATGCTGGCGCTGAAATCGATAATTTCTTCGGGAGCACACCCCAATCGCCGTGCCGTTTCAAAGACATTGCCGCCATGAATCGATAAAGGATCATTTCCTGACTTTTCCATGCAATCAGGCTCCTTATCTGGACAGAGCGAACCGCACAAGAACGGCCAGCATCGCTCCCAAGGTCGCTCCCACAAAAAGCAAACAAATCATGCGCCGAAAGGCTTCTTCATCGGGAACTTTCAGAGCATCCCCCAAGGTAGGTTTCCTCACGGGTTTACCGAAATAGACCGCCGGACCTCCCAACATGATTCCCAAAAGCCCGGCCGCAACCGCTTCCGGGTAACCTGCGTTAGGGCTTGAAGTTTTTGGAGCATCCCGTTTCATGACCGCCCTGGCGTGCCGCCAGTCCATGCCGCACAGAGCGCCGGCCATCAAAAGCGCAAGCGCACTCAACCGCGCAGGAATCCAATTCAAGACGTCGTCGGCTCGAGCCGCCCACCATCCAAAGTGCAGGTAACGATCATTCTTGTAACCTACCATGGAATCCATGGTGTTGACAGCCTTGTAGAGCATGGCTCCGGCAGGGCCGGCGATGGCCAAGTAAAAAAGGGGAGCTATGACGCCGTCAGAGATATTTTCGGAAACCGTCTCCAGCAGAGCCCTCCAGATACCCTCTTCGTCCAGGTGTTCGGTGTTTCGGCTCACAATGTGCGAAAGACGTCTTCGAGCTTCCTCCAAGTGCCGGGCTTTCAAAGCCACGGCCACCGATTGAGCTGCATCGTAAAGGCTTCGGGTGGCCAGAGAAGTGTAAGCCAACCAGATACCCAACAGAGCCACAAGACCTTCGTGGATCCAGGAAGCTACAGTGAGCACAAGACTCACACAAGAAAGAACCCACGAAACATGAAAGAACCAAAACAAGGCCCCCCGAAAACGCTGGGCCTTTGCCCCGCTTTGTTTTCCATAAAAGAAAGGCTCCGTCTTTTCCAGAACACGCCCGATCCAGCGCACCGGATGGGGCCACGTGGCAGGATCTCCAAGGATGAGATCCAAGACGAAAGCCAGCCCAAGACAAACAGGGGAAAAAGAGCTCAATCCTGGCACGGCGCTCCTTATTTCAAGCCCATGATTCGGTAGATGCGGTCCACATCACAGTGAAGGCGAATGAAATCCGCCAACAGATCGTACTGTTCCTCTTTCCACCTCAAAAACTGAAAAGGCTGCGGTGTTTGAACATCTGAAGACTTTCCTTTGCGAGCGGCAAGGAAGGCCAGAAACCTATGGCGAAAGGTGTCGTTGTCAAAGATGCCATGAAGATAGGTGCCCCACACACGTCCGTCATCGGTCCAAGCGCCGTCGGCCGCTTCTTGGATGGAGACGTCCACGCCGTTTCGCTGCACGACTTCCAAAAGCGCCGGAGTGAAACCGTCGTCTTCAAAACGGGATCGACCCATGTGAATTTCGTAGCCGTGGAGAGGGAAAAGATCCTCGGAACCCAAAGGGCTGGGAAGACGGAGACGCGCAATGACCTGGCTGGTGATTTTTTCCGAAGCCATTTCCGTGATCATGGGAAGAAGCCCCAGACCTTGAGTTTCCTGCACACGGCTTTCCGTTCCCAAGGGATCCACAATACGTCGGCCCAACATCTGATAGCCTCCGCAAATCCCCACAAGGATTCCGCCGGACTTGTGGTAGGCCCGAAGGGCATCAGCCATGCCGGAACGTTCTAAAGACATCATATCCTCTATGGTGTTCTTGCTTCCAGGAAGAATCACGGCATCGCAATCAAAAACGTCGGCGGGCCTTTCAAAATAGACCAAATCCACTCGTGAATCCCGCTCCAGACAGTCGAAATCCGTATAGTTGGAAATGTAAGGCAGCCGTACCACGCCGATGCGGTATCTTTCTGAACACTCCTGAATGTTCGATCTTTTCTTCATGCGCCTGGCTAGAGCCACACTGTCTTCTTCGGGAACAGCAATATGCTGAAAGTAAGGGACAACCCCAAGAACCGGCCGATGGGAGCGTTCCTCGAGGATGCGCACCCCGGTTTGAAACAGATCGGGATCCCCACGAAACTTGTTGACGATAAATCCCGCAATAAGGGCTTGCTCTTCCTTGTCCATGAGCATGAGAGAACCTAGGAGAGAGGCGAAAATACCGCCGCGATCGATGTCCCCTACAAGAAGGCAGGGGGATTGAGCCAGACGAGCCATCGCCAGGTTCACCAGGTCATGCTCTTTGAGGTTGAGTTCCACAGCACTGCCGGCCCCTTCCAAAACCACGATGTCATAGCGAGCGGCGAGCCGCTCGAAAGCCTTTTGCACCACGGAAACCAATTCTTTTTTGTAAGCGTAATATTCCTTCGCGGAAAAGTTCCCGATGGCTTTACCCAGAACAATCACTTGAGAGCCCATGGACGAAGTGGGTTTTAACAGAATGGGATTCATATCCACGTGCGGAGCAATGCCGGCGGCTTCCGCCTGCACCACCTGGGCGCGTCCCATTTCCCCGCCTTCCGGTGTGATATAGGAATTGAGTGCCATATTCTGGGCTTTGAAGGGCGCCACCGCATAGCCGTCCTGCTTGAAAATGCGGCAAAAGGCGGCGGCCAAAACACTCTTGCCCACGTCGGAGCCTGTCCCCAGGAACATAAGAGTCTTGGCGGATCGAGAGTTCATGAGCACAAAACCTTTCGAGCCGCATCGATAAAGAAAGCTGCGGCCTGCGGAGCGCTGCCCCAATGCAGATGCACATAACTGGCAAGCACCGATCCCACCTGATACCCTTCGTCTTGTTCCAGGCGGTATTTTCGCGCTTGCAGTCGAAAGCAACAGGAAAGGTTCGCGCAGTTATGCAGGTGGTCAATTTCGGAGTAATGAAATTCATGACCGCGCATCCTCATACCCGGTTCTCCCAAAAGGCACGAACGCGTCAGAACCACTTCCACGTATCCGAGAGCCTTGCGTCTTGAAAGCATGCGAACGCTAAAGGGCAAAAGGCCTGCCATCGGCACCTTTTCGCCGGAAAGAAGTTCTATGGATTGACTGAGAACCATGAGCCCACCGCATTCGGCGTAAATGGGTCGATTGGATGAGGCAAAAGGCTTAAGATCGTCAAAAAAACGCTGGTTCTTTCGTAGAGCCTTCGCGTGTACTTCCGGATAGCCTCCACCGAGATAAAGGGCCGAGGCGTCTTGGGGAATCGTTTCTCCAGCAAGCGGCGAAAAGAAGTGCAGCCTGGCCCCAAAGCTTTCCAAAAGGTCCAGATTGTCTTGATAATAGAAGCAAAAGACGGCATCCCGGGCGACGGCGATCACCGGCCTTTCTTTTAGGCCCCTCTTATGTGCTGAGGGAGTAGGACTAAAGGCTGCCGCCTGTGACGCGATGGACTCCAAATCCCCGGTTTCCAGAGTGGTCAGGGTCAACAACCGGTTCAGATCCAGGTGTGTTTCAGCCCAACGGGCTGCTTGATCCACAAAGGCTTGATCCAATGGGCTTTCTTCGGCGGTGACAAGACCCAGGTGCCGCTCAGGGAGTCTTAGAGTGTCCTCACGCGGAAGCCCACCTAAGACCGCAAGATTCGGATGAGACACCGTCATGGCTTCCCGAAGGAACTCCAGATGCGCTTCACTCCCTACACGATTAAAAATCACCCCGGCGCAACGGAGGTGCGGATCAAAAGAGCAAAAACCATGAACCAAGGCAGCAACACTTCGAGCCATACTTCGGGCATCCACCACAAGGATGACGGGAAGCTCCAGCCATTTGGCCATTTCGGCGGTGCTACCCGCCTCTGATGCGCCGTCGTATCCGTCGAAAAGCCCCATGACCCCTTCCACCACCGCGCCATCGGCGCCTTGAAGGCAGCGTGCAAAGATGGTCCTGTTCACGTCCCGGGAAAGCATCCATCCGTCCAGATTGCGGGAAACGGTTCCTGAAACAAAGGTATGAAGACCGGGATCGATAAAGTCCGGACCCACCTTAAAGGGCTGAACCGTCAGGCCACGTCTTCGAAGCGCTGCTAGGATCGCCAGCGTCACCGTCGTCTTGCCTGATCCACTGTGAGGCGCAGCCAATACAAAAGCCCATTTGCCAACCGACACCACCCGTTCCTTTCCTTACAATCCCGTTGCGCGTGCCAAGCCCGATTGTTAGGCCTTCACTATGGCATACCTTGAAGCGCTTGTGAAGAAATGGAGCCTTCATGGCCCTGGGACTGTCTTGGAACCCTTCGCGAGTGCTTTTCTCAGATCACACGTCGCCCATCAAGGGAGAACTCGGAAAGTCCAGCATTGAAGGCATGGTTTCACGGAAAGGTGCCCTGCAGAAAACGCCTCAAACTTATCGCTGTCTTGGCGCATGGCATGCGCCCTACTGCCTACGCCTACGGATGCCATTCATTGTCTTGGCGCATTTCATGCACTCTACGGAAACGCGTAACGCGTAGGGCGGATGGAGCGAAGCGAAATCCGCCAAAAGAAGTCAGGCCGGTAGAGCTCACGGTCATAACTAATAATCTCTAGTGGCGCCGCGGCATTCACGCGCTCTAAGATCCCTTCAACTCAACCCATCGCGGGGTCATCCAGCCGGTACTCACGGCCATTTTCTTATGGCAGTCCTGACGAGCCCTCCAAAATAACAGTTGTTGAATCACTGATTTTGAATGGCAGGTCAGCGGTCTGAGCTTTCAACTCCTATCCCCATGCATGGCATTTCATGTCGAGCGTCTGGTGGTTGCAAACCCTGTGGCAAAGTTCGCACTGTCCGCCATGAATACCCGTAGGGCGGACCTATGTGCCCGCCCCAAGGCTCCGGGCTAGGGATAGGCGTCCGGGGCGCACACGCCGGTGCGCCCCTACAAAAATCTCGTTCCCGATAGATACAAACCCTCTGGCAAAGTTCGCACTGTCCGCCATGAACACCCGTAGGGGCGGACCTATGTGTCCGCCCCAAAGCTCCGGGCTAGGGATAGGCGTCCGGGGCGCACACGCCGGTGCGCCCCTACAGGAACAAATCGATTCTGCAGGATACAGACCTACTGGGAAAGTTTGGACTCTCCATCAGTGCGCTCCTACGAACCCCACGTATTGTGCTTTGGAATCAATCGGCATGCTCAGAAACCGCCTTGAGGACACCACCTTGTTTGGCTGTATTGGTGAAACTTTGACGTGACCTCATGAGGTGGATAAATTGTCATGGCTCAGTGTTTTGGGCACACAGGACAGGTCGGGATCATCTTCACACAAGAAACCCGGGAGGCAAACCATGTGGCAGCGCCTGCGTGACCGACTCTTGAGAAGCCGATGGGCCTTTGAATGGCGTTATCTTCGCGGGCAAACTCCGTGGGATACAGGCATTACGCCTCCCGAGGTGATGGAATTTCTCGCTCAGACCCCTGCGGGTAAAGCCCTTGACCTGGGTTGCGGCACCGGAACCAATGCCATCACCCTGGCACGGCACGGCTGGCAGGTGACCGCCGTGGATTTTTCACCTCGAGCCATTCAAAAAGCGCGGCAAAAGGCCGCGTCTGCAGGCCTTTCCATCGCTTTTCATGTCGCCGATGTCACCAACCTTTCCATGCTTCACGGTCCTTACGATTATGTCCTCGATATCGGTTGCCTAGATCGGAAGAGCCACGAAGGGCGCCGTCGATACGCACGGGAACTGGAACGTCTTACCGCCCCTTCTTCCTGGTACATGCTTTACGCCTGGCTTCCGCGTCCATGGCGGGGCAGCCTGTGGGGCATTTCCGTTGAAGAAGTGCACAGTCTTTTTGGCTCCCTCTTTACACGGGAACGCTATGTTATCGGCGAAGAAAAAGGGCATCCTTCGGCCTGGTATTGGTATCGCCGCACATGAGACCTTGCACGCATGGCGCTCCAAGCCACCAGCTCCAGCTCATTCATATCTTTAGGCAGGCCGCTGAGCTCCGATGGGCATTTGCATGAGGACGCACAGACCACCCTCAGGTCGATTCACGGCGCGCATTTTCCCTCCATGCCGCTGCACAGCCTTTTGGGCAATAGCCAAACCCAAACCGGCACCGCCCGTGCCGCGATCCCGAGCTTCCGCCACTCGATAAAACGGATGAAAGATTTCTTCCAGATGGCTTTCGGGAACCCCTGGGCCCTGGTCTTCCACGCGTATCTCCACGCACTCATGTTCCTTGGCGGCAACCCGGTTCATGGTGACGGTAATTTCCGTACCGTGTGGCGAATACCTCACTGCATTGCGAAGAACATTTTCAACGGCGCTTCTCAGAAGTTCCGCCGAACCGAGCACTTCTGCAGGTTCCAGGGACCATCGCACCGTGCATCCCTTTCCCTGAGCTTCGAAATCGGCGTCCCTGGCCACTTCTTCCACAATTCGGTCCAGAGCCACACGATCAAAGGAAAACGCGGATTCGGCATGATCCAGTCGAGCCAAGATCAGCACCTGAGAAATCAAGGTGTTGAGCCTTTCCGATTCCTTTTCGATGCGGTCGAAAAAAGGCGAAAGTTCTTGGGGCGCCTGTTTTCGGGTCAGTTCCAGGGCAACACTCAGGCGTGTCAGAGGGGAGCGCAACTCATGCGAGATGTCTCGAAGAAGCTGCCTTTGGGCTTCGACAAGTCGGCCGAGTTTTTCAGCCATGAGGTCGAAGTCCCGAGCTAAAGCACCGAATTCGTCCTGACGTCGATGAAGGTTCTGGCCCACGCGAATGCTGAAATCGCCTGAAGCTAAAAGGCACGCACCTTGTTGCAGCGTTCGCAGAGGTGCCACAAAGTGCCTGGCTAAGAAAAAACACAGAATGGAAGCAACGCCAACCAAGGCCGCAAGACTCACGACCTGAGGAATCAGCCGAGATCGGGGCAAAGGGGGCATGGGCGCAAGAAGGTGCCGAACAAGCGTGTAGCGAGTCCCGAAGCTGCCCGGAATATCTATGATTTCGATGGGGGAAGGCAAGAGCCGTTGACGAAACCTTGTGGCAAAAGGGAAAGCTTTTGGGTGATCCTCAAGTAAATTGTGAGGAAGGGAACGTCCCAGGAGCTCTCTGCCGGAAGCATCCAGAAAAAAGTAGCGAACCAGGCGATCTTTTTCCAGTTCCCCTACAAAACGGGCCAGAGCGTCCGGACCGTGCTGTTCATAGACCTGAACCCCCGTGACAGCCGCAAGCATCACCATGTGGTGCGAAGCTTCCCTCCAGCCTTCCAGCCAATCTTTTCTGGGAAACAGCCAGCCAAGAACCAAGGCGGATAAAAGGACTCCGGCACAAATCGTTCCGCAAAAGGCCAAAAAAATTTTTCCAAAGACGCCTTTCATCGGCCTTCCTCGTTCAGCTCATAGGCTGTCTTTTGTAACCTTTTCAAGGCAGTGTCTTTACGCAGCCACATAAAGGTAGCCCACGCCGCGAATCGTCTTGATGCGTTCCATGCCATCGGGAAGATCCCCCAACTTTTTTCGTAAATTGCTTACATGAACGTCGAGACTTCGATCGTAAGGCTGAAGCTTTCGACCCAAAACCTTGAGGCTCAATTCTTCCCGGCTCACGACCTTTCCGGCGGATCCCATCAAAACTTCCAACAGATTGAATTCCACGGCCGTCAACGGCACCACTTCACCCTGACGCCGTGCCGTGCGCGTGGAAGGCGATAATTCCACATCTCCAACGGTCAAAAGATCCGAGCGTCGGCCTGAATCTTCCGATAATGCGGGCGTTCCACTCGGCAAGGATCGCTGGGTTCGCCGAAGCAACGCGCGTAACCGGGCTAGCAGCTCCCTTGGATTGAAAGGCTTGGGAAGGTAATCATCCGCTCCGAGCTCCAAGCCTACGATCCGATCCACATCTTCACCCCGAGCCGTCAGCATCAGCACAGGCACATCGCTACGGGTTCGTAAGGACCGCAAAACTTCCAATCCATCCCGACCCGGCAGCATCACGTCAAGAATAACCACATCAAAGGAATGTTCCTCCAGAGCTCGCATTCCCTCTTCACCGTCGTGAACACTCGCCATGGTAAACCCAAAGGGTTCAAGATATTCCTGCAACAGTGTGCATAACTCCCAATCATCATCAACGACCAGAACTCGCATTTTCCGTTCCATGGTTTCCACTCGTACCGAAGGTTTGGGTGTGGGTGGTGCTTAAAAATACTCCATAAGGTTCACCCTGTGCATGTCAAAAATTGTTAAGCACAGCATGAAAGCCTTTTACAAAATTTAACATTTGTTTGCCCAATCTTCGAACACATTAGGAATGCCATGGGTTATCCATGACCTGCACGGGTCAAGATTTCTCAAATTTCGGGGTCAGGTCGGCCTGTGATTTGAATTCCTTGCACCGAAAGAAAGGGGGTGATGGCTAGACGAAGAAAACATGCAACTTCCTGAGAGTTTTTCATCACAATGGGTTTTAATGGACATGAACCGGAAAAACATAGGGAAGAAGAAAGAAGCGTCGTATGAATAAAGGAAGAACCAAGATACTTGGTCTGTTAGGGGTCTTCTTTCTGGTCGTTTTCGGGATGAGAGCAGAAGGCGACGCTTTCGGCTTTCGAGGGCATGGGCCTGGAATCTTTGGTCCGAACGGAGGCGGTATGTTTTTTCAGTTTCTCGAAAAAATCGTGGAACTGAAACTGACGCCGGAACAACAAGAAAAGATTCTAGAGGTGCTCAAAAAGCATCGAAACGAGTTTCAAGAGGCTTTTCAGCGCGTGGGTGCGGCGCATAAAAAACTCAACGATGTCATTTCACAGGATAACTCCACGGAGGCAGCCGTAAGAGAAGCCCACAAAACCGTCGCGGCGGCTCAAGAAGATCTGGCTGTCCTGAGGGCCAAAGTGCGTCGGGAGGTGATGCCTTTACTGACCGAAGAGCAACGGGCCAAGGTGCGAGCATGGATGGAGGAGCGCGCCTCAGGTCCCTTGGGTAAAGGCTTTCCGATGCCTCAACCGTCGAAACCTTAAAAGGCCATAGCCGATCGGGGCGAGGCTTCGCTCGCCCCGATACTTCCCCAGGGTTTTTCTTCCGTAACGCCTTTCACTTCAAGAACGCTCCAATAGCGCGTCAAAGGCCGTGAATCCGCGAGGTATCCTTCCTTCTGGAGGTACTCCACGAGTTTCGAAACGTTTTCCCTTCGTGTCAGCACCCGTTTTTCCTGATTGTGCGAAATCGGTTCGGGCGCACGGTTCGTGGTTAAAATCGATAACGGGTGAAAGCCTGGAGGTGGCACCTTGTCCGCTTTGGGATAGACGCGAATCAGTGAGTCTCCCCAATAAAACTGCAGCCCATAGAGGGAGCTCATGGAAACAGTGTAAAGCGGTATGGATGGCGAAGCCTTCTCTTCAGGCCATACCGCCTCAAGGGCACGAGCTAAAGCTCCCATGTCCCTTTGAGAAGGCCAGAAGGCCATGACACCCTTGCCGAAAACGATAAACACCGTGGCTGCAAGAGCCAGAGTGACAAGGCGTTTTTGACTGATGCGACCTTGGCTTATGAAATTTTTTATTTTGTAGCCCACGGCGCAGCTTATCAACGGCAGCAGCGGAAGCACGTAGAGGGGAAGCCGGGAACGGCTGAGAGAAAACACCGCTAAAGGAATCCAAAAAGTAAAGGTTAGAAACTTCCCCTGGATCGAAAGGTTTCGCCAGAACATGGCCCATACCTGAAGATTTGTTCTGAACCCCTGACCGGCAACCGTTCGATACCATGAAACAAGCCGGTGTCGCTCTACCCACAGCACAACGGCAAGCCAGGGCAAAGAGCCCCCCAAGAGGAAACGCCAGTATACGGTAAACATTTCATACCAATGGGGGTGTCTTCCGAACTCGTCCGTAACCACTCGACCGACAACTTCGTGTTTGAGCCAATAGGAGAGCAGACCCGGGTAGTGTGCTATGGCCCATAAGTACCACCACAAAGCCGTCACCAGCCCAAGACCGACTCCTGCCGGAACCCAGAAACGAGCACTTCGCACCTCGGAACCCTTCGTATAAACTCTGAAAACGACAAGGGCCAAAAGGGGGAGCAACCCAGGCGGTCCCTTGGTGAAAAAAGCCAAGCCCAAAAACAACCACATGAGGATGATAGGAAATTGACGACGTGTGCGAACACCCCACCAGAAACAGGCAAGAGCCCAGGTTTCCCAGAGTGTCAGAAGGGAATCGGCATTGACCGTAAAAGCAGCGCCCACAGGTCCCCACATGCTGGCATAAACCAAGGCGCTTGCCGCTCCCGCTTCGCCTTGCCACATCCATCGTCCCAACCAATAAACCGCACAAACCGTAAGAATAAAGGTGGGAATAAGGTAAGCTCTTGCCCCCCACGCATGGCGGCCGAAAATGTGGACACCTGCGGCAATGGCCCAGTAGGTCAAAGGAGGCTTTGTCCAGTGGGGAGCAAAATCCAACGTGGGCCGAAGAAAATCCCCCGAGACGAGCATTTCCCGAGCACACTCGGCATAACGGCCTTCCGTGGATTCGTAGAGGCCTCGAGTCCCCTGAAAAGCCACCACTCCCACCACTGCGCAGAGAAGGCTCCAGAGCATGAGACCCTTTAAGGGCTTTTCACTCCACATGCCCTTACCCTTTTTTCTTTGTAAATCAGATAAAGATTCCGACTGTAAATGATAAGACCTGTTCCTTGCCCGAGAATAAATACGGGATCCCGGCGCCACACGGCGTAGGCCAACAACAAAGCCCCACCGGCCAGACTCAGGAACCAAAAAGCCACAGGGACAACACTTCGGCCGACCCTTTCACTGGCGATCCACTGGACAAGGAATCTGGCTGAAAACAATCCCTGCGCTAAAAACCCAATCCCAAGCCATAGTTTTTCTTGTGTCATAGTGTTTTGTGTTCCGGAAAGGTTCTCGCGACATGACAGCGAAAGCCTCGAAGACGCAACCAGCTGACGCCGAAAAGATCCAATAGGCCGACCCAGAGCCGGTCGAAAATGCCGTATTTGGTCGTGCCTCGACGTCTCGGCCTGTGGTTCACCGGAGCCTCCACGATTCGAAAACCTTGATACATGACCAGTGTGGGCAAAAACCGGTGCAACCCTTTGAAAGGCGGAAGATACGGGACACATTCTCGTCTGAAAACACGTGTGGAACAGCCCACGTCTCGAACGGACTTTCCCGTCATGAGATTCCGAAAGGTGTTGGCGATACGGGAAGCTACGCGCCGCTTCACAGAATCCCTTCTGACGGCGCGATACCCTTGAACCATGTCATGGCCGCCTTCAAGGAGAAGCGAGACAAGGCGGGGAATGTCTTGAGGGTCGTTTTGTCCGTCTCCGTCCAGGGTCGCGATGATCCGCCCTTGACACCTTTGAAATCCCGTCCACAAGGCCGCCGACTGCCCCGTATTTCTTTCCAGCGCATACAAGCGATGAAAAGAACCCGAGGAACGCCCGGCAACCACGAGAAGCTTATCCCAGGTGCCGTCGGTGGATCCGTCGTCAATCCAAAGGCATTCCCAAAGCAGGTTTAAAGGTCTCAGAGCCGTCTCCACTTCGTCAGCCACGTGGAGCACGTTTTCCGCTTCATTGTAAACGGGAATGACAATGGATAAATCCATGAAAACCTCGCTTCCTGGATAACTGCCGATTGAAGGCTCGTAAGGGCGCGGCAAGCCGCCCCCCTCAGTATTTTCAGACGGGTTCCTTGTGAGCGTAGTTTCCTTTGGAACCCGCCAGCATGGTGTTTCTACACCCACCCTTGGGGCCAAGCAAAGATTTTTGTATGGCGTTCCAAGAGTCTTGCAATCTTTTCAAATCCGAGAAGTATGGACCTTTCAGAGCGCTTTCAAGATGGCCGACCGCATCCCTGTCGACAGAACTTTTTGTTCTTCTTCGCTCAACGCGCTCCATGCACGTCCGCTTCTGTGGACTTGAAACCGTGGCCTTCTCGGATTTAATCTCAAAACGATGAATCTTGCTGATACAGCGACAACAAACTTCAAAGATCGGAACACAACCATGCGACTTCTTCTTTTTGCAGGAAAAGGTGGGGTGGGCAAAACCAGCGTGGCCGCAGCCACAGGCGTTCTTTTGGCGGAACGCGGCCTCAAAACCCTGGTGATGTCCTTGGATCCCGCCCACAGCCTCAGCGACGCTTTTGATCTAGATCGACGGCTCATGGACGTTAACCGAGGCCAACCGGTGGAAATATCCGACCAGTTGTGGATTCAAGAGCTGGACGTCCATGAAGAGATTCAGAAACACTGGGGCGAAGTGCATCAGTACCTAAGTCTTCTGCTCAACATTTCGGGTTTGGACCAGGTGCTCGCGGAAGAATTGGCGGTTCTTCCCGGTATGGAGGAAGTCAGCGCCCTTCTTTATGTCAACCGCTATGTGAGAGATCAAACCTACGATGTTTTGATCCTGGATTGCGCCCCGACGGCCGAATCCATTCGCTTTGTGAGTGTCCCCAAGGCGTTGGAATGGTACATGGAAAAAATTTTTCGAATGGAGCGGAACCTTTTTCGAGTGGCACGTCCCGTGGTTCGACGTTTCTCCGATGTTCCTCTGCCCGAAGACGCCTACTTTGCCTCCATCGAAAGACTGTTTCAGCGGTTGCGCGGCGTGGACGCCATTCTCACCGACACCCAAACCACCTCGGTTCGTCTCGTCACCAACCTGGAAAAAATGGTCATTCGAGAAACCCAAAGAAGCTTCATGTTCTTTTCTCTGCACCAATTGGGCATTGATGCCATCATCATCAATCGGCTTCTGAACGAAATCTCCAGCGACCCTTTTCTTCAAGCCCTCTCCCAACAGCAACAGTCTTATCTGAAACTGGTCACCACAGCTTTTCAGCCGATCCCATTGCTGACCGCACCTTACTACGAACAGGAAACCTTGGGTTACGAACGCCTGAAAGCACTAGGTGAGGCTCTTTACGGTGAGACGCCACCGCATGAGATTCTCTATCACCATCAGCCGGTGAGCTTTCTTGCCGAGAATGGATGCCATATGGTTCGTATTCATTTTCCCTTTGTCAGCCGTGAAGAGATTTCTTTAAGCAAGATCGGGGACGAACTCATTATTCGCATGGGGGCGTTCAAAAAAAATCTGGTCCTGCCGCGAGCCTTTGCGCGGCTTCAACCGGAAAAGGCGAGACTGGAAAATGAAACCCTGACAGTCACCTTTGGAGGCGGTCATGAGCCGGCATGAAGAACATGAACAAAGCCAAGGAACCCGATGCCGTTGTCCCATGTGCCAGATGATGCAGGCTTTGGGTAGCGTCAAGGGCCCAGCAGGTCCTTTCTGGGATCATTTGATCAATGCACGCATCGAAGTCCTTCGAGCGGTACGTAGCCTGATCGATGAGCGCATCGATCACCTGGAAAAGAAAAAAGCCGAAAAGGGCAGTGAGAAAAAGGCCATGCCCATCAAAGTGGAATAGGCCTGAGGGGTCGTCCGACGGTTTCTTCAAAGTCTTGGGATCTGGCACATCGGTGAAAGCTCCTTATTTTAGAATCGGCGTTTGTCAGGCAGAGCTCTCTGAAGCTGAAAAAACACCAATAAATTTTTTGGGACGCACGATCGTTGAAAGGAGCAGGCTATGGATCTCAAGGCTTATTTCGATCAGACAAGAGGTTTCGGTGTTCTGGCGACGGCCGATGCGGAAGGAAAGGTGGATGTGGCGGTCTATGCTCGACCCCATGTGATGGAGGACGGCACCCTTGCCTTTATCATGAAAGATCGTCTGACCCACCACAACCTGCAATCGAATCCTCGAGCCGCTTATCTTTTCCGTGAAGATGGCGGAGGCTACAAAGGAAAGCGCTTTTTTCTAAAAAAGGTGAAGGAGTCTCAGGATCCCGAACTGATCGAGTCTTTGCGTCGAAAAAGTTATCCGACCAGATCCGAAGATGCGGACACCAAAGAATTTGCGGTGTTTTTCGCCGTCGAGAAAGAACTGCCCTTGATCGGTTCCGCTTGATCGTCTTTTCCTGAACCGCGATGAGCCATCAAGGCAATGCGACGGGCCGCGATAAGGCATACGGGAACATAGAAAAACGCCCATAAGGGAACCGTAAACACAAGCCACGAGGCATGATCGCCGGCGCTTTGCACTTCATGCCCCGTGGCTGAAAATCCTGCAACACGCCATGTCCACGAACGTCCTGGATCCACATGGTCGATAACAAAAGGGACCGAAAATCCCAGGATCGTCTTTACCTGGCCCTGCAAGCCTTCATGAACCACATCGTCCGATCCGAAGAGGCTCACGCCACGAACACTGGGACCCCATGTGGGCCATAGACGAACATCGGTGAAAATCGCCCAAAGGCGATGGGCCGGCTGAGGCACCCATAGTTTGACAACCAGCCTCCATCGGCGAAGTTCCCATTGAAAGTGGAGCATGTCCAAGACTCCCGGTCAATCCTCGAGAAGATACGGGATCACAGAGCCTCGATGATCTGAAAGGATAAAGCAAAAGAATCTGGACACAAGAAAAACGTCCCAGAATGACAATATAAAATGGGTTTTCATGGCAGCACCGGTTTTCAGGAGGCCATTGGGGGGGCGAGACGCCCCAGCTCCCAGGAAAGCCGCCGATGATGCAGATGAAGGGGCACGCTGCCCCATGCCCCTTCATCGATTCTACCCGATTCCAAACAGGGTCCATGAACCGGGAAAAAAGTCGCTTTTGGAATCAGAGCAAAACCATGCGGGCATCGGCAATGGTGTAGGTGTCTCCATGAAAAATGACCGGATTGCAATCGATTTCCGCAATGGGTGCCTGAGCCATGAGACGGCCAAGGGTTGCAATCAAGGCAACCAGAGCTTTTTTGTTCACAGGCTTTCGGCCTCGAACCCCCTCCAGGACCCGAGCTCCTCGGATTTCTTCAATCATCCTCAAAGCTTCCTCTTCGGAAACGGGAGCCAAACGAAAAGAGACGTCTTTCAAAACCTCCACCCAGATTCCCCCTAAACCAAACATGACCACCGGTCCGGCTTGAGGGTCCCTAGAACCGCCCACAATCACCTCGGTCCCCTCAGGGACCATGGGCTGGATGCCTACCCCAAGAAGGCGCGCTTGAGGAAGGCAATCCTTCACCCGCTTGGTCATTTCCTGAAAGGCCCGTCGCACAGCCGCTTCATCATCGATTCCCAGGCGAACCCCTCCCACATCGCTTTTGTGCACAATGTCTGGAGAAACGATTTTCATCACCACAGGAAAACCGGCCCTTCGGGCTTCCATGACGGCTTCCTCTTCGTTCTTTGCCACCTGCGTGCGGGCTGTGCGCAAACCGGCGCTTTCCAGAACACGTTTGGCTTCCGCTTCCAGAACCAAGGTTTGCCCCGAAGCCCGAAGATCATCCACGAGATCAAGAACCTCCCCGGGCAACGGTTCAAAGGAACTCTTCACGGGTGTTTGAGCCCTCGGGCGGGTCGCCTCGTAAAGATTCGCCAGAGCCGCAGCCGCCCGCTCCGCCGTGGGATAGGCCGGAACACCGGCATGCATCCATGCCTGAAATTCTTCTTTGGCCCCTGATGGAGCGCCCCATACGAAAACTCCAGGTTTGCCCGATGCCTTCAGGGTGCGACCATAGGCTTCGATGGGAAAAGGAACGACTTGAGGATCCCCCAAACCTGATATGCATATGGAAAGTGTGGCATCCACATTGGGGTCCTTTGCCAATAGTTCCAAAACCTCCACATAAAGACGTCGGTCAAGGTAACCGAATGTGGTGAGATCCACAGGATTTCCCGGCGGCATGAACGGTGCCAGCATCTTTCGTGAAACCAGAGCGTTCTTGGTTTCGTCACTGAGATCCTCAAGGACCAGACCTTTGTGTGCGATGACGTCGGAAGCCAGTACAGCGGGTCCGGCGGTATGCGTGGTGATGGCCACACGATTTCCCTTAGGTCGTGGACTGAGATCCAGAATTTTCGCCGTATCCACCAGTTCCTCGACCGTGCGCACTCGAATCAGGCCTGCCTGACGAAAAGCCGCTTCGTAAATGGCTTCCGATTGGGCCATGCTTCCCGTGTGGGAGCGCGCCACCTTTTGGCCCGCGGCCGTGTAGCCCGCTCCAAGAACCACCACGGGCTTTTGAGAAGCACAATTGGCCGCCGACTCGTAAAACCGACGAACATCGTCCAGCCCTTCAATGAAAAGAGCCACCACAGAAGTTTCCCTATCTTGAGCGCAAAAATCCAGCATGTCGGCAAATTCCACATTGGCCCGGTTTCCCAGACACACAAGCGTCCCAATGGGGATGTGGTCCTCAAGAAAACGAATGGCGGCAAAACCCGCGACGCCACCGCTTTGGCTGACGACGGTGATACGACCCTTTTCTTGAAAAAAGTCCGACAAGACCGGCATGAAGGTCGCATTCATGCGACTGTGGGAACGAAAAAACCCCATAGTGTTGGGACCAATGATTTTCACACCTGCTTCATCGGCCATACGTCGCAGCGCCAACTGTTTTTGCAGCCCTTCCTCTCCAGCCTCTCGAAAACCTGCCGTAAAGATGACGGCCCCTCGACATCCTTTGTCAATGGCGGCTTGAAAATTAGCAACGATGTGGTCTTCAGGAATGGCGAAAAGAAAAAGATCCACCTTGTCGTTGGGGATTGTGTCAATAGACGGGTAAGCTTTCACGCCCAGAATTTCTTTGGCTCCACCCGCGTGGACCGCATAGACATGCTCCACCCCGGACGCCAATGCCGAGCGCAGCACGAAATTCCCTACCTTTCCGCCATGGGTGGACGCTCCGACCACCGCTACCGAACGTGGACAAAACATGGCATCGAATGCCTCAAAGGGATCTCGGTGTTGAGCGCTCATTGGATTCCTCCTTTTTTTGAGCCCAAGCGGCTTTGACTCATTCCTGAATCCCTCATGCCTTCTCAAGAAGAATGCGTCCATTCACGGCGACACCCGCTTCCCCTTGATCACCGAATAAAATGGGATCGATGTCAACTTTACAGCTTCGGCGACACTGCCCCCAAAAGCCATGACCGCCTCCGACATGGCAGAATTCACATCGGTTTGGTGCCGCCGTAGCAAAGCAGATTGCGGCCCAAGGCTCGACACATTTCCACCGTGAGTTCATCCTGGAGCACACTCTTTTTCCACCGAAGACGTCCTTGATCCACCGTTTCAAACAAGGTTCCAGAAATTCCGGCATTGTAAATGGGACGGCCGGGCTCTCGAGGCTCCACCAGCCGAAAACCATGGGAGATCAAGAAACGTTCGAGGATCATCTGGGTCATTTCCTGGCCGCCATTGCGCAGCCCCGCATGAGTCACGGCGGCTCCAAGCTTTCCTGCCAGAAGATTTTCCCTCATGTGCAGAAACCGAGTTCGATCCATAAAAACTTTCATTCTTCCGGTCACATTGCCGAAATACACCGGAGAACCAAGAATCAAGGCGTCGCATGCCATCAGTTTTTCCGCCAAAAAGAGCATCTGGTCATCCTCAATGGAACAACGCACTTCGCGAAGGCACCGGTGACAGGACAGACAGTAATCGATGCGATAATCCACAAGTTCCAAGAGTTCGGTTTCGGCACCACCCTTTTGCGCTTCTTCCAGGATGATTTGAAGCATGGTGGCTGTATTTGCGCCTTTTCGGTGACTACCGTTCAAGGCAAGAATCTTCATAAACCCATCCTCCCTTCGGCCCCATGGCCTTCTGACCCCCTCTCCTTCTCTTCCAAGAACTTTTCGCGCCGGAGAACACTCGCACGCAAGCCACCTAACATTCAAAGCCCTTAGGAGCTTGTCCGAAAACTTAGAATAAGCCATTCCAGCCAAAAACGTCGGGGTGAGGCGGCGCCTCGCCCCTACCTGCAATTGCCATTAAAAGCCTTGGATATGGCCAGTTCTCGGACAGGCTCCTAAGCACCCTCGAGATCGTCTTCGCCCCGCACACGCTCTAACAAGGCACGAAAACGATTCCATTCTTCACGTCCAAATCTGTCCAAAAGCATGCCATTAACCTCATGGTAGACTCGAAGAAGCTCTTCACGATGATCTTGCGCTTTGGGAGTCAGAAAAACCCGGGACGATCGACGATCATTGGGATCGGGTTTTCGCGCCGCCCACCCGTCCCGCTCCAAACGGTCCACCAAACCTGTGACGGTCGGCCGATCCAAATGGGTCTTTTCGGCCAAAGCGCTTAAGGTGGCTCCTTCTTCTTCGTACAAGGCCATCAGCATAAAAAACTGGGCGTGCGTGAGCCCATAGGGTGCGATGCGGTCGCGGTAGTAACGAGCCAAGGATCGACTCAGGGAGCCCAACTGAAAACACAAGCAATCCTGAAAAAGCATGGCACCTCCTTTCACCTTTTGAAGTCACAACTTTCTCTTAGCACGCATATTATTCGTACGCCAATTTTTTTAACATAGCTTTGCCTTGATGATCTTTGATGGCCTTCGCCCCGCGCTTTTTTCTTGACTTGGTTATCCAAAAATGCTTCTTTTCTCTTAATAATCATTTTCCACATGTTCGATCTCTTTCAAGGAAGGATGGGGTTCATGATGGCAGCCGCCTTGGGCCATGACCCGGTTGAGCGGTTTCAATGCATGGTGGACAAGCTCAAGGAGCACGGGTTGCGCATGACACCGCAGCGGCTGACCATTGTGCAGGCTTTGGTGTCCACCGAGGCCCATCCCAGTGTGGAAGACATTTACACGGAGGTGAGTCGCCAGTTTCCCACAACCAGTTTGGCCACGGTTTACAAAACGGTTTCCTTACTGAAGGAGCTCAAAGAAGTTTTGGAATTGGGTTTTCCGAACATGAGCAACCGCTACGACGGTTTAAAGCCCTACCCGCATCCTCATGTGATTTGCCTTCGATGCAAAAAGATCATGGATCCTGAACTGGTCAGCATCGCGAATTTGGCAGAGGAAATGGCTCGAAAAACGGGCTTTACCATTCTTTCTCATCGACTGGATTTTTTCGGCATCTGCCCCGAGTGTCAAAATCGGGAAGATGTCTAGGCACTGGAACGCCCGTAGGTGGAAAAACGGGTTTCCCACAGGAGACCTTTCCTTCCGAAGGTGCCTTCCTGTCCTCAAGAATGTCTTGAAAAGAAAGGAGACACCATGGAACACGATCGACCCAAATCTTCGGCCTCTGGAGTCGCTGCCGGCCAAGCCAAATCCCTTCAAGAGTGGTGGCCCAACCAGTTGAACTTGAAGATGCTTCATCAGAATTGTCCCAAGGCCAATCCCATGGGGGAAGACTTTGACTACCGTCGAGAATTCCTATCCCTTGATTTGGAGGCCGTCAAAAAAGACCTGAGGGACCTGATGACGACCTCTCAGGATTGGTGGCCTGCGGACTTCGGCCATTATGGGCCTCTGATCATTCGTATGGCCTGGCATAGTGCGGGCACCTATCGTATCGGAGACGGACGAGGTGGTGCCGGTTCCGGCCAGCAACGTTTTGCTCCGCTCAACAGTTGGCCGGACAATGTGAATCTGGACAAGGCACGCCGTCTTTTATGGCCTGTCAAGCAAAAGTACGGCCGAAAGATTTCCTGGGCGGATCTTATGATTCTGGCCGGAAATGTGGCTTTGGAATCCATGGGGGCCAAAACCATTGGTTTTGCCGGTGGACGAGTCGATTGGTTTGAACCGGATGAAAGTGTCTATTGGGGTTCCGAAGGGCAATGGCTGGAAGACAGGCGTCATTCGGCTCAGGGAGATCTGGAAAATCCCTTGGCTGCCGTTCAGATGGGGCTTATCTATGTCAATCCTGAAGGTCCCAACGGCAATCCGGACCCTGTGGCTGCAGCCAAGGACATTCGAGAAACCTTTGCCCGCATGGGCATGAACGACGAGGAAACCGTAGCCTTAATTGCCGGCGGCCACACCTTCGGAAAATGCCATGGAGCCGGTCCGGCATCCCATCTAGGGCCCGAACCTGAGGCGGCGCCCATTGAACAGCAGGGACTGGGCTGGAAGAGCAGCTTCGGCACCGGGAAAGGTCCCGACACTATCACCAGTGGACTGGAAGTCACCTGGACCGTCTCGCCCACCAAGTGGAGCAACAACTTCTTTTTCAATCTGTTTCGTTATGAGTGGGAATTGACTAAAAGTCCGGCTGGGGCCCACCAATGGGTCGCCAAGGGCGCTCCCGCGGTGGTGCCTGACGCCCATGATCCCAGCAAGAAGCACCCGCCCACCATGTTGACCACGGACCTGTCTCTGCGGTTTGACCCTATTTACGAAAAGATCTCCAGGCGTTTCATGGAACACCCTGAAGAATTCGCCGATGCATTTGCCCGAGCCTGGTTCAAGCTCGTGCACCGCGACATGGGCCCTCGCAGTCGTTACCTGGGTCCTGAGGTTCCTGCCGAGGAATTTATCTGGCAAGATCCCATTCCTCCGGTGGACCACCCACTCATTGACGAAAAGGACATCGCCGCACTCAAGGCCAAAATTCTGGCGTCCGGTTTGACGGTTTCCCAGTTGGTTTACACGGCCTGGTCTTCGGCTTCCACGTTTCGAGGTTCCGACAAGCGGGGTGGGGCCAACGGAGCCCGTCTGCGTTTGGCGCCTCAGAAGGATTGGGAAGTCAACATGCCCGAGCAGCTTTCCAAGGTGCTTGGCGTTCTCGAAGGTATTCAGAAAGAGTTCAATACTTCGGCTTCAGGAGGGAAAAAAGTTTCCCTGGCAGATCTGATTGTTTTGGGGGGATGTGCCGCCATCGAACAAGCCGCCAGGAATGCCGGTTTTGACCTCAAGGTTCCGTTTGCTCCCGGCCGTATGGATGCCCTTCAAGAACAAACGGATGTAGCCTCCTTTGCCGTGCTCGAACCCATCTACGATGGTTTTCGAAACTACCTCAAAGCCCCTTACAGCATTCCGGCCGAACATCTTCTTGTGGACAAGGCCCAGCTTCTCACCCTCACCGCCCCGGAAATGACCGTGCTGGTAGGCGGCATGCGCGTTCTCAATGCCAACTTCAAACAGTCGCCGCATGGGGTCTTCACCCATCGGCCGGAAGCGCTCACCAACGACTTTTTCGTGCATCTGCTGGACATGGGCACAGAATGGCATCCTGTCGGAGATGACGCGAATCTGTTTGAAGGGCGAGATCGCCAAACGGAAAAACCCAAATGGACGGCCACTCGGGTCGACTTGATCTTTGGGCATAACGCGCAGCTTCGGGCCATCGCCGAAGTTTACGCGTGCACCGATGGACAGGAGAAATTCGTTCAAGACTTTGTTTCGGCTTGGAACAAGGTCATGAACCTTGACAGGTTTGATCTGTGGTGGAGGTAGCCCTTGTGCCGTCCAATTTTTCATTGCTCCAAGCCTTCCTGCATCCTATGATGCCTTGACCGTACGGGCCCGTCCTCACACGGGCCCGAAATCCCCCGAAACCCAGGATTCAGGAGGCTTTCATGAACCGTCGGCTTTGGTCCATCATGGTGGTTTTGGGATGTTTCCTTATGGCCGTCTCGGCCGCAGCCCAAGTGGACTACCCTGAGGATCTCAAGAAGGTGGTGGCCCAATACCCGGGTTCCCAAGTGGAAATGGCCATGAAAACACAGCAGGGATCTCACGTGGTGCTCACCACCCAAGACCCCTCTGAAAAGGTTTACGCCTATTATAAGCAGGCCTTAGGCCAATCCGGCTGGGAAGTCCAGATGGAAATGAACCACAAGGAAGGCGTTCAGGGTCATTGGCAAAAAGGCGATAAAATGATTCACGTGGTGGTGAGTAAAGACTCGGAACAAACTCAGATTGTTCTGCTTCTGGGAGCCAAGTAAGAAGCTCCTGTTAAGGATTAGGCCTTTCGGCTCAGCATGGCACGCACATGGTCCACTTCTTCGGAAGTGGGAGCCAGGGTTCGCGCTTTTTTGAGACATTCTTCGGCTTCTTCGGGCTGGCCTGCGGCTGCCAAGTCCTGCGCCATGAGCAGCCACGCTTTCTCGGGCGGGTTTTCGTAAAGAGCTTGGTAAAGGGTCACCAGAGCGATCTTGATCTGGTGCGATCCCTTATGAAGCACGGGCTCACCGTGTCCGGGAAAAAGATGCCTGACAGGCAAACGAAGAAGCCGACGAAGACTTTGCACCTTATCCTGAAGACGACCGCCGCAGAAATCATCCGGCTTGGAAAGAACCGCCGAAAACCTCAGCTGATAAGGAAGCACCGCATCCCCACTGAAAAGGGCCTGGGCCTCGACATGATAAAAACACAGGTCTCCAGCCGTGTGCCCCGGCACGTGCAAAGCTTTCAACCCGGTCCCATCGATTTCCTGCTCGTCCAAAACACTATGGATTTTACCGGCATCTTCTAAGGCTTGAAAAAATTCCGGAAACGGGGACCTCAGCAAACGAGCGTATTCCCGCGCTACGGGATGCACGAAGACATCGGGAGCTGTCCTCTGATAGATTTCCGCCATGCCTCCCACATGATCAAAATGCGTGTGGGTCAAAAGCAGGCGTTCCACTTTTTCCAAAGGGGCCATTTCTTCCAAATGATCCACAAGCCCCACCATGTTGCCCGCGTCGATCAGAACTCGCCCGCGATCGATGACGTAGACACCGGAACACGGCCCCGAATCGGGAACCCACCCGATCCCTTCCAGACGCGGATCTTCCTTTTCAAACGTTCGCACGAGCCCTCTACCTCCTCGACGCATCAGCGCATTCCTCGGACTCGTAAAGGATTCCATCGCCCTTGTCAATGTCCGTAGGGACACCTTGACACGTTTGCCCACCGAACTTAGTTTTTGAGCGAAGCAAACAATATGACTTTTATCAATAAATTCGATAGGAAAGGAGGATTTCGCCATGGCATTGCTGCGCTGGTCCGACCAAGGGGATCTCTTCCGACCGTTTGAAGAAATGGAACGGGAAATGGAACGTCTTCGTCGAGAAATGGACCGCTTGTTTACGGGATTTCGAGGGATTCGGCCGCTGAGGGTCGGTGTTTTTCCGCTTCTCAATGTCAGTGAGGACAAAGACAACCTGTATGTCCGTGCGGAACTGCCCGGCATCCAGCCCAGCGATCTGGAAATTTCGGTGGAAGGGGACACCCTGACTCTTCGAGGGGAGCGCAAGAGTCCCGAGGCTGAGGCAAATGTGAGTTATCATCGTCGTGAAAGGGAATTCGGAAGGTTCCGTCGAAGCTTGACCTTACCGACACGCATTGACGTGGACAAGGTGGAAGCCGTTTTTCAGAACGGCATTCTCAAGATCACTTTGCCCAAGGCCGAGGAAGTCCGTCCGAAACAGATTACGGTCAAAACCGTTTAAGGATGTGATCCACGAGGCAAGAAAAGGGGGTGACGACCATGACCGACAAGGACATTCAGGTAAGGGAAAAGCAGGAAGTGCAGACCCAAGCGGAGACCACGCGAAACATTCCCGTCTACATTCCGGCGGTGGATATTCTTGAAACCGAGGAAGCTTTGACACTGGTAGCCGATATGCCCGGAGTTTCGCCGGAAAATGTGGACATTGACATCCGAGACGATCAGCTGACCATTCGCGGCACGGTCACCTTGGAAGGAGAAGGGGAAACGGTGCTGCTTCGGGAATACGGTGTTGGGGATTACTTTCGTCAATTCACCTTAGGCCGCATCATCGATCAATCCAAAATCGAAGCGTCGATGAAAAACGGTGTCTTGACATTGACGCTGCCTAAGGTGGATAAGGCCAAGCCGCGAAAGGTGGAGGTCAAAACAGCCTAAGTCATCGCGCTTCCCAGGCTCTTATCCAAAAACGCATTTTCAGGTGTTGTTCCAACGGTTTCTATCGCTTGTGGTCGGCACGCTCGGCATGAAAAGGGCCGGTGACGTTTCCACCGGCCCTTTTTCCTTTAGCGTACGGCCAGGATGGGAACCCCTGCCGATCGACACTCAAAGAGGATACCTTCCAACTCCTCCTTGTTGGCAGCCAGTCGGTCCAGTTCATAGACCACGAGCCTTTGGATTTTTTTTCGATCTATGTCCATAAAGAGCTGGGATCGGCTCGTATAAAAGCTGATGTTTTCCCGCTCTTCAGGGGGCAGTTTTTCCTGAATCCAAGCAAGGCACGCTTCGCGCTGCGCCGCCAAGGGTTTTTCGTAGGAACCTTGGTCTTCGGGACGCAGTTCCTCCTGCCGAACCATAAGATAGACAGCCGTGAATTTGTCTTCCGCCATGCACTGAACTCCTCACCATGAATGGGCTTGTCTCGTCGAACACGACACCTTAAGAATATACTCGCCCGTTCATGGAATCTCAACCATGGGCAACGACTGTCTGGCCATGGAGGTTTTGCTATGCGTTTTCGTTTCGAACAAGGGCCCATTCGACCACCCAGTGAATCCCGTAGTCTGCTCCTTCGCTTCACGAGAAACTGCCCCTGGAATCGGTGCGCTTTCTGCCCTGTCTACAAGGGACAACCCTTCAGTCGTCGGTCCTTGGCCGAAATCAAGGCCGACATTGATACGGTCCGCGCCATTGTGGACGACGTCAAAGCCCTTTCCTGGTCCATGGGTGAAGCGGGTCTTATCAGCGCTCCGGTCATCAATCGTATTCTGACGGATCCCACGCGGACTCCATGGGAACGCCATGTAGCCGTTTGGCTTTATCATGGAGACGGCACCGTTTTTCTTCAGGACGCCAACAATCCTATCATGCGCACTCAGGATCTGGTGGAAGCTTTGCGCTATCTTCGCCAAAGAGTCCCGGGAATCACTCGAGTGACCTCCTATGGACGCAGTAACACCCTGGCCCGCAAAAGTCTGCAGGAATTGCTGGAAATCCGTGAAGCCGGTTTGGATCGCATGCATATCGGTCTGGAGAGCGGATCCGATACGGTTTTGAAGTTCATGGACAAAGGGGCCACCGCCGCCCAGCACATTGAAGCCGGCCTCAAGGTCAAGGAAGCAGGAATGACGCTTTCGGAATATGTCATGCCGGGACTCGGCGGTGTTCGATGGAGCCGTGAGCATGCCCTGGAAACGACTCGAGTGCTGGAAGCCATTGATCCCCATTTCATTCGGCTTCGCACCTTGCGAGTCCCCCCGAACACGCCCCTTTGGCGTCACGTCGAATCCGGTGCTTTTCAGACCCTGAGCGATGACGATGTGGTGAAGGAAATTCGGCTCATGATTGAAAACCTTCACAGCATTCACAGCACCCTCACTTCCGACCACATGAGAAATTTGTTGGAAAATTTGGAAGGAACCTTCCCTCACGACAAACCCAAGCTCCTGGCTGTCATCGACGAATATCTGGGGCTTCCCGACGATGACCGTATTCTTTACCGGCTGGGACGGTACGGTGGAGCCCTTCGATGTGTGCAAGATCTTTCGGCCTACCGATCCCGCCTGGAAAGGGCTCGTCGAGACCTGGAACAGGAAACGGGCAGACCCATCGATGACGTGATCGAGGAGTTGGGAGGTCAGTATTTGTGAAAAAAGAAGGCGTCTTGACCTAGGTCAAGGATTTGGGCGCCTCCTGGTCTTATGTTGGGATCGTGAAACGAGGAAAGGCGGCTGATCGCAGCTGCATGAGCAACCTAAATCGGAACGAAGGAGGCGCCCATGTTTTGTTATCAATGTGAACAAACGGCCAAGAATGAAGCGTGTGTTAAGCTGGGAGTGTGCGGCAAGCAACCCGATGTGGCGGCTTTGCAGGATCTTTTGACTTACGCCCTTAAAGGCTTGAGCCAGGTGGCGGTGGAAGGTCGAAAGGTCGGCGTCACTGACCGAGACGTCAATGTTTTTACCTGTGAAGCTCTCTTCAGCACGCTTACCAACGTGAATTTTGACCCTGAAGACCTTGTCCGCTTTATTCAAAAAACCGTGGAAGTCCGTGAAAGGCTAAAAGCGCAGGTGAAGGCTGCGGGTGGGTCCGTGGATTTCAACGAGGGCCCCGCCACTTTCCAGCCGGGGGCCACTCAGGCGGAAATGGTTCGCCAAGGGGAAACCGTAGGTTTTGACAAAGATCCCGAACCGGATCCGGACATTCGATCCTTGAAGCATACGGCCATCTTCGGGCTACGCGGCGTGGCCGCCTACGCCGATCATGCACAGATTCTCGGTCAGGAAGATGACTCGGTTTATGCGGCACTCCAGGAAATCCTTGCAGACACGGTCCGCCTCGACCTGAGTTTGAACGATTGGGTTGGTCGAGTGCTTCGAGTAGGGGAAGTGAACATTCGCGCCATGGAACTCTTGGACGCCGCCAACACAGGCACCTACGGGCATCCTGTGCCCACCAAGGTGCCTTTGGGGCATCGTCGGGGCAAAGCCATTCTGGTGTCGGGTCACGACTTGAAAGATCTAGAGGAGCTTCTCAAACAGACCGAAGGCAAAGGCATCACGGTCTACACCCATGGCGAGATGCTTCCGTGTCACGGGTACCCCGGCTTGAAAAAATATGAGCATCTTTACGGTCATTACGGCACCGCCTGGCAAAATCAAGCCAAGGAATTTGCGGCTTTTCCCGGTGCCATTTTGATGACCACCAACTGTATTCAAAAGCCTCAAGAAAGTTACAAGGACAACATCTTTACCAGCGGCGTGGTAGGATGGCCGGGTGTGCGCCATGTGAAGGATCGGGATTTTTCACCGGTCATTCAAAGAACCCTGGAACTTCCCGGGTTCACCGATGATGTCAACGGCGCCCATGTTCTGGTGGGCTTTGCCCGCAACACCGTGCTCGGGGTCGCCGATAAGGTCATCGAAGCAGTCAAGAGCGGTGCCATTCGCCATTTCTTCCTTGTGGCCGGATGCGACGGCGCCAAGCCGGGCCGAAATTACTATACCCGGTTTGTGGAACTGGTTCCTCAAGACTGTGTGGTGCTGACTTTGGCCTGCGGTAAATTCCGCTTCTTCGACAAGGACCTGGGAACCATCGGCGGTCTGCCTCGACTCATGGACGTCGGCCAGTGCAATGATGCCTACTCTGCGGTCCAGATCGCCCTGGCCCTCTCCAAGGCGTTCAACGTGAGTGTCAACGACTTGCCGCTTTCCCTCGTTCTGTCCTGGTACGAACAAAAGGCCGTGGCCATTCTTCTGAGTCTTTTCTTCCTCGGCATCAAGAACATTCGATTGGGACCGTCTTTGCCTGCGTTTATCAGTCCCAATGTGCTGCAGGTGCTGGTACAAAATTTTGACATTAAACCCATCAGCACTCCCGAGGAGGATCTCAAGGCCATTTTGGAAGGCTGATCGGAACTCTTGAACTATCGGGCTCCCTTCGCCGTCCGATTTCGGATCAGCGATGGGGCCCTTCAAGAGACGGTTCCACAATGAGGACACTCCATGGTTTTCCCGAAAGCGCGGCCCTTCAGCCGGCTTTGCATGAGGTCGAACTGTCCGCGCTCCCGGGAAATCCGGCGCTTTCGTAGAGGAACACGGCACGGCGTGCCCATGCCCCATGAAGCGGCATCGGCAGCCATGGCTTCTTTTGCGTTCTCACAGAAGCTTACGGGTGCCGAAGATTTGAAGCGCCTGTTCTGGAAAACTTTGAAGACCCAGTTCTGGAAAACCCGGAGGAAAACGCAATGCCCATACCCGGAAATCTTTTGACCACAGCCATGGCCGTCATGCCGCACCACGATGTGGACCGTGCCCTTGAGGTGGCCTTGTCCCTGGATATTCCATTCTGGCCGCAGCTGCCTTTGCTCAATTACTACGAAGACATGTACGTGCAAGCCTCTGAGCATTTTCCGGGAATCGTTCTGGATCTTGAAAACAGAACCCTTCGGTTTTCCACAGACAAATTTATTCAAGAACTTCCGGATGTCCTGAACCGTTTTGACGACCCCGTTCTGTTCGACATCAGCCCTCAATACTCTGCCGTGTATCATCGGTTTCTGCAGATGGACTTTTCCGGTCGGGCAGCCATTCGAGGCCAACTGGAAGGGCCGGTGAGTTTCGGTTTCAATGTGCAGGATGAATCCGATCGGCCCATTCTGTTTCATGACACGGTTCGTCCTTTTCTTTTTGAATTCATGGCCCGGCGGGTGAACGTGCAGCTTCGGCGCCTCAAAACCCTGCATCCCGACGCCTTTATGTTTGTGGACGAACCCGGCCTGCAGTTCATCTTCAGCGCCTTGAGCGGTTACAACCACCTTACTGCACGGCAGGACATGGAAGCCTTTTTTGCCGGGATCGAAAGGCCGCGCGGCATTCACCTCTGCGGCAATCCGGACTGGGACTTTCTCCTCAGCCTGGACCTGGACGTCTTATCCTTGGACATGTATTCCAACGGCGAGATTTTCGTGTCCTACAGCGGCGCCATTCGTCGTTTTCTGGATCGGGGAGGCATCCTGATATGGGGCATGGTTCCGACAAACGTGGAACCCTTTGAAGCCGAGTCTGTGGATTCGCTGGAAGCACGGCTGCTGGGTCTGTGGGACACATTGGCCCGAAAAGGAATCGATCCAGAGGAACTGGTTTCCCGAAGCCTGTTGTCGCCTGCGACCTGCTGTTTGGTGAATCCTGACGGCACACGCACGGTGGAAAAAGCTTTTGAGGCCGTTCAAGTGCTGAGCCAAAGGCTTCGAGAACGTTTTCATTTATCGTGAAGAAAACTAAAAGACCGTTGCTCTCTGTGCGTTCATCCCACCACGTATTCTAGATTTTGTCCGAAAACGGGAAGGGCCGTTCCATCCAATGCCATATCAACTTCCAGAAGAAGCCGAACACGAATTGTGTTTTCTCGGCCTTGCCGTCATGAGGGACCCTTTGCGTCCGGAAGCGGCGGAATCCATAGCCCGCATTATTGGGGCCTCGCCGTGGCCCTGCTGCTTGCCCTTGTGGCACCGGCGCCTTTCATGGAGACTATCACACGCACCGTGCCGCTGACGGCACGGGAATGGGTTTTGGCCATGGCATTGGCTTTCGTCGGGGCTTTCTGGCTCGAAGGACGAAAAATGGCTAAGCTGGTGGTGAAGGCCATCATTGTGAGCCTGTCTCGCATGGACAATCCACGTCGAGCCGGGCTAGCCGGTATCCATTCGACCGACCAGCCTGCCCGATCTCTTCGGCATGAAATCACATCGTTAAAAAGCCTGATTTTTAAACATGGAAAAGGTTACGTGCGATGCCCTTCAAATTCTCCATCAAAAACTGGCTCCTTTTTACCTACAAGACGCCTCAGGAACCGTCCCGTATCAGGGTTTCCCTGTGGCGCCGTCTCAAGGCCATGGGGGCTGTTTACCTCCAAAACGGGGTCTGCTTGTTGCCCAAAACCGATGAACACGCCCGTCGTCCCAAAATCTTGGAAAATGATCTGATCGAAAGTGGCGGGGAAGCCTTGATTCTGGAAACGGTCGCCCTGGACAGAGTGCAGGAAGAAAAAGTGATTGCGCGGTTCAAGGCGGATCGTGATGAGGAATACCGTGAATTCATAAAAAAGTGCGAGGATTTCGAGCAGGAAATCGCCAGGGAAACACAAGCGGCCCATTTTTCTTACGCGGAACTTGAAGAAAACAATGTGGATTTCAAAAAGCTTCAGTCGTGGCTGGAAAAAATCCGCAAACTGGACTTCTACCAAGGAACACTGGCCGAAGAAGCCGAGAAGCGTTTGAAAAAGTGCGAAGAGCTCCTGGATCACTACGCCCAAAGGGTCTTTGAAGCCCAGGATGAAAATCGCTGACCGGGGAGCTTGCCGTCAGAAGCTTTTCCGAGTAAGGTGTTTCACACGAGCCATGGTGTTTTTTCCTTGCGCGCCATGAAAATCCCGGTCACTTGGATGGAATCTGGGTTCAGCGCAGCCGATCATTCGATATAATAACCGCCGAACCGTTTTCATGGATTCACACAACGTGAGGGCTTCATCATCGACGTTTAAAACCCCGCCCGAGGTGACGAGCCGACCATGAATGTGAATCCCATCAAGTATGCTGGAGAACAAAGATGGCGGGAATCTCGAGCGCAGATTCGCCCTCTATCTTGATTCCTATCTGCCGGTCGGCGTGAACCTGCCGGTTTCTACCGAGCATTCGAGTGGGGGCCGCTTGCGGCGAGGTGATGCCTTTATGACAGGAGCCTGGGAACAGAGATTGCGGCTAGACAGCGTCAGAAACCACAACGACGGTCAAGGGAACCCGCCGCGCGCGGGGGTGTGTTTGGCTGAAATACAGCCACGCCTGGAAACCTTGAAGACAGATTTAGCAAAGCGTGATATCCGGGTAGCCTGTCTATTCGGCTCGATTCTGACGCAGCCGCTGGCACGGGACGTGGACCTGGCGGTATGGTTTAGAGATTACACTTTTGAAAAGTATCTGGAGACGTGGGAGGCAGCGTGCCGGGCGTTAGCCACGAGGCTGCTGGATCTGGTGGTGCTTGACCATGCGAACGCGCCTTTGAAATTGCGTGCTCTCCTTGAAGGGCAGTTACTCTTCGCCGAGACCCCTTCCACACCAGCAGAGATGATCACCGAGGCCTTGTTTGAATACGAGGACTACCGGCGGTTCATGGCAGAATATCGCCCCTATTTGGATATGCGGTGCGAGAAGGGGTTATCTATGACGCCCAGACGGATGGATCGAAACCGAATAGAAAGTTATCTTTCTACCTTAGATGGGGCGGTTGCTCAGCTTCGACGATTGGGCGGGCGGTTCTCCTCTTTTGAGGAGTTTCATAGAGACGTGGACACGCGCGAATTATGCGTTCACTACCTACGGATCGCCCTCGAATCGGTGCTGGACGTGTGCCGACACTTCCTGGCTGTGGCAGGTGTGAGCCTGGTCGAACTCGATACGACCAACCTGATCGAGCTGGCCGGCGACAAAGGGCTGCTGGATCCGACCTTCGCCCGCCGCATTCGTGGCATGGCCGGGATGCGAAACGCCATCGTCCACGTCTATTGGAAACTGGACTACAGGGCCATCTACCAGGCGAGCACAGCACAGCTCACCGACTTTGACGACTTTGCCCGCCAGGTGCGCACTTATCTGGGATGACGGGTCATGCTCCTTGGAGGAGCTGGAGCTGGGCCAGCCGAACGGACTTTTCCGGCTGTCGAGGCTTTCGTTTGCAGCGACCGACAAGAAGACGAGATTTCAATCACCCCTTCCAGCAACGAGCTTAGAAGGCTCAGCGCCGAGCAGCGCAAGAAAGCCTCCACCATTCAACTGCGCATGATCCGGCTGATAAGCCCTGAAGGAAAGGTCTCGGTGCTTCTCACCAACCTGCTCCACAAGGGCACTTTTCCCAGAGAGGAGATCATCGAGCTTTACTTCCGCAGATGGGCCGTGGAAGATCATGACAGAAGCGAGAAGGTCGTGCTCGAGATTGAGAAGTTTCACGGCAAAACCCCCAACAGCATTCGTCAGGAACTGTTCGCAGTGCTCATTCTGTCCGTCATTGCCCGAACCCTCACGATCATCATGCCCGAGGTAGACAACCGAAAGGGTGCTGAATTCCAGTTCAAAAATGCCGTCATGACTCTGGCAGCGGAAGCCGCCGTGCTGGTCCCTGATGATCCTCTAAGAACGGTGGAAATCTTTGACGCTATCCTTTAGACAATCTCTCGTGTGAAATACCACCGTCTCAAATCTGCCCGCCCCTTCATCCCCGCATGACCAAACGGCATTCCAACAAGTGGTGCTCAGGTAAACGTGAGAAACTTAAAAATCTTTACGTCCACTCCATTGGGATGGATCGAGGGCGGACACACAGGTCCGCCCCTACGGGGATTGCTTCCGAGACCGCACAGGACACCACCCGCTTTACTTGGAGATCCACAAGGCTCCGTTTTCAAACCGCTTCAGCACTCCTGAGCACACCGAAGCGGAAAAAAGCCCTCCGAAAAAGCCTCGACTTCCGTCGTTTTCATGGCCCATGGCGATGACCGAGGTCGGATTTTCATGGCATTCTTCCATGATGGTTTCGGCTACATTTTGCGAAACCATGATCTTCCAATCGATGTTTTGCGAAGGGACGCCGTTTTCTTCCAGCAGTTTTTTGGCCTTGTCTATGATCTCTCGAGTCTGGCTTCCTCGATCAGTAATGACGTGGAAAAGACAAATTTTATGGTCTTCGTCTCGAAGCATGAAGCCCACGTGGTCTGTGATGCGTGCACTGGCCTCAGACTCGTCGACGCATAAGACCACCCGTTCATGTTCAAATCCTGGATTACGACAAATCCAGAGAGGGCACGGAAGAGGCTGCCGAAGCACTTCGGTGCTGATACTCGTGGAAAACATACCGGCAAAGGCAGCATATCCTCGCCGTCCCAGCACCACAGCGTCATAGTGGCCTCGACGCGCTTCCATGACGATTTCTTTGACCGTTTCCATTTCCTTTGGAATGATCTTGGACTGAATCTGGGATTCCGCAAACCCGGCTTCCACGAGGATCTCGGCGCTGCGTTCCAGAGCCTTTTCACCTCGCACTCGAGTCTCTTCAGGAATTTTGGCCTTGGGCTGAGGTCTGTCGGGTTTCCAATCTCCCGTCATTTGCGTAGGAGCCACATAGAGAAGCGTCAGGCGAAACGGCTTCTTGTGTTTGAAAAAGCCTGCCACGAAGCGCACACCGAAGAGGTGGGACATTTCATCACTGACGGTGATCAAAAGGTGCTTTTCCATCATCCTTACCTCCCCGCCCTCACAGAATTTGGCTCAAAAAGAGTTTGGTTCGGTGATGCGTCGGGTTGGTGAAAAAGTGCTCCGGAGTTCCTTCTTCCACAATGCACCCCTGGTCCATGAAGATGACACGGTCGGCCACTTCACGCGCAAAACCCATCTCATGGGTGACCACCACCATGGTCATGCCTTCACGAGCCAGGGCCTTCATCACGTCAAGAACCTCACCGATCATTTCCGGATCCAGGGCCGAAGTGGGCTCATCAAAAAGCATGACCTTGGGATCCATGGCCAGGGCTCGAGCGATGGCCACACGCTGCTGTTGACCTCCAGACAAACGATCCGGATACACCGACGCCTTGTCCGGAATGCCCACCTTGTTCAAAAGAGCCATCGCCTTGTCCACGGCTTCCTTTTGGGGCCTTTTGCGCACCACCATTTGAGCCAGCGTGATGTTTTCCAGCACGGTCTTGTGCGGAAAAAGGTTGAAAGACTGAAACACCATGCCCACTTCCGCCCGCACCTTGTTGATGTCGGTCTTGCGGTCCAGAATGTCCACACCGTCGATGTATATATGGCCGGTATCCGCATGTTCCAGCCGGTTCAGACATCGAAGGAGTGTGCTCTTGCCCGACCCCGAAGGGCCTATAATCACCACCACCTCCCCTTTGGACACCCGGCAGGATACATTCTGCAGAGCCTTGACTTCATGAGGGGCATGGAATGTTTTGGAAACATTCTCCACCGTAATCACGAAACCGCCGTCCTCCTTTCCAAATACTGGACAAACATGGACAGCCCAAAGGTGAGGACCAGGTACAACAGAGCGCACATGAACCACAGTTCAAAGGGCTGAAGGCTTGTCGTGACCACTTCGCGGGTCGCTTTGGTGAGTTCCCGAACGGCGATGATCCCTAACAGGGATGAATCCTTGATGAGACTGATGAACTGACCTGCCAAGGGAGGCAGAATACGCCGAAGTGCCTGAGGCAGAATCACGTGCCGCATGGCCTGAGGATAACTCATCCCTAGGGATCGGGCCGCTTCCATCTGCCCTCGGTGAATGGACTGTATGCCGGCCCGCACGATTTCCGCCACGTAGGCTCCGCAAAAGAAAGCCAAGGAGGCCACACCGTACCAAAGCGGCGGCAGCTGGTTAAGGCCGTTTTTGGCTAAAAGCGTGTTGATCACGGTGCCAAGGACGAAATACCAGATAAAGATTTGCACCAGCAGCGGCGAACCTCGAATGACCTCCACGTAGGTGACAGCCGACCACTTGAGAGCCGGATTGGAAGAAATACGGGCCAAGCCGGCTACCAGGCCGATGACGATACCCAGCAGGATGGAAATCAGACTGACCTTGAGGGTCAGCCAAAGCCCCTGCATGAGAATGCCCACCTTCCAGCGATGATACACGCCGAGAACGTCTCCAGGATAGACGGTATCCCCGACGTCCACCCACACACCCTGGACCGGAACCTTGTACTGAGCCGTTTCTCCGTCTCCCTCCACTCGAATGGAAGCCTCATCGGCGGTGCGTGAAATGGCTTCGACACGGCCCTGAATTTCCGAACGAATTTCAATTTTTTCTTTGTAATAAAAGTACTGGGGCACTCGATACCAGCGCCACACGTAGTCCACCTTTTGCGTGGCGTAGTAAAGAATGCCCACAACCCCGAAGACCATCAGAAAAAAAACCATGACCCAAAAGGCGTAAGCCCCTCGAGTCATGTGCTGCGACACCCTCGCCATGAGCCCCTATCCTCACCTCCCGACCCAGCGGTCAGGAGTTCCTTCACCTATTGAGCCACATCCTGAATCCAATCCGTACTCTTGATCCACTTGTTGTAGATTTGCTCGTATCGGCCGTCGTTTTTCACCTGGCGCAGGAAGTTGTTCAACCAGTTGAGGAAGTCCGGATCCCCCTTGTTAACGGCCCATGCCAAAGGCTCATAGGTAAACGGTTCGTCTAAGAACACCAACTTGCCGGCTCCTTGTTGGGCCAAAAAGACCACGCAAAAAGGAAGGTCATAGACAAAAGCGTCCGCTTTACCGTTGACCACTTCAAGAGCGGCTTCCGTCTCGGTTTCAAAAGACTTGTAGGTACACTTTGAAATCAGACGCTTGACCGCCTGTTCACCCGTGGTGCCCAGCTTGGAGGTGACGATGTATTTGGGGTCGTTCAGATCCTTGTAGGACTTCACCGTGCCTTCGTGCTTCTTGTTCAATAGAATGGTCTGACCCACGATAATGTAAGGATCGGCAAAGTTCACCTTCAGGTTCCGTTCCTGCGTGACCGTCATGCCGCTCATGATGATATCGAACTTCCCTGTAATAAGTGACGGAATGATGCCGTCCCAGGCCGTGTTCACGGGAACAAACTTGACACCCATGGCTTTGGCCATTTCCTTGGCCATGTCGATATCAAAGCCCACAAAATTGCCCTTCTTGTCTGTCATCTCAAAAGGCATATACCCAGCTTCAAAGCCCACGCGAAGTTCACCGCGCTTGAGAATCTCCTCCAAAGTGGACTTCTTGGCCAATTCAATGTCCGCCGTCCAGCCGCATACGGCCATCGTCGTCACCAAAGCTGCGGCAAGTCCCACAACCATCGTCCATCTTTTCATCGTTGACCTCCTTTGTTGGCACCCGTGTCCCATCATCCTGGGCCCATGGCTCTGAACCCAAAGTGTCACCTGCGCTGCTGTGAATCTTTTTTTGACTAACACAAAGAACGAGGATCACAAAGCCTTTTTCCTGATGGCAGGCCCTGGCAAGGCATCACCCTCTTCAAAAGGCAAGCGGAAGCACACATATGTATTCCTTTGAGAAACCATCGTTGGCATTTTCAAGAAAGGTCCTACAAAAGAAAGGGTGTATCGCAGACCTTTTGGTTCTTGAGCTGGTTAAGCAACTGATGGACATAAGGAACACCGTGCCGTGTCATCTGAATCTGAAAAATCTGGGCGGCAAAAAAAGCGTCGGCTAAAGCGTGATGCCGGTAATGCTCCTTGAGTCCGTAGCGATGGATCAAAGCATCCAGGCTTAATTCTTCACAGTTCGGCCGATGTGAAGTTTTCTGCCCGATCCATTTCTCCACTTCCGCAATGTCCACCATATCCCGATCAAAACGTATTCCCACTCCTTTAAAGGCACGTCGAAGAAACTGATAGTCGATATGCACACAGTGTCCCACAAGAATGCCTTGGCAACGGGATAAAAGTTCTTGAGAAATCTCTTCAAAACTTGGAGCCCGCTCCAGAGACTCCAAGGCGATTCCATGGTACTTCATGGTGGGCAGTCGATACTTACGGGGTTTCACCAAGGTATAGTAGGCATGGCGCACTCGAATCTTCAAGCCTTCCATGGGCACCAAGGCGATGGCGATGATCTCGTCCCGTCGCACATCCAGCCCGGTGGTTTCCACATCCAAGGACACAAACGCTGCTTCGGTTACAAGCATCAAAGCCCTCGATCCACGCCGTAAAGGGCTTTGAGGTTCTTTTGAAAAGACGCCACCACTTTCAGAGATTCTTTCAAGACCAGCAGATCCATCTTGTCCAATTGGTCCGCCATGATCAGGTTGGTTTGCGATCGGCCCTGTTTCAGGGCTCGAGCCTGATGCCTGAGACGAAGATCTTGAAGAAAGGCGTAAGCTTCCAGAAGATCGCCGGCGGTATCCTTGCTCAAAACACCGCCATCCCGCAGCGCTTCGATGCGCTCCCTGGTATTGGTCACGTTGAGCATTCTGTTCGCCAAAATCATCACGCGAATTCCGTTGGCAATGGGATAAATGCCGTATCTTTTCAAGTCGATACCTCGATCTCGATGCTTGATGCCAAAAATGCCGATGGGCGGTTCATGTAAAGCGGCATCATAGGCCAGAAAACGCACCGCTTGGTTGGTCACGCTTTCATGGATGGCGCTGATCAGCCGGGCCAACAACTCGCCGTTGCCGTAAACGGCTCTCAAGTCCAGAAAGACCGTAAGATACCGCACATGATCCGGAATGGGTTCCAAAAACCAACGGCGAAAGTTCTCTTTCCACTGCTCGAGGCTGAGATGCCACTTTGGATTGGAAGCCATATAGTCTGCAGGACATCTTGGAATACCGATAGATTCAAGACTGTGCGTGACAGCTTCGGCCACGTTCAGACATGCGCCGTCTGTTCCGCAGATGATGGCACTGTCCTGATCCGTCGTGAGAATCTGTTCCTTACGGCCGGAACTGCCCGTATGAATCCAGACAAACTGCTTCGCCTCATGGGAAGCCGTGTGCTTTTGCAAAACACGAACCACGACCGTGTCGTAGACGGAGGTGATCATTTGTGAAAGCTGGTAAAAATGAACCCCTTTGAGAGCCATTTCCGAGACGGCCAGGCGAATGGCATGAAAGGCGCTCTTGAGCTCTTCCAGATCCACAGCTTTAAGGATTTTTCGATAAATGGCCAAAATGGACGAGGATGGCTCCATCTGGGCCAAAACATCCTTGCTGGTGACAACCCCGTAAACACGGTCCCGATCCATCACCACCAGATGGTCGATTCCGGTCCGAAGAAGGGTCGTGTAGGCTTCCAGCACGGAAGCCCGGCGATCCAAGGTGATCACCGGAGCCGACATGAAGTCCTTCACCGCACTATCAGGACTTCCGTGGATAAGGACCCGACGCATGTCCCGGTTTGTCAGAATACCCACGGGTTGATCGTGCTCCGTGACCACCACGGAACCCACACCGTGAGCATCCATGAGGCTGACAGCTTCTCTCACCGAGCGCTCGGGGGCACATGTCACCGGCGCCTTGGTCACCAAGGTTTCCACAAGGACCGCCGTGGCACCGTCCTGCATGGACTCCTCTTGACGCGCCAACCGAGCAAAGGAACGAAAACGCCGCTCAATAAAAGTGCTGAAAAAGGACGCAAAGGCACTGTGGGCTCGATAGACTTTTTCAAAGGCATCGGCGTCGATAAGATAACAGATGCTGTCTTCCAGAGCGCGAGCTTCGTAATAGGACGGGGTATGATGCAGGGCGGAAAGCAGCCCGAATATTTCGCCTTTCGAAACAAGATCCACAAGTTCGTCGCCATCGTAAAGGCCTACAAGCCCTGAAAAAACAAGAAACACGGAAGGGCACACTTCGTCCTTGGCACAAATGACCGTGCCTGCGCCGTACATGGCCACGTCCAGACTGCTTGTGAGCGCGCTCAGATGTTCTTCGTGAAGAAAAGAAAAGGGTTTGATCTTCCGTAGAAATTCTTTGGGGGGAATCATTATGGAACCTTCCGCAAAGAAAAAGGCCACAGAGTGGCCTTTTTCTTTGTGCTTTAAGAGTGGCCTATGATCATAGAACGCCTTTTTCTTTCAGTTCTTCGAGCCGTTTAGGACCATAGCCCAGCATTCTGGCATAGACGTAATAATTGTCCGCACCGACGGGTCGGCAGATCCATTTGACCCTTGGCGGTGTCTCCGTCATCTTGTGCGCATGATTGGCGATGGTCACCTCGCCGTAATGGGGATCGTCGATGGTCTCCAACGCCATACGCACCCACCAGTTTTCCGCCTTCATGGTATCCATAGGCGAACTGATGCGGCCGGGAACCACCACACCCTGCCCGATGTTCTTGTTGTAGTCCATGACCGCATCAAAGATTTCATCATAAGTGTGCGCCATGGTCCACTTTTCAATTTCCTTGTACATGACTTTCATATTGTCCACATTGAGGCGTTCAAAAATGGTGGGAAACTGTTGCTGCAAATCCGGACGGTTGATGATGGTGCAGAGCGCCTTCCAGTTGGGATCAGCAAAACCGGACAGAAAGGCGAAACCGTCTTTACACTTGAAATAGGTATACGGAAAAACCCCCACGTCGTAGTTACCCACTCGAGGTATAGTATCTTTAAAACCATAGTAGTAGGTGATGCCATAGTTGATACATCGACCGTAAGCTTCGGCCGGAGACACATCGATGAACTGACCTTTACCGGACTGGACGCGGTAATGGAGCGCCGCGAGGATGGCCACAGAAGCCCACGCCCCCCCGGCATACCATCCCATCCAGTTCCCCTGCTTGGTAGGAACTTCCGAAGGCTTCGGGTTTTGAGGATCTTCCGGCGGTTCTCCGCTGACGGACACCACCCCCGAATAGGCCTGGTCCACAACATCTACATCGGCCTTGCCACAAGCGGCCTTGGGTCCGAACTGACCGTAGGTGTAGAGAGCGCAGTAGATCAGGCGAGGGTTGAGTTCCTTAAGCTGACGGTACCCGATACCCCAGGCATCCATGGTGCCGGGAAGAAAGGTTTCCACCACCACATCGGCCCGTTTGGCCAATTTTCGAAAGATTTCCTGCCCCTCTTCACATTCCAAGTTCAAGGTCACATGAAACTTGTTGCGCCCTTCATTCAAATACCCCAGGCCGGTTCCCTTATGCATGTAGCCCCACGGGCTGAAAGTCCGAGCCGGGTCTCCTCCTGGTGGTTCAATACGAATGACATTGGCTCCGAATTCGGCCAAAGTGGACGTGCAGAAACATCCAGCCATGTTGGCGTAGCTCACATCCAACACGGTGATATGATCCAGCGCTTCAGGCTTTTCGCGGTTCTTTGCCGGATCGTCCAACTCCCGAATCCAATCGCCCCAGCTTTGTTCCTTTTCCATATGCATTGATCTCCTCCCTGCATACACAGAGTTCTCTTTCGCGGATCACTTTTCATTCAGAAACTAAACCAAAAGAATGCCCGATGTGCCGTCCCAGTTCTGCGGAGGCTTGCGACCGGGAGGAACGTCCACCCATTTGCCGATGATGTTCTTTTCCTTGAGGTATTTGATTTTCTTGGTCTTGAGGCCGAGAAAACGCTTGAGGACATATTCATTGTCAAAGCCCACAGGTTTGCCGGCCCATTTGATGCGACCTGGGGTTTCCGAAAGCTTGGGGGCAATGCCTTCTTCCCACAATTCCCCGTAGATGGGATCATCCACGTAATAGGTAAAATTGCGTTTCCTCAAATGCTCATCTTCAAAGTGATCCTTGCCGTTGGCCACCTTCTGGGCACCAAAACCGTACTGACCGGCCAATTGGTCGATTTCCGCATAGGTCTTGCCCGCAACCCAGTCTCGAATCACCGCCAAGAGTTCCACGGCGTTTTCTTCCTTGAGCCTTTCCAGGTGCGTGGCAAACCGAGGATCCTGGGCCAGTTCCGGTTTGCCCATGGCCTGGCACAGCCCTTGGAACTGCTTGTCCGTCGCCGCTCCAATGGCCACCATTTCCCCGTCCTTGCTGGGCACGATGTCCGCCGGGCAAATGCTCACATCTCGGTTTCCGTAACGTTCTCGACACTTGCCGGTGAAATGCTGGTACAGCCACGTCCAGTCCATGGCGCGCATGAGGTTTTCCGCCTGAGAATACTCGATGTATTGGCCGCGTCCTGTACGGTCTCGATGGGCCAAGGCGGCCAACACACCAACGGCACCCACAAGACCTCCATAATAGTCCGCCAACCAGATGCCCGCCTTCATGGGAAGTTTATCCGGAAAACCACTGATCCAGGCTTCCCCGGATTCGGACTGAGCAATGGCGTCATAGGAGGGACGTTCCAGATACGGTCCCCATTGTCCGAAGCCGTTCAGGGCAATGTAAATGATCCTCGGGTTGATCTCACGCAATTGTCTATATCCGATACCCCACTTGTCCATGGTGCCGGCACGAAGATTTTCCACCACCACGTCAGAGCGTTTGACCAGTTCCCGGAAAAGCTCCACACCCTCGGGGACGCGCACATCGATGGCCAGATGGTATTTGTTGCGTGCTTCCTTGAGCCATCCCATGGCCGCTCCGTTAAAAAACTTGGCAAAAGGCGTCAGAGAACGCATGGTGTCCCCCATGCCGGGCAGTTCCACCTTAAAGACAGTCGCTCCCAGTTCCGAAAGATAGCTGGGTAAGGAAGGCCCCAAAATCAGCGTGCATAGCTCTACGATCTTGATGTCCGCCAGAGCTTCCGGCTTTTCAAAGGTCTTGGAAGGATCAAGAACACTCTCCGCCCATTTGAAATAGTCTTCTCGTGCCATGAATGTCTCCCCTTCATTGCATCCTTGTTTTGACAATCCTCTCGCCTATGGAACATGAACCGTTGTGAAGTGAGGTGGAACTTTGTACAGTTCTTCATCAAACGTGGTGAGCACCTCCTTTAAGAGGCTGGTTTCCTCATTGACGACACGACTTACCCTTCTGGATTCCCCTTCCTTGGGAACATAGTGCGCCGTCACCCGCACCATACTTTTTACGGGGTATCCCCGCGCCCGCGCCAAGTCTTCCGAGATAGGCTGCAACGCCCCTTGCCAGTAGGACAACAGAAAGGACAGAGGCCCAAGGCGCTCCTCTTCCATGCCAAGGATCGCTCCCAGCTGCGCCTGAACACGAAGAGCTTCCTTGAGACCCGGCACCTCGTCCGAAACCCAAAGATGCTGTTCCACCTCCGTGACACTATGCGCTTCCCGCAGCCTGTCGTACGTGTCCTGACGCAGCCGTGCCACAACCTTCCGGCATGGGTATCTGCCGACGGTTTCCAGCGCCGGTTGAACCTTGATGGTCATTTCGGGAGCCCGCACCTCGTAGCGATCCGCCATCAAAGGCACCGATTCCTCCCGAGGCTTTTCCAAGGAGCGAAGCCATTCAGGATCCTTGAGACGATTCAGAGGAAAGATGCGACATTTGTCGCGACCCCAGTCGATTTCACGAATATCTTGAGAGGCCAGGGAAATGATCACCGTTCGGCGATCTTCCCGAACGCCTCCGAAAAGAAGGCGCATCCAAGAACCCGTGTATTTCCGTTGTTGGTCCATATACATGCCGTCGGCGCGATAACTGGTGGTCAAGGTGAGCGCCTTTTTGCCCGTGAACAGGTCTTCCGCCTCCACTTCATGGACAAAAGTCACATCCCCTCGAGCCTGCACCACGGCGCCACAAAGCACTCCAACCAGCACGACAAGGAATCGGCCTAGGCAACACAATGATTTCATGGAAAACTTAAGCACCCAGAAGCTTACGATGAATGGAAACACCAAGAAACATGGTGCACAAAGGAATCCCGATACCGTAAAAGGATCCCCAAAAAAGACTTCCGCTGGGATCAAACCCATAAGGTTTCGAAAAATAAAGTAACAAATTAATGCCGACACCCACATAAAAATACAGAAGATACCATCGTCGCCGATGTCGCTCCCAGCGCTCCAATCTTTCATTCGTCCTTTGCTCTGCCATGGGTCGCCTCGAAAAATCTTGGCTTCTCGATTGTGCCGTGAAGGACCGAAAGGTCTCCCTTTCGGTCCTTCGCCTCGTCTTTAGTTTTCGGGTCTCAGGTCGTAGGAATACTTCTTGATGACCTCAGGCCGATTGGGTTTCGTCACTAAGCTGATAAGGATAAAGAAGATAAGCCCCACGAACACCCAGTAGAATTGGTGAGGCGTCACAAGACCGCCCTTTTGGCCGAGGAAAAACCAGTGGGCGCTCCCCAGCTTGGAGTTGGCGTACATCCACGAAAAAGTGGACAGGATGGTCATGACGACAATGTTGATGACAGCCGCCGTGGTGTTGGCTTTGTCCCACCAGATGCCCAGAACAAGAGGCGGCCCCACGGAGCACAGGATCACGATAAAGGCGGCACCGGAAATGTCCAAAACAAGCGCCGGAGGGCTGAAAGCCACCAAGGTACAAATGACGGTGATAATGACGGTCATCACCCGTGTAACCTGAACGGGCTTTTCTTCAGGCCACTTGCTGCCGAAAACCTTACCGATCAGGTCACGACCCAGAAGAACATTGAGCACCATGGTCCAGCCTGCCGCCGTGGACATGGCAATGGCCAAACCACCAGCGGCAATGACGGCCAGAAGGAAGGGGCTCTTTAGACCTTCCATGGCGGCGATCATGGAGTAGTCGGTCACGGCCGCACCACCCACGCCGTAGACACTCTTCATGTGCTTGAGCACACCCATGGCATCCTTGACCCCTTCAACACTCATGTAGGGATGGAGCGTTTCGATGAGCACACGGGCGGCGGACCCGATAATAATCAAGCCCACGTACATGGCGCCGCCGAAGAAAATGGCCCAAAACACACTACGACGTGCCGATTTGATGTCCTGAGCCGTAAAGAAACGCACCACCGTATAGGGCATGGCCGCAAAGCCGAAATGCCATGTAAAGTAAAAGCCTACAATACCGGTCCACATGCCCATGAGGGCACTGGAAGGTTTTTCGTTGACGTAAGGCGCGTTGAAGAAATTAGGGGTCGAGCTCAAAATGGCGTCGGTCATGGGATTGATGCCGCCGAAATGAGCAATGGTGTAAATGGCACCTATCACAGCCGCCGCAGCCATGGTCACCCCCTGAAAAGCCGCCGACCAGGTGGTGGCCACCATACCGCCATAAAACACATAGATGAAGACCACCAGGGCACCGAGAACCACAGAAATGTTGTAATTGAGCTTTAAGATGGCGAGCATGAAAAGAGCGGTACCGACGATGGATAGAGTGACGTAGGCAAGACCCGCGATGATGGTGGGAACACCGGCAATAAGACGCATCCACTTGGTGTCGTAACGATCGGCGTAGTAGTCGGTAAAGGATGTGGGAGCATATTTGCGCAGGGGAGCCGCCGTGAGAAGCGTGGCAATGGGCATACCGCCAATGATACCTACCAGAGCCCACCAGAAGGGATAACCCAAAAGAAAGATGAAGGCCGGAAGCCCAAGAAAGCTCGCGGGGCTTAAATAAGTGGACGCCAAAGCGGCCCCGTTGATGAAAGAGCCCACTTTGCGACCCGCCACGTAGTAATCGGAGGCGTTGAGCGCCGCCTTTCGCGTGGTGACCCCTATGGCGATCATAATGGCAAAATAGATTAGAGCCCCTATGATAACGACTGGATTGGCACCCATTCTAACCTCCTTATTTCTTTGAGAGCCGAGCTTCTCGAGCTTCCTCGGCCAGATAAAAGAGGGCTGCAACGATCAAGTTGATCACCCACAAGCCGATGAGCCAGTTATACACATAGCACGCCGGAATCCCCAGAAACTTGGCCAGAGGAAACTTGGGAATGGTAATTTCCAAGAAGAAAAATAGGAAAAAATACCCATAAAGAAGTAACATCCCAGCCCAGAAAACTTTTGGCATTCCCTTAAACATTGCGACCTCCTCTGTACGTACCATCAAAATTCATCTTCAATAGACCCCCTCAGCCAATGGACGACTCAGAACATCACCTCCTTTCCCTGAGAACTCGAAAAAGTCACACTCTGAAAACACAACACAAGAAAGCCACCTCGGTACACTTCGCCGCTTTTTTGAGCAGCACGGTAGGCACATCATCCCCCATGCTGCCCAAAAGCCGGCGGTCCGTTCAGGCCTATCTCACGCGACCATAGGAAAACCGTACCTTCCCGCTGGGATCAAGAATACTGGATTGCATTGGCGCGCTGTGACCAGCATGCACACCACCAAGAACCGAAGCCGTGTGGCAACGACTTGCCGAGGGTACGGCACGTTAAGAAAGGATGTTCCTTGTTCAGGTACCAATGTGAAGGAGGGGGCCTGGCTCGAGGAGGCGCATGCGCTGCAGGAGAGAACCTCATGAGAACAGAAAACAACGCGCTCAAGAAAGCCATTGGTACCCGTGCGGTTCCTTCCTACATCAGCGTTTTTACCGTGGTCAAGTAAAAAAAAATTTGTTTGACAGTGCATAACCCTCTCTTTTAAGGTCCGTGTGGTTGGGGAAGGCCCTTAGGTATGGACCCGCCTTGGCGGTCCGCCACGACACGCAAAGAGGGCGCACGCGTCCCATGCCGCACACCTGTTTCAGGCACAGCACGGTTTCACAGGCTCAAGGCCAGCTCTTCGGCTCTCAATCACCACCCCTTTGGAACAAGCGAAAGTCAGGGGCGTCCCTTTATGGCGTCTCTTTGCAAAAGAATTCTTGACGGGGCTGTCAAAAGCTGGTCCTTTGACGAAGCAAGGAACGGCGCATGGTTTAGGTACGGGTACGAAATGACGTTTTCATGGAATCCTGAAAGACGACTCATTTTCGTCCTTGAAGCCTTTCGCCGCCAACGCTGCATCTGCTTGTGACTTGCGGGTTTTCATTGATGGAGGAGGGACAGCATTATGGGCCAAAAGATGTTTTCGGAATCACAGTTGGATCGCATGGAAAAGGAATACAAGGACTGGTTGCAGGAGTATGAAAAAGCTCTGCAAAAGATGCCGGAACGATTGGAACGGTTTTCCACCGTGTCCGACATGGAAGTGAAGGCGCTTTACACGCCGCTGGACATCAAGGAAAAGGATTACTTTCAGGACCTTGGGTTTCCGGGGCAGTTTCCTTTTACTCGAGGTGTTCAGCCCACTATGTATCGGGCGCGTCTGTGGACCATGCGCATGTTTGCCGGGCTCGGCACCGCGGAGGACACCAACAAACGGTTTCATTACCTTATCGAGCATGGGGAGACGGGGCTGAGCACCGCCTTTGATTTCCCGACCCTGATGGGCTATGACACCGAATCCCCATTGGCCCGTGGCGAATGCGGCAAGTGTGGTGTGGCCATCGACACCATCGACGACATGCAACGTCTCTTTGCGGGAATCAATCTGGAAGAGGTCACCACCTCCATGACCATCAACCCGCCGGCTTCTGTCATCTGGGCCATGTACATTGCCAATGCGGAAAACGAGGGCTACGATCGAAAGAAGCTGGGCGGCACCATTCAAAACGACTGCTTAAAAGAATTCATCGCTCAAAAGACTCTGATGCTCCCTCCGGAACCGAGCCTTCGCCTGGTGGTGGACACCGTGGAATTTGGCACCTATGAAGTGCCGCGATGGAACACCATCAGCATCAGCGGCTACCACATTCGAGAAGCGGGGGCCACGGCGGTTCAAGAACTGGCCTTCACCATTTACGACGGGATCACCTATGTGGAAGAGTGTATCAAGCGGGGTCTTAAGGTGGATGACTTTGCGGGGCGCTTGTCCTTCTTCTGGAACTCGCATATCGATTTCTTTGAAGAAATCGCAAAAATGCGCGCCGCACGACGCCTGTGGGCTCGCTTGATGAAGGATCGTTTCAAGGCGCAAAAGCCGCGTTCCATGATGTGTCGTTTCCACACCCAGACAGCGGGTTGTTCTCTGACAGCTCAGGAACCATATAACAATATCATTCGGACCACCACGGAAGCTCTTGCGGCCATTCTAGGCGGCACCCAATCCCTGCATACCAACTCGCTGGACGAAGTGTACATGATTCCCAGTGAAGAAGCGGTGCGCATTGCTTTGAGGACCCAGCAGATTTTGGCCGACGAGACGGGTGTGGCCAACGTGATTGACCCTCTGGCCGGTTCCTACTTTGTGGAAGCGCTGACAGACAAGATGGAAGAAGAGGCCATGGTTTACATCCGAAAGCTCGACGAGCTGGGCGGTATGGTGGCGGCCATTGAAAAGGACTACCCGCAGATGGAAATCGCGGATGCGGCTTATCACTTTCAGCAGCAGGTGGAAAAGGGCGAAAAAATTATCATCGGCGTGAACAAATTCCCCAGCGCTCGACCGGATCTTGAATTTGTGCTTCGCATCGACGATGAACTGGAAAACTTCCAGATCGAGCGCACACGCCAGTTCAAGGCAAAGCGAGACAAGGTCAAATTGCAAAAGGCTATGGATGAGCTGCGCCGGCGCTGCGAAGGGCCGCCTTGTTGGGAAAACAACGTCATGCCGGCTTTGATCGATGCGGTGCGAGCCGGTGCCACGGAACAGGAGTGCTGCGATCTCTATCGGGAAGTCTTCGGCACCTATAGCGACCCGGGAACTTTCTAGGACGTAACGGTTGTTGTGCGTTCTCGAACAGCCTTCGGTGGAGGGAGAAATCCGCTTCGCCCTCATGATGGTACGACCTGATCGAATGTGCCGCTCTTTGCGGCCTGCATGTCTGGATCAACAAAGAACGACGACACAGGAGGGACCGTTTCCATGGCCGATGAAAGGAAACTTCGTATATTGATCGCCAAACCGGGACTGGACGGGCATGACCGAGGGGCCCGTGTGATCGCTAGAGCCTTTCGCGACGCTGGTTTTGAAGTGGTCTATACCGGATGCCATCAAACACCGGAACAAATCGTCAGCACCGCCATTCAGGAGGATGTGGATCTGATCGGTCTGAGCATTCTTTCCGGAGCGCATCGGTATTCTTTTCCGAGAATCATGGAACTGCTCAAAGAAAATAATGCCGAAGACATTACCGTCATCGGCGGCGGCATTTTCCCGCTTGAAGACATTCCCAAACTCAAGGCCATCGGGATCAAAGAGATTTTTGAGCCGGGAGCCAAACTGGACGATATCGTTCAATGGGTCCGCACCAATGTGAAACCGAGAAAAGCCATGGTGGCTTAAAGAAAAAGAGGCACAACCCATGAGCATCGTGGACCAAATCCTGGCGGGAGATGTTCGGGCCGTCGCTCGCCTTCTGCGGGACATCGATGACCAAATGCCTTCCGCGCGGGAGATTTTGAAAGAGCTTTACCCCCACACCGGGAGGGCCTACATTTTGGGATTTACGGGATCCCCCGGGGTGGGCAAGAGCACCCTGGTAGACCAAATGGCCATGGAATATCGAAGGAAAGGCCTTACCGTAGGTATTCTGGCCATCGATCCCACCAGTCCGTTTACAGGCGGGGCCATTCTGGGGGACCGTATTCGGATGCAGCGCCATTTTTTGGATGGCGGTGTCTTCATTCGCAGTTTGGCCACGCGCGGCCACTTCGGTGGACTCACCAAGTCCACCAACGACATGATCACCGTCCTGGACGCCATGGGTAAAGACGTGATCATGGTGGAAACCGTCGGGGTAGGCCAGGATGAGGTGGACATCGCCAATTGCGCCCATACCACGATTCTCGTAACCATTCCCGGCATGGGAGACGAAGTGCAGGCTATCAAGGCCGGCATCATGGAAATCGGCAACATCTTCGTGGTCAACAAGGCGGATCGCGAAGGCTCCCGCAAGACCGTGCGGGAATTGCGAAACCTGATCGAACTGGGTCTCAGAAGATCGCAAGATCAGCACTGGGAACCGCCCATCATCGAAACCGAAGCCTTGAAAGGACGAGGCATTCCGGAACTTCTGGAAGCCGTGGAACGTCATCGGCAGTACCTGCTGGAAAACGACAGGGGCCAATGGGAAGCCGTTTCCCAAAAAAGGGCGAGGACGCAACTTTTGGAAACCCTGCGGGAAGAAGCTTTGGCGGAGCTGCTGCGACGCATGGAAAAAAGAGGAGAAAGCCTGGACGATTTGGTACGCAAGGTCACACACAGGGAAACGGATCCCTACACCGTGGTCCAGGATTTGCTCCAGTGTGAACTGCGATGACCGCTGTCATCTCGTTTTTTAATGCCGATATGCCTTGCGGCGAACAAGGCACTCGTAGGCTTGAGAAAGGCGAATGAAGGTTTCGTGATCCCCGCCTGTATCAGGATGGTGCTTCTTGGCTCGCTTTCGATAATGCCGGGTCAGAGCCTGCGCGCTCATGGCCCGGTATTCTTTTGGATGGAGCCCCAAACAGGCACAGGCTTCCTCTTCCGTCAAGGTTTGGCGTGCAGGAGGCTGAAAACGAAATTGTCGGTTGCGTAGAAAGTCGCTGAAGACCCGGTCCCACAAGGATTCAGGGGTGAAGCTGTGATCGAAATACATGATGACGTATTTGACAAGAAACGAATGCAGCTTTCGAGGGTCATGGTCTTCAACGCCGAAAAAGAATGTGGCATCCTCGTTCAGCCGGCAGATTTCCTCAAGGAAATAGGCATCAACTTTTTCCGAATCCAAGGCGGCGAGATTGTTTTTCAGAAGATGGCTTGGAAAGTACCTTTGAAGTTCCAGCGCCGTAAACAGGTAGTTTCTTTGCTCCTGAGGACGGAGATCCTTTTCCATACCCTCGATGACATGTTCGATCTCATCTCGGCTTTTATCGCACAGCACATTGAGAAATTTCCAGGACTTCCCTTCCAGGTTTCCAATGTCGATTCGACCGCATCGCAAAAAATGCATGCGCCTTTTATCGAAAGGATGAAGAAATCTTTGGTGATGGGCACATTCTTCGGCATTCCATGAAAGGGAAGGAGCCTTTCTTCCCGTGGTAAAGTTTTCGATAATTCTTCGAATGTGCGGATCAAGATAGAGAAGAAAAGCCTTTTCCAGATCCTCCGTTTCCGGCTCTAGCCCCATGCGGGCGAAAGCCTCCTCCACAGCGTCACTAAAGTAGAACCCATTGCCTCCCGTGTAAACGATATACTCCGTGGGATCCGTTCCCAAATCAAGAATGTTTCTCGTGGCAAAACACGATCCGTTCCAATAGGATTCCTTAAGCACGTAATGGGTGTGGCCGCCTTCCCATAAACGACGAATATAGAGTGACATGGAATGCATCCTTGCTTCTTAGGATTCGAACCCAGACGGTCCGTCGAGATAGAAAAGCAGCGCCCGTCGAATCTCTTCCATCTGTTCTCGGTCGGTCACTTTTTCTCCCCGATGATTCTTGATGTAGAAAATATCCGCGACCTGATCCACCTTGGTGGTGATTTTGGCCACATGGATACGGACTTGCAAATCCAGCAGCGTTCGAGTGATGGTGTACAAAAGCCCCGGACGGTCCATGGTGTACACTTCCACGATGGTGTAATCCTTGGCCGAATCGTTATCCAACAGAACACGGCTGGGGCTGGGAATCAAGGTCCGTGCAGGCGATAATCTTTTGGCCGCTGCATGGGCGGCGATGCGATAATCCAGAGCCAATCGCCCCTCCAGGAGACGACCCAGATCGGCGCGCACCGCCTCCCAATCGGGTTCTTCCTGGGTTGGAAAAACATATCGGCATTTGAAAACGAAAATCATGACTCCGTTTTTTTTAGTAAAAACTCGAGCGTCTCGAATATCCAGATCGTAGAGAGTCAAGATGCCGGCCGCTTTTGCAAGAAAACCAGGCATTTCGCGGCTGAGCACCGTGATTTCCACGCCTCCGTTTTCCTTTTCCACTTCCCAGACAAAGGCGTCGGGTTCCGGACCTAGTTCCATTTCCAAACTCAGATGGCGCGCCACGGCTTCCGGGGAAATGGTCAGCACGTAACGAGGGGCCAGGTCACGAAAGTGTTCTTCTAAGCGGGAGCGGTCCACCAAGTGGGCTACTTTTTCAAAAACCGCCTCCTTCAGTCTTTGCAGGCGTTCTGCAAGAATCTCTTCCCCAGGCTCCCCTTTTTCCAAAAGATCCAGTAACTTTCGGTAAAGCTCATGGACCGGAGTATCCCGCCATTTCTGGACAGCTCGCGGTCCTGTGGCCATCATGTCTGCAAAACTCAATAGCATGAGCAGATGCAATCGTTCGGGATCTTTGACGGTGCGGGCGCATTGAACCAGAAGTTCCATGTCCCCGAGATCCCTCATGGAAGCTGTGTCCATGAGCAGCAGATGGTTGCGAATCAGGAAACTGACCAACTCGGACCCTTCCGGGCTCATGCCGAGACGACGAGCGATCAGAGGAAACATATCCGCTCCATGTTTGGCATGATGACTGCCCGCATGCTTGCCGATGTCGTGAAAAAGGGCCGCCAGAGAAAGCCATGGATTGTCCCCCAATTCCTGGGCCAATGCCGTCAGTTCCGGCTCTTCCTCTTGATACTCGCCGGCTTTGAGCCGTTTGATTTCCCGCAGGGTCCTTAAATGGTGTTCGTGTAGGGGATACACGTGGAAGGCGTCGTGTTGCACCAGGGCGTGCACCAAGGCCGTTTCGGGAACGAGAGCCCTCAAGAGTCCGTCATTGTAGAATCGGCGGATCACCGAGACATGACCGTCATCGATGGACAGCAACCTTAGAAAAGCTTCTTGGACCCCGGGGTCCCCCGTGGAGGTTTCCACCACGCTTCGGTGATGATGCAGCCAACGACGCGTGGCACTGGAAAAGCGGGCTCCATGCTGCGCCGCCAACACATAGAGGCGGATCACGTTGGCTGCGGTGGGCTCAAAGCGTCCCGGATCCACATGCAGTCGTCCTCCAACCAAAGACACTCCTTCTTCGACGGTCACCCTAGGTCCTGAAGGCGAAGGCCCCAAGGCAATTTTCCCTGTCTCCTGAAGGCGTTCACAAAATTCTGAACTGACACAAAACACATCATGCAGCGTTTCATGCACTTCTTGCATGAAGGATTCCACAGGAAGAAAGCCGGACCTGCCGCTGTAGCCTAGTTTTTCGGCCAGAATCTCTTGAACCTCGAAGTCCAGGACACTCTGTCGGTCCCCCTTCACGGTGCGAAGCAGATTGAGCCATTTAAGCAGTTTCTTTTCTGCACTTTGCAGTCGATCCACTTCTTTTCGCGTCAGGTATCCCTGAAAAATGGCATCGTCAAAGCAGCGAACATCCAAAAGGATACGCGCAGCAAAGCGTATGGTATCGATGTCGTTCAGGGCTCCCGGGCTTTCCAGCATGTCCGGTTCCAGCCAGTCTTCGGCCATGGAAAGCCGTGCTTCACGTGCTCGAATCCCTTCATAGAGGTGGTCGAACAGGGAGCGTTGATGCTCAAGGATGAAATCGTCCAGAGCATGATCCAGTTCGGCCACCAATTGTCGGTTACCGGAAAGATAGCGAGCATCGAGCAGTTCAAAAAAGAAACCTAGCCGAGATTCCGCTTCCTGAAGCAGTTCCGGAATCGTGGCACACTCCAAACGCAGCTGCCACCCGGCCTCTTTAAGGGGGGTTACAATCTCCTGCTGAGCATTTTCGTCCCAAGGAAAGGTTTCCGTGCGCAGCCACAAAAGGCTTACAGGATCTTGAGGACCAAGAAGACCCCGCCCCAAGAGTCCCATGGCCAAGATGGCGCCGCTGGAACGAAACCGCTCGGATTCCGATGCCATTCGGTTGACGAGACGATTATGCAAACTGATGACCGCAATCTCCAAAAGGCTCATGTGCCGACGCAACGCTTCGTCATCGCCACCCTGCAAAACCAGTTCTCTTTGCCTTCTCAGGGATTCCACCATGCTTTCCATCGCTGCTTCTCCAAAGACCTCAATCGGTTCGGAAAAAGAATCCCACCCAGCCGCGCGCATTCGGCCGAGCGGGTCACAAAATGCAATAAAAAAGTAGCCGGGAGAACTCATTCTATATTCTTGAGCAGGCTCCCAGAGGCTGTCCGAGAACTCGCAACACCAAGGCCTCTTGCTATTTCATGGTAGGGGCCAGGCGGCGCCTCGCCCCTACAAGCCTTGGACTGGTTCTACTCTTGCCGGCACGGGCCAAGGGACCGCTCATGTTGCGGGCGGAACGCCTGCGCTTCCGTCTCCTGGTCATCCCCTCTGCCTGCAGGCCCTCTTATGACTTCGACACTTCCTTCGCCTTTTCCGATGGTGAAGATTCCGTTTTTTCCCCCTGAGACGCAGCTTTAGGCGCCGATGTCTTGGGTTCGGGGAAATCGGTCTCTTTGACCGCAACACCGAAACGTTGCAAGACCACCTTCCAGTTGAGGTTCTTAAAGAAAGCCTCGATGTAGGCCTTGCGGTCCAGTCCGTAGTCCGTCACATAGGCATGTTCAAAAACGTCCATGACCAACAATGGCAGACATCCCACGAAATGTCCCGTTTCATGTTCGTTGATCCACGTATTCACCAAACGGCCCGTTGCCGGGTCTTGGTAAAGAACGACCCAGCCGATGCCGCGCATCCTTCCCGTGGCAATGAAATCCGCTTTCCAGTTTTCAAAACTGCCGAAGTTTTCTTGAATGGCCTCATAAAGAGCATTGCCTTCAGGCAAAACGCCGGATCCGCCCAGATTGCCGAAGTAATACTCATGCAGTTTCATGCCGTTGAATTCGAACCCCAATCGCCTTTTCAGTTCGGCATATTCCGGCCCGTCAGTTTTACCTTCTTTGGCCAAGGCTCGAGTCTTTTCCAAAAGAGCATTGGTATTGTTCACATAGCCTTGATACAGGGTGAAATGCATCTTGAGAAGGGCGTCACTGAAACCCTCCATGCCCAAAAGGTGACCAAAATCCATGGCACGATACGGTTCAAGAGCTCGACTCGTGGGCCGTTGACCTCCGTCCTGAGAACGTTTACACGTCACCACCACAAGCGCCAAAGCCAGGCACGCCACACCCGCTACGATTGCTTTCTTCACGGTGTCCTCCTTTGTTTATGAAAACTTTGGTTCCTCTCAAGGCTGGCCCCGGTTGCTGCACGTCATTTCGAACCGCGCATCCACTGAATGGTTCTCGACAAACCCTCTTCCAAGCCGATCCGGGGCATCCAGTTGAGATCTCTTTTGATGGCATCGATATTCGCGGTGCTATGTCGAATGTCCCCGGGACGTTCTGGACCAAACGTTATGGATTCCGGGCGCTGTGTCAAGCGACAAATCAAGCGGGCCAGATCCACAATGGAGGTTGCCCGCCCCGATCCCACGTTGTAAATACCTGAAACGATCTTACCATCGTCCTCGTTTCTTAGACCGGCGCGACAATACGCCTCCACCACATCTGAGACGAAAACGAAATCTCGAGTCTGCAGGCCGTCTCCAAAGACGGTCAAAGGCCTTTGGGTCACGGCCATATCCACAAAACGGGATATCACGCCGCTGTAAGGGCTGAAAGGATCCTGTCGGGGCCCGTAAATGTTAAAACAGCGCAAGGATATCCCTCGCAAAGAACCTCGGCGGGACGCCACAGCCAAGGACGCTCGATACTTGGCCTCCCCATAGGGACTTAACCATCGAGTATGATCGTTGGCATCCGTCTCACTCAAGGGCATGCGGTCCCAGTCGCCATATTCCGCCGCAGATCCCGCAAACACAAAGGAACGTACCCTCAATCTTTCGGCTTCTTCCACAAGAAAAAGGGTCGCCTCCGTGTTCACATGAAAAGTTTCTTTGGGATGCTCCAGCGAATAAGGCACACTCACAATGGCCGCCAGCTGAAAAACGGCGAAGAGAGCCCCATGGCGTTCCCTGATCTCCTTTAACAGGCCGCGCTCCGTCACAGACCTTTCATGAAAGGAAAAACGAGGATGCCCGGCAAAGGGTTCCAGGTTTTCACGATGCCCGGAAAAAAAGTTATCGATACCCACAACGGTATACCCTAAGGCTAGAAGTTTTTCACACAGGTGGCTTCCCACGAAACCGGCGGCACCTGTCACCACGCAGATCTCAGAAGGCTCTCGACGTTTCTCCATTGCTATTTGCTCTTTTCTTAGGCAGAATGTTTTTCAATATTTTTTCTTTCTCGCTTGGAAACCCAACCCAAAATCGGAGGTCCTGCATCTATGGAAAACCTGCTTCAAAAGATTCATGACCGAAAAGCCACCGTCGGCGTCATCGGGCTCGGCTACGTGGGCTTACCCCTGTTGATCCGTTTCGGAGAAGCCGGATTCCCTCTCATCGGCTTCGATGTGGACAGCGCCAAGATCAATGCTCTGCTGCACGGAAGAAGCTATATTCGGCATATTCCCATCGAACCTGTGCAAAGGTTTCTCGAAGCCGGGCAGCTGGATGTGACCGTCAGCTTTGAGCGGCTTCGTGACGCCGACTGCATCATCATCTGCGTACCTACCCCGTTGACCGACAAAATGGAACCCGACCTTCGTTACATCGAAAGGACCACAGACACCATTGCCCAGTATCTCAGAGCCGGACATCTGGTGGTGCTGGAAAGCACCACGTATCCCGGCACCACCGAAGAACTCATGCTGCCCAAATTGGAACGCACCGGGCTTCGGGTAGGGCATGACTTTTTCCTTGCCTTTTCTCCCGAAAGGGAAGACCCCGGAAATCCTCAGTTCCACACGGGCAACATTCCCAAGGTGGTGGGTGGTGTCACAGCGGCATGCCTGGAATGTGCCAAGGCTTTGTACAGCCATGCCGTGACACGCGTCGTGCCCGTCTCCAGCACTCGGGTTGCGGAACTCACCAAGCTTCTGGAAAACATTTACCGAAGTGTCAACATTGCCCTGGTCAATGAACTCAAGGTGTTGGCTTTTCGAATGGGCATCGATATCTGGGAAGTGATCGAAGCGGCAGCGACCAAGCCCTTCGGATTCACACCCTTTTACCCGGGCCCGGGTTTGGGCGGGCACTGCATCCCCATCGATCCCTTTTACTTGTCGTGGAAAGCCCGAGAATACGATTTCGCCACCCGATTCATACAACTGGCAGGCGAAGTGAATGTCTCCATGCCCTATTACGTCCTGGAACGCATCATCGAAGCCCTCAACGAGCGCTGCCGATGTTTGAAAGGATCACACATTCTCATTCTGGGCGTGGCTTATAAAAAGGATATTGATGACGATCGTGAATCCCCGTCTTATGAAGTCATGCAGTTGCTGCAGGAACGAGGAGCCCTTGTTTCGTACAACGATCCCCATATTCCCAAGTTGAAACCGGGTCGTAAGCATCGTTTCGATCTGGAATCGGTGCCTCTCACCCAAGAAACCCTGTCATCCTCAGACGCCGTGGTGATTCTGACGGACCACAGCGCTTATGATTATTCCTGGATCGTTCGCCATGCCCCTCTTGTGATCGATACCCGAAACGCCACCAAAGGCGTTTTGGAAGGTAGGGAAAAAATCGTCAAAGCTTAGGGCTTTTCAAAGGTTCCGTGGAATCGATGGGGCGGACACATCGGTCCGCCCCTACAGGGTCCTTGGAATGGGGCGTATCCGCCGGTTTCCTCCGAGTGTTTATGGCGACCGCTCAGGGGGGTTGCAACGCCCCGGATCGAATCTTTTCCACGGTGTCTCCAGTGAACCCGTCGATAGGGCGGACACTTCGGTCCGCCCCTCCAGGGTCCAAGGGATAGGGGGCATCTAACGGTTTACACCGACTGCTTATGTGGAACGCTCAGGGGATTTACAAGGCCCCGGATCGAATCTTCTCAATGGTGTCTTCAATGAGCCTTTGAATCTCTTTGAGCCGATGCTCTGTTTCTGCTTCGTAACGGAGCACCAGCACAGGTTGCGTGTTGGAAGCCCTCACCAATCCCCAGCCGTCGGGAAACACAATGCGGGCTCCATCCACGTCAATCACGTCATAGCCGGCCTTTTTGAAATACTCCACGGCCCGTTCCACCACCTGAAACTTGATCTCATCCGGACATGCCACGCGGATTTCCGGTGTGGTCACCGTTTCCGGAACACCTTCCAAGAGCTCGGGAATTCTCTTGTTCGTTCGAGCTAAAATTTCCAAAAGCCGGCAGGAGGCATAAATGCCGTCGTCAAAGCCGAAATAGCGATCCTTAAAAAACATATGGCCGCTCATTTCGCCCGCTAAGTCGGCTCCCGTTTCCTTCATCTTGGCTTTGATCAGGGAATGGCCTGTGCGCCACATGATGGCGGTCCCGCCACGTTTTTCAATGTCGTCGTACAAGGTCTTTGAACACTTGACCTCTGAGATGAAGACGGCACCGGGTTTTCGGCTAAGAATTTCTCGAGCGAAAATGATCATCAGCTTGTCCCCGTACACCACGCGCCCTTCATGATCCACGACGCCGAGTCTGTCACAATCCCCGTCGTAGGCAATCCCCACATCCAAGGATTCACGCCGAACCAATTCAATGAGGTCCTTGAGGTTTTCCAGCACCGTCGGATCGGGTTCATGATTGGGAAAAGTGCCGTCCATGTCACAATAGAGGGGGTAGACCCGACAGCCCAATTTTTCCAGCAGAGGAACCGCCACAGGGCCTCCCACGGCATTGCCTGCATCAACCCCGACCTTCAGAGGCCGATCCAATTGAATATTCACGCTCACGAACTCCCAATAGGGTGTCACGATGTCTTCATGACGAAGAGAGCCGGATCCCTGAACAAAATCACCTGCGTCCATGAGGGCTTTAAGTTTTTGAATTTCGGAACCAGAAATGGTGTCGTAGCCGTTGCAGATTTTGAAACCGTTATATTCCGGAGGGTTATGGCTTGCCGTGATCATGATGCCACCCTCCCGGTCCAGATGTCGAATGGCGAAATAAAAAAGAGGGGTCGGGCAGACGCCCACATCCACCACGTCCAGCCCCCCGGAAAGCATACCTCGCACCAGAAGGTCTCGGTACCGCTCCGAACTCAGACGGCAGTCCCGCCCCACAACCACGCGACGACGCCCAAAAGGAGCCAAATAGGTGGCGAAAGCCTTGCCCAGCCGCTCCACATCCTCGTCATGAATCTCTTGGTCCACCAAACCGCGAATGTCATATTCGCGAAACGTTTTCGGATCCATGCGCCGTCCTCCTGTCCATTCGGTCTCTGAGTCCCGCTGTATGAGGAAAATTCAAGAATTCAGGGATGAAAAAGGCGGTCTGCAGGACCGCCTTTGAGGCAATGCAGGAGAAGCCCTTTCTCTGGGGGCACGAAAAACACCGAGGCACAGGCGCCAAGAAATCAATGGTGCGCGCCGTTGCCTTTCTTGAGATCTTTAAGGGTCATGAGCACAGCGATAAGCACGCCAAGGCCGATAACCCCTAAGGCCCCGTAAAGTGCAGCAAAAAAGACAGCATGGCTGGGATCATACCATGGAATGTCCCACGGAAGCATGCTGGCCAGACTACGCTTCAACGCGGCACACATAAAGTCGATTCCCCACATGTCGGCCTCCTCTTACGGCTGGGCTTCTGCAACGAGCGTTTTTTCGCGCCTCTTTTGCTTCTCAGAGTTTGTGTTTTCTGTAGCAAAGGGTTAGGTCCCTCGTCAATGAATATCCGTCAAACCCTTTTCATCTCTTGATCTCAACGACACAATCATCGCCTACCATCAAGCTGATGGCTCCATGTGGGGTTGTGGTAGGACAGACTCTCACTCGACGCCCCAAGACGGAATTTTCCAGCCGCGGAATATCCCGAATGTGACATCCTTCCATGATGACCGAATGGTCCACTGTGGAACGCTCTATAAGCACGCCGGGGCCGATGGCCGTAAAAGGTCCAATGGTGGCTTCCACCAGTTTCGTTCCGGCTCCGATGATCACGGGACCTCGAACCACGGAACGAATCAGCTGGGCTCCCTCCTCGATATGAACGCGCCCGGTCACATGGCTCTGAGGGTCCACGGAACCGGCAATGTAGGTCTTCAGCCAATCGTCCATGACGGTATCATTGGCTAAAAGGAGATCGTCCTTTTTGCCGGTATCCAACCACCATGTTTCAATAATGTGACTGTGAACTTTTCGACCGCTTTTGATGAGCCATGAAATGGCATCCGTGATCTCCAGTTCTCCTCGTGCTGAAGGCCGAATGTTTCCAATGGCTTCAAAAATTTCCGGCCGAAACAGATAAATGCCTACCAGGGCGAGATTGGATGGAGGATCCAGGGGTTTTTCAACCAAGTCCACCACCTGACCGTCCCCGTTGACGACGGCGACCCCGAAAGCTCTTGGGTTCTGAACGGCTTTAAGGAAAATGGCCGCCGAAAGAGAATCGTCCTCAAGAAACTGCTCCACCTCACAGCGAACTCGACACCCTATAAGGTTATCCCCCAAGTACATCAGAAAAGGGGCTGTCTTCAAATAATCCTTAGCTGTGAGCACCGCGTGGGCCAACCCCAAGGGCCGCTCCTGTAAAATGTATTCGGCATTGAGGCCCCAACGGCTTCCGTTTCCCACGGCTTCCATAACCTCCTGGCCGGTTTCCGGAGCAATCACGAGCCCCACATCCCGAATACCCGCCGCGGCGATGTTTTCCAGCACGTAAAAGAGAATAGGCTTGTTGGCCACGGGAACAAGTTGTTTGGCGCCGGTGTAGGTGAGAGGCCGAAGGCGCGTCCCAGAACCACCGCTTAAGACCAGAGCCTTCATGTCATAGGGTTTCATAACACTCATCTGCTTTCTCCTAGAATCCCCGAAGATTGACGGGCGAGAGGCCCGGCACCTGGAATCCCCGTTCCTAACCGCGATCGATCGTACACCCCTTCCGTGACTCTTCGGCACCAATCTCTATGATCCAAATACCACTGGACGGTCTTACGCAAGCCTGAAAGAAAGGTTTCCTTGGGGCGCCAGCCCAGTTCTCGAGCAATCTTGGACGCATCGATGGCGTAGCGACGGTCATGGCCCGGGCGGTCTGAAACAAACGTGATAAGGTCTTCGTAACGCAAGCCTTTTGGCTGCAAAGCCGGGTTGTCTCGCGAAGGCACCAGTTCCTCCAAAACCTGGCACAGGGTTCGAACGACTTCCACGTTGGTTTTTTCGTTATGACCGCCTATGTTGTAGGTTTGCCCGGGACGCCCGGATTCCAGGACGCGCAGAATCGCTTCGCAATGGTCCACCACATAAAGCCAATCGCGCACATGAAGCCCGTCTCCGTAAATGGGTAGGTTCTTTCCTTCCAAGGCGTTGAGGATCATGAGAGGAATGAGTTTTTCCGGATACTGGTATGGACCATAATTGTTGGAACAGTTGGTGGTTAAGGTCGGAAGCCCGTAGGTTTCGTGATAGGCACGTACCAGATGATCCGAAGCCGCCTTGGACGCGGAATACGGAGAATTGGGCGCGTACGGTGTCGATTCCGTGAAAAACCCTTCAGGACCCAAAGATCCATAGACTTCATCGGTGGAAATATGCAGAAACCGAAAACGGGCTCGATGATTGGAATCCAAAGTGTTCCAATAATGGCGAGCCGCCTCCAGAAGACGAAAAGTCCCCACAATGTTCGTTTGGACAAAATCTCCAGGTCCATCGATGGAACGATCCACATGGGATTCCGCCGCAAAATTCACAACGGTGGACACCCCGAAGGTGCTCAACAGGTAGAAAACCAGCTCCACATTGCCGATATCTCCTCGAACAAAGATGTGGTCCGAATCCCCCGCAAGCGGTTCCAAAGATTCCAGATGGCCGGCATAGGTCAATTTGTCCAGGTTCACAATACGAGCCTTTTTGAGGCCTCGCACCAGATGAACAAAATTGCTGCCGATAAAACCAGCCCCTCCCGTTACAAGCCATGTTTCCATGGTTTCATTGTCCTTTTATTCCTAAGCAAAACCGTTATCCAAGCAGGCAATCCATGACTCCAATGTTCCCTGCTGCGCATGTCGGCGCAACATGGCACACACTCGTTCATCCGTTGGAAATGCCAACGGCTCAGGCAAATGATCCAAGGGGAAAAAACCAACGGCCTGCGCATCGGATCCCGCCTGTAGCGTGCCTCCAACGCGGCGCCCGTAGAACCAAATCCCCACGGTCAGCTGCGCCGGATCGTGAAAGTTGGAGTGCACCGCCACCACAGGCCCCACCTGCACCTGCACACCGGTTTCTTCCAGGAGCTCCCTGGCGGCGGCTTGCCGCACATCTTCGCCCCACTCCACATGACCGCAGGGAATGCACCATCGTCCCTCATACCTCCCGCGGCGACGCACCATGAGCAGGTTTCCGTTCTCCAAAACCACCACCGCCACGCCCACCGTCGGGTTTCTGTAAAACACTACATCGCAGACCGCGCAATGAAGCCGACCTTTGCTGTTAAGCTTCACCGGACCTGCGCAGTAAGGACAATATTTATAAAAGCTCTTTTCGTCCATGACCTTTCAGATAATCGACAATCGACCGCACATCCTGGCTGCTTTCAAGGCTGGCCACCAACAGAGCGTCCTGGGTATCGACCACCAGAACTCGATCCAAGCCAAGGAGCGCCGCAAATCGTCCTCCTTCCGCCACCACGAAGCATTCCCGACACCGGACGGTGTGAGCGTCTCCTTGCACGATGTTACCTTCCGCATCCCCATGGTCTTTTCGGCGCACTTCGTAGACACTCATCCAAGAACCCACGTCGCTCCACCCACAGTTTACAGGGACCACGAACACGGGCCGGCTCGTCTTTTCCATGATAGCGTAGTCAAATGAGATACTTTCCACCTCACGATAAATGGATGTCAGATGATCTGCCAAGCGAGGCGTGTCAAAAACCGAATCCAAGGTCTTAAGACCCTCGAAAAACACCGGCATATGCTTTGAAAATTCCTGCAGAAGGGTCTGCGCCGTGGCCACAAAAACACCTGCATTCCAGTAATGACGACCACTTTGAAAGTATTCAGCGGCCACATGGACTGGCGGCTTTTCCACGAATCGCAGCACCGAGTAAACCCCGTCGCTGATGGGGTTCTCCTGAACCGCTTCAATATAGCCATAACCCGTTTCCGGTCGTGTAGGCACAATCCCTAAGGTGCCGATGCCACCTGCCACACTCAGGGCACCGGCCGTTTCAATGGCCCGGCAAAAGGCTTTCACGTCGGCAATGTAATGATCCGCCGGGAGAATCACCAAGGGTTCCGTGACACCCATCCAGGCGGCGTACCGGGAAGCCAGTCCGACACACGGGGCCGTGTTTCGACCAAAGGGTTCCACCAAGATCTTGGCACGGGTATCGGAAAGGATTTGACGTGTTTCGGCTTCATGCTCGGCCCCGACCACCACCAAAATGTGATCCTCTTGAAAAAGCGGCCGAATGCGCTCATAGGTTACGCGAAGAAGGGGCTTATCCCCAATGATTTTCAAGAACTGTTTGGGATAGGAAGCTCGGCTCAAAGGCCAAAATCGTGTTCCCGATCCTCCCGCCATGACCACCGCAACCATCGCTGCCCCCCTTCAGCCGGCACAAAGCCACATTTGCTAGATTTCAATGCCGAAAAAGTTCGAAATCAAAAAGGCCAGCCGCCTTCGTAGCACCGAATAGGAATAATGGCGCGTCGCCACGGCGTAGTTGTGTTCCACCATACGCCGACGCCTCTCCGGGGATTCCAAAATCTCACGCACCTCACGAACCACGCGATCCGAAACGTATCCGTCCATAACCACCACATCAAAACCCTGAGGCTCGATATCCCGCACGAAAACATCATAGCGATTGACCAAAAGAGGCTTGCGAAAATAGATGGCTTCCAAAAAAGCATTGCCGAACCCCTCGTAGGTGCTGGGATACGTCACGAAATCACAGTGAGGATAGACGTCCCACAGAGCATAGCGTTTCGAGCCGTCCTTGTTCACACCGCGCTTGTCACTCACGTGATGGGAAATGACACGCATATCCACGTTGTGGTCCGCTGCATAATCCTGAAGCCACTGGTAGTAATCCAAGCCTTCGTCTCCTGCGGCATGGGAAATAATCAGTTTCACGCGGGGATCCCCGAGGGCATGGACCAGGTCAATGGCATGCTCGATACCTTTGCGCTGCACCACTCGAGTCGGCTGAAGAAACAGGATATCGTCCTCACCAAATCCAAGTTCCGCTCGAAAATTTTGGGTGAATTCCCAGTCCACATAAGGCTCATTCTCAAAATCCAAAACATTAGGAATGACAATGGAAGAAATACCCGTTCGCAGCGCCAAAGCTTCTTGAGCGATGGAATTGATAACCACATGCTGAATATTGGGTAACTTGGGGGGGAACGCCATTTGTAGATAGTCCTGAATGGCGTTTACGGAAAAACGCGTGCGTTCCCAATAAAAATCATGATGATGCGCCACCGTCGGAATGCCCGATTCGGCCACCAGTTCCGTGATGGCCAATCCCAAGGGAATATGCATGGGAATGGTGACGGCGTTCTGCACGATCAAAATATCGATATCAAATTTGGCGATAAACTCGTAAAGCTTGATTTTCAAATATTCACGAAGAGCATGAATACGACCCGTAATGTAAGGCGTGCGTTTCTGAACACCGAAGACACGACGGTTGATCCATTGGTTTTCTTCATGATCAAAAAAAGCTTCCGGGACCAAAAAACTCACATCAGGATTTCGATCCAAAACCCCTGCAAACCAATAGGACACATGGCGATGATCCCAAAGCATCTGAGCCCATTTGGCGGCTTCCAAAGAAACGCCGTCTGTTCCGGCGAATCGCGTGGACACAAACCCAATATTTTTACCCATTCCTACGGCTCCACAATCCCGACGCAAGCCCTCCGGCCTTTTTTCATGACAACCGTGACTGTTTTTTTCCATATTCTAAAAAAATGCGTCCTACCATAGCCTTCCGTCACCGTGTATGTCAACCAAACTAGCCGTATCCACGTGAAGGCTGTTCGAAGAGAGCCGTTGTGTTTGATTTTCGATCAAAGCCTTTCCATATGCTTGAATCATGGGTGCATGCAGCCAGGTGGGCTTCAGCGGATGCTTCGTTGCGCTTTGGACGACGCCATGTTATGAAAACCGCCCTGGAATGGGCAAGGAATGATTCAAAACCTTTTCATGGTGCTAGCTTATTTCATCAGGATTTAAGGGGGGAAAGATGCAAACGCGTCACATTGCCAGAGCGATCATCTTTGTGGCTCTCGCCGTGGCTTTGTCTCCCATTTTCATTCCGGTGGGGATCGCCAAGTGTTTTCCCGCACAGCACATGATCAACGTCATGAGTGCTGTCATGCTTGGTCCGTGGTATGCCGTGGTGGTTGCCGCTACAGCCGCTGTCATTCGCAATCTTCTGGGGCTGGGCACTTTATTGGCCTTTCCCGGCGGAATGATCGGAGCTCTCCTCGCCGGTCTCGCCTACAAAGCCACGAAAAACATCTACGCCGCCGCCCTCGGGGAAGTTCTGGGCACGGGAATCCTTGGAGCCTTGGTGAGCGTCTGGATTGTGGCTCCTGTTTTTATAAAAAAAACCATTCCCTTAATCACCCTTATGACCGCCTTCAGCATCAGTACCCTGGGAGGCACCCTCCTGGGACTGGCCGCCTTGCATTTGCTGCGCAAGGGAGGCCTCTGGCAACCGTGATTCATTTGCACAATGTGGCGTATCGCTATCCAAGCCGCCAGGAAATGGCTTCATGGGCGCTGGATCATGTCAGCCTGGATATGCAGCCGGGAGAATCGCTGGCCATTCTGGGACCAAGCGGATCGGGAAAATCCACTCTTACTTATGTGCTTAACGGGTTGGTACCCCATTTTTTCGGCGGCCATTTTACCGGCAGGGGAAAAGTCTGCAACCAATCCGTTCCCGAAACACCTCCGGCGGTTTTGAGCGAACACGTGGCCTTGGTGCTCCAAAACACGGATGCCTACCTCTTTTGTAGCACCGTGGAAGCAGAACTTCGGTTTTCCCTGGAACGTTCCTCCACACCCTGCCACCTCTTTTCCAAAGAAATCGAAGAAATTCTCTCCTTCTTCGGCATCGAACACCTCAGGCACCGGGCTCCACAGGATCTTTCCGGTGGAGAAAAACAGCTTACGGCCTTGGCTTCCGCTCTGTGTCTCAAGCCTCGTCTTTTGGTTTTGGATGAACCTTTCGCCCATCTGGATGCTCCAAATCGAAAACGAGTTCAGCAGGCCTTGAACGCTGTCCTTCACTCCGACACAAGCCTCATAGTGGCGGAACACCTGTTTGAAGCGAATGCTTTCCCTGGAAATCGATGCCTTGTCATGGAATCGGGCCGTGTTCGTTTTGACGGCCCTCCCCAAGCATCTCTTTCGCATCTCATGGATGTAGGCATCCTTCCACAATACGCGCACCCCATGGAGGACGACTTTATCCTAAAGGCGCCAGAAGTGCTTGAGGTGAATCAGGTCAGTTTTTATCGAGACAAGAGACCCATTCTGGACAAGGTGTCTTTTACCCTCAAAGAGGGAGAACGGGTCGCCGTCACCGGCCCCAACGGCTCTGGAAAAACAACCCTGGTCAAGATCCTCGGGGGACTTTTGAAGCCCCATGAAGGTTCCGCTCTCTGCTGGGGTCAACCCATTCACAAGATGCCTCCTCCACAACGAGCCCGACATATTGGGGTAAGCTTTCAAAACCCCAATGATCAATTCTTCAAAGTGAGGGTTGAGGACGAGGTGTGGGCAGGCCCAAAGTTTCTCGAAAGAAGAGGTGTCCCGGCCGACCGCGAATGGATGGCTCAAACCTTTGAACTTTGCGGCCTGACCGAGTTCAAGAACCACAGCCCTTATCGGCTCAGTGAAGGTGAGAAAAAAAGGGTGGCTCTTGCTTCCATTCTTGCCATGAAACCTCAGGTTTTGGTGCTGGACGAACCCACAGCGGGCCAAGATGGTCGCTTCCGCCGGCAACTTGCTGAACTGCTCAAAACCCTTGCCAAGGATCGACACATGGGAATCGTTGTGGTCACTCACGACACGGATTTTGCACGGGCCGTATGCCGGCGTCGTTTGGTGCTGGAGCAGGGTCGGCTCGTGGAAGATGAATCCATGTATCGTGAAAGAGAACGCTCATGACAGAGTCCGGCTGCACAGGTCCATGGGAAACTTCACGGCGCCTGGATCCCAGGGTTCGCCTTTTCATCGGGTTGCTGGCGGTCACAGCGGTTCTGATCACGAGAACTCGACCGGCACTCATGGCCCAAAGTGGGCTTCTCGCCCTAGGACTTTTCACCCTGGCCCGAGAAACCCTTCGTCTTTCTTGGGTTCATCTTGTCTGGCCCATGGTTGCAATGGTTTTCGTCATCTCCGTCCTGGCCTTTGACCTGGAAACAGCCGCGGATGTGAGTCTTCGACTCATCAATCTTTTTGCAGCATCGGCTGTGTTTTTTCAGACTCTGAAGGCGGAGGAACTGGCCCTCGCCCTTCGATCCTTTAAAGTACCCGCCACCTTGGTTTTCATTTTGCTTACGGCCATGCGATACGTCCCTTTACTGGGGCGAGCGCTTCATCATATCCATGACGCGCAGACGGCACGAGGCATCGATGTGCGCCTTCGGCTGAGCAATGTGGCTCGTCTCTTCGCCCTTGTCATGCCCTTGTTGGTCCAGGCTTTTGTGCTGGCGGAAAACTTAGCTCTGGCCATGGAATCCAGGGGTTTTTCCCGCCAAACCAAAGCTGAAAGGCGCCTAGGTCCCTTGGATCGGCGAGACATTTTCTGGGGCGTGTTGGCCCTTGTCGTTTTCCTGGTACTTTTTCTTTGGGAAAGGCCGATAAGGTGAGACCGAAAACACTTCCCGCCCAGGATTGTCGAGGGCGTTTTGTTCTCATCGTCGGTGAAGTCAACCGAGGAAAAACAACTTTGACGGCCCGGCTTCTCGAAAGCTATTGCCGAACATTTCCTGAACCTGTCGCCGTTGTGGATCTGGCGCCTCAACTTCCGCAGGCCAGCACGCATCCAGCTTTTCAAGCCGGCATTGGAGGTCGTCTGGCGCTTCCAGCTTCAGAGCAAATTCATTACTTTTGCACCAAGCTGGCTGCACCAAGATTGCAGGCTGCGACCGCGGAGGAAAAGTGGAGACTTGCCGAGGAAAACGCCCAATGCATCGAGTCGCTTTTGAGGCAAGTGACATCGGCTCGGGCGCCCGCGGTCTTCGTCAATGACGTGTCGCTGTATCTGCAGGGAAGGCCTGTGGAGAAATTATTGGCATGGCTGAACGGCTTTTCAACGCGCGTGGTCAACGGTTACTACGGACAAAGCTTAGGCTGCGATGCCTTTTCGCTTCGAGAACGTCTTCGCATGGAACAACTCATGGACCGCTGCGATCTGCTGGTGCGGTGCTGAAAGAGGGTTACTGCAGAGGGATCAAGCGCGAGACCTGGGCATGGACACAGCGGTAGATTTCTTCGTCGGTGCCGTAAATATCCACGATACAGCGGTGATCGATGAGCTTTTCGATGATATAAGCCGTGACATAGAGGCTTACAAAATGGGGTCGAGGCACCAGATCACGAATATTGGCCACCTGGTACTGAACCTCAAACTCTTCGGCTGTAAGCAAAGTGGTCAAGCAACGGTGAATTTGGTCCTCCAGTTCGTTCTTGCTGGTGGTTTCCACCAGTTTGTTTTCAATGAGTTTCATGGCGATGCGCCCGCTGAGGTCATCCACATGGTCCCGAAGCAACTGGAGGGCCCGCGCACGCTGCACCTCTTTGGCTTGATCCAGCCTCGAGATGACCGACATTTCCCTCGCATTGGGTCGCCAGTCCCGTGCCATACTTTCTCCTTGTTACATTCATGAACCTTCGGAATCGTCAAGCCGGCACGCATTGGCCATATCGGCAATCATACTCGCGAGATAGCCGGCTCCAAAACCGTTGTCGATGTTTACCACGGCCACTCCGGGAGCACAACTGTTTAGCATGCCCAGCAGGGGGGCAAGCCCCTTGAAAGCGGCTCCGTAGCCGATGCTTGTCGGGACAGCAATCACGGGACGCCTGACCAAACCGGCGACGACACTGGGAAGCGCTCCCTCCATGCCAGCAACCACCACGTACACGGCGGCTTGAGACAATTCATCCAAAAGATGCAACAAACGATGAAGGCCGGCCACACCCACATCATAGAAACGCTGAACCCGTTGTCCCAAAACTTCCGCAGTGACTGCGGCTTCTTCGGCAACCGGTATGTCCGAAGAACCCGCCGACAACACCTGTACCGGCCTTTTTTTTGAGTCCGCGCTCTCCTGAGCTGACCCTCTTCTGTACAGCACGCGGGCCTTTGGCTCATAGTGCAGATCTGTCATCGCGGCGCAAACCTCCAAGGCCTTTTCTTGACTGACACGCGTCACCAAAAGCGGCGCACCCGTCACGGACATGGCTTTCAGGATCTGCACGATTTGCGAGGCGTCCTTGTCTTCTCCATAAACCACCTCCGGATAGCCTCGCCGCAACATTCGATGATGATCCACTCGAGCGAAATCCAAATTCTCAAAAGGTAAACGGCGTAGGTATTCCAAAACCTGATCCAGCTTCACCGTCCCCTCTTTGTAATCTTTTAGCAGCTGAATAAGTCTTTCCATGGTCGCTTGCACACCCCTTTGACCCGTCCTTGGAACTTACTATCAGCCCATCGACGGCAGGAAAGAAAAACACATAAAGCCCAAGGCTCCTGGGAAGCCTTCGGCTTCGTCTACGGATTCAAAAACCCCTGCAGAGCCTTCACCTGGCGATCGGCAACGCCGCCGAGTTCCTGCAGAGCTTTTCTCGCAGCAGACTTATGGAATTCGGGAAGGGTTCCAGCAAGAAGCGCTTTTCGCCATCGTTCATAAAGTTCCTCGGCACTGTGCACCATGATCCCGACCCCATGCTCCTGCAAAACGCGATGCTCCTCCATGACCTTCTCCACGTGAGGTCCATAGTGCACCGTTTTTTGCCACGCCACAGGCTCCACGATATTGTGTCCTCCCACAGGCACCAAAGTTCCACCGCAAAAAACCAAATTCCCGAGACCATACAAATCAAAAAGATGCCCAATGCCGTCCACCACAAGGCAGTCACAGCGACGCCGGCTCTCAGTTTCTGAAAGGAATGAAGACAAAAGTTCGTAAGCCACACCATGCCTTTGAAGCCAGTCCGTCATGAAGGAAACCCTGTCCAGATGGCGGGGGGCAAAGATACCCACCAAACTGCCGCATTCCCTTTTCAGTTTGACAAAAATGTTCAACAGAGTTCGGCATTCCTCCCCGCGCAGGCTTCCACAAACCATCACAGGAATATCCTGATCCAGATCCAGGCGTCGCCGCCATGACGTGATCAAGGACGAATCGGCACGATCCTGCAAAGTATCGTATTTGGCGGAACCCATCACGGCGATTCGATCCGGAGAAACCCCAAGAGAAATCAGTCGGCGTTTGTCTTCAGCGGTTTTCACGGATGCCCATTGAAGAGCCCCAAACACAGAGCGGAAAACAGGAAAAAACCTCTGATAGCGCCGCCATGACCGTTCTGACATACGGCCGTTCAAAAGCACCACAGGGATTCCATATTTTCTCAAGAACCCATGGAGCACAGGCCAAAATTCACTCTCTAAAGCCACAAAAAGATGTGGATGAAGATTCATGACGGTGCGCTGCACGGCCCATGGGACGTCCAAAGGAGCCGCAAAAACCCTTACGTTTTCGGGAAGATGAGACCGGGCAAAGAGGTAGCCTTGAGGCGTTCCTACGGAAAGAAACACTTGGGTTCGAGCCTCCAGTGCGCCCAGGCGCCTTATGACCCCCAAGGCCCCTGTAACTTCTCCCACCGACGCTGCATGAAACCAAACGCGAGGTCCATCTCGGGTCGGCTGCGGCGTTTCTGTGCCTAAAAAACGCCGCCGCCAAAAGTCCTTATCTCCCCGACCCATGGGATTCTCCTTGCCCTTTCAGGGCCTTCCATTTTAAGAAAACCTCGAGATTGATGACCAAGCCTCGGTCCCCACGGTTCAAGGCTTAGAGGGCACCGTTACCAGAATCCCTTGAGACTTGTCAAAGCCGGTGCTCGACAGGGCCCACCTGGAAAGGCACGCCTTGCTTCAAGGGCGGTGGTTTTTCCCGGTTCGAAAGGAGTTCACAAGGCCCCTAAGCCTTGGGCATTATCAGTCAAGGGAGGTTTCTTCACCCATGCACAAGGGCGTTCGTATTGCAGACATTTTTAGACACGAATCCCACTATCAGGAAAAAGATGTGGTGGTTCAAGGTTGGGTTCGAACTCGAAGGGATTCCAAAGCGGGCGTGAGCTTCGTCGAACTCAATGACGGCTCATGCCTTCGCAACCTTCAGGTGGTCCTGGAAAGGGACCGACCCCATCTGGCAACTGTGGCGGAACGGTTGACGACGGGTTCCGCGGTGGAAATTCACGGCACCATCACACCATCGCCCGGCAAAGGCCAAAGCATCGAACTCTTGGCTCGGGACATTGTTCTTTTCGGATGGGCCGACCCGGCACGGTATCCCTTGCAAAAGAAACGCCATAGCTTTGAATTCCTTAGAACCATCGCTCACCTGCGACCACGCACCAACACTTTGAGCGCCGTCGCCCGCATTCGAAACCGCCTGAGCTACGCCATTCACACCTTCTTTCAACAGGAAGGCTTTGTCTATGTGCATACGCCCATCATCACCACCAGTGATTGTGAAGGGGCAGGTCAAGTTTTTCGCGTAACCACCTTGAATCCGGCGGAACCTGTGACGGAATCTTCAGAGTCTGCCTTTATGCAGGATTTTTTTCAGAAACCCACATTTCTTACCGTCAGCGGCCAGCTTCAAGCAGAAATCTATGCTCTGGCCCTCGGCAAGGTTTACACCTTCGGACCCACTTTTCGAGCTGAAAATTCCAATACCAGCCGACATCTGGCGGAATTTTGGATGGTTGAACCAGAAATGGCCTTTGCGGACCTTCAGGATGACCTCGCACTGGCTCAACAATTCCTTCAATACCTGGTCTCAGACCTTTTGGAACACGCGCAGGAAGACCTTTCGTTTTTTTGTCGATTCGTAGAACCCGGCTTGATGGAATCCCTGAAGGTCGTCGCGGAACAAGCCTTTGAAGTGATTCCCTATACCGAAGCGGTCCATATCCTTAAAAAGTCAAAGGAACCCTTTGCTTTTCCCGTGGAATGGGGCACCGACCTTCAATCGGAACACGAACGCTATCTCACGGAGAAAAAATTTCAACGCCCCGTAGCCGTGATCGATTTTCCTCGAGACCTCAAGCCGTTTTACATGAGAGTCAACGACGACGGAAAAACAGTGGCCGCCATGGATGTTTTAGTGCCTCGAGTCGGTGAAATCATCGGAGGATCTCAAAGGGAAGAACGGCGGGACGTGCTTCTGGAACAAATGCAGCGTAAGGGAATTTCTCCCGACGCCTACGGCTGGTACCTGGACCTTCGCGAATTCGGCTCGGCTCCTCACTGCGGTTTCGGTCTAGGACTGGAACGCCTGGTGCAGTTTGTAACCGGCTTGGGAAATATTCGAGAGGTCATCCCGTTTCCGCGGACACCGGGCCATGCCGATTTCTAAAGCATAAAAGGTACGGTCTGGAACTTTACGCATGAGCCGCCAGCTCACGAAGCAGGCGCAAGGATTCTTCCGCCTCGTGCGGATCCACTTTGTGCAGAGCAAAGCCCGCATGGACGATGACATAGTCACCTACCGAGACTTCATCGGGCAGCAGCGTGAGGGATGCCTTACGCACGGCGCCTCCCACCTTCACGGTCGCCATTTCGTCATGAATCTCGATGATTTCCGCCGGAATCGCCAAACACATAATCCGTCACCTCACCTATTTGATCCACCTCTGAAACCCTTGGCAGCCACGATCCACCCGCTTTTTGGATTTCTTCCAGGACCAGGGTTTCCAATTCCTTTAAGTTGGCCGCTACGGGCTCCGTCAAGGTAATGCCCCATGGTTCGATATCCAGGGGTTCCATGCCCACAATGAGACAGCTGGGACGCTGTCCAAGGACTTCCGCATAGGCTAAGGTTTCCACTAAGTCCAACTGGTGAATGGAATTCTTGAAAGTCACCTTTTTGGAAAGATCCTCCGCCGACATTCTGTGTATCGTTCCCGGGGCCGCGCCCTTTTGGATCACGTCAATCACAATCACATGATCCGCTTGGGAAATGGGGTCCAAGAGTCGAAGGCCCAATGTCCCTCCGTCCATCAGCTCAACATTTTCGGAAAAAGCATAAGAAGCCTCAAGCCGACGCACAAGGTGCACGCCAAGCCCCTCATCCTTCAAAAGGACATTGCCCACACCAAGGACCAGGATTTTGGGGAATGTCAAACCCATGCCATTTATCCCTTTGGAACGGAACAGGGGATTCCGTCGCCGAGGACGGAATCCCCTTTCCATGAAAGCCAATCTTTATCCAGGGCCGCTACACAACATTGAATTTATACACCTGGTTGCTTTCCGGATCAATCACATGAACGCCGCAGGCGATACACGGGTCAAAAGAGTGAACAGTGCGAAGGATTTCCACCGGCCGTTTGGGATCGGCCACAGGCGTTCCGATCAAAGCTTCCTCCACAGGGCCGGGCTTGTTGGCGGCACATCGAGGTCCCAGGTTCCATGTGGAAGGCACCACCAGCTGGTAATTGGCGATTTTCTTGCCCTTAATTTCAATCCAATGCCCCAAGGCTCCACGCGGCACGTCGTTGAGGCCCATGCCTTGGCCGTTTTCAGGCATCTGGTAAGGTTCGAAGGTCTTGGTGTCCCCTTTCTTGAGGTTTTCCACCAACTGCATGATCCAACCTTCCATGGCCTCCCCGATGATCTTGGTTTCAATGGCTCGAGCGGCGGTCCGGCCCAGGGTGGAGAACAAAGCTTCCGTGGGAATACCCAGTTGCTTGAGGACGCCGTCCACAGCCTTTTTGGTCGGTTCATGACCCTTGGCGTAAGCCACCAGAACTCGAGCCAACGGACCCACTTCCATGGGTTCGCCGTTGTAGCGAGGCGCCTTCATCCAGCTGTATCGATCCGCCGTATCCAACTTGGTGTACTTGGGCTTGGTTTCTCCCTGAGCGGGGTTAAGAGCGCCGTCGCCTTCGTACCAGCTGTGTTTGACATGTTCCGTGATCTTGGCCGGATCCACGGTTTCCACTTTGGCCAGATTGCGTTTAAAGATGGCCCCACGCGGGAAAAAGAGACTTTCCGGTTCCTTGGCGCTCTGAGGAAACTCCCCATAACACAGGAAGTTGGTCGTTCCACCAATGGATCCCCAATCCTTATAAAAGCCTGCTACCGCCAACAAGTCCGGAATATAGACATTGTTGACGAAGTCCATGGTTTCCTTCCACAAATACAAGAACTCGGAGATGCGGTCGGGATTGAGATCCGCGGCACAGCTCACGCCACCCACCACCAAGGTCTGCAAGTGTGGGTTCTTGGCCCCAAAGATGGCGTGCATTCGAGCGGTTCGAGCTTGTTGCCGCAGGGCTTCCAGATAATGAGCGGCGGCGATCAGGTTGACTTCAGGAGGAAGCTTGTAAGCGGGATGCCCCCAATACCCGTTGGCAAAAAGCCCCAACTGGCCGCTGTCCACGAATTTTTGCAAACGCGCTTGCACCGCTTTGAAATCGCTCGGGCCACTCTTGGGCGCCGGCGAAACGTCGTTGGCGATCTTGGAAGCTTTGACGGGATCGGCCTTGAGGGCACTGACCACATCCACCCAATCCAAGGCATGAAGGTGGTAGAAATGCACAATGTGATCGTGCAGGAATTGAGCTCCCATGAGCAGGTTTCGAATGAGTCGAGCATTGTCGGGAATGGTGACCCCGACCGCATTATCCACGCACCGAATGGAAGCCAATCCGTGAACATAGGTGCAGACACCACAGGCACGCTGCGTAAAGAGCCAGGCATCCCGAGGGTCGCGCCCTTTGAGGATAATTTCCAAGCCACGAAACAGCGTAGAACTGCTCCATGCGTTGGTCACCTTTCCATTGGCGACCTCTACTTCGATCCTCAAATGTCCCTCGATCCTCGTAATGGGATCGACCACGATACGTTCTGCCATCTTTCGTCTCTCCTTGAGGCGGGTTTGCTGGTTTAGGCTTCAGCTTGAACAAGCAGGCTAAAGCTTTTCGTAAAAAGGCGACATGGCATCCCAGAAATTAGGTTCGCTGCAGCCGATGCAAGGATGCCCCGCCTCCACCGGCCAGCTCGTCCCGTCATTGAACTTGACCAAGGGGCAATTGTTGAACGTTTCAGGTCCCTTACACCCCAATTCATAGAGGCAGTAACCCATCTGGGCTTCCTTGGATCCCCATTCCTTGACGAATTCCCCGTTTTCAAAATGGGATCTTCGAGGACATTGGTCATGCACCGACTTGCCATAAGCAAAAAGCGGTCTTTTGTGGGCGTCCAGATCCGGAAGCTTTCCAAACAAGAGATAGTTGACCACGGTGCCGACAAAGTTGATGGGATTGGGAGGGCATCCAGGAATGTTCACCACTGGAACCTTCAGAACATCCGCCAGAGCTTCAGAAACACTCTTGGCTCCCGTAGGATTCGGTGCCGCCGCCTGAACGCCACCAAAAGAAGAACAACTTCCAATACACAAAACCGCCAAAGATTTAGGGCAGACTTCCTTGGCAATATCCAGCATGGTCTTCCCACCGATCATGCCGTAAATACCATTTTCAGCGGTCGGAATGGCGCCTTCCACGACACAAATGAATTTGCCTTCATACTTCTTGACGGTTTGATGAAGCACCTCCTCCACACTGTGCCCGGCCGCAGCCATGATGGTCTCATGGTAGTCCACGGAAATGGTTTCCAGAAGCAGTTCATCAATCCAAGGATACGTCGATCGCAGAACAGCTTCCGTACATCCCGTGCACTCCGCAAAATGCAGGTACACCACCGGCGGTCTTGGGCCCGAAGTCAACGCTTCGGCGATCTTCGGAGCAAAAGACGGCGCCAACCCCATGGTGGCCGAAACCATGGTGCAAAACTTCATGAAGTCACGACGTGTTACACCCTTCGGCCCCAAGCTCTTCTGAAGCTTCCGTTCCTGTTCCATCAAAGCCTCCTGTTCCGATACAGTCTCCCTGATCCCTCCAGAGCTTTCAAGCTCAAGAGGAGTCCACCCTTTCAGCGGATACCCGACAGGCGCTCAAGGCACCCCGGGAATGCGCTTCAAAAGGGTATGCCTGCCCAAAAGCTTCAACCGCCCCTTCGCGCAAGTGACACACATTTTCAGAAAGCAAACGTGAGCTTCTGCAAGAATCCAAAAAGCCTTTTCGAGAACTCGCAATACCAAGGTCTCTTGCCATTTCAAGGTAGGGGCGAGGCGCCGCTTCGCCCCTCCAAGCCTGAAAACGTGTCTTTTCCTGAAAGGGCTGGCCTCTGGCCCCTGATCAGCGCGGGCGGAACGCCAGCACTCCAGGGGTAAAGCCATTCTCAGACAAGCCCCTAGGGGTTGTCTTATTATCGTAGAACCAGTTCCTTTTTCTCAAAAGAACGCGCTTTGGGACCTTGTTTCAACAAAACCGGCGGGGTCATACCCGTATCTGCATAAAGACGTTTCTTGGAAGGCAATGTACATGCCGGCCTGACGGCCGGAAGGGGTTCGCACCTCAGAAAGGAAGGGTCTAAAGACTCGCTCTTTGACGGAGCACGCGAAAGCGGTTCCGTCAAGAACCCTATGAAGGCGCTAACCCGAAGGGATCGCTTCTTCACGAGCCTCACCTTCATGAGCGTATGCAGAAGCGCATCCTCACACAACGTGGTCGATGCGGCACGTTGAGACGGTCTCATGGTCTCTTCAGGGTGAAGCTTTCCAACTTGAAGCCATACATGTGTCGCGTGAGATATGCCTTTTCTATGGATGTGCCCTCCAAGGTCTTAGGGAGTTTAAAAATCCCTTCCCCCTCAGCTCAGTTTCAGGGATTAGTTGGCCAAAACTTCTTCAATCTTTTTCACGATGCGTGTGGGAATGGGGTAATCGTCCTTAACCAGATACAGTTTGAGAATTCCTGGGTCAAATTCCATAGCTTGCGCAAGAGATGGCACATCCATTCCTTTTTGCGCCAGCTTTTCCAAAAGCTCGGTTTTGACTTCAAGCATTGAAGCCTCCTTTGTCTCGGTTGCACACCTTTTCCGGAACAATTCTATTCAGCAACGCCCTTATCGCCACGACACTCTGGCGCTTGAGTTCATCTTATATACCTATTGCCAACCAAAGCATCAAGAGAAAAAACTCACAAACCAGGGGATAGCCATGCGGCTCGAAGGAAGGTGGGGTTCGAAAGGAAAAAGCAAAAGGCCGCAGGGGCTTGGCCCTGCGGCCTTTCGAGGGAAAGGGGGCTCTGGGAAGATTCGTCAGGAACGTGAGTCTATCGCTATCCGTTCGCGTCTGAGCCTGAAGGGGAATGTGAACATGAAGTGTCGCCGTCGCTAAGGTCGTTAGTCATGTCTTGGGAGCGTGATCGCCTCGGGAGCAGGAGATTCAGCGTGTCAGGTCGCTTTCCACATTCGCATCGCTTAGAGAACCCCTTCCCTGAGAATGGGGGCCGGTGCCTGGTCTAGGGAACTGGAGAGACCTCGCATGAGAGCAGGAGCATGAACCGTTGAGGTCAAGGATTTCAGAATTCGCTCGAAGTCGTGCAAGTCAAAGGGTTTCTTAAGAAACTGATCCGCCACGGGAACCACATCGCGAGAAATCCACTCGAAATCGTAAAAGGAGATGAGAACCGCTCGAAGATTCGCTTGCATTTGTTTTAGTTCCGCAACAAGCCGCGCCCCGTTGCCGTCTCTGAGATGATATTCCACCACGCACAGGTTGTAGGCATTCGCTTGAACGAACCGCCGCGCCTGATCACACGTGCCGCAACTGTCAAAGGAATACCCGGCCCTTTTCACACAATTTTCCAAAGAACGTCTGAATGGGGCATCACTTTCCACAAGGAGGATTCGCCCACTCGAAAAGAGATTCCGCTGCATACCGCCTCCATTCGATTTTTCAAACTTTGCAAGTCGCATACCAAGTGAGTGGGATGTCCGAAAAAGAGCTTTCTGCTTCATGCCTTCAAGTCCGTGTTTCGATGGCTTCCTGTTTAGGGCGGCTCCCCATGGAGAATTCTCTACATATTCAACGAACCTTCAGACGGTTTTCTTCCCTCAGGCTTTTCATTGAAGCCGGTTCAAAGCCTTTTCAAGGCATGCACAATAGTCTCTATTTCTTAGGTGCGTGAAGAATAGTCTACGATGTTTTTTCGGGGATCGCCGAACGGCCGGGAGGGTCCAGACCGAATTTTTTCATGCGGTAAATCAGCACATGTCTTGGAATTCTTAAATACCGTGCCGCTTTGGCCTTGTTTCTGCCACATCTTTCATACACTTCTTGAATGATGTTTCGTTCCAGGTCTTCCAAGGACATTCCATCTTCAGGCATGTTTTCCCACGCGAGAAAGCCTCCGCGCAAAGAAGCGCTCACGGCGGAGCTTTGGTTCGAGGATGGTTGCAGAAAATGGAAATGTCTTTTGAGAACCACATCATCGTCTTCCAAAAGGACGATGCGTTCCATGGTGTTTTTCAGTTCACGCACATTTCCCGGCCAATCGTGATGAAGCAGAACTTGTTGCGCTTCTTCACTGATACCTCGAAACTTTTTTTTGTATTTGTCGTTGAATTGTTCCAGAAAGAAGAGCGCCAAAGGCAGAATATCTTCACGGCGTTGGCGAAGAGCCGGCAAAACGATTTGGATGGTTGCCAGACGGAAAAAGAGGTCTTTTCGGAAAAGGCCTTCTTCGCAGGCTTGCCATAGATCCCGGTTGCAGGCGGACACCACTCGAATGTCCACGGTCTTCTTTCGTGTGGACCCCAACGGATAAAATTCGTGCTCTTCCAAAACCCGAAGAAGCTTGGCCTGCACTTCCGGAGGCAGATCAATGACCTCGTCCAAAAACAGAGTGCCACCGTCGGCGGCTTCCAAAAGCCCCTTTTTCCCTTCCGCACGCGCCCCGGTAAAGGCTCCCTTTTCGTAGCCGAACAGCTCACTTTCAATGATTTCCGGCGTAAAGACGGCACAATTGAGAGCTACGAAGGGGTAAGAGGCTCGAGGACTTGCGGCATGGATCAGGCGGGCGAACAATTCTTTGCCCACCCCGCTTTCGCCTTGAAGGAGAACCCCGGCATCAGGACTTTGGGCGCTGCGAATGGCCAGCTGTTGAGCTTCCAAGAAGGCGGGGCTGCTGCCCACAAGGGTACGGACTTGCTGAAGCCGTTGCATCTCTTGACGCAACCGCTCCACTTCATGCCTTAGGCTGGCATATTCCAAAGCTTGTTTGACTGTGACCTCAAATTCTTCCAGATCGACGGGTTTGACAAGATAGTCAAAAGCACCTTTTTTCATGGCCTGCACCACGTCCCGCACCTGCTCGTAAGCCGTCACCATGATCACCGTCGGTGACGGTCTTCCTTCTTTCAGCTGCGGCAGCAGGTCCAAGCCGCTTTGGTCAGGCAATCCGATATCCAGCAAGACCAAATCCGGCTCCAGTTCCCGGGCCAAGCGAATACCTTCGGCAGCGGTGCCCGCTTCGTGAACCGAATAGTTCTTGCCTAAAAATCGTGCGATGGCCCCTCGAAATCCTGCTTCATCGTCGATGATGAGAATCTTCGGTATCGTTCGCATGGGCACGTGCTCCAACGGGTCCGCACACAATCCACAAGAGTCAAGGAAAAGGAATCGGCATGGGAATCCATGGCCATGGGCGCCGTCTCAGTTGATGGTACTTTCCACGTCCGGCATGCTCCTCTTTTTCGTCATAGGAAACACGACACGGAACAAACTTCCTTTACCGAGCTGGGATTCCACTTCCATGTGGGCTCCATGACGCTCCAAAATCCTTCGACAGATGCTCAACCCTAGGCCCGTCCCTTCCGCCTTTCGGGTGAAGAAGGGATCAAAAATCCTTCCTTCGTCTTCCGGCAGGATCCCCACGCCTGTATCCTTGACGCTGAGAATCACCCGATCCCGAGCCTCTTCCACTCGAGTTTGGACTTCCATACGCCCCCCTTGCGGCATGGCTTCCACGGCATTGATCATCAGATTCATTACCACCTGGCCGATCTGGTCGGAATCCATGATCAGGTCGGGCATGGAGGGATCGAGAGTCAAGGTGAGATCGATGCCGGCCTTGCGAATGTGCACCTTGGACAGGTTATGGCAGTAGCGTACAATGTCGTTCAGGTTGGCAGGCAAGAACTGGGGTTCTCGCGGCCTGGCAAAATTGAGAACTTCTCGCACGATGTTATCGATCTTACGCACTTCTTGAAGAAGATCCGAGAGCATTTGGGATTGATTCTGGTCCAAAGGCAATTCCCGCTGAAGCATCTGGGCATTGAAGTTGATAGTGGCCAAGGGATTGCGAATCTCGTGGGCGATGCCGGCAGCCAGGGTTCCCAGAGATTGCAACCTTTCTGTCTGTTGCAGGCGCTGTTCCAGTTTTCGCGCTTCCGTTTCGTCTTTTTCATAATAAACGATGCGTTCCAGCTGAGAAGACAGATTCAGCACCGGAAAGGCGTACAAGCGATAGAACCCTCCCCAACGGGGATGAGGTCCTTCCTTTTGCACCGGCCGACGGGTCATCACACATTCACGAATAGGACATCCGCTGGGCGGTTCCGTGGTCTGATAAAGAACTTCCCAGTATTTCCTGCCCAGCAGATTCTCCCTGGAACCGTAAGTTTTTTCCGTGGTTTCATTGATGCGAAGAATGCGCCCGGAAGACTCCAGCAAAAAGATGCTGTGTTGAATGGCATCGAAGCTGATCTCCAGCTCCGTTTTTGCCTGCTGTACCGATTCAAAAAGTTGTGCGTTTTCAATGGCCACACCGATCTGTTGCCCGATGGTGGTCAAAAATTCCCGACGATCATGGCGAATCTGCAAGGCCCCGTGATTGGCCACGTAAAGAAGGCCAAGAACGCCTTTTTGCGTAAAAAGAGCGATGCGTATAATCTCCTGAATGTCTTCCGCGGCCATTCTCTCCCTTAAGGCCGGAAAAAAGAGCTGCTCCCTTTTAAGCCAGGCGACGGGATTTTTGAGGCGGCCGGTACCGATCCAACCCTCGCCGACGTCAAAGGAACGAATGTTTTCCACGAGGGTCGATGAGAACCCGTGCTGAGCGGCCAAGACCATGGTTCCACGGCCCTGAGCGTCAGGCTTTAGAAGATAGATGGCTCCCATCTTAAGCTTCAGGGTGCGCAGAATCGCCAAGAGCGATTGCTCAAGGACATTTTCCAGGCGAGGTGAACTGTGAATGGCGGAAGAGATGTCAAAGAGAATCTGCAGTTCGTTGTTCTGTCGAACAATCTGTTCCTTGAGCACGGATGGCGCCTCAGCATCCACGCCCTGCATCCTTGAAGGGCACTGCGATACCGTTCGCTTCGGCGTAATGACCCGATTCATGATGACTCTACGAATCTCATCCCTTTTGCGGTTCAACTCTTTCCCGAAGGGAGCGTCTAGCAGAGAGCCGGGGAGGGCGCGTGAACCGGGCAGGGCAGGGAGCAAGAATCGAAGTGTTTTTCCACGGGAAACGGAGCGCTTCCTTCAGGGTCTTTTCACTTCAAGAGCGAATGAAGTCTTGGCCCGTGACGTCTCACCGGCGACGGGCCGCTTCCGCCACCCTGACCGTCACCTGGGCGACACGAACGGAAGCGGCATCCACCATTTTGCCATCCAAGGCCACCGACCCTTCACCTCGAGCCCGCGCCGTTTCGTACGCCTCCACAATGCGTCGGCTTCGAGCCACATCCTCCTCCGAAGGCGTAAAGACCCCATTGATAACTTCCAGCTGATCAGGGTGAATGGCCCATTTGCCGTCGTAGCCTAAGGATCGACTCAAGGCGCAAGACCGAGCTAAACCTTTGGGATCTCGAAAGTCTCCAAAAGGAGCGTCTATGGCAGCAAGGCCTGCAGCCTTGGCGGCCATAACCATGCGGCTGAGCGGAAAGAGCCAGCGAAGGCCGGCAGTGTCCTCTTCGGCATCGCCATGGCCGCTGATCCCCCCACCGGGCATTCCCAGGGAAGCGCCGTAGTCGGCAATGCCGAAAACCAGAGCTTCCAACCGAGGCGAGCTCATAGCGATCTCGCCGACGCGGAGCATCCCTTCGGCCGTCTCAATGGAAGCCTCCAGCCCGATGCGGTTGGCAAAACCGAAACGGCGTTCCATCTGGGTGAGCCAATAATCGATGGCTTTGATTTCCGCCGGTTCGTTCACTTTGGGAACAACGATGACATCCAGATAAGGGCCCGCCTTTTCCACCACATCCACCAAGTCTCTGTAGGCAAAAGGCGTGCCCATATCATTGATACGATAAGCGCGAACGCGACCGTCCCACCCGGAAGCCGTGAGTGCCTCCACCACGGCTTGACGAGCCTTTTCCTTTTCGTCCACAGGAACGCTGTCTTCCAGATCCAGCATGATCACATCGGCCGGAAGACTCAAGGCTTTTCGAACCATTTTCTCTCGATTCGCCGGCACCGAAAGAATGGATCTACGCAATCGAATGGGACGCTCCATGGCCATGGCCTCGCTAGGTCTTTCAGGTTCTCAAGACTCTCGAATGGCGGCGCGGGCGGCGGCCAGCCTTGCAATGGGCACGCGATACGGAGAGCAGCTGACGTAGTTGAGACCGATACGGTGGCAAAACTCCACCGAAGAGGGTTCGCCACCATGTTCGCCGCAAATGCCCACCTTCAAATCCGGTCGTGTCGCCCGCCCTTTTTCCACGCCTATCTTCATGAGCTGGCCCACACCTTCCTGGTCAATACGTTCAAAGGGATCGAAATCCCAAATCTTTTTGTCCAGATAATCGTGAAGGAACTTGGCGGCGTCGTCGCGACTGATGCCGAAAACGGTCTGGGTTAAATCGTTGGTGCCGAAGGAGAAGAACATGGCCTCGTTCGCGATTTCATCCGCTGTGAGAGCCCCTCGAGGGACCTCAATCATGGTCCCAACCACATAGTCCACCTGAATGCCGTAATGATCCATCACCTGGCGGGCCACTTCATCCACCACGCGTTTCTGATGGGCCAATTCGGCCACATGACCCACCAAAGGAATCATGATTTCCGGATGGACGTCAATGCCTTCCTTTTTCACCTCGCAGGCGGCTTCCAAAATGGCACGCGCTTGCATGGCGGTGATTTCCGGATAAACAATGCCCAGTCGACAGCCTCGATGCCCCAACATGGGGTTGGCTTCATGAAGAGCCTGAATCTTTGCGCGCACGCGCTCCACAGGAACACCCATCTGGGTCGCTACGGTTTGAATATCGGCCTCTTCGGAGGGAAGAAATTCGTGAAGCGGTGGATCCAGAGTTCGTATGGTGACAGGTAATCCCTTCATGACGCGAAAGATACCCTTGAAATCTTCCCGCTGCATGGGCAGGAGTTTGGCCAGAGCCTTTTCCCGGCCTTCCTTGGTTTCCGCGAGGATCATCTCCCGCACGGCATGAATCCGCTCCCCTTCAAAGAACATGTGTTCCGTACGGCAGAGCCCGATGCCTTCGGCACCGAAAAGCAGGGCCGTTTGCGCCTGATCGGGCTGGTCGGCGTTGGTGCGCACTCCAAGGCGTCGGTGAGCGTCGGCCCATTGCATGAGTTCCGTGTAGTCTTGGAAGATGGAAGAATCTTCGGGTTTAAGGGTCTTTTCCAGCAAGACCTGAATCACTTCCGAAGGTTTTGTGGGAATTTCTCCAAGAAAAACCTCACCGGTGGATCCGTCCACGGAAATCCAGTCGCCTTCCTTGACCACGCGGCCGTTCACCGTCATCTGTCGCAGCTTGTAATCGATTTCCAAATCCCCACATCCCACCACGCACACCTTGCCCATTTGGCGGGCCACCAGGGCCGCATGGGACGTCATCCCTCCTCGGGAGGTAAGAATACCTTGGGCTGCGTGCATCCCTCGAATATCATCCGGGGAGGTTTCCAGCCGCACCAGAATCACCTTTTCTCCCCTCTCGGCCCATGTCTCTGCATCCACAGCATTGAAAACCACACGGCCGCTGGCGGCTCCAGGACCGGCATTCAAGCCCTTGGCCAAAAAAGCCCTGGAAGCCACAGCTTTCTCTTTGGCTCGAGCATCAAAAACAGGGCGCAGCAACTGGTTCAATTGATTGGGTTCCACGCGAAGAAGGGCTTCCTTCGGGGTTAAGATGCCTTCACGGACCATGTCGACGGCAATCTTAAAGGCAGCGAAGCCGGTGCGTTTTCCCGTGCGTGTCTGAAGCATCCAGAGTTTGCCACGTTGAATGGTGAATTCGATATCCTGCATGTCTCGGTAGTGGCGATCGAGAATCCTACGAATACGCTCCAGCTCGGCATAAGCCTCAGGCATGGCCTCTTCCAGGGACACCATGTTCGGATCTGTCTTTTGGCGAATATTAATGGGCTGGGGTGTGCGAATGCCTGCCACCACATCCTCACCCTGGGCGTTGGCCAAGTATTCGCCATAGAGCACATTTTCACCCGTAGCGGGATTGCGGGTAAAAGCCACCCCTGTGGCACAATCGTCTCCCATGTTTCCAAAAACCATGGATTGAACATTAACGGCTGTGCCCATGTCGTCGGGAATGCCATGAATCTGCCGGTAGGCTATGGCCCTCGGGTTATCCCAAGATCCGAAAACGGCGCCGATGGCTCCCCAAAGCTGTTCTTTGGGGTCTTGAGGAAAATCCTTGCCGAGTTTCTTTCGAACAAGCTCCTTATAACGCTCGCACAATTCCTTAAGATCCTCGGCGCTCAGCTCGTTGTCAAAACGAACGCCACGGGATTTTTTGAGTTCATCGATAATTTCCTCGAAAGGATCAATGGCATCATGACTTTCCGCCTTCAATCCCAGGACCACGTCCCCGTACATACTCAAAAATCGACGGTAACAGTCGTAGGCGAACCTGGGATCGTTGGTTTCCCGAGCCAAACCTTGCACGGTTTCATCGTTGAGACCCAGGTTCAAAACGGTGTCCATCATTCCGGGCATGCTGACGGCGGCCCCTGATCGCACCGAGACCAGAAGAGGTTTTTCCTTATCCCCAAAGCGTCTTCCCATGATCTTTTCTAAACGGTGTAAAGCCTCTTCCACTTCCTGCTCAAGACCAGGCGGATAAACCCCTTTGTTTTGGTAAAAATAAGTGCACACTTCCGTGGAAATGGTGAACCCGGGAGGTACGGGAATGCCCAAATTGGTCATTTCCGCCAAATTGGCCCCCTTGCCTCCCAGAAGATGTTTCATGGCGGCACTGCCGTCGGCTTTACCTTCCCCAAAAAAATAAACGTAACGTTTACCCATAAGGTTTGCTTCCCTCCTTGGTCTTCACTCGCGTTGTCATCTCAATCCAAAACGCCAAACGACAAAAGACACAAAAACCCCACCTCGCAAGGATGGGGTTCTTGTGCCAAAAAGACGTGCAGCAGGCGAGGTCCGTTGGGGGTTATACCTCAAGCCACGAGTCGGAATAAAGTGTATGACCCAGGATGACACGAGCCGTCTTGACGAAATCTTTTTCTTCCTTGGTCAAAGAGGCCATGTCGATTTCTTCGCCGTCTTCCACCTTGGCCACCAGAGCCTCGAGTTCGGGCCTTTGGCCGCGCGCGATCTTATGAAGCTCATAGTCAAAGGTGTCCACAATGGCCGATTTCATACCCCAACGTTTCCACAAAATGAGCATCACCTGGTTCAAGATGGGACGCAGATGCTCGGGGGCTCCGTTGGACACGTTGGAAAGTCCGATGGTGCTGTTGCAGCCCGGCGCCATATCGGGGAACATTTTCATAAAATTCAAGGCGCTCATGATCTGGATCTGCTGCACATTGACCGGTGTCTGAATGGGGTCAATGTAAATACGCTCCGGAGGAATGCCCATCTCGGTGGCACGGAACAAAATTTCGGCACACAAGACACCCCGTTCATTTTCGTCACGCGGCATCCCCTCAGGGCCCCAGAGAAGGCCGATAAATTCTGCGTCGTATTCTTTGGCCAGGGGCAAAAGGGCATCCATGCGTTCCGGGCGTACCATAATCGAATTGATCATGGCGGGGCACTTCTTATGCGCCTTTAAGCCGGCTTCGATGGCTTTGATATTGGAGGTGTCCAAGGCAAGAGGCAGGTCCACCACTTCGTGAATCACGGGCACAAGCCAGGACATCAGTTCTTCACCGGTCTTGCCCGCGGGACCAATATTGAGATCAATGTAGTCCATGCCGGCCTGGGCCTCCTGGATCGCCAATTCCTGCAAGGTCTTGGCGTCGCGCTCCTTGAGGGCCTTGCCGTACTTTTTGCTCATGATGTTAAGGTTCTCGCCGATAAGCTTCATGGAATCGCACCCTCCTTGTGGGTTGACATTGGCTCAGTGATGCTCGGGAGGTGCCGCACGTGGCCTTTTCCTGGGCCGACACGTGAAGCCCTCCCGTCCCAACACTTATTGCGGCTTGAACTCTTTGAGGAACTTGGTAATGTGGCTCGCTTCGCGAGGACCTACCACCACGTTCCAACCTGGAATTTCTTCTTCCAGCTCCCCACTAATGGCCGCCGCATAGCCGGGAATAACGATGGATTTGTGTTTGACCTTATCCATGATGCCGCACTTACGCACGAATGTGCCCACCGATTCCCCGTTGAATTTCCCGGCAGCCCAAGCGGTCATGACCGAAAGGCCTTCCGTATCCTGAACCAGCAGCCAGGACGGTACACGGCTGGATTCAATCTCGCCGCTCACGATAAAGTAGGTAAGCGAAAAGTTGCAGGTGACCAGAACTGGAGAATTCTCGTCCGGGTTGTTGATGGGATAAATTCCTTGTTCCGCCGTCATGGGGCGCTGAGGATCGGTGTAGATGTTCAAACGTTCCAGAAGCAGAGGGAAATGCACTTCCGGCTTCACATCACTCATGACGATAAAAGCCGCGTACTTGGCAACAAAGGTTGCGGCTACAACGGCTTCATTGAAAAGGTCGCCGGCCATTTCGTTGGCAAAGATAATGGTCGGGTATCCCAGAGGTCGAAAACGGTTTTTGATGGCCTGGCGGCGAATCTGGATTTGTTCTTCAAAGGCTTTCTTAAGATCCCGGGTCCCCGTATCGATCACGATGTCTTTGAGACCCATGGCCGCAAGTTTTTCGGTCACCGCAATGACGCTTTCCAGAGTGCCGTCGCCTTTGACCGCCAAGGGACAGCCCGCTTCTTTGGCCACAGCGCCCAGAGCCTCGGCGGTGTCCGCGGTCGCTGCGTAAAGGAGCGGCTTTTTATCCTTGAGTTCAGCCGCGGCGGCCTTCAAAACATCCGGCTTGTCCGAGATCAAGATCAGAGCGGCACCGGTGCCGTCGACGATCTTCTTGGCAAGCGCGACAAAAGCCCCTGCATCTCCATTGGCATCTTTGACGGCAAACATTTCAGGCCGCAGATTCAATCCTACGCGTTCAAACTGGCACGCTTTGAATCGGGCCATCTTGCCGTCCACGGAGGCTGCATCTTCCGCCGTTGTCACCAGGGTGGCCAGCCCCGGAGGATTGACGAAAGTCTTTTCATGACGAAAGAGCACGGTTTCGCCGCCCACCTTGACGGTGTATTCACCGGTTCCCACGGATAAGGGCCGCACCGGGGGTGCGGAATCGGCAGCCAGTTTTTCTTTTGCCGCTTCAGAAACATGGGGACATGCATCCAACTCGGCCTTGCCCGCCGCCAGGTTCATGGCAAAGGCCAAGCATGTGGGCACGCCACAGTCCCCACAGTTGGTTTTGGGAAGAAGCTTGAAGATTTCAATTCCTGTCAGGCCCATCTGTTTTTCTCCTCATCGCCTCTCACGTTAACAATACGCAAAGAGGCTGAGGGCGCCTCATGTCGCCCTCAGCTCATGCATCATCCGAGAATCGGTTCCATTTCCAGCGCCGGATGGCCCACTTGCTGGAGGAACGGCAGGATTTCGTCTTCGGTGACACCTTGCTCTTCCGTGGCGATCATATCGATGAAGTTGGGAATGCCGATCTCTTCACCGCGCTTGATCAGACGTTCACGGATTTCCTCTTTCAGCATCTTGGGCATCCATACCAGGCGCTTGATACCGCCGTCACCGGCAATGAATTTCCGCTGCGTGATGTTGTACTTGCTATGGCCCACAAATCCAGGCGTCACATTGCCACCGCCGATGGTTCCGGCCAGGGTGGTGAATTTCATGCCGCACGGGGTCATTCCCTGATAGTCACGGTTCACCGTCATGATGCCGTTACAAATGGGAAGGACTGCCGCGATGCATTCACAGCAGCCGCACGTGGTCATCGGATCATAGACGACGCTGTAGAAATTGTAGCTGGACACCGCACCACGGGAGGCCCTTTCCACGAACTCATTCACACCCTTCCAGTTGCCGTATCGAGCATCCAAGGTTTCCCCCTTGTTAATGGGTTGGTTCGGCCCTGTGGGGTTGATTTCAAAGGATGCCTTGCAGTCCAGCCAGTTGTAAGCGCCGCAGAGACCCGTGCGCTCCGGACTGATAACGCACACGTGGGTGGGGGCAAACGACTGGCACAAAGTGCAGGAATAATAAATCTCAGTCGTCTCGTCCGTCATACCCTCGATACGCTCATCGCGCGTGCGGTACATCTGCTGGGCCATAGGCATCAATTCTTTCACCTTGGCCTCGTCGGTGTAGATCTTCACCTGACATTTGTCAAAAATGGCACCAAAATCCTGATGGAATTTGGCATGGAGAATCTTTCCAATGTGCTCGAGCGTAAAGCCTTTTTCCACAGCGCCCTTGCCGATACGGTACCAGGCAATGTCGCGCTGCCCGATATGCATGACCCCCTGAGCGTAGTTGATCAAATGGTGGATTTGGCGTTCCAAGATGGGTTCGTAATCTTCTTGCATCTTGCGGCCCGCCACTTCCACGATGACACCCAAGGGGAGGCGACTTCCAGGTTGGACATGCTTGATGTCCGGACCGATCACTTCCACCTTGCCGTCTTCAACGGCATCCATTTCGGCGATCCTCACCAGCTCAAAGCACGGTGTCTTGCCGCCGCCACACTCCAGATACACATCTTCCTTACGAACACGCTCACCCTCAAAGGCCGGCCCATAGGACACAGGCACAGGAACTTCTGTAATCGTGACCTTCAGGCCGCGCACTTCGATGGATTTGGAGCAAATCTGGCTGTGCGGCACGCTGGACACCACGTGCTCGTAGGTGCAAATACCGGTCGGCAGGATTTCGGGAATGTCCGTATCCGCAATGGTCGGGAACCCCCAGTTGATGGCACCGGCAGCGTTGGCGGCCCACTCCGCGTTCACTTCACCCAACGCGTTTACAAAGGCGAAGATTCGGTCTTTGTTGTACAAAAGGATCTTGCGGTAATCCCCGGGCTGCACACCACCAAAGGCCATGGCCGCACGGTTGGCAAACCCCAACGCAAAGACGGCCGCGGAAATATCCGGGCCAAAAGGCACCAGACGTGTGGACCATCCAATCTGGACTCCCGCTTCGATCAACTGCTGCGTAAACGTGGTGCCCGCTTGGTTGGCACACATGAACACATAGAGGTTCTTTCTCTGGTACTCTTCGGCAATCATCTTGGCCGTTTCGGGATCGGGTGCGGCTCCCACGATGGCCGCAAAACCAGGGGCACTCCCGTCCACGAACTCAATGCCGCGTTTTCGCATGATGGTATCATCGGCGGCACCGACCCATAGCTTTCCGGCTTCCACATCGGGATCTTCGACTGGCTGATAGAAATCAGGATCTTCTACGTACCGAATGGCTTCAAAAATTTCTTCGGCCAAGATCGCCGCCATCCCCGCATCCAAAGTTCCACCCAAGTAAGGTGTGTGAATCCTTCCCTTGATATGCGGAGGAAGTAGTTTCTTGCACCGCTCCAACACGGGCTCCGCATCCGCCAGTTTTTCCACCTTGATGCCCAAGATGGAATAAATGATCGGCAGATAATAAGCCGTGTTTGGAAATTCCAAAGGCTGGTTCGGGCCATATTTGTCCATGGCCTCCTTGAACTTGCCCTCTACCTTGGAAACGATATTGTACGCACCTTGAATCGCCGCAAAGGCCACCAACCGAGACATAACCGAACTCCTTTTCTTAAGGACGTTGTGGTTCCTTTAATGCCGAGACTTCACGCCTCTCGCCGAATCCTTTTCCGTACAGGAAGGCCGTCCTAGTCAAAAAACGGCCGAGACGGCCCCCCCAGACCTTCTTAGTCCAAAGCGCGGCGGTCAGCCATATCAAAGAGCTTGCGTTCGCGCGGTCCCATGATCCCCAAAGCTTCCCGCTTCTTGTCAATGTG
>FWPU01000667.1_pt1 | contig 93332 bp, 105 predicted proteins | sample 2228361 | NCBI WGS metagenome assembly FWPU01 (sample SAMEA103939777, study PRJEB20133) | metagenome
TGTCTTTAATGGCTAAAAAAGAAGCCGTTCTGTCTGTTTTTTAGGGATTAATCTGAATAATAAAGTATTGCGGATTCGAGTCTCTCGAATCTTGCACTGGTTGCTTTATCAGGTGGAAGATCAGCGATATATACATTAAATGGTTTACTTCCTGCTGGTTTAAGTTTATTGATATTAAACTCAGTTGATTTGTCAGAGACGGTTATCCTGAATTTTAGGTCTTCATGAGGAAGGGAAGTGGCATTTATAATCCTGCCTGAAATCTTTACACCTGTCATATGGGGTGATACAGAGAGTTTCGCCACCATAAAGTCATTGTCTATTCTCTGGACAGCAGGGATATTCAGATTCACATACATCTTTTCCTTTGCTTTTTTGATCTCTTCCTTCATAGAACCTGTATCTTTTTCGATGTTCGGTAGTTTTCTCTCAATTGTATCCACCCTCTGAGAGAGGCTTTTAATAGACTCACCCTGTTTTAAAAGTAAATAAATAGAAAAGCCTATTGCACCTATCATGATTACGATAACGATTGTTAAGAGTATTTGTATAAATCCTTTACGATTACTCTTTAAATCCATTTTGATACCTCCTTAAGATTTTTTTAAAATTTTAACAGAAAGGATTAAAAAAATAAAGTCTCAGTATAGGAATGGCAGAAATGCCTTCGTCTTTTTTGAGTATTCTATATACTCATCTCCAAAACGATTTCTGAGTTCCTTTTCCTCAAGTGGAATTACGACTGTATTGATCACTATGAGATCAATTATTGTTACGATCCCTGTTGAGATATAACCTGACATCAGGAATACACCTCCATAAAGGAGGGTGTGGGCAAGATATGTCGGATGTCTTACGATCGAATAAGGTCCTTCTTTTATAAGTCTACCTTTCACCTGAGGTATTATCTCAGGTATGCCTATCAATCCCTTTATTCCTAAAAGTTTGCCTGTCCATAACTGTAGGATTCCACCTGCTATGAATATTATGATTCCTGTTATCTCAAGAAATAAAGGAGTCAATACCATCCATTTCAGTATTATCTCTGAATTCATGTAAACAGTGTAGGCATAAGGAAACCATGTGATGATTGGAATTATGTATGTGAAGATTCCCAGTCTTCTGAAGACCCCTGTCATACAGTGTACAGGTATCCAGAAGAGAGGAACCAGAGGCCATAGTATAATCGTCATTAATGCTAAGGTTTCTTTGATGACTGAATACATAATTTCTTCTATTTTAAATGATGCTGTGGTGTTATTTGAATGCCTTAAAGAAATCAGTTTTAGGCATTAACCACTACCCAAAAAGTAGTTATCAGAGGTGTTTTGACTTCAGGTAGATAAGATTCTTTGGAATACAATTTTTTGCTTTCTCAATTGAATAGCCTTGACTTACTTGTGTCTATCTCTGGACATTCAGCGATATAAATGTCGCATTCTTTAAAGATAACAGTAGTAAAGATTTATATAGCCATTTTGCACATTTTTAATTTTAAATTAAAATATTTTTAATACGTAGTGGGTTGTTCTTAACCTCCCTTGTAAGCAGAGTAATCTCTGAGACTGTGAGGTTAAGGTGACGAGGCTATCAAAAAGAGCAAATATCTTGAATTTTATCAGTAGAATATTTATTCTATTACATGGAGTCAAGAAATCTTATAGAGGAGTCACAGCGATACCTGATAAATAATTACAGAAGGTTGCCTGTTGTTTTAAGAAAAGGTAGGGGGGCAATTGTCTATGATGTGGATGGAAAGGAATATCTCGATTTTGTTGGTGGTATTGCTGTGAATGTCCTCGGACACTGCCCGAGAAAGGTTGTTATTGCTATACAGAAACAGGTTCAGAGATTGATACATGTATCGAATCTTTACCACATAGAACCCCAGATAAGACTTGCAAAACTCCTCGTTGAGAACAGTTTTGCAGATAAGGTATTCTTTTGTAATTCAGGAGCAGAGGCAAATGAGGCAGCAATAAAACTCGCAAGAAAGTATGCAAGGGAGTACAGGTCTTCTGAAAGATACGAGATTATAACCGCACAGGGTTCATTCCATGGCAGGACATACGGTGCACTTTCTGCAACAGGACAGGAAAAGTTTCATAAGGGTTTTGAGCCTTTGCTTCCTGGTTTCAGGTATGTACCATTCGATGATATTTCTGCCATTGAAAAAACTGTAAACAAAAAAACATGTGCTGTGATGCTCGAACCCATTCAGGGTGAGAGTGGAGTGAGGGTCCCGTCTGATGATTATCTGAAAATGGTGAGAGAGATATGTGACTTCCATGGCCTGCTCCTTATACTGGATGAAGTTCAGACAGGAATGGGAAGGACAGGAAGGCTCTTTGCCTATGAGCATTATGATGTGATTCCTGATATAGTTACCCTTGCAAAGGGTCTTGGTGCGGGTATTCCGATAGGTGCCCTTCTCACAAAAGATGAGATTGCAAAGGCATTTACACCAGGTTCACATGCTTCTACATTTGGTGGTAATCCTGTCTCGTGTCAGGCAGGGATTGCAACCCTCGAAGCCATACTCGAGGAGGGGTTCATACTTGACAATGTTGTGGGGATGGGTAAATACTTTATTGAAAGACTCGAAGGGCTTAAATCAGCATATCCTGAACTGGTAGTCTCTGTAAGAGGAAAGGGACTCCTAATAGGGATGGAGATGTTGAAGGATTGTTCCGTGATAGTCGATAAATGTCTTGAAAAGGGTCTTCTTATAAACTGTACAGCAGGGAATATCCTGAGGTTTACACCGCCATTGAATATACAGAAGAAGGATATAGATCAGTGTATAGAGATACTCGAGGAGGTATTTTCAAAGGTCATATGAAGAGGGATTTTTTGAGGGTGATGGATTTAACATCTGATGAGTTACAATGGATACTAAAAAGGGCTAATGAACTAAAAAAGGGTCTCGATAAGAACAGGTGTCCATTGATAGGAAAGAGTATCGGTCTTCTTTTTGAAAAGCCTTCTACAAGGACAAGAGTCTCTCTTGATACAGGTATATATGAACTTGGGGGGCATCCTGTGTATATGACCCCTCAGGAGATACAGCTTGGAAGAGGTGAGACAGTTGAGGATACAGCTAGGGTTCTCAGTAGATACTTACATGCAATTGCCATAAGAACATTCAGCCATGAAAATCTTGAAAGATTTGCCCGTTATGCCACCATACCTGTTATAAATGCATTGAGTGATCTTCACCATCCATGCCAGATACTGGCTGATCTAATGACAATTTATGAGAAAAAGGGAAGACTTGATGGTATCAGGATTGCATACATCGGAGATGGTAATAATGTGGCTAATTCACTGATAGAGGGTTCTGCCCTTTTGGGTCTCAATATAACTATTACATGTCCTGAAGGTTATGAACCTGATGGTGATGTTCTTGAGGATGCAAGAAGGATTTCGAGGTCAGATATAATTATAGTGAGGGATCCGAGGGAGGCTGCAGGGATGAGTGATGTTATATATACAGATGTATGGGTGAGTATGGGACAGGAGAAGGATGCTGAGTTAAAAAAGAAAAGATTCATAAATTATCAGGTAAATGACTCACTCCTTGAGTGCGCAAAGAAGGATGTTATAGTTATGCACTGTCTTCCTGCTCATCGTGGTGAAGAGATAACTGATAGTGTTATTGACGGACCGCACAGTGTTGTATGGGATCAGGCTGAAAACAGGCTTCATACCCAGAAGGCTTTACTCGAGTTTCTTCTCGATAAAAGATAGATAATGTCTGATTATCTCAGTATAATACCCCTCGGAGGCCTTGAAGAGATAGGCCTGAATATGATCCTATTCGAGTATGGGGATGAACTCATCGTTGTTGATGCGGGTTTGATGTTTCCAGAGGAGGAGATGCTCGGTGTTGATTTTGTTATTCCTGACTTTTCATATGTTATTGAAAACAAGGATAAATTGAGGGGTATTATAATAACCCATGGACATGAAGATCATACAGGTGCTTTGCCATTTCTTCTCAGGGATGTGAGTGTGCCTGTATACTCAACACCGCTCACAGCGGGCATAATCAGACAGAAACTCAGAGAATATAATGTGAAGGCAGAACTTATTTCGGTAAAGCCAAGGGATAAAATAAGACTAGGGGTCTTTGATGTGGAGTTCATAAGGGTTACACACAGTATTGTGGATGGAGTTGGTCTCGGTATAACCACTCCAATTGGAAGGATTGTCCATACAGGTGACTTCAAACTCGACCCAACCCCTGTTGATGGAGAGTTAATGGATCTTTTTAAATTTATAGAGTACGGAGAGAAGGGTACACTTCTCATGCTGTCTGACAGTACAAATGCAGAAAAGGGTGGATTCACATTCTCTGAGAAGGAGGTAAGAAGGGTCTTTGAGGATATATTTTCAAGGAGTAAGGGAAGAATTATTATAGCGACATTTGCATCGAATATCCATAGGATTCAGCAGGCAATAGATGTTGCTGTTATGTATGGAAGGAAGGTATTTCTCTGTGGAAAGAGTATAGTCTCGAATGCCCAGATGGCACTCGAACTCGGTTACCTGAAGATACCACCCGGTACATGGCTCAAACTCGATGAATTGAATAAGGTCAGGGATGAGGAGGTGGTTATAATAACCACAGGAAGTCAGGGTGAACCGATGAGTGTTCTCAGTAAGATAGCAACTAGTGAGCATAAATCCATAAGGATCAAGAAGGGTGATACAGTGGTACTTTCAGCAAAGATGATTCCAGGGAATGAGAGGTCTATCGGAAGAATAATAAATCATCTTTTTAAGCGGGGAGCGGATGTTATCTATGAGAAAGTATCAGAGGTCCATGTATCAGGACATGCATCAAAGGAGGAACTCAAGTTACTTCTGAATCTTGTTAAGCCAAAGTACTTTATGCCGGTTCATGGTGAATACAGGCATCTCATGTACCATGCAAGGCTTGCCGAGAAGGTCGGGATACCTGAGGATAATATCTTCATCCTTGAAAATGGAGATATCCTTGAGATAGATGAAAATGGTGCTCGTAAAAATGGAAAGGTGACATCAGGGAGGATATTTATTGATGGTAAGTATATTGGCGATGTGGAGTCAATGGTTCTCAGGGATAGAATGAGACTTGCCCATGATGGTATAGTTATAGTACTCATTGCGATAGAGAAATTTACAGGAAGGATAATATCAGGTCCAGAGATTATATCGAGAGGTTTTGTATTCGAGGATATATCCTATGAGGTTATAAGCGGGGTGAGGGAAGTTGTATCCATTACACTGAATTCTATTGAACCTGATGTGATAAGTGATGTTAGTGTGGTTCAGAATCGAATTAGGAGTGCCCTGAAAAAGTATATAAGGGATACCTTGGGAAGAAGGCCCATGATAATGCCAGTGATACTTGAGATATGATAAAATGAATAGAAACCTTACAGTGGGTTTCGAGTGATGGAAGAGACAGGTACTGTAGTAAAGATTGAAGATAAAAAGGCATATGTCTCTGTGGAGAGAAAAACAGGTTGTGAGACATGTCCTGCATCTGGTATATGCAAGCCATCTGATGAAGGGCTTATTATCGAGGCAGTAAATGTTGTTGATGCAAAGATAGGTGATAAGGTTACTGTATTGCTCAAACCATATACATACCTTAAAGGTTCACTGATTGTGTACGGCATACCTGCAGTGGCTCTTATAATAGGTGCTGTTGTGGGTAAGGAATTTCTTCCGTTAATCATAAATCTTGATCCTGAGATCCTTTCTGCAGTAGGTGGTCTCTTTCTCTTTGTAGTCTCATTTTTAATAGTAAATCTATATACACGAATGAGTTCAGGTAAGAAGGAGTTCACTCCTGTAATTGTAAAGATTATTGAATAATAAAGGAGGAGATATGGCTATCTTTGAGATTTCCAGGATAAGGAATGTGGCTATCATTGCCCATGGCGGAGCAGGGAAGACTTCCCTTACAGAGGCGATCCTTTATAATGCAGGTGCTATAGATAGGCTTGGTACGGTTGAGAACGGAACCACAACAACAGACTATGAGCCTGAGGAGATAACAAGAAAGATGACACTTTCCTCTAGTGTTGCTTATTGTGAATTTAATGGTCATAAACTGAACATTATAGATACACCAGGATTCGTTAATTTTCTTGAGGATACAAGGGGATGCCTGAGAATCTCTGATGGTACTGTAATACTTGTGAGTGCTATATCAGGTGTAAAGGCAGAAACAGAGAAGATCTGGAAGCATGCCTGTGAATTTGAGATACCGAGGATTGTATTTATCAATAAGATGGACAGGGAAAATGCAAACTTCTACAGAGGACTTGTTGAGATCGAGAAGTCATTTGATATAGAGGCTATACCTTTGCATCTACCCATTGGTGAGGGGGTTGATTTCAGGGGGTTCGTTGATCTTGTATCTATGAAGGCATATAAATTTGAAAACTCAGGAGAGATCGAAACGGATATACCTGATATGCCTGAGATCGAAAAATACAGAAAGAAACTTGTTGAGAAGATAGCAGAGATGGATGATATCCTTCTTGAAAAGTATCTTGAAGGTGGCGAACTCTCAAAGGATGAGATACTGAACGGGATAAGAGAGGGCTCGATTACAAGGAGATTTTTACCAGTAATCTGCGGTTCTGCTACAAAGAATCTCCTTATAAAGGAACTTATAAATTCAATAATACTCTGCCTTCCATCACCCATTGAGATGGCAAGAATAGTTCCTCCAAAGGGTAAGAATCCAAAGGAGAATAAGGTAATAGAGAGAAAGATTTCTCAGGATGAACCATTCTCTGCATATGTGTTCAAGACCGTATCAGATCCATATGCAGGAAGGCTCACATTTTTTAGGGTATATTCAGGTTCAATAAAGGCTGATTCCACAGTCCTGAATTCCTCCACAGGAACAAAGGAGAGAATAGGACAGGTCTTTTATCCATTTGGTAAAAAGTTAATAAATGCCCAGATTATTGGTCCAGGAGATATCGGGGTGGTTACGAAACTCAAGGATACATATACAGGAGATACACTATGTGATGAGTCAAAGCCTATAGTCTTTGAAAAGGTCAGGTTTTCAGAACCCATCCTTTCATATGCCATTGCACCGAAGACAAAAGGGGATGAAGAGAAGGTCAGTACAGGAATACAGAAGATACTCGAGGAGGATCCTGTATTGAGACTTCATAGAGATGAGGAGTCAAAGGAGATGATTCTCTCTGGAATGGGACAGGTCCATATAGAGGTGGCTCTCGAGAAACTTAAGAGGAAATATGGTGTGGATGTCATCATGAAGACTCCCAAGATTCCATATAGGGAGACCATAAAGGCATTAGCAAAGGCACAGGGAAAATATAAGAAACAATCAGGCGGTAGAGGACAGTATGGTGATTGCTGGATAGAGATAGAACCTCTTCCGAGGGGAGGGGGTTATGAATTCGTTGATAAGATAGTTGGTGGTGTTATTCCAAAACAGTATATACCTGCTGTGGAGAAAGGTGTATTGGAAGCGATGCATGAGGGTGTTCTTGCAGGTTTTCCTGTTGTTGATATAAAGGTAACACTTTATGATGGTTCATACCATTCAGTTGATTCATCTGAACTGGCATTTAAGATTGCTGGCTCCCTTGCACTTAAAAAGGCTGTACAGGAAGCAAAGCCTGTTATCCTTGAGCCTATAATGAAGGTGGAGGTTATAGTGCCTGATGATACCCTTGGTGCTGTTATTGGCGACCTTAATTCAAGAAGAGGTAAGGTGCAGGGGGTTGAGTCCCAGGCAGGTGGTAATCAGAAGATCCTTGCGATCGTTCCAATGGCTGAGATGCTTACTTATGCCAATCAGCTACAGAGCATAACATCAGGAAGGGGTATATATTCAATGGAGTTTTCTCATTACGATGAGGTGCCTTACCAGATAGCCCAGAAGTTAATCGAAGAGAGAACATCCCAGAAGAAAGAATCTCATGAATAGATATCTTATTGGAGGATATATCTTATTATTATTTTTCTTTTTGATTGCAGAATCTCCCGCCACAGATACTGAACCGGTATCTCCTGTTCTTACCGATATTACAGAGACGCAGAAGATAGAGGTAAGTATTGCTGAAAACAGGGTTAATCTTAGGGTAGAGAATATTAATCCAGAGATGGTATTGAGGGAACTTGCTGATGAGGCTGGATTCAGAATTAATATTAAAGGTAATATTTCACAAAAAAGCCTTACGACAACATTCGAGGGTTTAACCATTGAGGAATCTATACAGAGATTGATGGGTATTTTACAGATAAGAAATTATAATATCTTTTATAATGAAGATGGTTCAGTAAAGAGAGTCGATATAGACTCTACGTCCTCTCAGGATAGAACAAAGCCTGAATCAATTCCACAAATTGTACCGCCAAAGATGTCACCTCATATTCCTCAGAGAAGAATTGATGGAAGATGGATCCAGATTGAGCCACAGAATGAAGATGGAATAATACAGGATGAAGAGGAGATAGAACAACCACCAACTCTAAGCAATGAGAGAAGATAGAGATTCAGAATTCTTCTGATGCCACGATCCTTATATTTTCCTTTCTAAGACCTCCTATAACGACTGTGATCAAGCTTCCATCTTTCAGTCTCTTTTTATGATTTGGAAAGACGATGAAACTTACAGGTGAAGGCCTATTAGGTGTTATTACTGGTAATCTTGGTGGTTTCAAGATATGTATGAGTTCTCCTGTCGACTCATCAATAATATAGGTTTCATGAGGATTAAGCAGTTCTCCTGTAAGACCTTTAATTCTGTAACGAATCTCTATGAGTTTATTGTCTGCCACAAGGTATGCACTTAAAACCTCGAGATTTGCTAAGTCTCCTTTCTCCTCAGGAAGAAGGGTATTTCTCATCATACAAGAATTTAACAATATGGATAATATTATTAATATGGATAATATCAAAAATATGATACTCTTATTCGAGGACTTACGATAAACCATTTTTGTATAGACAGAGAAGGTTCTTAAAGATATCAGCATGAGATTCTTTAGTCTCATACTCTGGTGAGCCATTTAAGGTATTTCTTATTTTTCCCCTTCACGATATCGAAGAATATACTCTGGAGCCTCTTTGTGGTCTCACCAGGCATTCCATCTCCAAGGATTCTTCCATCAACCTCTCTGATAGGAGTGACCTCTGCTGCTGTTCCTGTAAAGAATGCCTCATCCGATATGTAGAGTTCATCTCTTGTGAATCTTTCTATACTCAGAGGTATATTTTCATCCTTTGCTATGGTGATGATACTATCCCTCGTAATTCCTTCAAGGACAGATGTGAGAGGAGTCGTCTTGAGAATACCTTTTTTGACAATGAAGATGTTTTCACCGCTACCTTCACAGACATAGCCCTCTTCATCAAGTAAAATAGCCTCATCGTACCCGTGGAGTATTGCTTCTTTCTTTGCAAGCTGGGAATTCACATAATATCCGCTCACCTTTGCCCTTGCCATCACAGAGTTTACATGGGGCCTTATAAAGGATGAGATCTTTACCCTTATTCCATGCTTTATTCCCTCCTCTCCAAGATATGAACCCCATGGCCACACTGCTATTGCCACCCTGATGGTATTATTCTTTGCATATAGCCCCATCGCTCCATATCCAATATATACAAGGGGTCTTATATAGCATTCACGGATATTATTTATCCTTATTGTCTCGATGATCGCTTTCTTTATCTCTTCCATGGTATAAGGAATTTCTATCATGAATATCTTTGCTGATTTAAAGAGTCTCTCTATATGTTCATCGAGTCTGAATATAGCAGGACCATCATCGGTTTCATAACATCTAATACCTTCAAACAAGGCGAGTCCATAATGAAGACTGTGGGTGAGGATGTGGATATTTGCATCATCCCATGCTACAAATTTTCCATCCATCCATATCTTTTCTGTCTTGTTTATCATTTCTTTCTTAGGGTCTCCTTTATGAGTTCCTGTCCTATGACATTTCTTTGTATCTGGTTAGTTCCTTCATATATCTGGAGTATCTTTGCATCCCTCATCATCTTCTCGACTGGATATTCCCTCATATATCCATATCCACCGAGTATCTGTACAGCATCTGTTGTGACCTTCATTGCGACATCAGTGGCAAAGACCTTTGCCATTGCAGATTCCTTTGAAAAGTCCTTTGCACCACTATCCATGTATCTTGCGACAGAATAAACAAGAGCCCTTGCAGACTCTATCTGGGTTGCCATATCAGCGAGCATGTGCTGTATTGCCTGAAAACTTATTATAGGATGTCCGAACTGATGTCTTTTCTTTGCATATTCAAGGGCGACCTCAAAGGCACCTGTTGCAACACCTACTCCCTGTGCTCCTACACCAACCCTTGAATGGTCGAGGGTCTTCATTGCAACAATAAATCCCATACCTTCTCTGCCGAGGAGATTGCTTTTATGTACCCTGCAGTTGTCGAATATTAATTCCCTCGTTGCAGATGCCCTTATACCCATCTTTTTCTCTTTCTTACCGAAGGTGAAACCAGGGGTACCCTTTTCAACAATAAAGGCGGATGCACCCCTTGGTCCCTTTGATTTATCAGTCATCGCTATAACAGTGTATATCTCTGCTTCTCCTCCATTTGTTATCCATTGCTTTGTCCCGTTGAGAATATAATAATCTCCATCCTTTGTCGCTGTTGTCTCTATGCCACCTGCATCACTCCCAGCGTTTGCCTCTGTGAGAGCAAATGCCACGAGTCTTTTACCTGCTGCTATGTCAGGGAGGTATCTCTTTTTCTGTTCTTCATTTCCGAATAATATAATCGGATATGTTCCAAGGGCATTTGCAGCATATGTTGTTGAAACACCAAGACAAGCCTTTGATAATTCCTCAACCGCTATGCAGAGTTCAAGGGCTCCCTTGCCCAATCCACCGTATTCCTCAGGAACAAATATGGCAAGAAGGTCTGATTGTGCAATAACCTTCATAATCTCCCAAGGAAACTCCTCCTTTTCATCGAGTTCTTCTCTAACAGGAACGATCTTTTCTACTGCTATCTTCCTTGCAATATCCCTTATCATCAATTGCTCTTCTGTAAGGAAATAGTCCATCTTTTCCTCCTCGGTTTAACTGAATAAAATGTTATTTTTCATAAAAATTATTTTTTTGTCAATATTCTAAAAAGTAGGGAGTGGTTTGATATTTTACTACCACACCTTATACATTCCTCTCTTTCAGGGAGAGAAGATTAAGAGGTAATTTCTACCCCTTTTTAAAGACTTAATAATTATACCAGAAAATATTAATCTTTGTGTTCAGGATTGACTAACTTGAGGATCTCTTTTTTCTTTATCCTTCCATGAAGTATTGTGCCATCTTCGAATTCTATAACAGGTATATTGAACCTGTAGAGTTCGTATAATTCCTCATCGATTGTGATATCCACACTTTCTATCTCAAGTGAGTACTTTTCTTTCAGGCCATTGAGCATCTCCATTGCCTGATCACAGAACCAACATCCAGATTTGTAATAAAGTTTCAATTTCATAGTCCTAAATACTTTATAATTTGGAGTATACTTTAATATAAAATTATAATATAAACTATATAAGGAGGAAGGAATATGTTAAGGTCTTTATTCAAAACAGATTATGATATCTCATCACTAATTCTTAGGCTTACCCTTGGCATAGTGGTCTTTCCGCATGGAGCTCAGAAGGTGCTTGGATGGTATGGTGGCTCAGGCATAGAAAAGACAATAGATCTCTTTACTACACAGTTACATTTTCATCCTGTGGTTCCGATTATCGTGATGCTTACAGAATTTGTGGGTGCAATCTTTCTCATTATGGGACTCTTTACCAGAATCTCAGCACTTGCAATAGGTGTATCCATGGCTGTGTGTGCATATATGAATCACCTTCAGCACGGGTTTTTTATGAACTGGTTTGGAAATCAAAAGGGTGAGGGCTTCGAATACCATATCCTCATAATGGGAATCGCACTCGTACTTTTAATAAATGGTGGAGGTGCATTATCATCGGACAGGTTTATAGCAAAGAAATAAAAGAACCCCAAGAGGATGACATCAGGTTTATGCAGATAGCCATAGAGGAAGCTATACAGGCTTCGAAACTCGGAGATGTTCCTGTTGGTGCTGTGATCGTTATTAACGGAGAGATTGTTTCAAGGTCACATAACCTGAGGGAGACATCTAATGATGCAACTGCACATGCAGAGATACTCGCCATTAGGGAGGCATGTAGGAGGCTAAAGAGGTGGAGACTCAATGATGCGACCATATATGTGACAAAGGAACCATGTCCAATGTGTGCAGGTGCGATTGTTGGTGCAAGGATAAAGAGACTTGTTTATGGTTGTGATGACCCGAAGACAGGTTATGTGAAGACTCTCTACAGTGTGACAGGTGATGCAAGACTCAATCACATGGTCGAGGTTGTGTCGGGTATTTTTGAGAAAGAGTGCAGAGAATTGTTGAGAGATTTTTTTATAGAATTAAGAAATAAGGAATGAACTCAAGGATAAGGGAATTATTGTCTGAGATAGACGATAAAAATCTCAGAGAGTATGTCAGAAATATCGAGGGTTTGAGGCATGGTTCCTGGAATTATGATGAACTCGAAAAAAGAGCGATCTATATAGAAGATTATTTCAAAAGACTGGGGTACACTGTTGAATATGATGAGTTGATATTCTCAGGAAGAAGATACAGGAATATCATAGCTACCCTTGATGGAATGGATTCAGAAAAGGAATGGATACTTCTTGGTGCCCATTATGACTCTGCAGTTGAGTCCCCGGGTGCTGATGATAATGCCAGTGGTGTATCGGTTATGCTCGAGACAGCCAGGATACTCAGGAATGAAGGGATGGAGAATCTGAAATTCGTTGCCTTTACACTCGAAGAACCACAGGCATATACATCGAGTTTTCTCATAGGAAGTAAGAACTTTGTGAACTCCATGAAGAAAATGGGTATGAGGTACAGGGGTGTATTCATACTTGAGTCTGTTGGTTACATATCCCGTGAGAGAGGTTCACAGCATAAACCATTCTTTGTTAAGGCACCGGATACAGGAGATTTCCTCGGAGTTATAGGAAACAGGGCCTCTTATGGACTCATGAGATTATTTAAAACTTCGGTGAAGGATTCAGTGCCTGAATTGAAATTCGTCCCTTACACCACACCCCTCAATGGTTATCTCATTATAGAGACCCGGTTCAGTGACCATTCACCCTTCTGGGATGCTGGTTATCAGGCACTCATGCTCACAGATACAGCGATGTTCAGGAACCCTCATTACCACACATCCCATGATACATCTGACACCCTTGATTATGGATTTATGAGGCTCGTTACTGCATCTGTGATATCAGTCCTGTTTAATCTCTCGATACCTTCCAAAACGAGTTCATAAAGATATGGAAATTGTCCATCCGTATCTCTTATGTCCTCTTCAAGAAGTTTCATAGTGTAAGGAACGAACTTAAGGAAATACTTTTTACCCTTTACTGATGAAAGAAATCCATATGCACCGAGCGCCTGCATGTGCCTCTGTATCTTTGTGTAGATAAGGGATTCAAGGAATTCATCCTTTTTGAATTCCCCGTCGAGAGTCTCCATACTTTCTATATAATATTTAAGTATCTCTTTCCTTATTGAGTCATCAAGTCTTGTGTACGGGTCCCATAAAAGGGATGCGATGTCGTATGAAGGTGGACCAAGTCTTGCACCCTGAAAATCTATGATGAATACCTTTTTATCCCTGAGCATAATGTTTTGTGACTGAAAGTCCCTGTGTATTACCCTTTTTGGAAATGAATTTACCTTCATGGCGAGTTTATGAAATTCATCATCGAGTTCTCTTTTATCATGATGAATCCCGAGGATATCTCTTATAAATCTTTCAATAAAGTATCTGCTTTCCCATCTCAGGTGTTCGTAATCAAAAGTCCTTTCTTTGAGCATAGGACATTCATCTGTATATTTTGTGAGATGGTGGTGCATAATGATGAGTATATCTACAGTTTTCCTGTATATCTCAATGATTTTTTCTGCGGCTGGCCTCAGTTTCAGATATGAGTAGAGCAAAATATCTCCAAGGTCTTCAAAAATCGCAATCTTATTGTCTTCTTCAATACTTATTATTTCAGCAACAGGTATTGAGTGTCTTCTAAAAAAGAGTGAGTAATTTATGTATCTTGAAAAGTCAGGGTCATCTTTCTTACATCTCATCTCGATGAGGGTTTTGTTATCCCTTCTTATCCTGTAGTATCTCCTGTCTGAACCCCCAGTCCCTAAAAGGATCGGTTCATCCTTTTTCACACCATGGATAGAATAGTTCTCGAGTCTTATGATCTTTTCACCTGAGACTATTGCATCTTCATATCTTCCAAGAATATCTCCTTTAAGAATGATGCAGTCTTTTACATAGGAAGCTTTCTTAATGACTGAATCACCTTCAATAACTGCATAACCATCCACCTCACCATCTATCCTGGCACAAGGGCTTATATAAACTGTCTCTCCATTTCTTTTAAGGAGTTCGATGAGGGTTTTTGCATATGTGAGAGGCGTGCCTAAATCTGCCCAGAAGTATCCACTCACATCGAATGTCTTAATCCTTTCACCATTTTTTATTGCATTGAGCCATGCATTTATGATGGATGAATTTCCATCAGGTATGTATCTCAATATCCGTGGAGAATAGATAGCTATCCCTGTGAATGTGAATGCACTCTCTTCAGGAGATGGCTTTCTTATATCAGAGAGATATCCATTGTTTCTGATGATGATATTTCTGTATTCAGGTTCTCTGTTTACTGCGAGTGTTGCTATGCATCTATTCGAGATATGTTCGTCGATGAGAGACCGGATACTTATATCAGAGATAATATCTCCATTGTGGACGATAAATATGCTGTCATTCAGGAATTCCTCTGCATTTTTGATACCACCACCTGTCCCGAGGATATCTTTTTCATAAAATATCGTGATATTATTGAGGAGATTCTTTTCCCTGAGCCTCTCCTCTATCATATCCTTCATATAATGGAGATTCATCCCTATTCCATCGAATTTAATTGCTGATAATCTTTCTATTATCCTTTCAAGTATTGACTTACCAAATACAGGAAGGAGAGGTTTTGGTAGATCATCGGTAATGGGTCTCAGCCTTTCACCGAGTCCGGCAGAGAGTATGAATGCCTTTATTTTCATTTATATAGCAGGAATTCCTTTCTTATTTTTTCGAATTCCTTTGATTCAGCCTTCCACCAGTCTTCCATTTCATCCAGCATTTTCCCATCCTCTATGTCCTTTCTTAGTCTATCTGTTCCTGCAAGGATATCTATGGGTAGTTTTTTTTTTTCGTATTCATATGGTGGTCTCTTCCATCGGAACTCTTTTTCGTATAAGTCATGTATAGCCTTTATTATCGTCACCCCTGTTTTGAAGGGCTTGAATCTCTCTCTATTGATTACATGTATCTGTGCACCGCCAAGAACCTGTCCTGCGTATTTATGGAATGTTGGTTGAAAATATAGAGGCCTGAAGATGACTGATTCTACCTTCATCTCCTTAAGTCTTTTGATTAATCTATCGGGATCAATAAATGGTGCACCGAATATCTCGAATGGCCTTGTGGTTCCTCTGCCCTCTGATATATTGGTACCTTCAAGGAGGCACATCCCTGGATATACAGATGCTGTATCTATTGTTGGCATGTTTGGTGATGGCATCACCCATGTAAGTCCTGTGTCATCGAACCACATATCTCTTTTCCAGCCTGTGAGTTTTACAATATGGAGTTCAAGTCTCTGATAATATCTTTCTTTTAAATATAGTGATATCTCTCCAATTGTCATTCCATGCCTTACAGGAATGGATTTTTGTCCAACAAAGGATTTAAATTCTTCTCTGAGGACAGGACCCTCGATTTTATTTCCTGATATGGGATTCGGTCTGTCAAGAACAATTAATGCCTTATTATTTTCCATGCATGCCTCCATGCACAGATCCATTGTCCAGATGAATGTATAGTATCTTGTACCGATATCTTGGATATCGAATACAAGGACATCTATATCCCTTAACATCTCAGGCGAGGGTTTTCTTGTATCTGAATAGAGACTGTAAACTGGAAGTCCTGTGGATGGGTCTATGAATCCTTTCCATTCTATCATATTATCCTGTGTCTCACCCCTTATTCCATGCTGTGGTCCGAATAGTGCTTTGAGGTTAAATCTTTTAAAAAATATCTCGATCGCATGTTTGAGTCCTGAATTTACTGATGAGGGATTTACTACGAGTCCCATCCTTGCATCTCTGAGTCTTCGTGGTATCTTTTCCAGATTATCCAGGCCTGTCTTTACCATGTGAAGATAATATCATATCATTCTTATCCAAGAAAAGTTCAAAACACCTCGCAGATGTTTTTCTATACATGATAAACTATCTATTATGGATATTTCGGGATTTCTGAAGGATATGCCCCTTTATCTTCAGACCCTTATAGCGACTGGATTCACATATCTCCTTACTGCCATTGGTGCAGGTCTTGTATTTCTTACAGGAAATGTGAAAAGAGCTTTTTTTGATATGATGCTCGGTTTTGCTGCTGGTGTTATGATTGCTGCGTCATACTGGTCACTTTTACAGCCATCAATCGAGATGTCGTCAGAGATGGGTTATATGCCATGGCTTTTACCTGCCATAGGATTTATCTCAGGTGCAGTATTTTTGAGAATAATAGATCTGCTCCTTCCGCACCTTCATGGTGGTTTTGAGATCACAGAGGCTGAGGGAATAAGGACTCAATGGAAAAAGACAACTCTTCTTTTTCTTGCGGTAACGCTTCATAATATACCTGAGGGAATGGCAGTGGGAGTTGCATTCGGTGCATCGGCCATTGGTATGACATCTGCCACCCTTGGCGGTGCAGTTGGGCTTGCCATCGGCATAGGCATACAGAACCTTCCAGAAGGGCTTGCGATTTCAATGCCCCTGAGGAGAGAAGGATTCTCGAGATTAAAGAGTTTCTTTTATGGTCAACTCTCAGGCATGGTTGAGCCTCTGGCAGGTCTTTTCGGTGCTATCCTTGTGAGCATTGCAATGCCTTTTTTACCATTCATAATGAGTTTTGCTGCTGGTGCTATGATATTCGTAACAGTAGAGGAATTAATCCCAGAATCCCAAAGAAGTGGAAACTCAGACATCGCGACTACGGGACTCGTTGCAGGGTTTACCCTTATGATGATTCTCGATATCGGACTGAAGTAACATATCTTTGAATTCAACCGCATTTTCAAACATAAAGATATTATTGAACATGATATAGTATTCTCTATCTTCTGTTAGGAGTTTTAGTAGTTCTCTCATGTCTTCACGGGTATATCTGTATTTGTATCCACCTATGCCATGGAGTCTGAAGTACCGTTTGTTTCCATAAAGAGGCTTTCTCATGAAAGGATCAACTGTGTGAATGAGTTCGAGTTCTTCACACAGTGATTTAATTATCCTGTCATCCCACTCTCCCCTTGGTTCCCATGCAAATGAGAAATTATTCCGCCTGATTGTTTTAAAGAATCTCTTCATATTCTTTATATTTTCTTCTGAAGGGGCAAAACTTTTAGGACATTGAAATACTAGTATCTCTGCATTGAGTATCTGTGCAATCTTTTCTGTCAATAACCATGCCTCTATTACCTCATCTGTATTTTTAAAAAATCCAAAATTCTTTTTCTTTTTTTCAGGTATCTTTATTTTTAATTTCTTGTATGTGGGACTTGATGGCTTATGGGTTATCAACTGCCAAACCTTCATTGTGTATCTGAACTGGAAGGGTGTTTCATCCCTCCACCTCTTTGCGGTTTTCTCTTCAGGTAACTGATAGAAGGTCTCCTGAATCTCGACTGTGTCAAGATTCTCGAAGTATTTTTTTCTCGATACAGTAAATCCGCAACAGCCTGTTTTGATGATACCCATCTTTGTTATTATAAAAATAGGAAATAGGAAATAGGCAATGGAAAAAGGAATGGATTTTTATCTTTCGAAGGATGTGTTCCTCAAAAGCCTTGAAGGGCCTTCACTTTACAATATCAGAACAGATGAATTGTATGAACTCGATGAAGAGGCTTTTGATTTATTAGTCAGGATACAGAATAATGAAAAAATATCCTTTATACCTCAGGATTTTTTGAGCTTCTGTTTAGATGAAAATATAATTACTGAAAAAAGAGAGGATACACGAAGACCATCTCTCCATAAATCACCTCAACCTTCACTGAGGTATCTTGAGTTACAGATTACAAAAAAATGCAATCTCAGGTGCAGGCATTGTTATATTGGTGAGGAGGGTCGAGGAACTGACCTTTCTCTTCAGGTTATAGTGGATATTCTCGAAGAATTTGAGGATATGCAGGGTCTCAGGTTGCTGGTTACAGGTGGTGAACCGCTTCTACACCCTGAATTCAGAGAACTGAATGAGATTATCTCCCAATACGCTCTAAGGAGAGTTCTGTTTACTAACGGAACTCTTCTCGATAATGAAATTCTTAAGGATTTAAATTTCCATGAGATTCAGTTAAGTATAGATGGCATCGAGGATTCACATGATATCGTAAGAGGCAAAGGAACATATAGAAAGGTTATCTCTTTAGTAGAAAAGGTTATTGAATGTGGATTTGACCTTTCTGTTTCAACGATGGTTCATTCCTTTAATCTCAAGGATTTTGATGAGATGGAAAGGTTATTCATAAAGATGGGTGTAAAGGAATGGAGTGTTGATATACCGTGTCTTAGCGGAAATTTAAAAGAAAATAAAGAATTGGTAGTGAGTCCTCAGGAAGGAGGAAGGTTTTTGAGATATGGATTTGGTGGTGGTATTCATTCATCTAGGGAGGATTATGCCTGTGGACTTCACCTTGCATCTGTAAATGCAGATGGAGGTATATCAAGGTGTACATTTTATCAGGATAGCCCCCATGGCCATGTGAAGGAAGGATTAAGGAAGGTCTGGGAAAGAATAAAACCCATGAAACTCAGTGAATTGAGGTGCAAGTGTAAATATATCGATGAATGTAGAGGTGGATGTAGATACAGGGCTTCACTCTCAGGTGATTCATTTTCGCCCGATCCTTACAGGTGTGCCATGTATGGAGTTAAAAGAGGGGACTAAGCCCCTCTTTTATTAGCAAGAACTCTTACACTTACAGGTCATGGATTTTGTTCTGCGAATCTTTTTAATGGTCATCTTTAACACCTCCTTTCATTCAGATACTGAAGTTTTTTATAAATTCGGCGATCTGTGTGCCGAGATATATGCATTTGATTCCATCCATACATTCATCAGCATACTTTTTCTCAAGATGTGTCGTGAGTTCATGAGAGCTCTTTTTCAATTTAACGATATAGACATCTTTTTCCTGACTGAATTCAATGGAAAGTGATATACCATGCCTAGTTATCTCTGGATACATCTCGTGTATCTTATCCTTAAGTGCCACGACAGTATATCCCATTTTTCCACCTCCTTCATGCCCATGAAGTTCCGCCATCTACGATACTGTGTTCTTCCCACATAAACCAGCTACCTGTCTGACTGAGATAGAAGTAGGTGTTGGAGAAAATAGAATAGTGCTGTTCCTCTTCTTTGACGAGTCTCTGGAAGAGACTTCTCTCTTTTTCGGATCGAGCTTCAGATGACATCTTTTTATAAAACTCTATTCCTTCATTTTCCATATGCATTGCGATTCGAAATGCCTCGAGTTCATCCTGTGTTGCCTGTACCTTTTTCATCATTTCATCCCTAAGCTCTTCAAATACAGTCTTTATCTTTTTTAAAGGGCTTATATCCTTAATGGAAATATCTAAACCCTTCAATATCTCATTCAGGGCATCGAGATGTCTTTTTTCGTCCTCCATTATACTGAGAAACATCTTTTTACCCACACTATTACTGCACCTCTCTGATGCTTCTCTGTAAAATTTTATTGCATCTGTCTCCATTCTTATGGCAATCTCTATTGCATTCATTTTATTCTCCCTTCCACCGCATTCCAGTCAATATTCCTGAAGAATGCCTCTATGTAATCTGCTCTCTTTAAACCATAATCTAACATGAAGGCATGTTCGAATACATCCATTATAAGGAGTGGATTGCATCCTGCAGGATGGCTCACATCATGTTCGTTGATCCAGAAATTTATGAGCCTTCCATTCATTAAATCCTGATAAAGAACAACCCATCCAATACCCCTCATCGTACCAGTTGCCTTAAAATCCTTTTCCCATGTCTCATAACTTCCGAAACTTTGAGAGATCATCTTTGCGAGTCTTCCGTCTTTATTTATTCCTTCTTTACCACCAAGGTTTTCAAAATAATATTCATGAAGTCTCATACCGTTAAATTCCCAGCCGAGTCTTCTTTTGAGTTCTGCATATTCGGGTGTGCCTGTCTTTCCATCCTTGAGCATGATATCGAGTGTCTCGAGCAACTTATTCGTATTTGTTACATAGCCCTGATAAAGGGTAAAGTGGTTTTTAAGAAGGGTCTCGCTGAATCCATCCATTCCTATGAGTCTTGAGTAGTCTTTTGTATTGTAACCCATAATCTCCTCCTTTTTATGATCTCAAATTAAGTGTTATCTTTCAGTCCTTCTTCCTAAGGCAATGCAGATCATTTCTCCATGTATTTGTCAGTACTCATGAATTCTTCGACCTCCTTTCTCCATGCCCTTGGTAGAAGGGTAATGCCTGGTTTCAGATAACCTACTGCTATAAGCATGGGAATTATCTTATTATCCGGTATGTTAAATCTTTTCTTTATCATCTCTTCATCGAAGCCATCCATTGGATGGGTCTCGAGCCCCATTCCCTTTGCAGCAATCATCAGGTTCATTGCAAATAATGATGCATTTTTTACTGCAAAGAGTTTTCTCTTAATACTGTCCTTTTCTCCATAGAGGTTCTTTGCCATCTCTTTATATGTATCTCTCATATCAGATTTCATATAACCGAGTTCCTGCCAGCTATTGAGGACTTTATCGATATTCTCTTCAACAGCATCAGGGTCTGCAATGATAATAAAGACAGCTGATGCCTCTTCCACTTTTGGCTGATTGAAGGCACATTCACGAAGGATTTTCCTTTTTTCAGGATCATTTACATAGATAACCTTCCATGGCTGGAGATTGAATGATGAGGGTGCCAGGCTCGCAATACTGAGGAGTTCTTTAAGTCTTTCTTCAGGTATACTTTTTGAAGTATCAAAAAAATTTATAGACCTTCTTCCTCTTATTGCCTCAATTGTATCCATATTCCCCTCCTTTTTTAAAGGATACCATATAAAATCAGACAAGTCAAATCTTGTATCTTCTTCCTTCTGTTCGTTGCCAGATTTTAGACTTTCTTACAGATAAGATAAATGCACATTTTTTATGTATCCATATCCATTGTACTTATTGTTCAGAAAACTTGATAAAGGAATATTTTTCATGCTATTTTATAATCAACAAACCTGTAAATAGAGGTAAAAATCATTAGGAAACCTTTTACTATATTTGCTATGCTGGTATTTTTCACCATTCCCTTAGTATCATGGTCAGAGGAAGAGATCACTTACACTACACATGTCAAACCTTTGTTTGAGGCAAGATGCACTGGATGTCATGAAGCAGAATCGCCTGAATTGCCAGAATTTTAGAAGGACAAAGTGAAATATAAAGAAATGATGAAAGGTCCAAGGATGGATAGTTACACTTATATACTCTCTTTTATTGCCTGGCCAGATACGGAGACAATTATGAGAAGGTTTGGTGACGGAAAGAATACCAAAGATGGTAAGCCAGGCAATATGTATCAATATTTAGGCTCAACAGAGGATGAGAGACAAAAAACCTTTGACTTTTCAAAAAATGGTCGGTAACTGGACATTGAAGAGATGGAAGGATATTACAAAAAAAGAACTTGATACCATATAGGTTAAGTATTAAGAGAAAATTCCAGGGAACATTTTAATTTTCTGTGGTTTTTAATATTTATTCACTCTAAATATAAATTGAATTAGTTTCTGTTTTTTTTGCAAAAAGAAATTAAAGAAAAGTATTTTTTCGTTTTTATCATCGGGATGAAAGGATCGAGAGAGAAGTTGTTTTTTATTGTTTCGAAACAGAATAAAGAACTCTGTATTTTTTAAAATTTTATTTTTTAAAATATGATTACAATCTTTATTTTGGATTCCTCTGTAAGGCATAATAAATAAATTTATGCTCGACGCAATTTTGATCATAGAAGAGGCTGTAAAGAAGATTGCACCTCAGGCAGGGTGGGTGGAGATATCCATACCTCCTCAGGAGAGTCTCGGAGATATATCGACAAATATTTCAATGAGTCTGGCAAAACATTTAAAAAAGCCTCCAGTGGAGATAGCGAACGAAATAATGAGTAAAATTGATGGTGAAGGCATATTTGAGAAGATCTCTATTGCACCTCCAGGATTTATTAATTTTATCTTTTCCAGGAATTATCTTTACAGATTCCTCAAAGACCTTATAAGAGAAAAGAGAGTTCCTCTAATAAACAGGGGAAGAGGAATAAAGACTCAGATTGAGTTTGTTAGCGCAAATCCAACAGGACCACTACATTTGGGACATGGAAGGGGTGCTGCCCTCGGAATGGCTATTTCGAATCTTCTTAAAAAAGGTGGTTATGAGGTCGTAAGGGAATATTATATAAATGATGCTGGAAGACAGGTAAGACTTCTTGGTGAGAGTGTATTTGCAAAGTACATGGAGATCATCGGTGAAGAATACAGGTTTCCCGAAGATGGATACAAGGGCGAGTATATAAAAGATGTTGCTATGGAGATTTACAGAAGGATTGGTGATAGATATAGGAATGCTGATTTTAATGAAGTGGAGGAATTCTTTGTGAGAACATCTGTGGATATAATGATGGATAGAATCAGAGATGATCTTCATGCCTTTGGAATTGTATTTGACAACTTCAGGAGCGAGAAAGGTCTTTACGAAAGCGGAGAGGTGCAAAAGACCTTGTCAGTCCTTGAGTCATTAGGATTTATATATGAAAGAGATGGTGCAGTGTGGTTCAATTCCAAGAGATTTGGAGATGATAAGGACAGGGTCTTGAGAAAGAGCGATGGTGAATACACCTACTTCACATCTGATATAGCATACCATAAGGATAAGATAGACAGGGGATTCGATTATCTCATAAATATATGGGGAGCTGATCATCACGGTTATGAGGGAAGGGTGAGGTCTGCACTCAAGGCACTGGGTTATCCTGATGAGAAGTTAAAGATACTTTTTGTCCAGATGGTGAATCTCATGAGAGGAGGCAAGCCCGTGCAGATGTCAAAGAGAGCGGGTGAATTTGTTACCCTGAGGGAGGTTATTGACGAGGTCGGTACTGACAGCGCTAAATTCATATTCCTCACAAGGAGGTCCGATAGTCATCTCGATTTTGACCTTGAGGTCGTAAAACTCACATCCCAAGAGAATCCTGTCTATTATGTTCAGTATGCTTATGCAAGGATAATGAGTATCATGAGGAATGCAAAAGAGATGGGAATGGATCCGGGTAATCTTGATGATATTGATTTCAGTCTTTTGAACCTCGATGAAGAGCTGAGACTTATAAAGAAGTTGGTACAGTATTCACTGGTCTTCGATTCAGCTCTGAGGACACTTGAACCACATAGATTTACATTCTATCTTATTGAACTTGCAGGTTTGTTTCATCCATATTACAATAAATACAGATTTCTTACTGATGATATAAATCTCACGAAGACAAGGCTTGGACTTGCTGAGAGTATAAGGATTATAATTAAAGAATGTCTCGATATACTGGGTGTATCAGCACCAGAAAGGATGTGAGATATGGTAATAGGTAAGCCATTATTTACTGTTGAACAGATTCAGGAAAGAGTGAGGGTCATTGCAGAAAAAATTAATCATGACTATGAAGGGAGAGAGATACTCGCAGTTGGTATTCTTAAGGGTGCATTCATGTTTTATTCAGACCTTGTCAGAAACATTAAAGTTCCTGTTATTACTGATTTCATAATAGCCTCAAGTTATGTTAAGACCCAGACTACGGGTGAGGTAAAGATATACTATGAACTTAGAGAGGATGTGAAAGACAAAGATGTCCTCCTTATTGAGGATATCGTGGATACAGGAATAACTCTGAATTTCTTGAGGGAAAGGATTCTGAGTCTGTCCCCAAGGAGTCTGAGAATCTGTGTATTTCTCGATAAGAAGGAAAGAAGGATAATAGATGTTCCAATTGACTACAGGGGTTTTGAAATACCCAATGAATATGTCGTTGGTTATGGACTCGATTATGAAAACAGATACAGAAATCTTCCGTATATAGCGATATTTAAAAAGAGTGTCTAATGTATGAATTAATGGTTGAACTTACATTCTCTGCTGCGCATCAATTAAGGGGTTATTGCGGGGAGTGCGAAAATCTCCACGGACATAACTGGAGGGTTCAGATTTATGTGACATCAGAAAGATTGAATGAGATAGGTATTGCAATGGATTTTCATGAAATAAAGGAATATGCACGGGAAGTATTATCCAGTCTTGATCATAAGTTTTTGAATGATGTATTTCCTTTTACAGAGATAAATCCATCTTCGGAAAACCTTGCTAAATGGATTTATGACAGTTTAAAGAAAAGGATAAATAAAGATAATGTGAGGTTATCTGCGGTAACAGTATGGGAGTCTGATACCGCATCTGCCACATACTATGAGGATTAATTTTATAGGTGATTCATTTCTGGAGGATACCATATCTCTTGCAAAAAAGCGCGGTGCACATCTTGCAGAGGTCTTTCTCTTAGAAGGAAGAAAGACCTCAATAGAGGTTAAGGACCAGAAGGTCGAGGCATTAGAGGATTCTATTGTTACTGGATATGGTATAAGGGTGTTTATTGATAAAAGGATAGGATTTTCATACTCCACGGATCTGAATCACTTTTTGAAGGTTGTTGGGGATGCAATTGAGTCTGCGAGATGGACAGAACCTGATATAAATTATGATATTCCTGGGAATTGTGATTATCCATCGGTTGATGTATTCGACATGAAGATGGAAGACATGGATAATCAATACCTTTTAGAGCGATTGATGGAACTTGAGAGGACTGCTATTTTGTATGACAGAAGGATCAGGAAGACGAGAAAGGTTTCCCTTCAGGTTGCTTTGATGAGGACATCTATTGCGAGTACAAAGGGATTATATGCCTCTTATAACCATACATCCATAAGCACCCAGATAATGGTTGTTGCGGAGGATGGTTCTCAGAGCCAGAGTGCATGGGAATTTTGTGGAAGTAGATTCCTTGATGATATTGATTTCAGGGAATTAGGAGAAAAGGTGGCAAGAAAGGCATTATCACTCCTTGGTGCAAAAAGACTGGGTTCAAAAAAAGCACCCGTGATATTCGATCCAGTGGTTGCCTGTGAGTTTCTTGAGTATCTGTCCTTATCTTTTTCTGCCGAGAAGGTTATAAAGGGTAAGTCACTTCTTCAGGGAAGACTTGGTGAAGAGGTTCTGAGTCCATTGATTGATATAGTTGATAATCCTTTATTGCCACGCATGCTTGGCTCAAGGCCATTCGATGCAGAGGGTTCACCTTCACAGAAGACCTCCATAATAAGAAATGGTGTTCTCAAGACCTATTTACATAATATCTATACTGCAAACAGAATAGGAGCAAAAAATACCTCAAATGCTCAGAGGAGTGGTTATTCAAGCACACCAGGTATAGGGGTTTCGAATATTGTAATAGAACCATCTTTTTCGATAAAGACTTACTCACCAGAGGAGTTAATGTTATTCTATGATGAATGCCTTTATGTCGTTGAGGTGATGGGAATGCATACTGCAAATCCAGTTACAGGGGATTTTTCAGTAGGTGTTTCAGGTCTCTGGGTAGAAAATGGTAAGGTCAGATTTCCGGTGAGGGAGGCGATGGTTGCGGGAAATGTCCTTGAATTATTTAGAAATATTTCTGCACTGGGCAATGATACAAGATTCTATGGTTTTACAGGAAGCCCGAGTATACTCTTCAAGAGTCTTGATATCAGCGGGTAGTGGTTATTAATAATTTTTTAAATTCACCATATTGGTCCATCTTTCCATTTTAAGAAAGCTGGTAAATTCTGGTCTATGCGGATTGGAATGAATTACAGAACTATTGCTGTTTAAAATGGTAATGACTTTACTGTATATGAATTGTCGCTTATGGTGAAGTGGATTGTAAAGTTTAACATGATTAATTTATAATTTATTTCTATGGGCATGACAATTACAGAGAAGATTCTTCGAGACCACGCAGGAAATGATGTCTATCCCGGTGATCTCACAATGGCAAGGGTTGACCTTATCCTTGCAAATGATATAACCGCTCCGATTGCAATAAAGGAGTTCAGAAAAATAGGTGTTAAGAATGTCTTCAATAAAGACAGAATAGCATTTATACCTGACCACTTCACACCTCAGAAGGATATAAAGGCGGCAGAGCAGTGTAAGTTATTAAGGGACTTTGCAAGGGAGTATAACCTTGGATTGTACTTTGAGGTCGGAAGAATGGGTATAGAGCATGCCCTCTTACCTGAGCAGGGACTCGTTGTGCCTGGAGACCTTGTGATTGGTGCAGATAGCCATACATGCACATATGGTGCACTTGGTGCATTTTCAACAGGTATGGGTTCTACTGATATAGCATCAGCAATGGCAACAGGTGAGATATGGCTTAGGGTTCCTGAATCAATGAAGTTTATATTTTATGGTGGACTCAAAAGATGGGTGGGTGGAAAAGACCTCATACTCCATGTTATAGGCGATATTGGAGTTGATGGTGCCCTTTACAGGGCAATGGAGTTTACCGGTGAGACCATAAGAGGTCTTTCAATGTCGCACAGACTCACCATCTGCAACATGGCTATAGAGGCTGGTGCAAAAAGCGGGATTATTGAGCCCGATGAGATTACAGAGGAATATGTAAAAAGAAGGGCGAAAAGAGAGTATAAGTTTTATAAATCTGATCCTGATGCCCATTATGTCGAGATAAAAGAATATGACGCATCAAGGATAGAGCCACTCGTTGCATGCCCCCATCTTCCGTCAAATGTGAGACCTGCAAGAGAACTCACACATATCAAGATAGATCAGGTTGTGATAGGTTCATGTACAAATGGAAGGATTGAGGATCTCAAAGAGGCAGCAATGGTTCTTCGTGGAAGGAAGGTTCATCCCGATGTGAGAATGATAGTGATACCTGCAACACAGCAGATTTACCTTGATGCAATGAAGGAAGGGCTTCTAGATATATTCGTGGGTGCAGAAGCAGTGGTCTCTACACCAACATGCGGTCCATGTCTTGGAGGACATATGGGGATACTTGCAAAGGGCGAGAGGGCGCTTGCTACCACAAATAGGAATTTCCCAGGAAGAATGGGACATCCTGAGAGTGAGGTCTATCTATCGAATCCTGCAATTGCTGCAGCATCTGCAGTCCTTGGAAGGATAGGACTGCCTGATGAACTTGGTCTTTAAAGATTCCTGAGCCTCTTTATCCTTTTATTGAGTTTTATCCAGAGGTAGACTCCTGTGCCAACTATTGTGAATGCCAGAACATGTTTTACTATCAATGCAGGAACCTGATTCTTTCCTACTGCATTTGCCCATTCGAGGTCTCTGTATGCAATTGTGCGAGGAATACCACCAATCAGTATCCAGTACAGAGAAAATTTAGCAAGTTTTGTAATGCCTTCATAAAGACTCAGAAAGTATTCATGGTTGACACTTTCTCTGTATTTCTCGAATCTCTTAACTACTATCCACATGGTGACCCCGCTTGCTGCAAGGAGCGCAGTTGCAACATCATGAAAATAATTATTCATCATCAATATAATGCCAACTTCCTGTGACATGTTTTATTATAAATTAAAGACCGAGTCTTTTTCTCTCCTTCGCATACTGTCTGAATGCCCTTCCCTGAGGATACTGGATCATTCATGATGTTATATAGCTCATAGGGGAATCTTTATTATGGATATCTGTATCATCCTGTAACTCTATGAGGAAATCTTTCCTTTCACGGGGTGACATATTTGGATGTTTAAAGACCGCATGATTACTGTCAAACCAGTCCCAGTCAAGTCCTGAAATAAGGTATTCTTTATACTTCTTCATAGAGGTCTGTACCGGGAATTGGAAGACCTTTTGATTTCTGTCCCCTTTTTCTGAATGGAAGAGATACAAAAAGAAGTTTCATATCAAATTTCTCTTTTTACCCTCATCCCTTCCCTTATGTAATTATAAACCTCCTGAGGGGTTATAAGTGTTCCTCCAGGCCTGCCAAAGAATGAGACCATCTCTTTGTCGATTACTGATAGTTTGACATCCTCCACCATCTGCCCTGCATTCAATTCTATTACGAGAAATTCAGGATTATTTTTTGATAACTCATAAAGTTCCTTTTCGGGAAAAGGAAATAGGGTGATAGGTCTGAAGAGTCCAACCTTTATACCATCCCTTCTTAATTGTTGGATTGCACTCAGTGCTATCCTTGCTGATATTCCGAAGGCAACAATTACTAACTCTGCATCATCGAGATAAAGCCCATGACATCTTACCTCTTTTTCTTTCATCTTTCTATATTTCTCCTGAAGTTTATAATTTCTTTCTGTTAATTCACCTTCACCCATATAGAGGGATTTTATTACTTGTGGTTTTCTGCCCTTACATCCAGTTACTGCCCATGTCTTCTCAGGCAATTGTGGTAGAATATATTTATGGGGAATCATTGGTTCCATCATCTGTCCGAGGACCCCATCTCCAAGGATCATAACAGGATTTCTGTATTCATCAGCCTTATCGAAGGCGAGCATCGTGAGATCCCACAGTTCCTGAACATTAAATGGAGCATATACAAGGAGTCTATAGTCTCCATGTCCTCCACCCTTTACAGCCTGAAAATAGTCTGACTGACTGCCTGATATATTACCGAGACCTGGTCCACCTCTTTGGATATTCACTATTACAGCAGGTAGTTCTGCACCTGCAAGATAGGAGATACCTTCTTGCTTCAGACTTATACCTGGGCTTGATGATGAGGTCATTGCCCTTGCACCTGCTGCTGATGCACCATAAACCATATTTATTGCAGCAAGTTCGCTCTCAGCTTGTATGAATACACCTCCAACCTCAGGCATCCTCTTTGCCATGTATTCAGGTATCTCATTCTGGGGTGTTATTGGATAACCTGCATAAAACCTGCAACCTGCCTGTATAGCTGCCTCAGCACAACTTTCATTCCCTTTCATCAGTATCTTCTTTAGCATAAGAAATTATAACATCTGAGTTGACTTTTTAACTACTATTTAAATATTTTAATAAGATGAGGGAAAGGTTTGTTAATTCCACGCAGTGGAAGATAGTTTATCTCCTTAAGAAAAATGGTGAGATGTCAGTTGAAGAGATTGGACAGATTCTTAGTATAACATCCATAGGTGTGAGACAGCACATGCTCAATCTTGAAAGGAACGGATTTGTCACCTATCGTATTCAGAAACACGGGGTTGGAAGACCTGCATTTAAGTATTCTCTCACAGAGAAGTCTGATGAACTCTTCCCTGATAATTATCGAAATTTCACTCTCGATATCTTTAAAGCTATTGAGGAGATAGATGGCAGAAAGAAGCTCTCCCTTATTCTGAAAAAAAGAAAAGAGAAGATTCTTGAAGAGAAGAGAAAACTTCTTGCAGGCGTTAATGATCCAAAAGAGAGGATAAAGGTTTTTATAGACTCCTTGAAAGATGAAGGTTATATCGTTGAACTTACGATGAGGAATGATGTATATGAGGTCTCTCAGTACAACTGTCCCCTCGCAGGAGTTTCAAAACAGTACCAAGAGACATGCAGATATGAACTTGAACTATACAGAGAACTCTTCCATTCCTCTGTCATAAGAAGGATGTGTTATGCTGATGGTGATCGCTACTGTGTATATGTTATTAATAGACTCAATTCATGAATTATCTTTACTTTTTCTCCTGAGTTTTATTCTCTTTTTCTACCATTGATTTAATTGCAGTATCATTAAGGGTTATCTTGTAATTCTTTTCGAGATTATTTACATAATCGTTAAAAGCCATTGCCTGTTTCTGTTCGATAAGGTGCTGTCTTATCCTGTCCTTGATACTGTTATAATCTACGATTCTGCCATTTATTTTGAGATCTTTCTTATTCTTTTCGTAAAAATCCTTTATCTCTTCATCTGTGATAGTAATTCTATTTTCGAGTTCTTTTCTTAAAAGCATTCTTATCAAGGTTATCTTTTTAAAATCCTCAACCTCTTCTTTATATTCTTTTTCTCTATCTATACCTTTCTTTTTTGCTTCAAAATAAAGAATCTCTGTCTTCACCATCTCATCGATGAGTCTTTTCATCCCTTCTTCTCCCTTGAACATCTCCTGCGCAAATGGAGGGAGTGTATTTAATTTTCTCAGGACATCATCCTTTGTTATTACAATGTCTCCAACCTTTGCGACATATTCAGCACCTGTTTTATTTTCCCTGCAACTATATGCAAGGAGTATTGTTACCATCGTAATAGCTATTAAGATCTTCTTCATAATTATCTCCTTTCATCGAAAGTTTCTGAATTATAACACATACAGTGATAAATGTGAAACAGGAGATAGATTGCTTCTTTGATTTATTCTGTCCAGAAATGATGGCACTGGATATGATTTACATCATAGATAAATATACTTAGATTATTTAATATAAAATTGAACGAAATATTTTAAGGAGGAGGTATTAATATGACATGTAAGAAGGTAACAAAGGATTCAATCATAGGTGAGGTGATCGATAGTGTTCCAGGTGCTGAATAGATTATAGCAAAGTATTTTGGTAACGGGTGTTTCACATGTCCTGGGATAAAGCTAGAGTCCATATCATTCGGTGCAATGATGCATAATATTGAACCTGAAAAGATTGTGGATGAGTTAAATTCACTGTGTGAAGAAAAAGCGATGGAGGGATAAGATGGAGATAAGATGTTTTGTCTGTGGTATATCAGAAAAGAATATGGTTTACCTCAGGTGTATTCATGAAGGTATCGAGAAACATGTCTGTGTGAGGTGCCTTCCCATGCTTATTCATGGTGCACATTGAGATGGTTACTGAAACCAGAAGTTAGAGATTTAAAGAAGAGTGGTTATTGCAACCTTTTCTTTGTCATTATTTGGGATGCTTATGAAGTGAGATAAAGATATTTAAATGAGAATCTATTCCATATAAAAATTCAGGTATTGTTTTTACCTTTCTCTGATTTTTTCAGTAATCATCTCTTTTTTGTTATCTTGCAAAAAGTGGTGGTGGAAATATATCTCCTATATTTTTTTATCGGATAGAGAATCAGTATCGACTCTAATAAAATTTTAATAACTAAATGATGTCTCTTCTATGAAGTCGAATTCTTAACTGGCGGAGAGGGAGGGATTCGAACCCCCGGTGGAGTTGCCTCCACAGCGGTTTTCGAGACCGCCCCGTTCAACCACTCCGGCACCTCTCCAGAGTTTTTATTATAAATGAAACAGGGATTATTTATGGAATTAATTTATCTTATCTTAAAATGGCAGACATGCAGGGATTGAATATTTTCGAAGAGGTCTTCTGGAAACGCGCTTTCTTGACAGACCTGATTTTCTTATATATGATATTAAAGGTATGAAAACCTCCTGTTTTCACAGGAAAAAAATTTTATTAAGGAGGATTATGAGATGGAGAGGTCATCATTAATTCTCGTGATTTTACTCTTTACAATTCTTACCTTTAGTGCCGTTTTTGCACAGGATACAGGTGCAGGATTGAGGATTGAGAGGATGGTTATTGCTACCGGTGTGGAAAACAGAGAACCTCAGGGAGTTGCGGAGACATTTCCCGCTACCACTGAAAAGGTATATTGTTTTATCGAGGCAAGGAATATATCACAGGATTCGCAGGTTGTTCTTGTCTGGTACCATGGTAATAATGAGATGCTTAGAACCACCCTTAACCTCAAACAAGGATTCAGATGGAGAACATATGCATACAAGAATCTTTATGGCATGAGAGGTGAGTGGAGGGTTGATTTACTCGATTCAGATGGTAAATTACTCAAATCTGTTGGTTTTAAGGTAGAATAGTTCAGAAAGATGGCAAAGGCAAAGATACTCCTTGTAGAGGATGATGAGGTTCAGGCAAAGTTTGTAATAAACTTTCTTGAGAAGAAAGGTTATGAGGTTTTCTGGGCTCAAGATGGCAGGACAGCCATAAAGATTGCAAAGACCAATTCCATAGACCTGATTATACTCGATATTATCCTTCCTGATATAAATGGATATGAGGTCGCAAGGTGGTTGAAGATAAATAACGATACAAAAGGGATTCCGATTATTATGCTTACTGCCAGAAGAGCCCTTAATGACAAGATAGCAGGACTTGAGGCTGGTGCTGATGATTATCTTCCAAAGCCCTTTGATGAAACAGAATTGAATGCAAGGATATATGCCTCATTGAGAACAAAGGCACTTCAGGATGAATTAAAGGAGAGGAACCGCCAGCTCGAAGAATTGCTTGTAAAGGTTGAATTGATGGCAATAACAGATCCCCTTACCGAGATTAATAACAGGAGAAGATTTGAAGAGGTTATCAAAAAAGAATTTTCTCGTTTCAAGAGATACCATACCCCTCTATCATGTATGATGATAGATATTGACCATTTCAAGAGAATAAATGACAGGTATGGACATGCCTGTGGAGACTCTGTTCTTAAGGAGATAGCAAATCTTATACGCAGAAACTTGAGAGAAATAGATACCCTTGCAAGATGGGGTGGGGAGGAATTCGTTGTGTTACTCCCTCAGACAGATAAGAACGAGGCACAACATGTGGCACGGAAGATACTCGAGAATATGAAGAATCACAAATTTTCAGGGATTTCTGAAGATGAGAAGATAACTGTGAGTATAGGTATATCAGGTATGCCATCAAGTGAAATAGATAACTGGGAAAGACTTATCATGAAGGCAGACGAGGCGCTTTATCTTGCAAAAGATAGAGGCAGGAACAGGGTAGAGACTTTATAGTTATTTATAACCTGCTCTCAACTGTCCGCATGCTGCTGAAATATCTGCGCCCATGCTTTTTCTTATAATCGCTGTAATATTTCCCTTGATGAGTATTTCCTGAAATTTCAATATCTTTTCATCAGGTGGTCTTTTATATGGTGAACCTTCATATGGATTGAATGGAATAAGATTGATCTTTGATGGTATTCCTTTAAGCATCTTTATAAGTCTCATTGCATCCTCTGGAGCATCATTTATACCATCAAGCAGGACATATTCAAATGTTATCCTCTTTCTTTGAGGTATCTCGAGTTCCCTAAGTGTTTTGATAAGTATACTGAGGGGATATCTTTTATTTACAGGCATGAGTATACTCCTTACATTATCAACAGTTGCATTTAGAGATATTGCAAGGTTTGGTGGATTCTTTTTGAATTTCTCCATCAATTTCTTGATCTGTGGAACGATGCCGCATGTCGATACTGTTATCCTCCTTGGAGATATTCCGATGTGCTTTATAAGTCTTTCGATAGCTTCGATGACATTACTTAGATTGAGGAGCGGTTCACCCATTCCCATGAACACTATATTTCTCAGTCTGGTTTCTCTTTTTACATTTATCACCTGATCTACAATCTCATGGGGCTCGAGATTTCTTCTGAAGCCGAGATTGCCCGTCATGCAGAATCCACATTTCATCAGACACCCAACCTGTGATGATATACAGAGAGTCATTCTCTTTTCTGATGGTATGAGGACACTCTCTATTCTTTCTTTATCTTCAAGTTCAAAGAGGTATTTCTGTGTGCCATCAACTGAGATTTCTTTCTTCAGGAGATTGAGATTACTTATATATGCAATCTCTGAAAGAGATTCTCTCATTTTTTTTGAAAATTCAGTTATCTCATCTATGGTTCTTGCTCCTTTTTCGTAAATCCAGTGAATCAGTTGTTTTGCCCTGTAGGACGGATATCCATGAGAATTCATGAATTCTTTGATTTCATTCTCATTTAAGGACTTGAGATTTATCATTTTGTGCTTCTCTAAAGGTTATTCTCTTCAGTTGAATAATAACATAATTTTATGTCTCCTGTTTAACCTCCACTCTCTCTATGTTATTATATCTTATGTCTGAATTTACACCTTTGATGAAGCAGTATTTCTCGATAAAGGAGAGGTACAAAGAAGAGATTCTTTTTTTCAGGGTTGGAGATTTCTATGAGATGTTCGGAGAAGATGCAAAGATCGCATCGAGTATCCTTCAGATAGCCCTCACAACTCGAGATAAGGATAAGGATGATCCTATTCCCATGTGTGGTATTCCATATTTTGCCAGTGATACCTATATCTCTAAATTGATAAAGGCTGGTTACAGGGTTGCCATCTGTGAACAACTTCAGGACCCTGAAGAGGCGAAGGGAATAGTCGAAAGGGATGTCGTGAGGGTCGTAACAGCGAGTACCCATACACCTGAGGATGTGAGAGAGAATTCATATATAATGAGTTTTTTATCTTATGGTAAGGGGTATGGTATTGCCATTGCGGATATACATGTGGGTGAATTCATTATTTATGAAACTCATGGTGATATTGAGGACGAGATAGCGAGATTTATGCCAAAGGAGATACTCTATCCCCAGAGCCTAAGAGATAATATTGGTTATTCAGGATTATTGAAAAGACATTATTCGACTCCATATGAGGACTGGTATTTTGATTATACAGAGGCATATAAGGAACTTCTCAGATTTTTTAAGGTCTCTTCCCTCGAGGGATATGGTTGTGAGAATATGCACGGAGGTATATCTGCAGGTGGTGCCCTCATACATTATCTCAGTGAGACGCAGAAAGATCTTCTGAGTTTTAAAAAGATAACGATTTTTTACCAGAAGGATTACCTCCTTATGGATGCCTTTACAATTAGGAATCTTGAGCTGGTTGAGAACATGAGAGATGGTTCTACAAACGGGACTCTCCTCAAGGTAATGGATGAAACCCTCACTCCCATGGGAGGAAGACTCCTGAGACACAGTATTGTGAGGCCGCTTTTTGATCTTAATGAGATAAATAATAGACTCGATGCCATTAGTGAACTTATCAATTCAGATGAGGTTCTTGATGCCCTGAGAAATATCCTGAGAAAGATTCAGGATATAGAGAGGATTAATATAAGGCTTATGGGCAATTCTGTGACACCACGGGAACTGATAGCATTAAAGAGTTCCCTGAAAAATATTCCCGATTTAAAGAAACTTCTCGAGAATTTTGAGGATAAATATATAATGAAACTTTTTTCTTTAATAGATGATCCACATGATATTGTCGACCTTATCGAGAGGGCAATTAACGATGATACGCCTCCATCGGTTAAGGATGGCAATGTGATAAAGGATGGATTTGATCCTGATATCGATGGATTAAGAGAAATTACCCGTCATACAAGGGAGACCCTTCTCAGAATGGAATCCGAGGAGAGACAAAGAACAGGTATTCCATCATTGAAGATCGGATATAACAAGATTTACGGTTATTATATAGAGGTGACAAAACCCAATCTGAAACAGGTTCCTCCTGATTATGAGAGAAAGCAGACCCTGGTGAATTCAGAGAGATTTGTGACACAGAGACTTAGAGAATTCGAATCGAGGATCATTACTGCTGAGGAAGAATTGAAAAGACTCGAGGTTCAAAAATTCCAGATGGTAGTGGATGAATTGAAGAAGTATCATGATATTGTCAGGAATATATCTGATTCAATTGCAATGATAGACCTTCTTGTCTCATTTGCCACTATTGCAAGGAGATATAATTACTGTAAACCCGTAGTTGATCAGAGCGGGGTTATAGAGATGGTGGACTCGAGACATCCTGTTTTAGAAAGACTGGAGACTGATGAGAGATTCGTACCGAATGATGTCTTCATTAATAATGATGACCAGAGACTTCTTATAATCACAGGACCGAATATGGCTGGTAAATCAACATATATGAGACAGGTTGCACTCTGTGTGATAATGGCACAGATGGGTAGTTTTGTGCCAGCCCGTTCAGCAAGGATAGGTATGATTGACAGGATATTTACAAGAATAGGTGCATCTGATTACCTCACAAAGGGTCTCTCTACCTTTATGGTAGAGATGGTCGAGACAGCAAATATACTTAATAATGCGACATCACAGAGTCTTATCCTTCTTGATGAGATAGGAAGGGGGACATCGACATTTGATGGTATAAGTATCGCATGGGCTGTTGCTGAATATATAGTGAATAAGATAAGGGCAAGGACATTCTTTGCAACTCATTATAATGAACTCACTGAACTCAGTCTTACACTCAGAGGAGTTAAGAATTACAATGTTGCTGTAAAGGAGTGGGGTGATGAGGTAATATTTCTCAGAAAGGTTGAGGAAGGTCCTGCTGATAAGAGTTACGGTATCCAAGTGGCAAGACTTGCAGGACTTCCAGAGGATGTTCTTGAGCGGGCAAAGGAGGTCCTTGCAAATCTCGAGAAATCTGAACTCGATGAGACAGGAAGGACTTGTTTTGCAGGAAGAAGAGATGAAGGTATGGCACAGCTCAACCTTTTTGGTCTTGAGATGCATCCAGTCTTATTTGAGTTGAGGAACCTTGATTTAAAAAATATCTCAAAGGATGAGGCTTTGAATATATTAAAGGAGTTGAAGAAAAAAACCATGAAGGGAGGATGAAATGGAGAGAAGGGTTATTTATTTTGAGAGACCTGGAAGGGAAAATACAGAGGAATGTGTAAAACTCGTATCAGATCTTGTGAGGAATGAAGACTACAGGCATGTGGTTGTTGCATCAACCACAGGTGAGACAGGGATATTATTTGCAGATGCCTTGAGAGATTTGAGGGTAAATCTTGTAATAGTGACCCATTCATATGGATATAAAGAACCAAATACAATCGAGTTAATGGAGGATAATAGAAAGAGGATACTTGCCTTAGGCGCCAAGATTCTCACAGCAACCATGTTAACCCACAGTCTTGAGACTTCATTTTCATCAAAATTTCATGGCCTTTATCCGACCATGATAATTGCCCAGACCCTCAGAAGATTTGGAGAAGGACCGAAGGTATGTTGTGAGTGTGTCATGATGGCTACTGATGCAGGTTTGATTCCTGAAGGTGAGGAGATTGTTTCTGTGGCGGGGACAGGAAGAGGTGCGGATACTGTGATGATAATCAGATCCGCTGCTTCAAAAAGATTTCTTGATCTTAGGGTACTCGAGATACTCGCGAAGGTGAGGGCATAAGCATACCTCTCTTTATTGAATCAGCAACCCTCACAACCTTCAGGGTCTCCTTGACATCATGGACTCTCACTATATTTGCTCCATTAAAAACAGATATCGCTATTGCAGAGAGTGTTCCCTCGAGCCTTTCCATTGGTGGAGCATCGTCTAGTATCCTGCCTATGAAGGACTTCCTTGATGGTCCTATAAGGATTGGTTTCTTTAGACTCTTAAATTCCTCAAGTCCTCTGATTATCTCCAGATTGTGTTCAGGTGTTTTTCCGAATCCTATTCCAGGGTCTATTATGATCATATCCTCATGAATGCCTGATTCAGTGGCAAGCATGATCCTTACCCTTAGATACTCTATTATCTCATAAATCACTGATTCGTACTGGGGGTTTTTCTGCATGTCTTTTGGAGTTCCCTTTATATGCATTATCACAACAGGAACCTTGTAATCCCTTATAACCCTCTTCATATCAGGATCGAATCCTAATCCACTTATATCATTAACTATTGATGCCCCTGCTTCAATAGCAGATTCTGCGACCTTCGCTTTATATGTGTCTATTGAGATTGGAACGGTAAGAATCTTTGAGAGTTCCTTTATCACTGGGATGACTCTTCTCAGTTCTTCTTCCACTGGAACGGGTTCAGAGCCAGGGCGGGTGGATTCACCTCCTATATCAATGATATCAGCTCCTTCTGATTCCAACTCGATTGCACGCTGTATCGCCCTGTCAAACTCAAAGTATCTGTTTCCATCAGAAAATGAGTCAGGTGTGATATTAAGGATGCCCATTATATGGGTTCTTGCGGAAATATCAAGACTGTAATTCCTGAATTTAAGAACCATTAACCTGTCTGGACTGCTGGTTCTTTTCTTACAGATTCTATTAATTTATCTATCTCTGCGCCATCAACAGTCTCTTTTTCAAGGAGGAGTTTGACGAGCGCATCAAGAATATCTCTATTTTCTCTTATCAGGTTTTTTGCATATTCATATCTTTCGGTAACTATACTTCTTACTTCCGTATCTATCTCTTCTGCTGTCTTTTCTGAGTAATCCTTATGTTTTGCAATCTCTCTGCCAAGGAATATCTGTTCATCCTTCTTGCCGAAGGTTAATGGTCCAAGTTTTTCACTCATTCCCCATTCAGTAACCATTCTCCTTGCAAGTTCAGTCGCCCTTTCGAGGTCATTACCTGCTCCTGTTGTCATATGACCGAGGGCTATCTCTTCTGCTGCCCTTCCACCAAGGAGTACAGAAAGTGTTTTCAGAAGATAATCCTTTGAATAGGTATATCTATCATCAAGTGGGAGTTGCTGTGTTACACCGAGTGCCCTTCCTCTCGGAATTATACTCACCTTGTGTATTGGATCTGTACCAGGGGTAAGTTTTGCAACGAGTGTGTGTCCGCCTTCATGATATGCTGTATTTCTCTTTTCCTCATCACTTATTATCATGCTTCTTCTTTCCACTCCCATCAAAACCTTATCCTTTGCTGCTTCAAAGTCAGACATATCGACTACTGTCTTTGATTTTCTTGCTGCAAGGAGTGCAGCCTCATTTACGAGATTGGCAAGGTCAGCACCTGAGAATCCAGGTGTGCCCCTTGCTATTATTTCGAGATTGACATTATCAGAAAGTGGGATCTTTCTTGTATGGACCTTCAGGATCTCGAGCCTTCCTTTTACATCTGGTTGTGGAACCACAATCTGCCTATCAAATCTTCCAGGTCTTAAGAGCGCTGGATCAAGGACATCAGGCCTGTTTGTTGCTGCTATGATGATCGTTCCTTCGTTTGGATCGAATCCATCCATCTCAACAAGTAACTGGTTCAATGTCTGTTCCCTTTCATCGTGTCCACCACCCAATCCTGCACCCCTGTGTCTTCCTACAGCATCTATCTCATCTATGAATACAATGCATGGTGCGTTCCTCTTTGCTTGTTCGAATAGATCTCTTACCCTTGCTGCACCTACACCAACAAACATCTCGACAAAATCAGAACCTGAGATCGAAAAGAACGGGACACCGGCCTCTCCTGCTATTGCCTTTGCAAGGAGGGTCTTTCCTGTTCCAGGCGGTCCGACAAGCAGGACTCCTTTTGGTATCTTGCCTCCGAGTTTTGCAAATTTCTGTGGATCCTTAAGAAAGTCTATTATCTCCTGAACTTCTGCCTTTGCCTCATCTATTCCTGCCACATCATTGAATGTGACCTTTACGGATTTATCTGATATGAGTTTTGCCTTTGCCTTTCCAAAGGAAAGTGCCCTGTTACCACCTGCCTGCATCTGTCTCATGAAGAATATCCAGACGAATATCAAGAGAAGTATCGGACCGAAGGAATAAAATAGTGTGATATACCATGGATTCTGTTCCGCAGGTTTTGCAGTTATCTTGACTGACTTGGCATTGAGTTCCTTTACGAGGTCGGGATAATCAGGTGTGTATGTTCTGAATCTCGAACCATCCTTTAATATTCCTGTTACATTATTTCCTTTTATTACCACTTCTTCGATTTCAGAGTTATTGAGTTTTGTCATAAACTCTGTGAATGATATCTCCTTCTCTATGCCAGGCGGGGTGCTGACAATATTAAAAAGGAGTATCATCGTGAGGATGATCAGTAACCATACTGTAAGGCTTTTCCACATTCTCTATCCTTGCTCCTTCTTTAGCTTTGAGAAGCATTCCCTGGAAGGAATACTCTAAATTATTTTAACATATTTTATAAATTAGAAACTGTAGGTACCTTCTTTTTCGAGAATCTCCTTCTGGATAGCGATGAGTTTTTTGATTCCTGATTCAGCAAGTTTTATCAATTTATCGAGTATATCTTTATTGAATGGTTTGCCCTCTGCTGTACCCTGTATCTCGACGAATTCTCCACTTCCTGTCATGACCACATTCATGTCTACCTCTGCCTTTGAATCCTCTTCATATACGAGATCGAGCAGGGGTATGCCGTTGACTATTCCCACACTTACTGCTGCAAGGTAATCATTTACAGGATTTTTTGCGATTATACCATTTTTTATTAGGTGTTTTATCGCATACATGAGTGCGATATAGGCACCTGTGATAGATGCTGTTCTCGTTCCACCATCAGCCTCAATCACATCACAGTCTATCCAAATGGTCCTTTCACCTATTGCTTCGAGGTCTATGATAGACCTCAGAGCCCTGCCTATGAGCCTCTGTATTTCATGGGTTCTACCACCTATCCGTCCTTGTGTGGATTCCCTTACAGTCCTTGTTGGTGTTGCTCTGGGAAGCATGGAATACTCAGCAGTAAGCCAGCCTTTTTTCTGGTCCTTTAAAAATGGAGGGACTTTATCTTCTATGGTGGCGGTGCATATAACCCTCGTTTTTCCCATCTCGATGAGGACAGAACCTTCTGCGTTCTTTATAAACCCTGTTATGATATTAACTTTTCTCAGTTCATCATTTTTTCTTCCATCAGGTCTCAATTTTTTTCCTCCTTATAGTATTATCTTTTCTATGTTTTTGATTTTTTCTTCAAGAAATATTTCACCCACAGAGATAAATTTTTCAGGTGAATCGGTAACAAATATCTGGTGTGTGACATTTTCGGAGTTGTTTTCTATATTAAGTTCTTTTAATATCTTTTTTACCTCTCTTGCAGTCTCGACTCCAGAGTCGATTATATTTATCTCATCTCCCATGACCATCCTGATTATATTCTTTAAAAGAGGGTAGTGCGTGCATCCGAGAATAATGGTATCTATATTATTCATTTTAAGTGGTTCAAGATATCTTCTTGCAATCTCCACTGTAACATTGTCATCGAGCCATCCTTCTTCAACAAGTGGTACAAAGAGTGGACATGCCTGCGAAAATACCTCTATTTGAGGATCGAGTTTTTTGATAAGTGCTTGATATGCATTACTCCTTATGGTTGCCTCTGTACCTATTACTCCTATTCTGTTATGCTTTGTCTTTTTTAATGCAGCCCTTACACCTGGCTCTATGACTCCTATAATAGGTATCTTTATTTTTTCCTTCAAAGCCTCAAGACTCAGGGACGATACTGTATTACATGCAACAACGAGCATCTTTATTCCCTTTGATATGAGAAAATTAGCATTTTCAAAGGAATACCTTGTTACGATCTCCTTTGATCTGATGCCGTAGGGGACTCTTGCTGTATCTCCGAGGTAAATGGTGCTTTCGTTTGGAAGGAGTTTTTTTAACTCCTTGAGAACAGTGAGTCCGCCAATACCTGAATCGAATATGCCTATTGCCCTGTTATTCATAAGATCTGAGTAAATTATAATTTTAATCAGTCCTAAAGAAATTATCAAGGAGATATTACCTTCCTTGATCCGTAAGTAATTTCCAGGGGGGTAAAAAGAGATCTCAGTAGCAGGAATTGAAATCCTTAAAAATCCTTTATTGGTTTCTTGCCACTATAAATGGCTACTTTTTAAGGAGCCCTGAAGTGAAAAATTACCTCACTATTCAAAAAACATATAGATCCAGTCTACCTTTAATCTTCCTGAACCTTATTTACGGATTATGGGGATGTCAGGTTGCCTTGCAAAATTATTAATTTTTGTGATAACCTTTTTATTCTGAAGGTGCGTTATGCACCAGAAAAATACACATGCCCAGTATAAATTACTGTTATGCGGTCCTTTTAATAAGGGTTTAACAGTAAAGGGCAGAGGAAAAACCGGAGGAGATCAACATGGTAGTATCAATGAAGGAGCTTCTCGAAGCCGGTGTCCACTTTGGACATCAGGTAAAGAGATGGAATCCGAAGATGAAGAAATATATCTTCGGAGAAAGAAATGGCATCTACATAATAGACCTCCAGAAAACCCTGAAAGGAGTGGAGGATGCCTATAACTTTATAAAGTCTGTTGCACAGCAGGGTAAATCAGTCCTTTTTGTTGGTACAAAGAAGCAGGCACAGGATGCTATAGAAGAGGAGGCCAAGAGGGCTGGTGCATTCTATGTTAATCAGAGATGGCTTGGAGGTATGTTAACAAATTTTTCCACGATAAGAAAGAGTATAGATAAACTTAAAAGATATGAAGAGATGAGGGACAATGGCACATTCGAGAAACTCACAAAGAAGGAAGTTGCGAAGATTACAAAGGAGATGGAAAGGCTCGAAAAGAATCTTTTAGGTATTAAAGAGATGACAGAGTTGCCAGGAGCGGTATTTATCGTGGATCCTAAAAAGGAATACCTTGCTGTTCGTGAGGCAAGAAGATTAAATATTCCAATAGTCGGAATAGTCGATACAAACTGTGATCCTGATGAGATAGACTATGTTATACCAGGTAATGATGATGCAATAAGGACAATAAGACTTATCACTTCCAAGATTGCGAATGCAATTTTGGAAGGTAAAAGCGCGCTCGAAAAAAGCATCGAAGAGACTGCAATCTCAACATCTGAAAATATAGCAATTGAGGAGAAGAAAGCAATTGATGAGGAGGTAGAGGAATGAGTACAATAACATCCGAGATGGTAAAACAACTCAGGGAGAAGACCGGGGCAGGGATGATGGACTGTAAGAAAGCCCTTGTTGAAACAGGAGGTGATTTTGATAAAGCCATCGATTATCTGAGACAGAAAGGTCTTGCACAGGCACTGAAAAAGTCTGAGAGAAAGGCCTCTCAAGGTCTTGTCACATCGTACATCCATATGGACAGGATCGGCGTGCTCGTAGAGATTAATTGTGAGACAGACTTTGTGGCAAGAACTGATGAGTTCAAGGATTTTTGCAAGGATGTAGCAATGCAGATTGCTGCTCAATCTCCTTCTTATATAAAGAGGGAGGATATACCTCCTGAGGTGATAGAAAAGGAGAAGGAGATTTATCGTGCCTCAATCACTGAGAATAAACCATCTCATGTAATAGAAAAGATTATCGAAGGTAAACTTGAAAAATTTTATGAAGAACAGTGCCTTCTTGAACAGTTCTTTATAAAGGATACGGAGCAAAAGAAAAGAGTCATGGATATACTCAATGAAAAGATTGCCAGATTCGGTGAAAATATCGTGATTAGGAGATTTGCGAGGTTTCAGGTTGGTGAACTCGAAGCAAAAGAAGAGTGTCAAATATAAACGGGTCTTACTCAAATTGAGCGGTGAAGCCCTTATGGGTGAGAAGGGATATGGGATTGACCCTGTGACAGTAAATTACATTGCAGATGAGATACATTATGCCAGAAAACTTGGTGCAGAGATTGCTATTGTAATTGGGGGTGGGAATATATTCAGGGGCATGGAGGCATCTACTAAGGGTATGGAAAGGGCAACTGCAGATTATATGGGAATGCTTGCCACTGTAATAAATGCTTTAGCATTGCAGAATGCCCTTGAAAAATTGAATATACCGACAAGGGTGCAGTCAGCAATAGAGATGAGAGAGATTGCAGAACCTTACATAAGGCGGAGGGCATTAAGACACCTTGAAAAGGGAAGGATAGTGATATTTGCAGCAGGTACGGGTAATCCATTTTTCACAACCGATACTGCTGCAGCACTGAGGGCAATAGAGATAGGTGCAGATATTATCCTTAAGGCTACCAAGGTGGATGGGGTCTATTCTGCTGATCCTGTAAAAGATCCTCATGCAAAAAAGTATGATATCATAAGTTATATAGATATCCTTAAAAAGGGATTAAGTGTGATGGACACAACAGCGATAACCCTGTGTATGGACAATGATATACCGATTATGGTATTTAATTTAAGAGGTAAAGGAAATATACAGAATGCGATTTCAGGTAAAAAAGTTGGAACCCTCGTGAGTAAATAGGAATATGGATCAGGCATTAAAGAAAAAATTGATAGAAAAGATGGATGCCTCGATTGAGGTTCTGAAGAAGGAGTTTGCTTCGATGAGGACAGGAAGGGCATCTCTTGCACTCCTTGATGGAATAACTGTTGAGTACTATGGCAGACCAACACCTCTGAATCAAGTCGCAACCCTTGGTGTGCCTGAAAGCAGAACAATAACGATACAGCCATGGGATACAAAGTTAATACCTGAGATTGAAAAGGCAATTTTGAAATCAGAACTTGGTCTCACTCCGATAAATGATGGAAAGATTATAAGGATAACGATTCCTTCCCTTACAGAGGAGAGGAGAAAGGAACTTGTGAAGGTTGCAAAAAAGAAGGCAGAGGAATCGAGGATTGCTCTGAGAAACATAAGAAGGGATGTCCTCGACGATATTAAAAAGATTCAGAAAGAAAAAAATCTTAGTGAGGATGAGGCTAAGAGGTGGCAGGAAGAGGTGCAGAAGATTACAGATTCATATATAAAAAAGGTCGATGAGATATTGAGTCATAAAGAGAAAGAGATAATGGAGGTGTGAGATGGAGTCAGAGGCAAAGACCCAGGGTTCAGTAGTTGTGAATATTAATTACATGGTAAAGGTGAAGAATGCAAAACTCGCTGATATCCAGAAGGCATTGCAGTCAGCAGGGATAGAGGTAAGAAGTATAATCGAGGTACATAAGGAAGAACAGAACAGAGAAGGAGAAACTAAACAATGAAAAAAACAAAAAAGAGATCTGAAAAAAAGAGAGCCAAAATCAGAAAAAAGGTAAGTGTTAAAAAGATCTCTAAAACGAAAGAAAAGAGAAAGGCAAAGACTAAGACGAAAAAGGAGACTGTCTCAAAAAGAATTCCAACTGCCATAAAAATAGACATAAAAAAAGAAGAGAAAGAGATAACGGGTGAGGAAACAATGGAGGAAAGAAAGGAGAATCTTAAAAGATTTCTTCTCAGGTTGAGGGAAGATATTCTCAAAGAGGCAAAGACCGAGGTTGCCAAATACATCAAAGGAGAGACAAAACAGATTGTTGAGACCGCCCTCGATGATGGAGACTGGTCTGTGGTAGACCTTGCTGAGGATATAAGTCTGAAACAGCTTTCAACCCACAGAGAGAACCTCGTGAAGATAGATGAGGCATTAAGAAAGGTGGACGAAAATACATATGGAATTTGTGAGGAATGCGGTGAGGAGATACCAGAGGAGAGACTCAAGATAATGCCCTTTGCCATTTACTGCCTTGACTGTCAGGAAAGAAAGGAGATGCTTGAGAAACTCGAAAAGGAACTTGAGTGATCAGTAATACACCTTTTCGAGGAAAAGCCCTTTTGCTGGATAGGTAATTCCGGCAAGACTTCTGTCACATTTATTAATGATCCGTGGTATATCATGGTGTGTGATCTTACCCATGCCTGCCTCTAATATTGTGCCGACCATAATTCTTACCATATGTCTCAGGAATGCATTACCTTCAATTCTTATTCTCAGGAGTCTATCCCTCAGCGTGAATCCCAAAAATGAAAATTCCTCAAGTTCGTCAATTGATATCTCATATATTGTTCTTGTGGTTGTCCTTGCAGAGCAACCCGATGCCCTGAAGGATGAAAAGTCGTGTGTACCTTTGAGATATTCGAATACCTCCTTCATCCTTCCTGTATCGGGGCTCTTTTTTAGGTGACATACATATCTTGAGATAAATGGTGAAACCTTCGGGGAGATATTTATCAGATATATATAACTCTTGGATTTTGCAGAATACCTCGGGTGGAAATCCATGTCAACTTCTTTTACATCGAGTATCCTGATATCACATGGAAGTATAGCATTGAGTGCTCTTTTAATGGTATCGCATGAAAGACTAAGGTCTGTCGCAAATGATGCTACCTGTCCCAGTGCATGGACACCTGCATCAGTTCTTCCCGCTGATACAGTCTTTATATCCTTTCCTGTGATTCTCCTGAGGCTATTTTCTACGACCTCCTGTATCGTCTTCTGACCTTTCTGTTTCTGCCAGCCATGATAATCAGTACCATCATATTCTATAAGAAGAGATAGTTTTCTTATTCTCACTGAAATGTCTCCCTTATGCATACCTTTTCTCAGTCTTTATGGAATATACTTTGACTTATCACCTATATCAAATGATAATGGCATCACTGACTTCCTTATTGCGAGAAAGATTACGAGGGCAGATAGAGCCATCAACCCATATGTCCTTATATCCTGTGAGATGGTGTAAAACAACAAAACATACAGAGGAAGAAAGAGTGCTATCATAAATCCCTCAACAAGGTTAAAACAGTATGCCTCCTTTGCACCGATAAAGGCAATACATAGAGAAAGTGGTAAAAGAAAAAGACCTCCAAAGGGGGTGGTGGTTAAAGGCACGAGAGGATTTCCACTGCCTGTAAAGATGAGTATTATCAGAAATGCAATGGCAATATAATATATTCCCTTAAGGATTCTTTTTAATCTTCCAATATAGAGATGGATATTGACTACACTTATTCCTGTGAATATATAGATGGAATAGATAATGAGACTTGAGGCAATATTCTCAAAATCAGTTTTACCTGAAGATAAAAGCATAAGAATAGAAGCAATAAGCATCCCAATACCTGTAAACCATATACCAGCCCTGTAAAGGATTACCGAAACCCTGTCCTCTTTTGTCAATTCATGTAAAAAGTATTTTTCATCCATAATAGATTATATCAGATTCCCTGTAAACTCTTTCACCCTTCTTATAGCCTCTCTCAACACATTTATATCCCCTTTTGAGAGGCGAAATTGTCTAGAATTCCTCTCCACTTCTTGAGGTGGTGACAGGTCTGGTTCTCTGACTTCCATATATATGATATATGGAATCAGGAATCTTCCTTGCCTCAGTAATGATCTCCATCGCCATGAATGGCTTAATCCTCTCGAGCATAATTTATTATAATATCTCTGATATAGTAATGCCACACAAACCTCAAAAGACATCCATATCAGAAAAAATAAGATTATCCGCAATGATTTATGAAAAAACAGCTGATTTAATAAAACAGGATAAAGAGATCATGAGACTCTTAAGAGAACTCAATATATCCATAGAAGAGGCAGAAAAGGTCAAAAAGAGCACAGGGCTGGCAAAGGAATGTGAGGATTGTGCAAAGGGTGGGGGTGGATGCTGTGGAAGAAATATGGAGGCTCACTACGGTATCGAGATTATACTCATCAATCTTCTCATGGGTGTGAAGTTATATCAGTCAAAATATAAAGAAGATTCTTGCCACTTTCTTGGAGAAGATGGATGTATTCTCAAAGCACGCGAGGTAATATGTGTGAATTTTTTATGTGAGAGGATATATTCAGGGATACCACTTAGGAATATAATACTTTTTCAGGAGGTTTATGGCATTGCACTCCAGAAATTATTTTATCTTGAAGAAAAAATAAAAATGTTTCTGAGAAGGAACATTTTGTACTGAAGCATTCTTGCTCAAAAGGCACAGAAGGTTAAGGTGATCCCTTACATTGACATTGAGAAACCCAAACAATAACTCTTCAAGAGGTCATTTTTGAGGAGGTCCTCCCTTGACATAAGAGAAGTTTTTTCTTTAGTATGTATACCAAAGTGTTAAGGATATTATCATCTGAAGATGAATTAAGAAAAAAGAAAGACTTCTCTACGGGTAAAGGGTTGTGAGATTTTAAATAACCTATGAAATAAGATGGGAGGTATTTATGGAATTAAAGGGTTCAATAGTTGCCATTGTTACACCATTTAAGAATGGCAAAGTCGATGAAAAGGCATTGGGTGATCTTATTGAGTGGCATATTAAGGAAGGAACACATGGTATTGTTCCGTGTGGGACGACAGGAGAGTCTGCCACACTTGATTATGAAGAGCATTACAGGGTTATTAAATTTTGTGTCGAGGTAGTAAACAAGAGGGTTCCTGTTATTGCAGGGACAGGTGCTAATTCTACTGATGAAACGATCATGATCACTAAGAGGGCTGAGAGTGATGGTGCGGATTTTGCACTCCTTGTTGCGCCTTATTATAACAAACCCACTCAGGAAGGGCTTTACAGACATTATAAAAAGGTTGCAGAAAATACAGGGTTACCCCTTGTGCTTTATAATGTTCCAGGAAGGACAGCAGTGAATCTCTTACCTCAGACAGTGGCGAGACTATCAGAGATAAAGAATATCGTTGGGATTAAAGAGGCATCGGGTGATATGAAGCAGGTGAGCGAGATTATCAGGCTCTGTGGAGATAAGATTACTGTTCTTTCTGGTGATGATTTTACAACCTTTCCTCTACTTGCACTTGGTGGGAAAGGAGTTATCTCTGTAACAGCAAATGTTGCGCCACGCGATGTTGCTGAGATGTGTAATTCATGGTTCAGGGGTGATATTGATACCGCAAGGTCATTACACTATAAACTCGAACCCCTCAACTCAGCCATGTTTCTTGAGACAAATCCCATTCCAGTAAAGACTGCTCTTACCATGATGGTAAGGATTTCAGAGGAGTTCAGACTTCCTCTCTGTGAGATGTCAGAATCAAATAAGGAGAAACTGAGAAAGGTACTCACTGATTATAGACTTATCTGATTATTTTACCCTTTCTCTGAGTTCTATTCTCGGGAAGAGGGGTCTTCCCTTGCGTGTTACTGTGCCTGGTTTTAAAAGACCCCATCTAAGTTCCCTGTGGAGATCAATACTGGATGGCTCAAAATCAATGCCTAACTGTCTTAGGATGTTTTCTGATGTATCAGGCATGAAGGGGTAGAGATAGTATCCAGTGAATCTTAATGCCTCAAGTGTTGAATATATTACCGTCTTTAATCTTCCGTTCTTTGAAGGAACTTTCGAAAGGCTCCATGGTTGATTTATGTCTATGTATTTATTTGTGTATGAAACTATCTGCCATATCTCCTCAAGGGCACTCTGGAATGAGAGTTCATTAAGGTGTTTTTTTATCTTGTGTAGTTTCTCTTCACATATATTAATGATCTCTTCTTCTTTCTCCTCAGGTTCAGGGACAATACCATTGAAGTATCTTTCGACCATTGATAATGTCCTCTGAAGAAGATTTCCGAGATCATTGGCAAGATCATTATTTATCCTTTTTGTTATGGCATCTATGGAAAAATCTCCATCGAGTCCGAAAGGCACCTCTTTCATGAGAAAGTATCTCAGGGCATCTCTTCCATAAATCGATACCATTTCGAAAGGATCTACCACATTTCCCAAGGACTTGGACATCTTCTTTCCCTCTACTGTCCACCATCCATGGGCAAAGATGTTCTTTGGAAGTGGCATCTCTAATGCCATGAGGATCGTTGACCAGTATATTGCATGGGTTATCAGTATGTCTTTTCCTATGATGTGGTGGTCTGGTGGCCACCATTCCACATCTTCAGGAGCGAGATACCTCGTTGCTGAGTAATAATTCACCAGCGCATCGAACCATACATATGTGACATAGTTTTCATCGAATGGCAGTTCTATTCCCCATGAAAGTCGGGATCTTGGTCTCGATATACAGAGATCTCCAAGAGACTGGTTTTTGAGAAAACCCATAACCTCATTTCTCCTGGATTCAGGAAGTATGTAGTGGGGATTATCCTTTATATGTTTGATGAGTCTCTCCTGATATCTGCTCATAAGGAAGAAGTAATTATCTTCAGATATGAACTCCACAGGTCTTCCACAATCAGGGCAGTTCTGGTTAATAAGTTCTTTATCTCGCCAGAACCTTTCATCAGGAATGCAGTACCATCCTGAGTAATTTCTCTTTTCTATCTCTCCCTTTTTCCAGAGTTTATTGAGAAGTTCCTTCACGATCATCTTATGCTCATTATCTGTTGTTCTTATGAAGGTATCATTGGAGATATTCAGGGTTTCCCATAGATTTTTAAAGTTCTTAACCATTATGTCAGCATGTTCCTTTGGAGAGAGTTTCCTCATCTCTGCAGCCTTTGCAACCTTCTGACCGTGTTCATCTGTCCCGGTAAGAAAGAATACTTTTTTGCCAGTTATTCTGTTGAATCTCGCAAGTATATCTCCTGCAATGGTTGTATATGCATGTCCTATATGGGGTACATCATTGACATAGTAAATTGGTGTTGTTACATAGAATCTTTCTTTTTTGTGTTCTGTCATCTTTCAGTCTCTCCTCCAGTTATTTGTGATAACTCGTCGTTTTCATATTCTGTCAGTAAAAATTCTTCTTCCTTTTCCACTCCTCCTTCATATTCATAACTGAGACAGCACATCAGTCTTCCGCAGAGACCTGATATCTTACCAGGGTTCAGTATTACATCTTGTTCCTTTGCCATCTTTATCGATATTGGTGCAAAGTTTACGAGAAATCTTCTACAACACACCTCTGTTATACCGCATGCACCTATGCCACCGAGCATCTTTGCAGAATCCCTCACACCGATCTGTCGCATCTCGATTCTGGTTTTGAATTTACCAGCGAGGTCCCTTACGAGTTCTCTGAAGTCTATCCTTCTATCTGCAGTAAAATAGAATATAATCCTTTTTCTGTCGAGGGTTGTATCTGTACATATCAATTTCATTGGTAGTCCTCTTTCCTTTATCTTTTCATTACAAAAGATCCTTGCCTCTTCTGATAGTTTTTCATTCTCTTGAAGGTTTTTCATGTCCTCTTCTGTTGCCTTTCTTAATACCTTTTTGATTTCCTTGTCCTGAGGAATATCTTTCTCTATGGGTCCTGTAACCACGGTTCCAACAGAAAGCCCCATCTCTGTTTCGACGACCACCCTGTCGCCTGTATTGATCTCGATACCTCCTGTATAGAAGTCATACAGCTTTCCACATTGTCTGAAACGGACACTCACAATCTGCATTATCCTGCACCTCTTATTCTTCTCAATATAGAAGAAAGATAGTTTACTGTTATATTCTGATTGGGATTGAAGACTGTCATCCTCTTAAGATCGAGGATCTTTTTGTAACATTCTATTATAACCTCAGTAGGTATATTTTTTGGATATCCTTTGTCTTTTTCTGAACTCAATTCATTGAGCATCATAAACTTTGAAAATGTATTATCAGAGGCTACTCTTTGTGATGATTCCATAATGGTTTGCACCATGATATCCCTGAGATATACCAGTGTAAGTTCTATAGTCCTCTGGAGTTCTGTCCCGCCTATCTTAAGAGGAGTATAACCATTATTATACAGGATTTCCCTTATAATCTTCACGGTATTTCTATACTCATAAAGATTGTTTCTTTCATAAAGACCCGGTCTTCCTCTAAAAAGTGGGATATCATCTCCGGATGTATTCAGCATCTTCTGTATAATGGCTGATTCCTCCTTATTGAGTGGAGAAAAATGTATCCTTATGCATCTTGAGAGTATGGTCTCAGGTATCGATTCAGGCCTTGAGGATATGAGGATTATAACGGTTTTTTCCGGAGGCTCTTCAATGGTCTTGAGCATTGCATTAGATGCGCTTATATTTAGGGTATGGGCATCATCTATGAGAACCATCCTGTAACCTCCCTCATAAGGTTTGAGTCCAAGAAACTCGTTTAATTCCCTTATCACATCAACTTTTATCTGACCCTTTTCCTGAGGGGAGATTATCTTCATATCAGGATGTGTTAGATTTGAGATGAGATGGCACAGTCTGCAATCATTACATGCATCTATGTGCTCGAGAGATCTTTTTTCGCAATTTAGTGCCTTGTAGAAATTTATTGCAGTGAATTTTTTCCCAATACCATCCTCTCCTGTAAAGAGCATAGAGTGTGGAATCCTTCCACTTTTTAACATATTTTGCAGTGTCTTTAATGGTCTTTTGTGGCCAATGACGTCTTTCAGTGCCATTGTCTTTTTACCTCAAAATTCTGGCTTTTGATAAGATCTTCAATCCTGTTTATTATGATTGAATGTATTTCATCTATTTCTGTATCTGCATTTATGACCATTATCCTTTCTGGTTCATTCCTTGCAATCTCGAGGTAACCTTTTCTCACTTTATTATGAAAATCGATGCTCTCGAGTTCAATCCTGTCAAGTTCTTTCCCCATCAGGTGTCTCAAAATGGATTTCTCAGGGTCGATGTCCAAAAGAAATGTTATATGGGGCTTCAGACCTCCTGTGGATATCTCATGTAGTTTGATGATCATATCGATATTCATTCCCCTGCCATATCCTTGATATGCGATGGTTGAGTCGAAAAACCTGTCACATATGATAATCCTCCTCTCATTCATGGAAGGCATTATCTTTTCCCTTACATGCTGTGCCCGTGAGGCATTATAAAGCAGAAGCTCTGTGATGGGATCGAGGATGGAATGCGCCTTATCAAGGAGTATCTCCCTGATCTTGAGTCCTATCTCGGTTCCACCTGGTTCTTCTGTAAGGAGTACATCGTAGCCTATCTGAAAGAGGTGTTCATATAGAAGTTTTGACTGGGTTGTCTTTCCAGAGCCTTCTATGCCTTCCAGAGTTATGAAAAGACCCTTCATTTCAGACCTTCCTCCTTGAGTCTTATGAGGAGTTGTATAACCTTATGGGTCTCATCTGTATTCCTTGAGCCCATACCACATGATGGAGTAAGTAATATTCTATTTTTTATTAGCTCGAAGGATATGAATCTCGATAATGTCTCAACCTGGTATCTGAATCTCAAAAGGATAGAGTCTATATCCTCTTCCTTTATGGCATCTGTTGTTGGAATAGCACCCCATGCAAGGTAATTGTCACGGGAAAGGTATTCCTTTAATTCTTCTGAATATGGAAGCATTCCATTGAAGTGATTGTATGAATCAAAACTGAGTATATCAGGTTCGACCTTCATCACCATTGACCAGTCAGCCCTTCCACAAGAGTGGATGCCTGCCATTGCTCCTCGTTCCCTTATCGTCTTTATTATCTCCAGAAGAAGTCTCTGAGATTCATTCGCGCTTACTGATATATATGGACCAGAACCTGTTGCTCCGAGTATAGGTTCATCCACAAATATAATCACACTATCTCCACATGATTTCAATTCATCTATCTGCCATCTCACCTTTGCCTTAAGGAGCATAAGGCTCAGTTCCCTTAACTCTTCATCGAAGTAAATGAGGCTTCCATCATCCTTTGCTATTCCCAGGGTGAAGGTGAGTGGACCTGTGATATGTCCCTTTACTATATTCCATCTTCTTCCCTTTTTTGAGAGACTCAAAAAGGCATGGAGTCCCCTTGCATGGTCTTCAGAGATGGCGATCTTTGTATCCTCTGTATAACTCTCATAAAATCTCTCAAGTTCTTCATTAGTTTCTCTTTTTATAAATGGAGTTCCATCATCCCTAAGCCTTAAAAGAGGCATGCCTTCTGAAAATTGTGCAACCATGCCTTCAAGGGGTGATCTTCGTGGCAACTGTGGCCAGAAAGGTATATCGATGCTATTTATAATAAGTCTCAAGGCATCATCAGGATCAATATAGGGCAGACTTCCTATTCCAGTGGTTTTACCTGTAAGGGTCGTCTCTCTCATAGGTTCTTCCCATTTGGAGAGGTACTGAAGGCATGGGGGAGGAGTTCCTTTATTGTGTATTTTTTAATACCTTCTCTGCCAGCAAGATATATCTGAACCTCGGGTGAGAACTCATACATGAACTGTCTGCATGAACCACATGGGAAACAGTAGTCTCTTTCTGAAGAAAACACAGCGATGGCCTTTATCGATCTTTCACCACTGGATATAGCATTTATTATCGCGACCTTTTCTGCACATATGCTCATCATGAGGGAAGGATTTTCTATATTGAAGCCTGTATAGATCTTCAAGGTATTTGAAAGAACTGAAGCACCAACCCTGAATCCTGAAAAGGGCGAAATGGCATTCTCTGATGCCTTCCTCGCCATATTGATGAGTTCCATTATCTCCTCTGTCTTCATCTTTAAATCATCCCTTTGATAAGGATATGGAAGTCAGTATTTCAATATCTCGAGGTAATCTCGGAGGTCTTCTACTTCTTCACCTGTTGCCTTTGATAAACTTTCTTCGATATCCTTTATTGCCTTCATTCTGTTACCGTTGTATCTCGGATCGAATCTTATAGCCTCGGTGATACTCAAGGCTGCATTTTTGTAGTCCTTTTTTTTGTTATAACAGATGGCAAGTCCGTAATATGCCATGGAGTATCCTGGCACACGCCTTATGGCATTGGTAAAGTTTTCTATTGCCTCATCGTATCTTTTGAGTTTGTAATAGACAAAGCCAAGATTTGTGAAGGCAGCCTCTGGATTCTGGTAGAGGGGATTCGAAAGTGCCTTTTTGAAAGCCTTTATGGCATCATCCCATCTGGATAACTTTGTATACACAATACCAAGATGATTGTATGCCTCTGAAAATCTTTTATCCGATGATATTGCAGTTCTAAAAGATTTGATGGCATTTTCATAGTCTTCAAATTGCATATAGATGAGACCCAAGAGGTTGAGCACATCCTTATTTTCTGGATCGAGTTCCTTTGCCTTCTGTAATTCCACAAATGCCTTCTGGAGTTCATTCTCCCTCATATAGGATGCACCGAGTTTGTAATAGAATTCTGCCTGTTTTTTATCTGTGATGTTACATGAAGAAAGATTCATGATAAAGATGGAACTTAATATTATTAAAATCAGTTTGTGCATCTTTCCATTTATTCTTTTATAGTGAGACATATCTCAACTCCTTATTTTTATTTATCGATGATATTTTACCATACTCCCTTAAAATATCTACTCTTGGAATAGCTCCCTCTCTGATGATATAAAGATTCCCTTCCTCAAATCCTATTATTGTGGATGGTTTACCCATCAGAGTTCCTCCATCAATCATAAGATCAATAAGTCCGTTAAAGTATTCCATTAGCATATCTATATTGCTTGCAGGTGGAAGATTTGAAGGATTTGCACTCGTTGCAGTTATTATGAGGTTGTATCTTGATACGAGTTCATATGCAAATGATTTTGCTGGTATCCTTATTGCAATCTTTTTTGTTCCTCCTGTAAGGATAGGTGAGAGTTCATCTTTTGCATCAAATAGGATGGTTAGCGGTCCTGGCCAGAACCTTTCTATCAATTGATTAATTTGAGGTGGAATCTTCTTTACCAGTCGATTAATGGATTCTATTGAACCTGTAATAAGTGGTATTCCCTTCTCTACAGCCCTTCCTTTGAGCTCAATAAGTCTTTTTATAGATATTTCGTTGTCATATCTTACACCAAGTCCATAGAGGGTTTCTGTTGGATATGATATAATGCCACCTGATTCTATAACCTCATATGCCTTTTTTATAGCATAATCCATGCCTGATATCTCAGGATTTATGATTAATCCTTTTTTCCCACTTGACATTTTTCCTCCCTTTCTATCATAGTTTAATATAAATGACATGATAATTTAATACAGAGTGTTTGAACTCCCCGAGTGTGGGGAGTATTTTATTTTTGAGGAGGAAGTAGAGTGAGTAACAAGTTGTTTGTGGGCAACATATCCTTTAGGGCGTCTGAAGAGGATGTGAAGGAGCTCTTCTCACAGGCAGGAGAGGTTCTCTCAGCAAGGCTTGTCAAGGATACGGCGACTGGAAAGTCAAAAGGTTTCGGATTTGTGGAGATGGCTACAGATGCTCAGGCAGAGAAGGCGATCTCTATGTTCAATGGAAGTTCCTTCATGAACAGAAACCTTGTCGTTGATCGTGCAAAACCTCAGCAACCAAGACAGAGAGGAGGCCGTTTCAGACAAAGGGGGGAAAGAAGGAGAGAAGCATAGAACCCTTTGCAAGGCCAGTTTCTTTTGAAAGAACTTCGCACTTAATCTGAAAGGCAAAAAATATCTTTTTGGAGTCAACTTTTTGAAGTGTTTCGAAGTTTCCCTGGCCTTTACTTATAATCAGAGGTGCCTTATGGAAGACCTTCCTGAATTGAGGAGATGTAAACTCAAGGATCGTACCTATTGCATCTGAACCATTATCTATAACAGTCGTAATCTCATGAAGGGAGGTCTCCATAGCATCTTTGAGTGTTGAGTCATTAAGTACAGGACTTCCTTTAACGACAGATATTACTCTTTTTCCCATGGCATTGAGGACCTCGATGAGAATCTTGTCAAATACAATCTCTCCTGCGTTGTCGAGAAGATAGAGGATCTCATCTGTCTTCGAGATCTCTTCTTTGAATCTATCGTAATCATCAACACTCAGTCTTTCTGTGAGAGCTCTCTTTATAGTATTCTCTATATCCACGGATGTGAATATTCCAAAGTCTATTATATTTCCTGCAATGGCGATTCTTGTAGCTGTCCATAAAGGATCTTTACTTTCATGAACGAACTCCTTCATTGAGTCGTACATTGTAAGACCAATTCTGTTATATCTTGATTTTACCTCTTCGAAGGGGTCTCTTTTAAGTATTTCCCTTATCTTTCTGTGTATGAAGGTGGTTGTCCATGCAGGTGGTTTTGTGATGTCTGTCTTTTTTATTTCATCGAGGACTGCATGGATGACCTCTCTTTGTTCTCTCTGGTCAGCACCTGCGAGTTTGAGTGCTATTGTTGCCTGTCTCAGAAAGCATGGAAAGCATTCAAGGTGAACTCTCATCTTTCTATCTTATAACCAAGTTTTTCTATACTTTCCTCAGTGAGTTTCGTAAGGAATTTTTCGTCTATCCTTGATTCATCGAAGGTTATCTCTATCAGACCGGTCTCTGTGTTTATTGATTCAACACCTGTGAGTTTGCCGATGAATCGTCTGAGCCCCATGGCACATTCCTCACAGAATTCCTTCTGAACCTTTATCTTTATAGTCTTCATATCAGCTCCTTTCCATTAATTATCTTCTGGCGGGAGCGTATGGGAATCGAACCCACCTTTCCTGCTTGTGGCAGGAAACACTGGATTTGAAGTCCAGGGGGGACACCAGAACCCCTGACGCTCCCATTAATAAAAGATATTATAACGCTTTTTTGAGGAGTTTTTCACATCTTATTCGTTTACAAAGTCAGGTTCTAATTTTGAATGTAAGATGCTGAGTGGTAATTTTACCATTAAGGGCAGTAAACCATCTGTCACTATTATTCAAAACATCTTTAGAGTAATATCTGTGTGAAAGATATCAGAGAACCTTAAAACCCCATTCTTTCATCGTATACAGGTGACCAAAACAATAAATTTGCAATATGGAGTAAAATATCTTTGATATGAAGGTGTCTGAGCTCGTTGTGAGGTGTCTTGAGAATGAAGGAGTAAGATATATCTTTGGTATTCCTGGTGAAGAGAATCTCTCCATTATACATGCCATCTCATCAAGTGAGAAGATAAACTTCATACTCACGAGGGATGAGAGAGGAGCGTCTTTTATGGCTAATACCTTTGGAAGGCTCCTTAAGATGCCAGGAGTATGTCTCTCTACACTTGGTCCTGGTGCAACCAATATGGTAACAGGTATTGCTGATGCATATCTTGATTTTTCTCCTGTTGTATCTATCTCAGGTCAATCATCCCTCAGTCTTATCCATAAGGAATCACATCAGTATATAGATATTGTTTCTATGATGAGACCCTTAACAAAGTGGACCCACAGGCTCGAAAAACCTGAAACCACTCCCGAGGTTATAAGGAAGGCATTCAGGATTGCTTCGATCGAAAAACCAGGACCGTGCCACATAGAGATACCAGAGGATATTGCGGATATGGAGGTTGATTCAGAACCAATAGAAAGAGTCGATATCAGATATCCTGGACATTCTTTTGATTTATTAAAAAAGGCTCAATTATTGATAAATGATGCGAGGATGCCTGTAATTATTGCAGGAAGAGGTGTTATTAGGGGTTCTGCATCTCAATCTCTAAGGAGATTCTCGAGTGGATTGAAAATACCTGTATTTGAGACTTTCATGGGAATGGGTGCAGTAGGCGCAGATTCAGAGATGTTTGTATCAACGATAGGTCTCCAGAGTAAGGATTATGTAAGTTGTGGTCTCGAAAGGACAGATCTCATTATCCTTATAGGATTTGATCCTGTTGAATTTGAGCCATCCCTTTTTCTTGGAAATAGAGATGTCCTTTATATAGGATACACACCATTTGAGCCTGTATCAGGTATTCATCTCAGGATGGAACTCACAGGAGATATCTCTTTGATCCTTTCCCATCTCCTTGAAGGGGTGAGGAAAGAAAAGGATCCTTCTTATTTTCTGAAACTGAGGGGGATGGTATCTAATGATTTCGAGAGAAAAGGTTTTCCTCTTAAACCATTGAGGATTGTAGAAGAGCTGAGGAAGGCTCTTCAGAGGAATGACATACTCGTTAGTGATGTTGGAGCCCATAAGATATGGATAGCAAGATTTTACAGGGCCTATGAGCCAGATACAGTCCTGATATCGAATGGTTTTGCATCGATGGGGTTTTCTATCCCTTCTGCTATTACTGCAAAACTTTTATTTCCTCAGAGGAATGTTATTGCTGTTACAGGTGATGGTGGTTTCATGATGTCTCTTGGAGAACTCGAGACAGCACATAGGCTTGGTATTAAGATTATCTGTCTTGTATTCAATGATGGTGGATATGGAATGATAGAATGGAAGGAAGCTTTGAGATATGGTAGTTCATTTTATGCAAAATTCAGTAATCCTGATTTTGTGAAACTTGCAGAATCCTTTGGAATGAAGGGCGTCAGGGTAGAATCAGAAGATGATTTAGAAAGAATACTTAAGCGCTCTCTAATGGAGGATTCATCCTTTATTATAGATTGTCCTGTGGACTACAGGGAGAATATCTTACTTACAGAGAGACTCGGTTCTATTATCTGTCCTGTTTGAATGATAATCAGAATTAATTGATTTTCAGAATCAGAGGTTAGGGGCATCTAAGAAGGTAAGTGTTCTAAATAGTTAAAAAAGGGATATCTTTATGGGGCTAAATTATTCTAAATAAAGTACTTTAAGAGGGCGAACCTTTAGGTTCGCCCTCTTGGGTAATCCCTTACTTCTTCTGGATGTAGATCTCCCAGTAGCCTTTGTCCTCAAGTTTTACAGATTCAAATGGATATCCCTGTTTTTCAGCAAATCTCGGTAATGAATCTTCTGCAGAGGCAGGGGCATCACAGAGGATTTTTAGGATCGAACCGCTTGGAAGCTTCTCGAGGGCTTTCTTTGTCATAACAAGGGGATAGGGACATACCCTACCAAGGACATCGAGGGTTTCGGCTGGTGTCTGATCTTTTAATGCCATATTCCTTTCCTCCTTTCTCCTAGAAATATAAAAGATGTTTTGCCTGGTTCATAATCTCCTGAATCTTTTCGAGAGGAACTATCTGTATCTTCTTGTCAGCACCCATGTCTTCAGCATCTACTATCATATCTTCCTTAATTCCGAGTCTCTCAATATCTTCCTTACATACATATACATCGAGGTCAACAAGGAGGCAGTTCTTAAGATGTGTTTCTGTGCTCGTAATACCGTATTTCTCCATGGCTTTCTGGTTCTTTATGCAGTTTAAGACCCCGTCTCCCACAAAACATAATGTTGGAGTAACAGTCTGACCCTCTTCCAGAAGGATTTCCACTGTCTGGTATGCCATTGAATGGGTTACTGCAAGTTTTGGATTCTCACTCTTATATGGTGGTTTGCTGACTATAAATGCAAGTCTCACATCAGACATATTATTCACCTCCTATATGAAGGAGTCTATCAGTAGAATGTATCTTTGCAAGGTACCAGTGCATCGCATTCCACTGAATTCCTTCTATCGCATCCGGTTTCTGTACACCACGAGCAAGTGAACACGCCTCGCATGTACATACCTCCACACCCTTTTCCATCAGTTTTCTTATGTATGTCTCTCCATGAGAATAGTCCTTTAGATGTTTCTGGTTCTTTTTTGGTGAGCCTGAGGCATTGCCTGAAAACCATAAATTTACTTTATGACCTTTTTCGACCGCTGCCTCTGCAAGTTTTATCATAAAATCATAGTTCATCGAACCGACGAGTGCGGAAAAACATCCGATTGTAAGTGTTCCCATATAACCTCCTTTCTATACCCATACTAGTTTTTCATATTCATTAAAAATAAGGTCTACAACATCACCATAGGTGACAGGCTTTACCCTGCTGTCAACCTGTGAGGTGCTGAAACCTCTTGTTTCGAGGTCTTCTGTGAGGACATAAAAGTCTGCCTTTTTCTCCAGGAGTGGTGACGGCTTACCATTCTCATTTATGACCGCATGGTATATCCCATTTGCCACGAGGATGATTCCCATCTTATCAGCCTTAAAAAATGAAATAGGATCAGATGGAGTTTTATAATCGCTGTAGAAGACCGCTAATTTCATTCTACACCTCCCCGGCACTCCGTGCCTTTTATATTGATTTTATGGCCAAGGGCCAATCTTATTTGTGGAGATTAACATAAAGTTTATAATCTACTAAATTAAACACAATATCTTCCCATGACAAATTTTTATACCATTTGTATGTATAACATGTCAAGCAAAAGGATAAAGAGATTTTTTGCAAGAATGGAGTTTCCTGTGTATATTTATTTTTAAATATCATGAATATATTCAGGTCTCTGACATGGAAATTTATATTCATAAGCCTTATTGTTTGCACATCATCACTGCTTACATCTACGAAAGTTTTGTCCTCACAAACCACATCAGGGGAGAAGCCACAAGGATAAATCTAACAGGAGAGCTCTAAGATTCAGGGCTTTTGAGACAGCATGGCTTGTCTATAAGATTTCAGAGACACAAGACACGGTAACAAGGGAATCTTATGGCATCGAACTCAATTACGAAATAGATAAGTATGAGAAAATTATAAATGACCTTATGAAAGGCAATAAGGAATTAAACCTAAAGCCCATCGAGTATGAAGAGCCTCTTCAGATTATCAGAGATATAACAGAAGAATGGAATAGATACTTGAAACCTGCCCTTTTACAAATCTATAATAATGACAGAAATACAGGAACCTCCATCGCTACAATTGACTCAAGGATACATGAGCATGTCTATAAAATAGATAGAGTCGCCAGTTATCTCGAGAAAGACTATATAAAAGAACTGAGGGAATATGACCTCTACAGGCTTTATGTTATAGGTATCTTTTTTCTGATATCCATATTTATTGTCTTTTTTTAAGGAGAGGGATGATCTTACCAATCAAAAAGCTTACAGAGGGTGTGAAGGAGATTGGTAAAGGGAATTTTGATGTTAGGATAGAACCAAAGGAAAAGGATGAGATAGCCACCCTGGCCAGTTCTTTTAACAACACCACGAAGACCCTTAGAGACCTTATGAGGTCATTGAAAAAGAGCAAGGTAGGACTGAAAAGAGCACAACGCATTGCTCATCTTGGTAGCTGGGAATGGGATATTGAAAATAATCGTCTATCCTGGTCAGACGAGATATAAAATATCTTTGGCATAGAACATGGCAGGGACCTCAATTATGAATCTTTTATCGGGATTATTCATCCTGATGACAGAGAACGTGTTAAAGAAGCAATTGAAGATGCCCTCTACAGAAGAAGACCTTATAGCATTGACCATCGAATCGTTTGTCTTGATGGTATCGAGAGGATTGTTCATCAGGAAGGTGAGGTCACATATAATGCATCTCTGAGACCTGTTCATATGTCAGGTGTTATTCAGGATATAACTGATTACAAGAGACTGGAAAAACAACTTTTTCATGCCCATAAGATGGAGGCTGTTGGGCAGCTTGCTGGTGGCATATCCCATGACTTTAATAATATACTAACCGCCATAATTGGTTATGCCAGTATGATCCTCGAAGACCTGAAGAAAGACGACCCTACTGCAGTTAGAGTTGGTTATATCCTTACTGCTGCTGAAAGGGGTGCAAACCTTGTCCAGAATCTCCTGACCTTCAGTAGAAAACAGATAGCAAATCCAAAGCCTATCAATCTGAACGAGCTTATAATGGGTTTTCAGAATCTTTTGGAGAGACTTATCAAGGAGAATATAGAATTAAGGGTATTTTACCCAGAGGATGAACTGATAATAATGGCTGATAGTGGGCAGATAGGGCAAGTCCTCATGAATCTTACCACTAATGCACGGGATGCTATGCCTGAAGGAGGCGTTCTCACTATAAAGACAGAAAGATTCTTTATGGATGAGAATTTTCTTAAGAAACACGGTTTTGGAGAGATTGGTGAATATGCCCTTTTTGTTGTCTCTGATACCGGCATAGGGATGGACAAAGAGACGAAGGAGAGGATCTTTGAACCCTTTTTCACTACAAAAGAGGACGGAAAAGGAACAGGGCTTGGTATGGCAATAGTTTATAGTATAATTAGACAACACCATGGTTATATCGATCTTTACAGCGAACCAAACAGAGGGACAGTGTTTAAGATATATCTTTCGCTTTTAAAAGAGAACCTGAAGGGCAGGACCGAATTGACACATATTGAGGAGTTGAGGGGTGGCAGTGAAACAATCCTTTTGGCTGAAGATGATACTGAAGTGAGAAGACTGATCTCCGAGATATTAAGAGGTAATGGATACAATGTTATAGAGGCATTTGATGGAGAGGAGGCTATAAAAAGATTCCTTGAAAGAAAAGACGAGGTAGAACTGGTTTTACTTGACCTCATAATGCCAGTGAGGAATGGAAGAGGGGTCTTTGAGGTGATTAAAGAGATAAAAAGAGGTGTAAAGGTGCTCTTTATGAGTGGCTATACCTTTTATCTCCTGAAGGATGAGTTAATAAGAGACAACTGCTTTATATCAAAACCTGTGTCACCTCCTGAACTTCTTAATAGATTAAGAGAACTCCTTGACTAATTCCATCGGCATCATAATGAATTCGCATCATGGAGAAAAGGTACCTTTCACTTTATAGAGTAATAAGGGTGTCAGAAAACTCTTTACTTTACGATTTCCAATATTAAGTCCTATCATGAAGTTGATATATAATTAATCATGAAGTTGGATATCGAGTTTCGATCTGGAGATTCCATGAAACCCGTAGTGGTATTTATTCATGGTCTTGGGATGAATAGAAAAATATGGACATCACCATGCGAGGCATCAATACTTGGAGGGGTTTCGAGTCTTGCTCTTCTGTTGAGGGATAAGCCTGAAAGGATAAGATTATCCAACATGCCTTCTGTGGAGCCTCAATCCATCTCAACTGGAATCGATCCAATGGAGATAAAGACATTGTTTCATGATTTATGGGAGTCAGGCTATCCAGTCGTTACATGGTCACAGAAAAGACCTATAGGTCCTCTCATTGAGGCTGTGAAGGAACTCAGGAGTGTTATATCCTTTGCCTCTTCCATCACAAAAAATAGGATTATACTTATTGGCCACAGCAGAGGAGGTCTCGTGGCAAGGAAGTATCTCGAGGAAAGTAATAGTAAGGATATAAAGATGCTTATCACTATATCGACTCCTCACAGAGGAAGCACAATGGCTAAGTGGGTGAGTTATATTTCTCCAATTACAAAGATTATCGAGCCCTTTATTGGTGACTCAAGTAAAGGCATGGTAAATATGGCATTGAAGAGGATTACGGATTTTCTTAAGAGTGATGCGATAAAGGAATTGATGCCAGATTCTTTGTTTATAAAGTCACTGAAACCTCTGAGGAATATAAGATTCATATCGATTGCAGGCACAGAGCCTGTATTATTCTCTTTATGGAGATGGAGATATGTTGATTCAGGAGATGGTTATTACTTTGTTCCTGATAGAATATTTTCATTTCCTGAATCCATTATCCATATTATTCCTCAGGGAATGTTACCTGATGAGTGGATACATGGCAGGGGAGATGGACTTGTGAGTGTGAGGAGTGCCATTCCTGAGGATATGACTGATTCAAAAATATTCAGTGTGAATCATGCACGCATATTAATAGATAGATCTTCAAGGTCATATATGAGGAGCATGATTGAAACTTTAGTAGATTAATGATTATAATTAAATTCTATTTTGAATTTTTTGACCGGCACTATTTACTGAGTCAATTATATGAGTGAAGGAGGATTGAGTTTGAGAGGTATAGATGTTATTCTTTCAGACAGGGTGAAAAACCTTCCTCCATATCTATTTGCAAAGATCGATGCAATGAAGAGGGAGGCTTTGAAGAAAGGTGTAGACCTTATAGACCTGAGTATAGGGGACCCTGATATACCGACTCCATCACACATAGTTGAAGTGATGCAGAAGGCTATTACAAAGCCAGAGAATCATAGGTATCCATCATATGAGGGTATGTATTCATACAGGGAGGCAGTGGCGAGGTGGTATAGGAGAAGATTTAATGTCGAACTTGATCCTGAAAAAGAGGTCCTTTCCCTTATAGGCTCGAAGGAAGGTATAGGCCATATACCGCTTGCATTTGTGAATCCAGGAGATATTGTTATTGTCCCATCCCCCTGTTATCCTGTTTATTCCATAGGGACTCTCTTTGCAGGAGGAGAGAGTTATTTTATGCCATTGAAAGAGGAGAATGCATTTTTGCCTGATCTCGATGCAATTTCTGAGGATATATGTAAAAGGGCAAAATTAATGTTTATAAATTATCCGAACAATCCAACATCTGCTACATGCACGGAGGATTTTTTCAGTAGGGTTGTGGATTTTGCACTGAGACATAATATCATTGTCTGCCATGACGCAGCCTATACAGAGATATATTATGAAAAGAGGCCTCAGAGCTTTTTATCAGTGGATGGTGCAAAGGAGGTTGGTGTTGAATTTCATTCACTCTCGAAGACATATAATATGACAGGCTGGAGGATAGGGTTTGTGGTTGGTAACAGAAAGATAATAGAAGGGCTCGGTAAGATAAAGACTAATCTTGATTCAGGTGTCTTTCAGGCAATACAGGAGGCTGGCATTACAGCCCTTGATACCCCTGAAGAGATTCTCGAGAGGTTAAGGATGATTTATAAGGAGAGAAGAGATACCCTCCTTGAGGGGCTTAAATCCCTTAATTTGAGTTTTTTCAAACCTGAGGGCACATTCTATGTATGGGTAAGTGTGCCAGATGGATATACATCGACTGATTTTGTGACTTTATTACTCGAGAAGACTTCCATACTCGTTACCCCTGGAAATGGTTTTGGGGTGCATGGTGAAGGATATATAAGGTTTGCCCTTACACAGGATGTAAAAAGAATAAAAGAGGCAGTGGAAAGGATGAGAAGACTATGAATGTAATAGTGGAGGATATAACATCTACAAAGAAAAGAGTGAAGTTCGAGATCCCTCATGATGTGGTAGAGGAGAGGATCAGATTATCCCTTGAGAATATCAGAAAGAGGGTCAAAATGTCTGGTTTCAGGCAGGGGAAGGTACCGATTAAACTTATAGAAAAGCATTATGGCAAAGATGCTGAAAAAGAGGTGTTTGAGGATCTTGTAACAGAATATTTCGAGGATGCAATTAGGGAAAAATCCCTTAAGGTTGTCTCGATGCCTGTCTTTGAGGAAAAGGTGGAGTTTAGGAGAAATGAGAATATAAAGGTATCGCTCATAGTTGAGGTGATGCCTGAGATAAAGGATCTCAGTTATGAGGACATAGTGATAGAAAAAAAGGAGATTACTGTTGATGATAAAGAGGTTGATGAAGTTCTTAGTTCTTTAAGGGAACGGATGGCCTCATTTATTCCCATAGATGAGCCTCTCGTGATGGGTGATATTGTGATAATGGATTATGAGATAAAGGACCATGAGGTAAGGGCAGAAAATCAGGTGCTCAAAATAGGAAGTGAACATTATCCTCCTGAGTTTTCCAGAAATCTTGAGGGAAAGAAGAAGGGTGATACAGTTGAGTTCGAGATAACATTTCCTGATGATTACAAAAATGAGAAACTTAGAGGGAAGCTCTCCAATGTGAGGGTTCATATTAAAGAGACGAAGAGAAAGATTATTCCTGAATTAAATAATGAATTTGCAAAAATACTCAATTTAGAGAATCTCGATGCCCTTAAAGAAAGGGTTAAAGGCAATCTTATATTACATAAGGAGAGAAATGAAAGGATTAGACAGAGAGAGGAAATCCTTAATAAACTCGTAGATAAATTTCACTTTGAACTACCTGATGTCCTCGTTGAGGAATACATGGAGGCACAACTCAGCGAGTACAGATCCAAGAACCTGGAGGACAAAAGGGATGATGAGGAATTGAAAAAGGAACTTATGTCTTCTGTTATAAGAAGGGTTAAGGGAGAACTTCTCCTTGAGATGATAGGTGAAAAAGAGAATGTGAGGATCAATGAGGAAGATATAAAGAATTATATAATGGAGATCTCTGAAAGGTTGCTACTTAATCCTGAGTTTGTGGTAAAATATTATATGTCTAGCGCACAAAAAGAGAAGATCCTGAAGAAAGGTGCATACCAGACGAAGGTTCTTGATACTATTCTCGATAAGGTCTTAGAGAAAAAGGCTTCTTAGAGAAAGGGTTATGAGTATAATACCGATTGTAATAGAACAGACAGGAAGGACAGAACGTGCCTATGATATATATTCAAGGCTCCTTAAGGATCGGATTGTATTCATAGGTTCTGCAATAGATGATTATATCGCAAATCTCGTAATAGCCCAGTTACTCTTTCTCCAGTCTGAGGATCCTGAAAAAGATGTACATCTTTATATAAATTCACCAGGCGGTTCTGTTACCTCTGGCCTTGCTATATACGACACTATGCAGTATCTCAGATGCGATATAGCAACCTATTGTATTGGTATGGCAGCAAGCATGGGGGCATTACTCCTTTCTGCTGGTACAAAGGGCAAAAGATATGCCTTGCCTCATTCGAGGATTATGATACACCAGCCTATGGGTGGTTTCTATGGTCAGGCGACTGATGTGGAGATACATGCAAGGGAGATTCTCAAGATGAAAGAGACGCTCAACAGAATATTATCGAATCATACAAATCAGCCTTATGAAAAGATACAGATTGATACAGAGAGAGATTTCTTTATGTCTGCAGAGGAGGCTATGCAGTATGGCATAGTCGATTCAGTTATAACGACCTTAAAGAGGGATAAAAGATAATGGCAAAAAAGAATTCAACCCTTAAGTGTTCATTCTGCGGAAAGGCACAGTTTGAGGTGAAGAAACTCATTGCAGGTCCATCTGTATTCATATGCGATGAGTGTGTAGAACTCTGTAGGGAGATAATCTCAGAGGAGTTGTATGAAAATGTTATTACTGAATCCATGCCAAGACTTCCAACTCCAAAGGAGATACATCAGTTCCTTGATGACTATGTGGTTGGACAGGAAAGGGCAAAGAAGATACTTTCTGTCGCTGTTCACAACCATTATAAGAGGATATTCAATCCTGTTTCAGGAGGAGTTGAGATTCAGAAGAGCAATATACTTCTAATAGGACCAACAGGCACAGGAAAGACCCTCCTTGCCCAGACCCTTGCGAGGATGCTCGATGTTCCATTCGCAATCGCTGATGCAACGACCCTTACAGAGGCGGGTTATGTTGGAGAGGATGTTGAGAATATCCTTCTTAAGTTATTGCAGGCTGCAGATTATGATATAGAGAGGGCTCAGAGGGGTATTGTTTATATTGATGAGATCGATAAGATTAGCAGAAAGTCCGAGAACCCATCCATCACAAGGGATGTCTCTGGAGAAGGAGTTCAGCAGGCTCTCCTTAAGATTCTCGAGGGAACAGTCGCAAATGTTCCTCCTCAGGGTGGAAGGAAGCATCCCCAGCAAGAGTATATCCAGATAGATACAACGAACATCCTCTTTATATGTGGTGGTGCATTTGTTGGTCTTGAAGATATCATCGCAAAGAGGGTGGGTAAAAAATCAGTTGGTTTCGGTTCAGAGGTAATAAGTTTAAAGGAGAAGAGACAGGGTTCACTCCTCAGAGAGGTCGAACCACAGGATCTTATAAAATATGGGTTGATTCCTGAATTTGTTGGAAGACTTCCTATCGTTGCGACTCTGGAGGAACTCGATGAGTCTGCCCTTATAAGGATTCTCACTGAACCAAAGAATGCCCTTATAAAACAGTATCAGAAACTCATGCTTCTTGATAATGTGAAGCTCCGTTTCACAGATGGCGCTCTATCAGCAATAGCAAAATTTGCTATACAGAGAAAGACAGGTGCGAGGGGATTGAGGGCAATCCTTGAGGAATTGATGCTCGATGTGATGTATGAGATACCATCTGAGAAGGATGTGAAGGAATGCATCGTGAATGAGGATACTGTTATTAAGAAAGAAAAACCTGTTCTGATATATAAAAACAGAATAGAGTCAGCATAAAGATAAAGTTTCATCAGGCGGTTATCCGTGCATGAGATAATTAAATCCCTTATACAAAAGAATTCGACGAGAATCATCTTTATTGTCCTTGATGGACTTGGGGGACTTCCATTGAATGGGAAAACAGAACTCGAAACCGCATTCACTCCAAATCTTGATCAACTCGCAAGGGTCTCTGCATGCGGAATGCATATACCTGTCTCATACGGAATAACTCCTGGAAGCGGTCCAGGTCACCTCTCTATCTTTGGTTATGATCCCCTGAAGTGGCAGATAGGTAGAGGTGTTCTTGAGACTCTGGGATTAGGTGTGAAACTCACTTCGAGGGATCTTGCCATAAGGGCAAATTATTCAAGGATAAAGAATGGAGTGATAATAGATAGAAGGGCAGGCAGGATACCAACTGAAGAGAGTAGAATTGTTACTGAGAGACTCCAGAAGACTATCCGCACGATAGATGGTGTAGAGGTGATATTCTCTCCTGGCATGGAACATAGATTCGCAATAGTCTTGAGATTTCCTGAACCCCTTTTACCTGGCTCTGATATGATAAATGATACAGATCCACAAAAAGAGAATAATCCGCCACTCGATCCTATTCCTCAAAGTCCAGAGGCGGAGAGAGTCGTTCCAGTTATTAAAAAACTCATAATGATGATAGAAGAGGAACTGAAGTATGATGAGAGAACAAATTATGTCCTTCTGAGGGGTTTTTCGACTGTGCCTCATATACCATCATTCAATGAGATTTATGGACTGAAATCCGTCTGTATTGCGGTCTATCCGATGTATAGGGGCATTACTGCCCTCATAGGAATGGATACACCTGAGGTGAATGGTGACATAAAGGAAGAGATAGAGATGCTGAGAAAGTTATATAATAACTCGGAATACGACTTTTTCTTTCTTCATATAAAGAAGGTCGATTCATACGGAGAGGATGGAGACTTCTCTCAAAAGGTAAAAAAGATAGAGGAGTTTGACCGTCTTCTTCCTGAGATACTCTCTCTTAATCCTGATGTCCTCGTTATAACAGGTGACCACAGCACTCCATCTGTCCTCAAATCCCATGGGTGGCATCCTGTGCCACTCCTTTTGAGCTCACCATATGTCCTTGGAGGGACAACCAATACCTTTGGTGAAAGGGAGTGTCTCAAAGGAGAGATAGGGATCATTCTATCTATACATATCATGCCTCTTGTGCTTGCAAATGCCCTCAGATTGAAGAAGTTTGGAGCATGATAGATACCCATTGCCACCTCGAGTTAAAGGAGTTTGAAAGGGACAGGAAATCTGTCATCGAGAGGGCAAGGTCAAATGGTATTGATGCAATAATAACAGTTGGGACTGATTTAGAGGATTGCTATAAAGCCATAAGGATTGCTGATGAATTCGACATTGTTTATGTCTCGTGTGGTATCCATCCCCATGAGGCAAAAAATTTTAGTGATTCCATTGAAAAGGAACTCACAAGGCTCTTAAGACACAGAAAGGTCGTGGCTATAGGTGAGACAGGACTTGATTATTACAGAGATTACTCTCCAAGGGATAAACAGAGGGATGTATTCAGAAGACACCTTGAGCTGAGTATGATAACAGGTCTTCCAGTGATTATCCATATGAGGGAGGCACTGGATGATACAATGAAGATACTCGAGGAATTCAAAGGTCTCAAGGGGGTATTCCATTGTTTTTCAGGAGACCTGAGTTTTGCAAAGAAGGTTATTGAGATGGGATTCTTCATATCCATAGCAGGACCTGTAACTTATCTGAATGCAAAAAAACTTCCTGAGATAGTTCAATGGATACCTGATGAATACCTTTTAATAGAGACAGATGCACCCTATCTCGCTCCTGAGCCTGTAAGAGCTGGAAGGAATGAACCTTCATACCTCATCCACACAGCAAAAAAGGTGGCTCAGTTGAGGGAAGTGAGCCTTGAGGATATAGACAGGGTCACGACTCTTAATGCAAAGAGGCTTTTCAGGATGGGCTCACTGCCAGAACCAGAGATTGCTTACAGAATAAGGGATAATCTCTATCTGAATATAACCACGAGATGCACGAATGCGTGTCTTTTTTGTGTGAGATTCCATACAGATTATGTGAAGGGACATAACCTGAGGTTAAGGGAAGAGCCATCCATAGATGAGATTATCGATTCCATAAAGGACCCCTCCATTTATAATGAGATAGTATTCTGTGGTTATGGAGAACCCCTTATAAGGCTCGATGTTGTTAAGGAGGTATCGAGGTGGATAAAGGAGCATGGTGGAAGGGTGAGGATAAATACAAATGGTGAGGCAAATCTCATCCATAAAAGGAATATCCTTCCTGAATTAGAGGGACTCGTTGATGTTCTATCCGTGAGTCTCAATGCTCCTGATAGTGAGACATACGATAGAATATGCAGACCTCTCTTCAGCGATGCTTTTACTGGGGTACTAGATTTCATTAAGGAGGCTAAAAAGTATATTCCTCGTGTGATAGTCACAGCAGTCGAGATGCCCGGGCTCGATATGGAGAGGATAAAAAGACTTGCAGTTGAACTCGGTCTTCACCTGAGGATAAGGAGACTCGATGTTGTTGGTTAGATGGCATCAATGATTCTAAGGAAGGTATCAACGACCAGAGGATCAAACTGTATACCACTATTTCTTTTGATCTCCTCCATAGCCTCTTCCTTTGAGAGTCTCTTTCTGTATGGTCTATCACTCATCATAGCGTCAAAGGCATCACTTACAGCGATTATCCTTGATGCAAGGGGTATCTCTTCACCTCTCAATCCATAGAATCCCTTTCCATCCCATCTTTCATGGTGATACTTTATTATCTCTATTATCTTTGTGCATGGTTTGAGAGGTCTTAGAATCTCCTCTGCCTTTCCTGGATGGCTCTTTATCTCATCTATCTCGTATTCATTGAGTTTCGATGGTTTATTAAGAATTCTCTCGGATATTCCTATCTTTCCTATGTCGTGAAGGAGCGAGGCAAGCCTTATCTCTTCTATCTCTTCAAAGGATAATCTTAATTCATATGATATTAAAAGGGAGTATTTCATCACCCTCTCAGTATGACCTGCTGTCCATGGTGAGGTTGCTTCAAGGGCATTTATCAGGCACTGAATACTTCCAAGGACTATCTCTTCGAATTCCTGATAAAGGAGGGAATTCTCTATGAAGAGGGCTGTCTGGGATGTGATAGCATTTAAGAGTTTTAATTCATGACTCAGAAATTCTCTTCTTTTAGGTTCTATAACTGCGAATATACCGATAACCTTTTTCTTACCCTTCAATGGACTCACAAGTATGGATGTATCAGTTAAGTCTTCTCTTATCTTTCCATAATTGCAGTATGCAAGGGTTTTGTTTTTATTGATTGAATCCTTGAAGATATTTATCTCTCTCTCTGAGATCTCATTGGGCCATCTTCCATTTGATCTCTTGAGGATGAAACTCTCCTTATCTTCACTTAAAAGATATATTGCTGAGTCTTTATATCCCAGACTACTCTCAGCAATCTCGAGTATCTTTTCGTATATCTCATCTACTGATAAGCCAGTAAGGGCATAAGTTATCTTATAGAGGAGCGTGATCTCCTCGTATGTGTTTGAGAGCTCTCGAACAGTCAGTTCGAGGTCATTTCTTAATTTAAGGTCTTCCAATTGTTTCGATAACGAGTTCAAGGAGTTCTTTTGGACTGAATGGTTTTGTGATATATCTATCTGCACCGTATTTTAATCCTGTTATCTCATCACTCTCCTGACCCTTTGCAGTAAGCATAAATACCGGTATCTTTGAGAGTTCTGACTCTGCCTTGAGGTCTTTAAGTATATTGAGTCCATTAACCTTCGGCATCATCCAGTCAAGGATGATGAGGTCAGGCATCTCTTTTTTTATCATGTTTATGGCAATAGTGCTGTCACGGATAAATATCACCTCAAAGTTCTGGGGTCTCAATTTATCCTCTATCATCATTCCTATAAATGGTTCATCATCTATTACCATAACCTTCTTTCTTTCAGCCATTATCCTCTCTCCTCAATGGAAGTCTTATCATTATATTCGTTCCTTTACCATATTCACTCTTTATATCCATGGTTCCACCATGGAGCCTTACTATCTCCTTTGTGAGTGCAAGGCCGAGTCCTGTTCCCTTTGTCCTCTCACCATATGTCCCTCTGTAGAATTTCTCACCAAGATGAGGGATATCTTTCTCAGGGATTCCCCAGCCTGTGTCCCTTACATTGATATCCATAAACTCATCACTTCTTTTGAATGAGACAGATATCTTTACACCTTCATCAGAGTATGTGAGGGAGTTGTCTATGAGGTTCCTAAGCATCTGCTCAATCATTTCTTTGTCTCCTTTTATGTGAGGGTCATTTTCTATCGCAATCCCGAGTATCGCTTTTTTATTTTTTATTATATCAGAAAAGGATAACTTTATTGTATTGAGTATCTCTCTTAAATCTATATCCTTAATCTTTAATAACTCCCTTCTTTCGAGTCTCGATATATCCAGGAGTTCAGATACCATTCTTGCGAGTCTCTTTCCTTCGTCATGGATGATCTTGAGATATAACCTTTTCCTCTCCTCTGTTATATCATTATTCATTATCATCTCTGTCATACCTATGATTGCTGTGAGAGGTGTTCTGAATTCGTGGGAAACATTCCTTATGAGGTCTGTCTTCATTCTATCGAGTTCCTTTTCAGGTGTGATGTTTCTTATTACATGCACAGCACCAATGATGTTTTGTCTGGATGGATCGACTAGATCGGGTCTGTGTAGAGGATAACACTTCATGCTAAGTATGAATTTCCTGCCCTCCATGTCTCTGTAGGTGAGTTCTGTTTTTGTTGATATTCCCTCAATCGCTTTTTTGAGTGGACAATAAGTGGTATCACATATTGAAGGCTCTGTCCTGTGAAGCATAAGATACTTACATTTTTTTCCAACGATTTTTTCAGGTATTGTGTTGAAGAGTTTCGCACCTGCATGATTAATTGATGTTATCATTCCATTTCTATCAACTGTGAATACTCCATCGTCTATACTTTCGAGTATCGTGGATGCAAGGATCTTTTCCTTCAGGATATCTTCATAAAACTCTGTTCTCTGTAACGAAAGAAGGAATATTGTCGAGAATATCGTCAAAAAATGGATATCATCATCACTGAATTCCCGATGGGTTCTTGAATAAATACTTACTGCACCTGTCACCTTTTCTCCGATCATGACAGGTATCGTTACGGAGGAATAATAGTTTCTCAATCCCTCATGATAGTAGAATCTTGACTCAGCCCTTATATCCTTTACCATGGTGATCACATTCTCCATTATCGAGAATGATTCCTGAGAACTCACATTCTTATTATAAAGGATTCTTTCTGGAGTCATTGTCGGGATTGCAGGTGAACTCCCCTTCAAGATGATATCTGTGTCCTCATTCATCTCTAAGAAGATTACCAAATCTCCATGGATTTTGTCTCTTATAAAATCTAAGGAACTCTTCATAAGATCTGTATAACTGTACCTTCTTGATAAAATATCGACCATTAATGTCAGGTCTTCGAGATCCTTTCTTTTTTTCTCTTTGAGTTCTATGTATAATCTATTCACCTTTTCATAAAGCATGATATTATCGAAGGCTATCCCCATCATCTCACCAATGGATTTCAGAAGATTCTCATCATCATGTTGCCATTCATATCTGCTGTATGAAAAGAGGCAGAATACCCCCCATATTCTATTCTTGCCTTTTAGGGGGATACAGCAGTATCCCTTCATACCCGAATGCCTTAACATGGATCTCTCTACCCTCGGGTCTGATGATACATCTGTGGAAGTTATGACTGTTCCGTGTTTTGCAACTCTGCCAGGTATGTCTTCGCCGATCAATAATTTTCCTGCTCTTCTTATGAATTCCTCTGTGACGCCTGAGCGGTATCTGCAGACGAGATGTTCATTCTCTATGAGGAATATACCCCCACCATCCATCCTGAAGGTATCCTTGAGTTTACTGAGGATATTATTGAATATCTCTTCTGGAATGAGTGAACCAGAGAGGATTTCTGAGACCTCGTGCAGGAGTCTGAGTTCCTTGTTTATTCTCTTCAATCTTTTTTCATTCTCTTTTTTTTCTGTAATATCCCTCATCACTTCAATAACATTTATGATGTCTCTACCCTCATCTCTGATTGGATATGCTGATATTTCATAGATTTTCATTACACCCGTGGAATCTATATGTTCATGTTCCAGTGTGGCAGGATTACCTGTCTTGAATACTAAGCTGGCAGGACACTGGATTGACCCATTTATCTCATAGCATGGTCTCTCGACAGCATGGGAGATAGTGTAACAATACCTTCCCACAGGGTTTGTTCCGAATCTCTTTACAACTGCGAGGTTTGCCATTATAACTCTATATTCCTTATCAATAACAAGGATTTCATCTTCTATACTATTGATGATCTCTTCTATGAATTCCTTTGCAATCTTCAGTTCTTCATGTATTCTTTTCTGTTCTCTGAAGTCCTTCATCGAGATGATGAAGTGATACCTGCCTCTTAATTCAACAGGAGTTATATTCATAAGAACAGGTATGATTTTACCTTTTTTCGAAATGATATTCACCTCCCTTGGGTGCCTCTCTAGTAAAGAAGATGAGATAGTATTGAGTATCTCTTTATCTTCAAGGAGTTCAGAGAATTTCATCTTTGAGAGTTCCTCGAGTTTGTAGCCTGTAACACTACTGAAGGCTGGATTTATATCTGTTATATGGAGTTTTTCATCTATGACACATACCAAATCGGTCATGAGATTTATATACATTTCTTTTTCCCTCAGCCTTTCTGTCTTTTCACTCAAGGCAGAGACCATGTTATTAAATGTCTCTGCCACATCTCCAAATTCATCCTTTGCCTTATAATCGACTGTTGTATAGAGATTGCCCTTTCTTATACTTTCGACTGCAATGCCTATCTTTCTTAAGGGATGGAGTATCCTCCTTGTGAGGAAGAGAGAGAGTATGAATGAGAGTATCAAGCCATAGAATGATGATACCACGAATCTATCAGAGATGTTTTCGAGTAATTTATAGTCAGTGCTTTTCGTTGTGATATCATTCTTTACAGTGATATAGGTGGGCAGTGAGATGGTTATCACAAGGAATAAAAAGGTGAGAAAGAATGTATAGAATATCCTTATCTTCATCAAAGATTTCTCGCGATGATAAATACTGACATCGCAACTATAATCCATACTGCGATTACAGTATAAAGGGGTTTTGCCCCAATCTCTGAGATGGAGTCAAAATCTACATTCAGTCCTATTGCTGTGAGTGCAATCGTGAGTGAGAGTTTGCTTGGAAGTTCGAATATCTCATTGAGATCTATTACCTTTAGGGTATTCGTCATTATGACGAGTATGGTAAATCCAGAGATAAGTAATAATCTTAATGTAAAGGGAAAGATGGTTTCTTTATCTTCTCCACTCTTAACAGGATATATCATTCCAAACCATATTATCAGAGGAACGAGCATCGAGATTCTCAGGAGTTTAATATTTATGGCATCTAACATCACATTATCACCTGCTATCTTTCCTGTGATCTTTACCTGACCAAGCATCGGAAGGGTTGTACCTGTAAATAGAGAAAAGCCATTTTCACTTAGATAACCTAAATCCCAGATAAGGGGATATATCAGAAGCCCTAAAAGACCTGCTACCATTATCGATACTATCGATATGGAGGTCTCTTCTTCTTTTGAAGGTATAAGTTTCGAGATGATTGCTATTGCTGATGCGCCGCATACAGATATACCCGTGGAGAGGAGGATTGTGAGTTCCCTTCTCAGTCTTAATCTTACTGAGATAATATATGTTATGCTGAATGTAAAAAGAAAGACCAATACAGTGATAAAGATCATCTCTCTTTCTATGCCCTTCAGTATCAACTGACTTCCATAAAGGATTATACCGAGCGGGATGAATATCTTCATCGAGGCCTTAATTCCTCTCTTCATAGATTCACTTTTTTCGATTAGATTACCTGTAAGCATACCAAAGATTATGGATATGGCGAGGGCATCGAGGCTTGGATGGATATAAGATATTATTACTGATATGGTAGCGATAATGAATGTGATTATAATGCCCTTTATCATCGATTCTCCTCAATCCACAGTATGGTTCTATTCACATTATTAACAGACTGTGAATCTCTCTTTTTCATTAAATTAAAGAGAGAAAGTATATCCTCTCTTACTGTGGTGCCTTCTTTTCCATTCTTCAGGTTCTTCCATTTATAGGTGGAAGAACTCAATTCATCTTCACCTATCATTATAACGATCTCAGCATCAAGTTTATCAGCGATCCTTAATTGGCTCTTCAGGGATTTGCCTGGAATCCCGATCTCGACACAAAGACCTGTATCTCTCAGTTCTTCAGAGAGTTTCAATGCCTCCGATTCAGCCTTTTCTCCAAGAAATGCTATAAATACATTAGGACTCGATGATTCATATTCTTTATTATTCTTCATCAGACTCATGAGCCTTTCCACTCCTATTGCAAAGCCTGTTGCAGGAGTTGGTGGTCCACCGAATTCTTTAACAAGGTTATCGTATCTTCCGCCTGCTGCGATTGCATTCTGTGTACCAAGGGACTTACTCTTCACCTCGAATATGGTCCTTGTGTAGTAATCAAGTCCTCTAACAAGGAATGGATTATGTGAAAAGTCTATACCCACTGTCTTCAGTAATTCCTTCAGTCTCTCGAAATGTCCTTTACATTCATCACAGATGAAGTCAGTGATTTGGGGTGCATTGGCTCTCTCATCTATGCAATGGGGGACCTTACAGTCAAGGAGTCTCAATGGATTATGGATGAACCTTCTTTGACAGTCACTGCAAAACCTTTCTATCCTTTTTCTGAAGAAATCGAGTAGGACCTTTTTATAAAGAGGTCTGCATCCTTTACAACCAAGGGAATTGATCTCGAATGTGAGATTTTTAAAATCGAGACTTTTGAGGATTTTATTTAAAAGAAGCATAATCTCGACATCCATAATGGGATGGGAGGCTCCGAATGCCTCAACCCCTATCTGGTGGAATTCCCTGTATCTTCCTGCCTGAGGTCTTTCATACCTGAACATCGGACCCGAATAAAAAAATTTCTGTGGAGGTGGCATGTTATAAAGACGATTTTCTATATATGCCCTTACTACACCTGCAGTGCCCTCCGGTCTCAGGGTTATGGATCTGCCTCCCTTGTCTATAAATGTGTACATCTCCTTTTCGACTATATCGGTTGTGCCACCAATACCTCTCTGGAATAATTCAGTAAACTCGATTACAGGTATTATTATCTCTTTGAAACCATAAAGTGAGAATACAGACCTTGCAACCTCCTCTATCTTCTGGTATAGATATATCTCAGGTACATATATATCATGAACACCCTTTACCCTGTTAAACTGCATCGTGCCTGCTTTCCTCTCTCTCTTTATCGAATTCCAGCATCCTGAGATGACTTTCTATAAGTCTTCTTAATTCTTCCTTGAAGTGCTGTCTTATTCCTTTGAGATCCATTATGTCTTCATGGATCTTTACAGCCTTCTCCTGTGCCTCCATGAGCATCTTCTCTGCCTTAAGTTCTGCTTCTTTGATAATCATCTCAGCCTCTCTCTTTGCATTATTTCTGTATTCCTCGACAATCTGCTGGGTCGTCATGAGGGTTTCCCTGAGTGTTGATTCCATATCCCTGTATTCCTTTACCTGACTTTCGAGTCTCTGTATATGTTCCTTGAGATTTCCGTTTTCCCTGATGAGGTCTTCCATTTCTTCTCTTACGAGTTCAAGGAATGCATATACCTCTTCAATATCGAAACCCCTGAATCTTACAGGAAACTGTTTTTGCTGGATATCGAGTGGTGTTATCCTCATCTCTTAGAATCCTCCCTTCATTTTATAGCCAAGCTCGATTAATGTTTTTACAAGAAACTCCTGAAGAAAGAGTATGAGAAGAATTACTATGAGAGGAGATATATCTATGGGACCCAATCTGTAACCCATGAGTCTCTGGAACGGCCTCAATACAGGATCTGTTACTGCATAAAGAAAACGAACAATCACATTATAAGGGTCAGGATTTACCCAGCTTATCAATGCCCTTATGATGATAATCCACATATATATAGTAAGGGAATAATCGAGTATCTTTGATAATGCAAGGACGAAATTTCCGATAATGAACATAAAAACCTCCTCCCTTCTTTTAATTATTATATCACTTTTTGGAAAAAGGAAGTATTTACAGAAGACCTTCTTTCACTTCCTGTTCATGAAGATCTCTTTTTCAGTCATCGGAAATTTTTTTTCAACTCTGCTATAGATTTGCCTTGTTCCATTTTCACGAGGACATAAAGCGTTCGAGATATCTTGCAATGAGCCTTTTATTGCTTATTATTAATACTGAATTGTCTGAGACGATTATAATTATATTTTGCTTAATTCTTCTGCCCGTTTTTTTGCGGTAATTATACCTTCGATCACTATATCTTTAAGATTCTTCTCATTGAAGACCCTGAGTCCTGCCTCTGTTGTTCCACCAGGTGATGTGACCATTTCCCTGAGTCTTTCAGGTGAAAACCCTGATTCAAGGAGTCTTGCAGTTCCAAGGAGGGTCTGTGTGCATAATTCAATGCAGATATTTTTAGATAAGCCTATCCTCATACCTGCCTCGATCACACCTTCAATAAAGTAAGCAATAAAGGCAGGTCCACTTCCTGATATTGCTGTTACCTGATCCATATAATGCTCTGGAAGTGTGATGACCTTACCTGTTGACATGAATATCTCTCTCACAATGTCTATCTCCTTTCCGCTAAAACATTCGCACATCGATATTACATTCATAGCTTCACCAATGAGTGCAGGTGTATTGGGCATTACCCTTATGATCTTTTCTGTATCAAGGAATTTCTTGAGATAGGAGAGTCTTATTCCTGCTGCTATTGATACTATGGTCTTTTCTTTATCAATGGTATCTCTTATCTCTTCAAGGACTGATTGGATGTTCTGTGGTTTTATAGCAAGGATTATTATCTTTGAGGCTGATGCAACCTCTCTGTTGTGAGGAGTCGTTTTTATGCCATAGGTCTTTTCGAGATAATTTCTTCTTTCCTCTTTCGGTTCTGAGACCACTATATCCCTGAATCTGTGACTTATACCCTTAATTAGGGCTTCTGCCATATTTCCACCGCCTATGAATCCTATCTTTTCCATACGGGATATTATAACAAAATTCTACCAACAAGTAAGGTTGGTATTTTATAATAGAATATGCCAGAAAAGATAATAAATGATGATGTAAAGAAGGTACTCATCGATACATTTAAAGGTCTCATTGAGGATGTATCAATAGAACTCTATACAAAAAAGGGTGTTAATGATATATTCAATGATGCTATTACCAATGTTCTTAAAACTATCTCTGAACTCAGTTCAAAGATTAAGGTCTCTTTTTATGAACTTGGAAGTCCTGAGGCAGTAAAGCGTAAAATCGAAAGATCCCCGACCATTCTTATATCACCTGATAAGTACAGGATACGATTTACAGGTGCACCTCTTGGTGAGGAGGGAAGATCCCTTATCATGTCTATACTCATGGTATCGACAAAGAGTGTTGTCATTAATAATGATTCCCTGAAGAGACTTAGCAGACTCAAAGAGGCTCGTGATATAAAGATATTCGTGAGTCCAACATGTCCTTATTGTCCACAGGAGGTTTTATACGGTGTATCGTCAGTGATAGCAAGGAATGACCTTGTCTCGCTCGAGGTTATAGAGATACTTGAAAACAGGGATATCGCTGAATCCCTTGGTATCATGTCTGTTCCCCAGACCTTTATAAATGATATACATGTTGCACCTGGATTTATCCCTGAAGAGGATTTTATCGATGCAGTGATTAATCCTCTGGAACCTGAAAAGAGATTCAGGGTCTATGGGAAGAAAAAGGATATGACAAAAAAGGACCTTGTGATAATAGGAGGTGGTCCTGCTGGACTTGCTGGAGCGATATATGCAGGAAGGTCAGGTCTCGATACCCTTGTCATAGAGAAGCAGGCACTTGGAGGTCAGGTCTCCATTACTCCTGTTGTAGAGAATTATCCAGGCTTTTCGAGCATTCCTGGCAAGGCACTTGTGGATCTCCTTTCAGAACAGGCATCCAATTATGCAGAGATACATGTGGCTGAAAATATAAAAGAGATCAGAAAGATTGATGGAGATTTTCATGTCATCACAGACCACGGGAGATATATTGCGAGTTCTATCATCATAGCAACAGGTGCATCACCAAAGAGACTTGATGTGCCAGGAGAGAAGACTTTTTATGGAAAGGGAGTGAGTTATTGTGCTGAATGCGATGGATACTTCTTCAGGAATGGCAAAAGGGTTGCTGTTATTGGCGGTGGAAATACTGCAGCTACATTTGCCCTTTATCTTTATAATCTTGGTGCTCAGGTCACGCTTATCCATAGAAGAGATAGACTCCGTGCAGAGGAGAGACTTCAGACAAGTATATTTAACTCAGGTATAGAGATTATCTGGAATAGCATTGTGAAGGAGATAAAGGGAGATAAGGTTGTAAGGTCCATAGTAGTAGAGAACCTTCTTGATAAGACCATTAGAGAGATAAAGGTCGATGGTGTCTTTATTGCGATAGGATATAGACCCAATAACGAGATACCTGCACTTATAGGAGTTGAGATGGATGAAGAGGGTTATATAAAGTGTGATCAGAATATGAGGACATCGATTTCCGGTGTTTACGGAGCAGGAGATATTACAGGAGGTCCAAAACAGATCGTTATTGCTGTATCCCAGGGTGCTCAGGCAGCGATGTCTGTTTTTGAGGATCTTAAAGAACCTTACTGGAAAAAAAAGGGATAATCAGAGAATCTTTCACATCTATCCTTGTGGCATACGATAGAACCATCCACTTCCTTTCTTACCACCAGGTTAAACGGATAAAGGTCATGAAGGGCATCTTCAAGATAATCTTTTGTCTCTACCTTCCTAATTCCTCGGTAATAAGACAAGAGACTCCTCATAAGAGAACCTGTGTAGACTGGATATGCTTCTATATACGGAATGGATTTCTTCATTATATTCATCGCCACATCCATATATTTTTTGTTGTCAGTGAGATTGTAAAGACACATCATCAGGTATGGTGCCACTCCATTTGGTGACTCATTGGGATTATCCTGAATCGTCTTTTTCCTTATCCTGAGATAGCCCTCATCTTTAATCTCTTCAGTATCAAAAAGAAGTCCCCCATTGTCTGAAAATAGATCTATTGCCATATCCGTGAGTTTTATGGATTCCCTTATATATTCATCCTTTCCTGTCACCTGGAATAATTCAAGAAGTCCCATTGCAAGGAATATATAATCATCTGAAAAACCTTTAATGCCTTCTGAGTGAAAGAGCCTCTCTTCCTTATAATTTTCTTTGAGAATCCTTTTTGCAGATCTTTCAGCCATGCTTATAAGATCCCTCTTTTTCAGTAACCGTCCTGCAATTGAGAGACTCTCTATCATCATTCCATTGAGGTCTGTATAGAGGGTTTTATCAATAAATGGTAGTTCCCTTCTGTTTCTGTAAGAGAGCATCTTTTCCTTTGCCGACCTTATGAGTTCCTTTACCCTATCAATAGGTATTCCATGGATGAGAGATATCTGCTCAGGTGTCTTTGCTATATGCAGGATATTCTTTCCTTCCATCTCTCCTTCTTCATCTATATCGAAGTGGAGCCTAATGATATTGAATTCCTCTTGTGTAAGGATATCTTTTACCTCATCATATGAAAATATATAATAACCGCCCTCATCGAGATGTCCGATATCAGCATCCTGCGATGCATAAAATCCACCATCACCGTGGCTTCCATATTCTTTGTAGTACCTGATAATGCCATTAATGATATCGAGGTATAATTCCTTTTTGAATCTTCTCCATGCCTTTGTATAGAGTCTTAACAATAGAGCATTATCATAAAGCATCTTCTCGAAATGAGGTATGAGCCATCTATCATCAGTTGAATAACGGAAGAATCCACCAAGAATGTGATCATATACACCACCCATTGCTATACTGTCGAGGGTTGTCATGAGTGCAATCCTCATGGATTCTGATGGCTCGATTATATACATGTCAAGAAGGAATTCAATTGTCGGTGAAAAATAAAATTTAACCTTTGTACCAAAACCTCCATGTCTCATATCGATAAGAGAAAGAATCTCTTTTGCTTTATTTATGATGAATTCCTCACTAGGAAGGGAATCTATCTCTGTCCTTTCATGGAATGCGATCTTATCGAAGAGTTCATTCGATGCCTCAATGATTCGGTCTTTTTCATTCCTGTATACTTCAATAACCCTTTTTAAGATGGATTTAAAACCAACTCTTCCATATCTCTCATCAGGAGGGAAATATGTTCCACCAAAAAAAGCCTTTCCATCAGGTGTAAGAAATGCTGTTAGTGGCCATCCACTGCTTCCTGAGATAAGGGTTACAGCCTCCTGATATCTTCTGTCTATATCAGGCCTCTCATCCCTATCTACCTTAATGGGAATAAAATTTTCATTTATAATCTCTGAAATTTCAGGGTTTCTAAAGCATTCATGGGACATCACATGACACCAGTGACACCAGCTCGCTCCTATAGAAAGGAGAATGGGTTTATCCTCTCTTTTTGCCCCTATGAATGCCTCTTCTGACCATTCATACCACTCAACAGGTTCATCTGCAACACTCCTGAGATATGGGCTCTTTGAATTTTTCAATCTATCGGACATAAAATAATATACCATAATAAGGATTAAAATTATCTATTTTGATGGAGGTATCAGGATGTTAGATAATAATTTAGGACCTGAAAAGACTATTGAGTTTTATTCACCGAGGTATGGTTTCAGAGCCTTTCTCATTATCGATAATACAGCTCTCGGTCCTGCAATAGGTGGAGTGAGGGTATCAAAAAATGTGGAACTCGATGAGGTGAGAAGACTTGCAAGAACAATGACCCTCAAGAATTCCATAGCAGGGATTCCGCATGGTGGAGGAAAGGCAGGTATAAAGATAGATCCAGGATCTTCAGAGAAGGAGAAGGTATTCAGGTGGTTTGCAAGGATGATAGAAAAGATTGATGAATACATACCTGGTCCTGATATGGGTAGTGACGAGACATGTATGGCATGGGTTTATGATGAGATAAAGAGGGCAGTTGGACTTCCAGAGGAGATTGGAGGTTTGCCTCTCGATAAACTCGGTGCCACAGGTTTCGGGATTGTTGAGTGCGCAATGGTAGCTGCTCGATATCTGGGCATTGAACTTAACAATTCAAGGGTCGTGATACAGGGATACGGAAGTGTTGGAAGGGCGGTTGCAAGATTCATTTCTGAGAGAAGTGCCAGGATTGTTGCTGTAAGCGACTCTAAAGGAACTATATTCAATCCTGATGGAATAGATGTAAATATCCTCGATAGAGTGAAGAATGAAAAGAAGAGTGTGGTATTTTATCCAGATGGTGAAAGGATGCCACTCGATGAGATATTCACGATTGATTGTGATGTACTGGTACCAGCAGCCACTCCTGATGTCATAAATATGAAGAATGTGGACAGGATCAGGACAAAACTTATTATTGAGGGTGCAAATATTCCGATAACAGAGGATGCTGAAGATTATCTCTTTAAAAAGGGTATTCTATTTATACCTGATTTTGTGGCAAATGCAGGTGGCGTGATTATGGCTTCAATGGAGTACGCAAAAAAGAGAGAGAGGGAGGCATTTGAGGTAATTAAGGATAAGATCAGAAAAAATACAGAGATTGTTCTTGGATTGTCCTTGAAAGAGGATGTTAATCCTCGACTCTCTGCAATAAAGATTGCAAAGGAGAGGATTCTCATGGCAATGAATTACAGGGATATGTAAGTATGTATCGAGATATAGTGGGTTTATCTGATATCTGGTATAATCTTAGTGAAGATGGTCTGAGTCGAAAGACTCAGGCAATATCTTGATAACAATCCAGATGTCATATTCGCTATTGTCTTTGGTTCGTATGCCAAAAGAGAGGCGAAGAAGGATAGTGATATAGATATTAGGTATATTTTTTTCAAAGCCTTTAGAGGGGCTTGATCTGCTTGACCTTATGAATAAGTTCTCTGAGATTGCGGGGAAGGATGTCCATGTCGTTGTGCTGAATAAGGCATCTTCGTTTTTCAGACATCAGGTAATGAAGAGCAGGATTTTTTTGACTGTTAAAGATAGAACCATTTATCACCGATTCAGGGAAAAGTCCATTACTGATTATGATGATTATAAATATATATCTGGAATGAATGTCTATGATTGATAAACAACTTATAGAGAAAAAATTGCGTTGTATCGAGAAACTCTTGCGGGAACTCGTGTCTGTGAAAGTAGAGACAATGGAGAGGTTTAAAGAGAGAAATATCGAGCTTGCAGTTGAACATATGGTGGATATCTTAAATACCTTAATACCTTATAAGGAGTCTGGATCTAAGAGAACCCGATACATATTCAGAATGCTTCGATATTTTTACTAAGGAAGGGGTGTTCTGGAGAGAAAACCTCGAAACCTATAAGTCAATGGTGAGATTCAGGAATCTCCTGATTCATGGATATGATGGTATTGATGATACTATAACATACTAGATTTATAAAAAAGATTAAATGATTTAAAGGTCTTTGTTGATGAGATAGAGGAATATATAAAGACCTAAAATAATCTTATACACCTATAAGAAAATTTTTTGTTCAGCAAAATCCCTTCTGTGTTATAGTAATTCTGTTTTAAAATTTAACATACTATTGTAAAAAGCAATATTTTGAGGAGGCAATAAATGGGGAATCGAGGGATCTTGTTGGTTTTCTGTCTTGCTCTTTCTTTATTTTTTATATTTCAACCTGCAATGGCATCCGAGATACCAGTTTCTGAGCCAGTGGGTTCAGGAACACCATGGTGGGTATGGCCACTTGTCCTCTTTATAGTGACATTTATTCTCGGCATAGTGGCTGTCCTTGGAGGTGTTGGTGGAGGTGTCCTCTTTGTGCCTATCATTGGAGGATTCTTTCCATTTAATCTCGATTTTGTGAGGGGCGCAGGCCTACTTGTTGCCCTCTCAGGTGCCCTTGCTGCTGGACCAGGGCTTCTCAAAAGGGGGATGGCTGATCTCAGGCTTGCTATGCCTGTAGCATTGATAGCATCCTCAAGTGCTATCATAGGTGCGATGGTAGGGCTCGCCCTTCCAAAGAATATAGTGAACATTGCCCTTGGCATCACCATACTCGGCATAGTCGCCATAATGCTCACGGCAAAGAAGTCAGAATATCCAGAGGTTCCAAAGGCAGATGCCCTTTCACAGGCATTGAGGATAAATGGCATCTATTATGAGGCATCAACAGGTCAGGAGGTCAACTGGAAGATTCACAGGACACCGCAGGGCCTTCTGTTATTCATTATTATCGGAGTTATGGCAGGTATGTTCGGTCTTGGTGCAGGATGGGCAAATGTCCCTGTCCTTAATCTCCTGATGGGTGCACCATTGAAGGTATCTGTTGCAACGAGTAAGTTTCTACTCTCAATAACAGATGCATCTGCTGCATGGATTTATATCAACAGTGGCGCAGTTCTTCCTATGATGGTCGTTCCATCCATCATAGGAATTATGGTTGGCTCAATAGTGGGTGTGAAGATCCTTGCCAGGGCAAAGCCAACTGCAATCAAGTATATAGTTATAGGGCTTCTTCTCTTTTCAGGCTTGAGGGCTTTGCTTAAGGGGCTTGGGATATGGAATTGAATACAATGAAGGAGGATAAGATGTTTAAGGAGATAAAGGCTACAGAGGAACAGTTAACATATGCAAAGATCCTGGATTGGGGCATGAAACTCGGACTCATTGCACTGGTAATCACATTCATTATTTACATTACAGGGATACTCGAGTCTTATGTCCCTCTAAATGACCTACCAAAGTACTGGGGCATGTCTGTTCATAAATACCTTGAGGCTACCAGGATCCCTCATGGATGGGGATGGATCAATTTAATTGGAAAGGGAGATTTTCTTAATTTTATAGGAATCGCCTTTCTTGCTGGCATAACAATAATCTGCTATATATCCATCACACCGATACTTTTCAAGAAAAATGATACCGTGTATGGTATCATCGCAATACTTGAGGTGCTGGTGCTTGTGCTTGCAGCATCAGGTATCCTTAAGGCAGGAGGGCATTGATATGGCTCAGTATAAGAATATACTTTTATCAACAGATGGTTCTGAGTTCAGCGAGGGTGCTGTAAGGGAGGCGATAAAACTTTCAAAGAGATTCTCATCGAAACTCTATATCATGAATGTTATAGAGACAAATCCAGAATTTGAGGCACTTGCACCTAATATAATCGAAAAACTCGAGACAAAAGCAAGGGAATATCTTATTAATGTGAAAAATATGGCAGAAAAAGAAGGCATTGAGTGTGAGACCATTATTCATCAGGGTGAGGATACATACAGATTTATAATCGATGAGGCGGTTAAAAGGAATGCAGGACTTATAGTGATGGGTAGAAGAGGTAGGACAGGACTTATGAAACTTATGATGGGAAGTGTGACAGCAAGGACTATAGGATATTCACCAGTCGATGTAATGGTTGTTCCAAGAAAGGCAGTAATTGAATTTAAGAATATAGTTGTAGCGACCGATGCCTCAAGATACAGTGAAACTGCCGTAGAGAGGGCGATTAAGATTTCAGAGGATACAGGCGCTTCTCTCTTTGCAGTCGCAGTGACAAGGCCTGATGCGGTTGAATCAAGGTTTAAGGAATCAGATGATGCCCTTATGAGAATAAAGATGGAAGGAGAAAAGAAGGGAATAAAGGTAAGGATAGAGCATATAAAAAACAAGCCTCACGAGAAGATTTATGAAGCCATAATCGAATTTGCGAAGAAGAATAATGCAGACCTTATTGTCATTGGGTCTCATGGAAGGACAGGTATCACAAAACTCCTCATGGGTAGTGTAGCCGAAAGGGTGATTGGACATTCAGACTGTGCAGTTCTTGTGGCAAAGTCCTGGGCCTGATAAATCTATAGGAAACTATCTTTTTAGTCCTAATTTCTCTATAGCCTGTTCAACAACTCGCTAAGCCTTGAAAATCAAAAACTCACGAGCATCTTTAATTTTTGCTTACCGCATCTCACATGCGAGCTAAAAGCAAAGCAATCTCTTTATTTTCAAGATCTTTTGAGATTTAATCGTCGCTATCGCTTCTTGCAATGACACCTAAAACCCCTTTAGTTATTGAACAGCCTCTTTTTTGCTTAAAAAGTATAAGGTGAGCCTCTTTTATTTTTCTATCACGAAATTAGAGATGCTTCCTTTCACGTTCGTCTATCTTTTTTTGAGAGTTCCTTAAGGGATGGATCACAAACCACAACTACTCCTCCCTTTCTTGCTATCACCTTCCATGCCTTGCTTAACAGTGTGGCAAGATACTGCCTGTTCATGTGTAATATGTGAGTGAGTTCATCAAGCATCTTGGACTTAACCTTCTTAGATGCCTTTTGATAGACCTTTGCATTCTCATTGATGATGACGTACTTGTCTTTCATGGTATATACCCCCTTAGGTATAACAATAGCAACCATCCCGTAAACCTCCTTATATGTTTGATGTTTAATGTTTAATCTAATATGATTTACAAAATAGTTGCCTTTTTTGCAATTATGAGGAAACAATACTCTTTGGAAGAGATTATTTTTGAGGAAACGCGTTTACTTTACAAAAAAATATAATCTTGGATAAAATTATTAATGTATCTTTTGGGGAGTCGTCCAACGGCAGGACGGCAGACTCTGGATCTGCTTATAGGGGTTCGAATCCTCTCTCCCCAGCCATCTAATGGTCCCATCGTCTAGAGGCCCAGGACGTGGCCCTCTCAAGGCCAAAACACGGGTTCGAATCCCGTTGGGACCGCCAAAAGAAAAATTTGGTAAATCGAGTTTTTATCCAATTGTGGTAGCGAAATGGTTGGGATGGCTTCTTACATCCTCGAAAAAAGATTTTATTGTAGATGTTTAGAAATTGATGAGATTGTGGGAGATGGTAGGCGCGGAGGGGATCGAACCCACGACCTCTTCCGCGTCAAGGAAGCGCTCTCCCACTGAGCTACGCGCCTTAATGAATAATTAAAACATATTTACTGTATTTACTGCAAGATTCTTTTTTACCTGATTAATCTCTCGAGTCTTATCATTTTGTCCTCGACTCTACCTATTCCGAAAAACTTATCCCCATCATAGAGCCTGACCTTTTTATTTGTAAGGATTTCACCATCTTTCAGAAAGACCGCCTGTCCATTTTTTAATGCCTTTGCCTCGATTTTGTTAAGCCTTAAGGCATAGAGGTGTTTCAAAGCATCATCAGGTGGAATGAGGCTAAATCTTCCGTCTTTAAGGTCATCTATTGTAAATGATTCTTTCACATTGAAGTGGCCAATAGCATCTCTTCTCAGTTCAGTTACATGGGCGAATGTGCCGAGTGAGATACCTATATCATCACAGAGCCTCCTTATGTATGTGCCTTTGGAACAGTGAACCCTGATCTTTAGATACACGCCGTCGAACTCAAGAAATTCTAACCTCTCTATAAAGACCTCCTTAAGGGGAGTATCGAACTTAATACCCTTTCTTGCGAGTTTATAGAGAGGAACACCATCTTTCTTTACAGCAGAATAAGGAGGAATCTTCTGAAGGAGTTTGCCCTCAAATCCCTTCAGTGTTGTTAGAATCCTTTCAGTCTCTATACAGAAGTCTTGAACTTTCTCTATTATTCTGCCTTCTGAATCAAATGTATCTGTTCTTTCTCCAAGTTTCATCCTGACCGTGTAGATCTTGTTAAGTTCAGCAAGATAACCCGTGATCTTTGTTGACTCACCGAGGCATATTATGAGGACTCCTTCTGCAATAGGGTCGAGTGTGCCAGCATGGCCTGCCTTCTTTACGTTGAGGAGTTTCTTAACCTCAGTTACTGCACTATGGGATGTTATGCCTTTATGCTTGTTAAGATTTAATACCATAGATAATAATTGATATCCCGAGCATTATGGATATTCCTGGTAAGAGTTTCTTGTATATACCTCTTATGTCAGCCTTGAAGTATTCTCTCGTAAGGACAAGACAGAGATGCACGGGTGAAAGCAGCACTCCAGTATAGCCTGAGACAAAGGCAAATGATATGAGATAAAGATTATCTCCTGACATTGCTATTATAAGGGGAAATGTACTTCCTATGAACCCCACGACAAGTCCTGTAAGGAGTCCAGCAATGAATGGAAGGATAAAGGCTATCATGAGTGGTGGTACTCCAATATTAAAAAAATATCTATTGAGTCCTTCCACAGCATTGGATGCATCCATGATTCCCTTTATAAGCATGACTCCTGCAATCAGGAGAAATACATCCTTTGTGAAACCATACCTGATAATCCTTAAGATATCCTTTAGACCCACTCTGTAGATTATGAGGAGGGCAATAATACCAGCACCAAGACTAATATAAAGTTCCACACTAAAGACTGCCACGAGAATGAGGATAAGAAGTATTGGAAGAAATGAAATGATGTCATTCCTTAAAGAGATACTTTCTTTTCTTTCATGATCATCCACGGGTATCTTTTTCAGTCCTGTAAAGAATCCTGTAAAGAGCATCGAAACGGCTATGAGGATATTTGCCATAATGAGCCTTTTGAGTTCTATCCCTGTCAGGGCACTTGCAAGGACTATCCCTGGATAGAGTGGAAGTATTAATTCCCATGGATGTCTGAACCAGTAATTTATGTATGCCTTTTCCTCATTATTCAGATTGAGTCTTTTTGTTGATTCATCCACCATCGGTGCTGAAAAATATGCACCACCAAGGGATGGAAGCATACCTATTAGGAGGGGCATCGAGATTATCACGAGTCTTCTGTTACGGAGAATCCTTTTTGATGCCTCCATCATATTTTTTAATATCTCCTTTTCCCTAAGGAGCATCTCGTAACATCTTATGAATGTGAGAGCAAAGAATAATTTTATACTCTCAATAGATGTGAGAGATTTAAAAGATGCATCAATAAACTTCAAAGGGTCCATCATGTAAAGAATTCCGAGAAAGAGCGAAGAGAGGATGAGGACCATACCTATATGTATCTTCTTCCTGAGAAGAATTATTATAAGTGCGAATACTGATAATGTCCTGATAAGATCGAGCATAAAAAAGATTATATCATAAAGTCGAATGAGCTGTTTGGAGATTCTCAACACCTGATAGAATTGATATATAATCTATTTTATGGTGGTTGTAACTGTAAGAAACCTTATAAAGTATTATGGTGAAACTGAAGCAGTAAAAGGGGTCAGTTTCGATATCAACGAGGGAGAATGCTTTGGCTTTTTGGGTCCAAATGGGGCTGGTAAGACTACTGTTATGAAGAGTATATACTGCCTTATTAAGCCATCTGGTGGAGAGGTGAGGGTATTCGGTATGGATGTGACGAAGAATCCTTCTGAGATAAAGAGAAGACTTGGAGTCATGCCAGAGGTGAATAACCTTGACCCAGACCTCTCTGTGATAGAAAACCTCCTTGTATATGCAAGGTATTTTGATATACCAAAAAGAGAAGCATTAATGAAGTCAATGGAACTTCTTGATTTCATGGAACTGAGAGAAAAAGCGAATGTAATGATTGAAAATCTTTCAGGTGGTATGAAGAGGAGGCTTGTCCTTGTGAGAGCGATAATAAATAATCCATCTCTTATAATCCTTGATGAGCCAACTACAGGACTTGACCCGTATTCAAGACACCTTGTCTGGAATAGATTAAGGGAGATCAATGCAAAGGGCATTACTCTAATACTCACCACCCACTATATGGAAGAGGCTCAATCCCTCTGTGACAGGGTTGCTATAATGGACAGGGGAAGGATTCTTGAGATAGATTTCCCTCAGGCCCTTATGAATAGATATGGTGGTAATCTCGAGGATGTCTATCTTAAACTGACTGGGAGGTCTCTTGGGTCTTAAGAGTGCTTTCAGGGTATGGCAGAGGAATTTCACTGTCTATAAGAGACTCTATAAGTCGAGTTTTGTCCTTAATTTTGTCGAACCCCTTTTATATCTCCTTGCCCTGGGTTTTGGTCTCGGTACATATGTAAGGTATATAGATAATGTGGCATATATAAAATTTATTGCCCCTGGTATTATTGCCTCCTCCGCAATATTTGCTGCAACATTTGAATGCACATATGGCACATATGTGAGGATGCACTTTCAGAAGACCTTCGATGCGATCCTTGCAACTCCTGTAAATATAGATGACCTTACGATGGGTGAACTTCTCTGGGGTTCAACAAAGAGTGTGATATACGGTGTATCCATAATAATAGTCATTTCTTTCATGGGACTTGTGGATTCATCCCTTATTATTCTTTCGATACCATTTTTATTCATCAGTGGACTTATATTTGCATCCATATCAATAATTGCTGTTTCAATCGTGCCTGGCATAGATTCTCTTAATTACTTTTATACTTTATTTATGACCCCGCTTTTTCTTTTTTCGGGTATATTCTTTCCTATAGATGGACTTCCATATCTTGTGAGGGCACTGTCATTTTTTAGTCCCTTTTATCATACTGTTAATATATGCAGGAGATTCTCTCAGGGTACTATCGAGGTTGTATTGATTGACATATTGTATCTACTTGTATTTCTCGTAATAATAATCCCTGTTCCATTTGTCCTTATGAGAAGGAACATGATAAAATAACTTGAATTTTTAAGATTAAATATGTTTATAATTATAATTATAAAAAGATTTAAGGTAATCGTGTGAAAAAAGAGAAGAGGCTATACACAGAGGAAGAAAAAAAGAGATTGCCTCTTTATACAATAGGAGTTGTAGCAGAGCTTCTTGGAACTACGGATCAGACTTTAAGACTATATGAAAAACATGGACTCATCAAACCTGCCAGAAGAAATAAGAATAGATACTATTCTGAAAATGACATTAAATGGCTTCAATGCCTGAGAGAACTCATCCATGTAAGGAAGATAAGTATAGAGGGAATAAAGAGACTCCTTGAATATGCTCCATGCTGGGAACTCACATTATGTTCAGAGGAGAGAAAGAAGAACTGTTCAGCGTTTATAGACAGATCAAAACCATGCTGGGAACTTAACAAGATGATATGTCAGAGAAACTCAGGTAAGGTCTGTGAAGATTGTATAGTCTATCTTTCAAGAAAGATGATAAAGAAATAAAAGTCTTTGTAAGCAGTTTGTATTTCCTCAAAAATTGCAAAAAATGGAACCTTCTTCCCTCCCTTTGCGGAGGGGATTAAAGGGAGGGGATATTAATAATTCTCACCCTTACCCATTTCTATCAAAAAGAGAGTAAATTTTTTATTTACCTTTACCTTACCCTCTCAACGGAGATTGAGTAGATAAGTGAAGAATTATCCATTGCATATTAAGATAAACTGAGGAGACTTAATCATGAGTAATTTTGAGTTATAGATTCTTCTTTTGAATTTCATCGTAATTGAGTATATCCATGTAATCCCATTCTCTCCAAGCCATTACATATATATCTTTCTGAGTTGCATACTGGATCACATCCTGA
>FWPU01000905.1_pt1 | contig 93318 bp, 69 predicted proteins | sample 2228361 | NCBI WGS metagenome assembly FWPU01 (sample SAMEA103939777, study PRJEB20133) | metagenome
CGCTCGTGCGAGGCGCGTCAGCAGGCCAGCGAAGCAGCGCTGGGCGAAATGCGCGAGGGGCTCGCCGAGATCGCCACTCGGTTGGCGGAGTTGGAGCAGTTTGCGGCGGCGCTGCCGAAGATCGGGCCTCCCCAAGGGCCCATCAACACGACGCGCCGCGCGCAGGTGCTTCAGATGGGGCGCCGCGGCGAGCCGCCCGAGCAGATCGCCGCCGCCCTGGGACTGCCGCGCAACGAAGTCGAGCTGGTGCTCAAGATGCGGCGGATCGCCGGGGCCTGAGCGCTCTCCGGACTACAGGCGTACGCCACGCTCACGCACTACCCACGGGCGGACGCCGCCGCTGCCGGGCTCGCGCTCGATGGTCACATTCAGCGACAGCCGCTGCTTGTCGCGCACCACCGTCACGGCCAGCGTCTCGGACTTCGAGTCGCGAATGGCGCCGGAAATCTCGCGGGGACTCGTAACTTTGGTCCCGCCGACTTCCACGATCACGTCGCCGGCCCGGATGCCGGCCTTGGCGGCCGGCGAGTCCTCAATGACCGAGCGCACCAGCACCCCCTCCTTGACGCCGAAGTAGTCCGCCAGTTGTCCTTCCAGGGACTCCCCGACAATGCCCAGGCGGGCGGTGCGCCAGGTCGTGAAAACGTGGGGGATATCAGGGATCCGGACCGGCGGGATGACAATCTCCGGCAGGTCAATGATGTGCTCGCCCCTCCGACTCCACATCTTGGCCATGTCCTTTCGGGATCCCATCGTAACCGTGATGGTTTGTTCGGCGCCGTCGCGCGCTATCTTCAGCGTGGCCTGTCGCCCGACGGGGGTCTCGCTGACCAGGCGCTGAAACTGCGTACAGCCCTCGACGCGCTGGCCGTTGTACTCCAGTACGACGTCTCCCTGCTTCAGGCCGGCCTTGTCGGCGGCGCTGTCGGGAGTGACCGAGGTGATCTCGACGCCGCGAACTTCGCTGAGCTTCTTCTCGCGGGCGCGCTCGGCGTCGATTTCCTGGACGCCAACGCCGAGGAAACTCCTGCTCTGGAAACCCGGCCCGAAGCCGGCAATGACGATCTGCCCGGTTCTCTCCGCTTTGGGCGGCGGCGGCGCTTGCTGCGCCGCGGCGCTGCCGGCCAGCAGCAGTCCGAGCAACCCCGCGACCCGGCCTGAGAATTGAAGCCAATGAATTGTGGTAAACATCGAATCCAGTCTCCCTTCTACCGGCGCCTCAAATACACGGTGCCGCCGGCGGCCGAGATCCTGAGCAGCGGCCCGCCGCCGTTGACAGCGCCTTCGGCGAAGACCGGCTCGAAAGCCGGCTGCGACCCGCCGCGGACCTTGATCTCGGGAAACTCAGAGATGATCCTTCCGCCCCGGCCCACCGGTATATTGTGCGCCTTGACCGTCACCGCTACGTTGGACGGAATGAACACCGTAACGTCACCAAAGCTCGTATCGAGGAAGGAGTCGCGCAACTGGGCGCCGAATGGGAGCTCGGCAAAAATGTTGCCGGCGGCGGTCATAGCGCGCAGCGAGCCGGAGACGTCCCGGAGCCGGATGGCGCCGCGGGCCGACTCGCAGCGGACACCGCTCGCAGCGCCGACCCGGATGGCGCCGCTGGCGGTTTCGGCAACGACCTCGCCGCCTGCCTCGACCACTTCGATCAGGCCCCCGGCCGTGCGGGCCGAGACTCCAGCTTTCGCCCGCTGGACGTGGATGTTACCTCCGCCCGTGGAGGCGTGCACGGGACCGGCCGCCTCGCCGACATAGATCTCGCCCCCGGCGGTTTCAAACCATGACTCGGCGCCGGCTCGCTCGACGCGGATGTTGCCGCCGCCCGAAAGGCACCGGATGGCGCCGCCCACGTTGCCCAAATGAATCTCTCCGCCTCCGGTTTCCGCGGTAATTCCGCCGCCGATGTCCTGCGCGACGATGCGGCCCCCGCCGGACTTCAGCGCCAGGTCGCCGTCCAAAGCGTGCGCTTCGATCCGCCCTCCGTGCGTGACCAGCTCGAATTTCGTGAGGCGCCGGGGCGCCTGCACTTGCAATGCGACCGTGCCCGCGAGGCCAAGGCGGCTGAGCGCTTCAAGATAGACGACATCGCCCGAGCGTCGCGGGCGGATCCGAAGTTGCGACAGGAGCCGCTTCGCCGCGGCCTCGCTGGGTGTCTTCACCCGATGTGTCAGCGTGTAGCTGACGGTGTCGGAATCCACTCCCAGCACACTCAAATCTCCCCAGGCCACTGCGCTTAGTGCCCGGGCCCGCGCAGCATCCAGCGAACCGCTCACCGTCCGGACCCAGTAGTCGCCCTCGCGCGCCACTGTGTCGCTGGTCTGGGCGAACGCGGCGGCGGCGAGAACCGGTGCTGCCAACCAACACGTGGCCCCCTTGCTCATCGCCGCTGACCTAAAATGTCTCCACCGATGCATTCATCTCCCGCAGAGCCTCCTGGCTCCGGAGCCGAACGTAGGAGTTGTCTTCCCTGAGCAGCAGTTGCTGGAGGGTACCAACGATGTCCTGGGTGCGGCTCTCGACCAACAGATCGATGGCCATCGCGCGGATCCCCGGGTTCCGGTCATTCAGCAGGACGCGGGAGAGGGCCTTGCGTGTCTCGGCGTCGGTGGCGTAATTCCGCAAACCTTCCAGCGCCTTCAGCCGGACACCGTCGTTCGGGTCGTTGGCCAACGCATACAACAGCGCCTGCCGCACCTCCTCGGTCTCGGGCCGGCTCCTCAATAGCTCGATGGACTCGGCGCGCACCCCCGGGTCGGAGGGATCGCGCACCGCCCGCAACAGCAACTGCCGGATCGTTGCCTCATCGAGCCGGCCCGAGAGCACGCGCTGCCGCGTCTCCTCGACGACGATTCGCACTTCGCCCGAGTCGGCCGGTTCGATGTAGCGGACCTGAGTCGCCACCGGCTCGGCCGTCAACAGGCGCGCCTCCAGACGGGAGGGGGAACCCGAGGTAAACCGCGCGGCAGCGAAGCCCACGAGGACGAGGGCCGCGGCGGCGACCGGGCGCAACCATGCCGGCGACCGCCGTCCGGGCGGCCCCAGCAGCAGCTCCAGCGCCTCCGGCCACAAGAAACGGCGGGTAGCAGGCTGCGTGCGACCGGCCATCGCCCGCGCCAGCCCTTGCCGGCATTGCTCCAGCAATTCGGCGGAAGGCGGCTGCTGCGCCAGATCCAGAACCCGATGGATGCGCTTCTCGCGTTCCAGTTCCCGCCGGCAGGACTCGCAACTGTCGAGATGCTGTTCGACCCTCTCTTCCTGATCGAACGGCAGTTCCCCGTAAAGGTAAAGGGGGAACTCCTTTCTGGCAGATTCGCACGTCATACCAAATCTCCTAGCGCGGCGCGCATTTTCTGGGTCGCGCGGAACAGGCAGTTCTTGGCTGCCTCCTCGGTGGTTCCCAGCGTCTCGCCGATGGCGCGGAGCCGCATGCCGTGGTAGTGGCGGAGCTCGAAAACGATCCGCTCGCGCGGCGTCAGCCCGGCCAGCACGGCCTCGATGCGCCGATTGATCTCACCGCTCAGCAGCCTCCGCTGCGGATCGCTGTCGGCCCTGGCTTCGGCCACGGTGTCCATCCGATCGCGCGCCCCGTCCTCGGTCTCGACCGTCGAAGAGTCCTCCCTCCGGACCCTGCGTTTCCGCAACTGGTCCAGGCAGAGGTTGGTGACGATCCGGTGCAGCCACGTGTGAAAGCTCGAATCGAACCGGAACTTGTGCAGATTCCTATGGACGCGGAGGAACGCCTCTTGGTAGACATCCCGGGCGTCCTCGGCCGACCGGAGCAGGTTCATCGCCAGCCGGAGCACTCCCTCATCATGCGCCCGGACCAAGGCCGCGAAGGCTTCCTCGTCGCCTTCTTGCGCAGCCCGGATTAGAGCAGCCTCATCCACGGCGATGGCCGGGGCGATGGCGGCCGCTGGCATGGCTCCACTTCCGCTGCTCAACACAAATTAGACGGGCGGGGAGCCGAAAGGTCACCTAGCCGGGAGCTATTCGACCAGCTCGAGCTCGATGGTCTTGCTACGTGCGTCCAGGCTCAGGATGCGGAAATCGCGCACCTGACCTGAGCGCGGGGTCTCGCCACGGGCGCCCGGTGTGGCGCTTCCCCCCTTCCACTTTGCGCTCAGCATCGACGTCAGCGTGGCCAAGTCCGGCCGCTCTTGTTGTCCCTCACTGGCAACCGGCCGGGGCTTGTCTTTGTCCAGCCGGCAGGTTGCCGTCACGCCTTCGCCCAATTCCACCCGGACGGCAGCCGGGCCGGTCTCGATTACGCGGCCGGTAACCACATCGCCCGGCTTGTGCTCGGCGATGTACTCGTCGGCGCTGGTCGGCTCCAGTTGTTTCATCCCTAAGCGGATTCGGCGGCGCTGCCGGTCGAGCTCGACGACGACGGCTTTGACCTTCCCGCCCTCGGAGAGGGCCTCCCGGGGGTGGTTCAGCCGCTTTTCGCGGGTGATATCGCCGATGTGAATCAACCCTTCGACGCCTTCGGCCAGTTCGACGAACGCTCCGAATTTAGCCAGGTTGGTGATCGTAACCTCGTGGACGCTGCCCGGCGGGTAGCGCTTGTCGGCATCCTCCCAGGGATCGCCGAGGGCCTGTTTCAATCCGAGCCCGATCCGCCGCTCGTCCGGATTCACCGTCAGGACGACGGCATCGACGATGTCGCCGCGCCGGACCACGTCGGATGGTTTCTTGGTCTTTCGCGACCAGGACATTTCGGAGATATGGATGAGGCCATCGACGCCGGGTTCGAGCTCGACGAAGGCGCCGAAATCGGTCACGCGGACGACCTTGCCGCGGACTCGCCGGCCGGGCGTATATTTCTCGGCGGCCAGCGACCAGGGGTCGGGGGTCAACTGTTTGCGGCCGAGCGAGATGCGGCCCGACTCGGGCTCGATCTTCAGGATCTTGACCTCGATTTGCTCGCCCTCGGCGAGCACATCGGACGGCTTGTTGACGCGATGCCAGGCCAAGTCGGCCACATGCAGCAGGCCGTCGACGCCCCCGAGGTCGACGAACGCCCCAAACTCGGTCAGGTTCCGGACGGTGCCCCGGACAACATCGCCTTCCCGGAGCGCCGAAAAGGCCTGCTGGCGAGCCGTCTCCGCCTCTTGCTCGAGCACCACCCGGCGGTCCACGACGACGTCTTCAGTCGCCAGGTCGAACTGGATGATCTTGCAGCGGATCTCCTGCCCGACGAGGGCCTCCGCCTCAGCGGGCTCGCGAATGCCGCTGCGCGACATCGGGAGGAAGGCCCTGGCGCCGACATCGACCCTGAAGCCTCCCTTGATGGCCTCGGTCACGACACCGGCGATGACGGTCTGGTTGGCGAAGGCCCGTTCGAGCGCTCCCCAATCCCGTGGGCGCTCCGCGCGAACCGACGACAGTTCGTAATAACCCTCACGGCGCGCCCCGGCGAATGCCACCGTGATCTTGTCGCCGACCTGTACTGTGGGTTGGCCGGTCTTGTCGCAGACTTCCGCTAGCGGCAGAATCCCCTCGCGCTTTCGGCCGACGTCCACTAGAACGGCGTCTTGAGTGATGGTAACGACCGTGCCTTCGACGGTGTCCCCTGGCATCGCCTCACCGGAGTGCTGCTGTTCGTATTCCGAGAGCAGCTCTGCGAAGGAGTTTTCGCCGGGGGCCGTTTCCGGTCCTTCCTCGATACGCGGTGCGGGTGGGACCTGCGGTTCCGAATCAACGCTGGGCAGGCCGGGCGCCACGCGGCGTTCGCGCGGCGCGCCATTGGGAGGGTTGGGTTCCGACATGAGAGAAACAGCAGCCTTCATTGTGGCACAGAGTGGGCTACTATGGCAGCGTGCAGGCCGTGCGCCGCCTCTGGCAGAAGCTGCGAGGCCATTTCCGCCCGCAGGATGCCGCCTGGCTGCTGCTGTTTTCGGCGCTGGCGGTCTTGAGCCCCACCTTAAGCGACGCCGAGATTGAGCTGTTGTCCGCGCTCGCGTTGCTCCAAGTACTGGAACCGCGCCTGGAATTCCTGTCGACGCGGCGCGGCAACGTCATCGCCATTATCCTCAAGCTGACGCTCGGTTACCTGCTGATCGGCGTTTCCGGCGCGGTGGCCAGCAGCTATTACCTCATCCTGATGGTGCCGGTGGTTTCGGCGGCGACCACGCTCCGCGCGCTGGGCACGCTGCTGGTGACGGTGGCGGCATGCGGTTCCTATCTGTCGTTTCTGCTGTTCATTGATTGGAGCCAGCAGACGCTGGCGCCTGGGGCGCTGCGCGAGCTGGGCTTGCGGGTGCTGTTTCTGTGCATTCTCAGCTATCTGACCTACGAGTTAGTTGAGGCCAACCGCAGCCAGGCGCGCCGGTACCAGAGTGTGGCTGAGCAGCTCGCCGAGGCCAACCGGAACCTGCAACGCGCCGAAGCCGAAGTCCGCCGCTCGGAACGGCTGGCGGCCCTGGGCCAGCTCACGGCCGGCTTGGCCCACGAGCTACGCAATCCTTTGGGAACGATCAAAGCTTCGGCAGAGGTGCTCCAGAACCATGTGGCGGAGGAGAATGCCGTGGCGCGCGAACTGGCCGGGTTCATCGCCGTCGAAGTGGACCGCACCAACAGCCTGGTGAGCCGATTTCTGGACTTTGCCCGGCCGCTCGAGCTCCGGCTGAAACCGGCCGAGCTGACCGAGGTGATCGACCGGGCGGTCGCGCAACTGCAAAACCACCAGCCGCCGTTCAATGTGTCGGTGTATAAGAACTATTCGCCGGACATTCGACCGTTTCCGCTGGATGCCGAACTGATGGAGAGCGTCATCTACAATTTGCTGGAAAACGCGGCGCAAGCCACCATGCCCGGTGGCACGGTGACGGTAAAGACCCGGCCGGTGGATGACGCAGTCGAGATTTCCGTCATCGACCGCGGCCGCGGGATTCCGCGCGAGCACCTGGAAAGCATCTTCAACCCGTTTTTTACGACCAGGCCGGGCGGCGTCGGGCTGGGGCTGGCGATTGTCGCCAAGATTGTGGCGGAACATGGCGGTCGAACGGCCGTCGAGAGTGAGCCTGGCGAGGGCAGCGTCTTCCGCGTCGTTCTGCCGACCGTTCGCCCCTCCTGAAGAGGCTGCGGAGCAATCAGGCGTTGAGATGCGTATTCATCCGCTCGATCGCTTCATCCACGTGCGCCTCGCTCAGCATGCCGATGGTGACGGCATCCACGCAGTCCAGGCTCATGACGAACCGGATCGAGGCGTCGCGATCTTCCGGCTTGGTGAACGAGCCGTTGCCGATAAGTTTCATCCCGATCACGCCGGCACCCTGGGCGTGGATCTTCTTGAGCTGGGCGACGACCTTCGGCACGTCGCCGGTTTCCTCCCAGGCGCCGGTGGGCCCGTCCATTTTGACGCCGTTATGATTGATGCGGTTGAGCGAGACGTCCAGCCAGTGGGTGCCGGGGAAGTCGGCCAGCGGTTTCAGGCCGTGGCAAGAGGCGCCGTGGGCGAGGATGATCTTCTTGTGCTTGGCCTCGGAGAAAGCATCCCGCAGCGGTTCCAGAGTCTGAGGCCAGCCCGCTTCGGTGACGCAATGCAGCAGCAGGATGTCGAAGTACTCTGAGTTGAGCTCTTTGCGAAAACGATCGATTGTGCCGGGTACATCCTTGGCGGTGGCGTTCTGCCACCGCATCTTCGTCATCAGCCGGTAGGAATCTCTCGGAATGCCTCGCAACGCCTCCGCCAGCAGCGTGTGCGTGCGGTAGGCGTCGGCCGTTTCGAAGAAGCGAATCCCGCGCTCATAGGCGTAGCGGACAACGCGGGTGAAAGCTGGCTGGCCCAATTCGCGCTGCATTCGGCCTCCATTGCCGCCGCTGCCCATGGCCAGCCGCGTGACCTGGATGCCCGATTTTCCCAGGGTCACCCAGTCGGTGGCGGAGCGTTTCGCGGCGCGAGCGACTCCTAGGCCGCCGATTCCGCCGGCCAAGCCGACGGCGGCAGCGCCGCCTCGCAAGAATTCACGGCGTGTCAACCGAGCCATTCTGAACCTCCGGGTACGAATTGGTCTTCAGTTTATCACGCGGCGGGGTTGACGGTACGGCGTGTGATGGTGTTCGGGGCGGTAAGATTACGGGGGGGTGCCGCATTGGACCGCTAAGGGCGTTTAATAGAACGGACGAGGCCGGAGCCGGCCGTCGCCGGGACGCCAAGCCCTTATGTTTTCAGTGAAATAAGAAATTACATTCCGCTATGATTGGGGTCTGAATCCCAATCTCACCGCGCGGGCTGCGGACCCGAAAAGGAGAGCCGGCGGGCACCGCACGTGCCGGATACTGCGGGGCGGCGGTTAGCGGAAAACGGGAGGGGCGCGTTACTGCCAGCCGTAAGCCCTCATCATGACGTGGAACAGGTGGGTGTTCGGGAAGAAGCCGCGGACTCGCTCAGCGCCCGGCCCTTCGGCCGTCACGAGTACCTCCTCGGCGTTGTGGTGACCCTCGGCTCGCATGGCCGGAACGATGTCGTGCCCGATCGGGGCGTCTTTCGGCAAGTGCAGGTCATAGGAATGGTCGGCGGTGAAAAGGATAAGGGTGTCTGTGCCCCGAAATTTGTCAGCAGTGCGGCGAATGATGCGGTCGAACTTCACCATGTTGTCCAAAGACTGACGGATGTCTTTCAGATGGTTGTCCGATTCGACCATCAGGAAAAAGCCCTTGGGGTTCTTTTCAAGAATGCGAAGCGCGCATTCGGTCGCCCCGGCCAAGTCAAACTCGTACACGCCGGGAGTTTCGTAGAGCGCGACCAAGCGCCCGCTAACCGGTTGGACGTCGGCTAACGATGCCGGCTCATCTAGATACAGATATCCCCGTGCTGTCAACTCCCGACGGAGATCGATAGCGAACTCGGCGGTCTGGTGGAATATGCGGTCGCGTCCCCGGCCAATGACGACGTCGACGCCATCTCCAAATCGAGGATTCAGAATTTGGGCGAAGATTTCGCCGTGCTTGCTGCGATCGTTGGAGTGGGCGTAGCAGGCCGCCGGAGTGGCATCCGAGATCGGGCTGTTCGAGACCACGCCGGTAGAAAGCCCCCGTTCTTCCGCGTACTCGAGGATGGATTTGAGAGGGCGTCCGTCCCGGAGGCCGCGGACCGCCTCCGCCGATTGCGCGACGACGCCATTGTGCGTTTTCTGGCCGGTGACGATGGCGGTCATGCCGGCGGCCGAATCGGTGACCCAGTTTGAGGCGGTGGAAGTCTCCGACAAGCCGAGGTGGGGCATGCTGTGGATGTAGAGCGCCTGTGGCTTACCGTAAGCGAGGATACTCGCGGCGTGAACGGTCGGCAATCCGGTTCCATCTGCGAGGAATAGAATCACGTTGCGGGCGCGTTGTGTTCCTTGGCCCCAGGCGGCTGCTGCCGACAGCAGCACCGCATACAGGAAGCGAATCTGAACGCTATTCAGTGCCATATGGGGGAGATTCTCCAAGGGTGATGGTGACGGCAAGCTGTTCTCCGGCGGCAAGAGCAAGGGGCAGCCCCTCGACCAACTCCACTCCCAGGCAATGCTTCGGGGGCGCGCCGTTGAACCGGACCCGATAGCGGCGGTCCTGGTGGACCGTGAACCATTCGGGAAATTCATTCAGTCGCGGATAGCTTTCCGGCATGTTCCAGTGATTGCGGTGGCGGGGGTGGTCGAAGCGCAGCCGGCCCTGCCAGGGCGAGAGGGCCGAGATGTGCACCAGAACATCGTGCTGCCGGCGCACGGCGCCGACCTTGACGGCGGCGGTCCAAGGTTGGGGAAACACGCCCTGGGTCTTCCACAGGGCGTACATGAGCGCCGTGCGAACGAAATTGCCATCGCCGTACCAGTCCTCGACGATGCCGTCGTCCCGCTGCCGCTCAAACATTTTGGCGGCGGCGTCATCGATGGCCTCTGCGAAGGAGGCATTGGGCAGGCGGTTGAGCAGAACGAGGGCGCTTTCGATGCTGTCCGAGTAAGCATTGGCGCCCCAGCCGCGGCCGGCGCCCTGCTCGTCGAACAGGTATTGGGGCTTCGCGGTAACGCGGGCGATGGCTTGCTCGACGGCGTTGCGGTATCGTTCCTCGCCGCTGAGCCGATAGGCGACATAGACGGGGTTATAGAGGTAGCCCCAACAATGAATGTGCCGCCGGTCGATGACGCTGCCCGTTTGCAAGGCAACCCGAGTAAACCAGACGCCGTCGGCGTTACGCCCCACCTCGAGCAGCCGGTCGATCATTCGAAGGAATGCCGCACGCCATTGCTCTCGTTGCGGAAGGTCCCTGCGCAGCGCCAAAAAGCAGGCCTCGGCCAGCCCGCCGATGATCTCATTGCCGTGATCGGAGAGATGGAAGTAGGGCCGGACGGGCGTGTCCCGCTTGAAGTCCCATTCATCCGGGGGGAGGTAGCCAGTTTTGGGCAGGATATCGAGCAAATAGGCGGCGGCGATGGCTTCCAGTTGCCGGAGGTAGTCCGGGTCCGATGTCCTCCAGCAGAGGCGCGACAGGGCCTGCAACATGTTCCCGTTGACTTCGGCCGACCGGGCCGGCAAGCGGCCGCGGGAAGAGATGTACGGCGCCTGGCGCACGATGTCGCCGGCGATGCTACGCATTCGGTCATACCAGGGCGTCTCACCGAGCAATTCGGCGATCGGGACCAGCCCGTCTTTGAGGTACTCGCTGGCGCCGAAGATGATGCGGTCCAACTCGGGGGCGGGGAAGACGAAACCCTTGCCGCCCGGCTGCAGATCGTCCGGCAGGGAGGCGATCCGCGTTGTCAGAAGCATTTCCTGCCGGAGGACGCGGCGCATCTGCCCTTCGTACAGATCGGGTTCGGTGAAATAAGACGCCAGCACGAGGAAGGGGTACAGGTCAGCGGCGGAATCCTTGACCACCCAGTTGGGGTCATCGCCCCGGCGCGGCAGAAGGCCCGTCACCGGATCCAGGCGCCGCAACCAGGCATGCATTGCCCGCCGGCTGCGCTCGATCGCCTCGGAAGCCTGCTCCGCATGGCGCTGGGCAAGCTCGGCGGGGTCAGCGGCGGCGCCGGCGGCGGCCAGAAGCAACATTAGGAAGCCGCGGGCAAGAGCGTTCGGGCAACGCAAGCTGAAGGCTGCACTACATGGGCAATCAACGAGTTGTGGCCGCAGGTGGCGCATAGTCCGGCTGGCGGAGGTTTTTTTGATCACCTCACTGCCGAGGGTGAGCTCTGCCAGTCCCGCCGCTTCGGCGCCATCATGGTTAGAGTCTTCAGCAGGTGACATGGAGGATCGCGTTGGTGTGCTCCTGGTCCTGGTTGAGTGCCGCAATCGCCTGGAGGGTCGGGAGGATGTGCAAGCGGATCTTCCGGCGCTTGGCTTCCCGCTTCACGTCGTCCATCACCGGCAGCGCCCCCGAGGCGCCGGTCCCGATCACAAGCCGCCGGCAGTGCCAGGGTATTTCCTCCTCGATCGATAGCGGCGTGTGCCCGAACTGCTGGCGGTATTTCTTGGACGGCTTCTTCCGGCGCTTGCGGATCTTGCCCCGGTCGATCACCACGTCGTAGTCGTAGGCGGCGCCGTCGATCCGAATCGAGCCGAAGGTGAAGTCCTCAAACCTCATTTGCCCCGCCCGTATTATATCGGGAGCCGCGGCGGGCTGGACTTGCCGCTCCCCGAGGAGGAAGGCCCGTTGCAAACGCCAGCCACCTCGATACTGACTTCGTGTTCCGCGGTCGTACCTTGAAAACTCCGGGGGCGGCAACGGTGGTTTGCCCCTTGCGGCCGGCCGAGATTGGGGTGTATACTGTCGCCGAAATCTGGGCCACGGCGACCCTGATTTGGCTGGGCAAAGTCGATGACACAACGAATCCATCTCACTATTAACGGCAGGGCCTATTCTCACGAGGTTGAGCCGCGGATGCTGCTCGTGCACTATTTGCGCGACGTGGTGGGGCTCAAGGGAGCGCACATCGGCTGCGAGACCTCGATCTGCGGCGCCTGCACCATCGACGTCAACGGCAAAGCCGTCAAGGCCTGCACGATGTTCGCCGTGCAGGCTGATGGCGCCAACATCATCACCATCGAGGGCCTGGCGGCTGACGGCGCCTTGCATCCGTTGCAGGAAGCCTTCTGGAACGAGCACGCTCTCCAGTGCGGCTACTGCACGCCGGGCATGATCATGACGGCGAGACAGTTGCTCGAGCGCATTCCCCGGCCCACCGATCCGGAAATTCGCGAAGGGCTGGAAGGCAATCTCTGCCGCTGCACCGGCTACCAGCACATTGTTAGCGCGGTCCGCGCGGCCGCCGACCGGATGGGGGGCTGAACGATGGCAACGACTGTGACTCAACCCGAGCTGCTGGTCGGCAAGGCCGTCCGCCGGCAGGAGGACCCCCGGCTGATCACCGGCGCGGCGACCTATGTCGATGACATCGAGATGCCCGGCATGCACCATGCCTGCATCCTCCGCAGCCCACACGCGCATGCCCGCATCCGGCGGCTCGATACCGCGGCGGCGGAGCAGCACCCCGGTGTGGTCGCCGTCTTCACGGGCGAGGCGACCAAGGAGGTCGGCCCGGTGCCCTGCGCCGCCTCGCTGCCCGGCCTGCGCGTCCCCCGTCATACGGTGCTGGCGACGGACCGGGTTTACTACGTCGGGCATCCTGTGGCGGTGGTGGTCGCCACGGACCGCTACCTCGCCCGCGACGCCGTCGACTTGATCGAGGTCGACTACGAGCCGCTGCCCGCGGTGGCTGACCCGGAAAGGGCGCTCGCGCCGGGCGCACCGGCGGTGCACCCGGAGTGGCCCGATAACATCGCCTTCACCTACCACCACGACAATGGCGAAGTGGACAAAGCCTTCCAAGAAGCCGATGTCGTAGTTAAGCAGCGCATCGTCAGCCAGCGCCTGATACCGACGGCGATGGAAGGGCGTGGCGTTGTGGCCAGTTGGAACGCCGGCGAGCGGTCGATCACGCTCTACTCTTCGACGCAAATCCCTCATCTGATGCGCTCGCTGGTGGCCGGCATGCTGGGCCTGCCGGAAAACCGGTTGCGCATCATCGCCCCGGAGGTAGGCGGCGGGTTCGGCAGCAAACTCAACGTCTATGCCGAAGAGGCCCTGATCGCCTTCGTTTCACGGCAGATCGGCAAGCCCGTCAAGTGGATCGAGTCCCGTCGCGAAAACTACCTGGCGACGATCCATGGGCGCGGCCACGTGGACTTTTACGAGTTGGCGGCGAAGAAGGACGGCACGATTCTGGGCATGAAGCTGAAGATCATCCAGGATTGCGGCGCCTACCATCAACTGCTTACGCCGGCCATCCCGACGCTGTCCGTCCTGATGGCGCCCGGCGTGTACCGCTTCCGCAACGTGCGCGCGGACATCGTCGGCGTCTTCACCAACTGCGTCCCCACCGATGCGTACCGTGGGGCGGGCCGCCCCGAGGCCACCCACGGCATCGAACGCATGGTGGATATCCTGGCGGCCGAGCTGAGAATGGACCCCGCCGAGATTCGCTTCAAGAACTTTGTGCGCGCGGACGAGTTCCCCTTTCAGACCGGCACGGGTCTGAGCTATGACAGCGGGGATTACGCGGCGCCGTTGCGCAGGGCCATGGAGATCGTCGGCTACCACAGCCTCCGCGAGGAACAGCGCGCGGCCCGCGGCCAGGGACGGCTGCTGGGGATCGGCATCTCCACCTACGGCGAGATCTGCGCCATGGGTCCCTCCACCGCCATGCCGGCCGGCGGCTGGGAAAGCGCGACCGTCCGCATCGAGCCGTCCGGCAAAGTCACGGTGATGACCGGAACCTCGCCTCATGGCCAGGGCGAAGAGACGACCTTCTCGCAAATCGTGGCTGATGAGCTGGGCGTGCCGCTCGAAGACATCTGCGTCATTCACGGCGACACCGCCGTGGTGCAGTACGGCATCGGCACGTTCGGCAGCCGCACCACCGCCGTCGGCGGAACCGCTGTTTATTTCGCGCTTCAGGACCTGAAGGCCAAGATCAAGCGCTTCGGAGCCATGCTGCTGGAATCGAGCGACGTCAGTTACAGCGGCGGCCGCTGCATCTGCAACCAGACCGGCAAGAGCCTCTCCCTCGCCGAAATTGCCGCCGCCGCCTACCGGGCCCTCAAGCTGCCCCCGGAGGATGAACCGGGGCTGGTGGCCACACGCTACTGGGAACCCTCGAATTTCACTTTCCCCTTCGGCGCCCATATCGCCGTCACCGAGGTGGACCCGGAAACCGGCGCCGTGCGCATCGGCCGCTATGTGGCCGTCGATGATTGCGGCAAGATCATCAACCCCCTCCTGGTGGCCGGGCAGATCCACGGCGGCATCGTGCAAGCCATCGGCCAGGCGCTGTATGAGCAGGCTGTGTACGACGAAAACGGCCAGCTCATCACCGGCGAGCTGATGGACTACGCGGTGCCGAAAGCCACGATGGTCCCGTGGATGGAATGCAGTCATACCGAGACGCCATCGCCGGTCAACCCCCTGGGCGTGAAAGGCGTGGGTGAGGCGGGCACGATCGGCTGCTCACCGGCCATCGTGAACTCGGTCGTCGATGCGCTCAGCCACCTGGGTGTGCGGCATATCGACATGCCGCTCACCCCGGAGAAGATCTGGAAGCTGCTCAAGTCAGGAGACGGATCGTGATTCCCCAGAAGTTCGAGTACTCAGCGCCGACATCCTTAGAGGATGCCCTCGAGCTGCTGGCCCAGGGCGCCAAGCCGCTGGCCGGCGGTATGAGCTTGATTCCCCTGATGAAGCTGCGGCTGGCGACCCCTGAGCGCGTCGTGGATCTGAACCGGATCCCCGGCCTCGACCGGATCTCGGAGCACGGCGGGCGGCTGCACATCGGGGCGCTGGCGACCCACTACGAGATTGAATCCTCCCCGCTGATCCGGAGCCGCTGCCCCCTGCTGGCGGAGACGGCCGCCCGCATCGGCGACCTTCAGGTCCGCAACGTGGGCACCATCGGCGGCAGCGTTGTTCACGCCGACCCCGCCGCCGATTACCCCGCCGCCTTGCTGGCGCTCGAGGCCCAGGTGCATATCGTCAGCCGTGATTCCGACCGCACGATGCTCATCGACGAATTCAGCGTGGATGCCCTGATTACCGCCCTCGGGCCCTCCGAGCTGGTCACCGAGATCATTGTGCCATCGGAAGAGCCGGGAACCGGCGTGAGTTATCAGAAGATGAAGCAGCCGGCTTCCGGCTTCGCCATCGTGGGCGTGGCCGCCCGCGTGCGCAAGCAGAACGGGAAAGTCACGTTCGCCCGCGTCGGGGTCACCGGGCTTGGCGCTAAAGCCTTCCGGGCGGCCAAGGTCGAGGAGCTCCTGGTGGGGACTGCCGGCGGCGATGAGGAGATTCGCAAAGCCGCTGCGGCGGTGGCTGACGGCGTCGAGGCCAATTCGGACCTGCACGCCTCAGCCGAATACAGGACGCACCTCGCTACCGTGTACACGGCCCGCGCGCTGAAGGCAGCGCTGGCGCAGGCGTCGTGAAACTCAGCGGTTCATATCGCCTTGGGGCGCCCCAAGAGCGCACCTACGATCTGCTGCAAGAGCCCGCCGTGTTGAGCCAGTGCCTGCCGGGCTGCAAGAGTCTGGAAAAGGGCGCCGGCGGCGAATACCGGATGAAGATGAACTTCATGCTGGCGAGCATCTCGGGATTGTTCGACGGCACGGTGCGGCTGGAAGACGTCAACCGGCCCGCCAGTTTCCGCCTGATCGTTGAGGGCAGCGGCAAAATCGGCTTCATGAAGGGCGACGGCGTGCTGCGGCTGGCCGGCGACGGCGAGGGCACCGAGATCGCCTATGAGGGCGAAGTGCACGTTGGCGGCCCGATCGCGGGCGTCGGCCAGCGCCTGATGGAGGCGACCGCCAAGCTGCTGATCAAGCGCTTCTTCGACGAGCTCGCCCGCCAGGCGGCGGGCGGGGTGTGATGGGCAACTCAACGCAAGCTCAAGCATGCGCCGGCTCCGGCCGCAACCAGTTGTCAGCCTGCGTGGCGCAAGCTTCCGCCTGCCTCTAGCGATAGCAGCCGCGAAGCTGGTACAGGCGGACGCGGAGAAGGTCCAGGAACATGTTGACGCTGTCGCGCAGCATGCTGACCTTGGTGCCCTCGACGTGGTCCCAGCGGACCGGCACTTCGACGGTTTTAAACCCCAGCAGGCGGGCGATGAACAACGCCTCGACATCGAAGCCGAAGCCGTCGATGCGCTGGCGGCGGAAGACCTCGCGGGCGGCCCGGCGGGAAAAGAGCTTGAAGCCGCACTGGGTGTCCCAGAACGGCAGCCCGGTGAGCAAACGCATCATGAGGTTGAACACGCGGCCGGCTTGCTCGCGGAAGAAGGACTGGTGGACGCCGATGAGGGAGCGGTCGAGGGCGCGCGAGCCGATGGCGATGTCGGCCTGCTGGCGGCGGGCGGCCTCGAGGAGCTTGTCGAGCTCGCCGATCGGGGCGGACAGATCGGCGTCGCTGAACAGCACCCAGTCGCCGACGGCTTCCAGCATCCCGTGGCGGACGGAGTAGCCCTTGCCGCGGTTGCCGGGGTTGGCGAGCAGGCGCACCGGCGAGCCGGACGCCAGAAACCGCTCGACGGCGGCCCGGGTCCCGTCGGTGGAGCCGTCATCGACAACGAGGACCTCGGGCGAGCTCCATTGACGGGCGGCCAAGTAGGCGAGCACGGTCTCGAGCGTGGAGGGGAGTCGCTGCTCCTCGTTGTAGGCGGGGATGACGACGGAGATGTCAGCCAACGGATGATTATAGCCGGAACCGGGCAGCGAACCGGGAGGCGTTTATAATGGTGGCTTGTCGCTCGGGGAGGACATTCTCGAACAACGCTTGCAGCGCGCCCGCGAGATCGCATCGCTGGGGTTCCAGCCGTACGGTCACCGCTTCGATTTCACGGCGACCATTCCGGAGATCTTGGCGAACTACGGCGCCCGGACGCGGGATGAGCTGGAGACCGAGCGGGTTAGCGTGCGGGTGTGCGGGCGGATTCAGACCATCCGCCGGATGGGGAAGGCGGGCTTTGCCCATCTGATGCAGGGCGGCGAGCGCCTCCAGATTTACGTCAAGCGGGACCAAGTGGCTCCCGCGCAGTTCACTCTGTACAACAAGCTTGTCGACATCGGCGACATCGTCGGTGTGGAGGGACACCTCTTCCGGACCAAGACCAACGAGCTGAGCGTCATGGTCGAGCGGCTGGACTTCCTCGCCAAGTCGCTGCTGAACATGCCTGAGAAGTGGCATGGTCTCGAGGATGTCGAGACGCGGTACCGCCAGCGCTACCTGGACCTGATCGCCAACCGCCGGGTGCGCGAGGTCTTCCTGACCCGCAGCCGCATCATTCAATCCCTCCGCCGCCAGTTGGATGCGCGCGGCTTTCTCGAGGTCGAAACGCCCATGATGCAGCCGGTCTACGGCGGAGCGGTGGCGCGGCCGTTCATCACCCATCACAACACGCTCGACATCGACCTGTACCTGCGCATCGCTCCGGAACTGTACCTGAAGCGACTGGTGATCGGGGGGCTGGACCGCGTCTACGAGATCAACCGCAATTTCCGCAACGAGGGCATCTCGACGCAGCACAACCCGGAGTTCACGATGCTGGAGTTCTACCAGGCCTACACGGACTACCGCGGTCTGATGGAGCTGTCCTGCGAGCTGCTGCGCCAGACTGCGATTGATGCCACCGGCTCGGAGCGCGTGCCCTACCAGGGCGCCACGCTGGATTTCGGCAACATCCGGCGAATGTCAGTGCGGGAGGCCATTGTAGAGTTCTGGAAGGGGGACAACCGGCCGAACGAGGAACAGCTTGCGGATCCGGGGTGGCTGAAGGCGTACTCCAGGAAGGCGACGCCGGGCGAGGCGCTGGTCGAGCTGTTCGAGCAGGTGGCCGAGGCCGAGCTGGTCCAGCCGACAATTATTTACGACTATCCGCTGGAGACCTCGCCGCTGTCCAAAAGCAAAGCCGGCGAGCCCGGCTTTGTCGAGCGCTTCGAGATCTATGCGGGCGGGATGGAGATCGCCAACGCCTACACCGAGCTGAACGACCCCCAGGAACAGCGCCGGCGCTTTGAGATGCAGCTCGCCTTGCGCGCCCAGGGCGACGAAGAAGCCCACCAGATGGACGAGGATTATCTGCGGGCGATGTGCTACGGCCTCCCGCCAACCGGCGGCGAAGGGATCGGGATCGACCGGCTCACCATGATCCTCACCGATTCCAAGTCCATCCGCGACGTGATCCTGTTCCCGCAGCTCCGGCCCGAGCCGGCGCTGGGGCTCGTCGAGCGCATGCGCGCGCTGGACTGCTGAGAACTTGTGCGCCGCCCTTTTGAGCTATTCGTTGCGCTTCGCTACCTGCAGGCCAAGCGCAAGCAGGCGGTGATTTCCGTGATCACCGCCATCTCGATCCTGGGGGTGGCGGCGGGTGTGATGGCGCTGATCATCGCGCTGGCCATCAACAACGGCTTCCGGAACACGCTCCAGCAGAACCTGCTGGGCGCGACGGCGCATGTCAGCATCCTGGAGAAAGAGCCGGGTTACGGGATCGCGGACTGGCGGGAGCTGCTGGGCAAGCTCGAGAGTCTCCCCCACGTAGCCAGCGCCGCCCCGACGCTGTACGCGCCTGTCTTTCTAAGCGGGCCGCTGCGCTCCGACGGCGGCATCATCAAAGGCGTGCGTGCGGAGGCGAAGCTCCAGCCCATCGACGTGCTCAACCGCCTCACCGAAGGCTCACTCGAAGGGTTGAAAGAGACTGCGGGGCTGCCGGGCATCATTCTCGGCGCCCGGCTGGCGGCGCACACGGGAATGTTGCTGAACAGCGTCGTCACCGTGATCAGCCCCCAGGGCGAGCTGACGCCGTTCGGCCCACGGCCCAGCTACCACCGGTTCCGCGTCGTCGGGATCTTCGAGTCGGGCTTTTACGAGCTGGATGCGCACTGGGCCTTCACCTCACTCGCGGCGGCCCAGCGGGTGCTGGCCGTGCCGGACGTGGTGAACTCGATCGAGCTTCGGCTGGACGACATTCAGCGGGCGCCGGAGGTGGCGGCCGCCGCCAAGGCGATGATCGGCGAGAAGCTCGAGGCGACTACCTGGATGGAGCAGAACCGGCAACTGCTCAGCGCGCTGAGGATGGAGCGGGTGGTCACGGTGATCACGATTGGGCTGATCGAGCTCGTGGCGGCGCTGAACATCCTGATCACCCTGGTCATGATGGTGATGGAGAAGCACCGCGACATCGCGATTCTGATGTCGATGGGCTGCCGCCGCGAGCAGATCCGCAATATCTTCCTGCTGCAAGGGGTGGTCATCGGAGTGATCGGCTCGGCGCTCGGTGTCGCAGCGGGCTACGGCCTGAGTTACTTGGCCGACCGCTACCGCTGGATCCAGATCGACGCCGAAGTTTACTCGCTCAGCTACGTCCCGTTCGACCCGCGCTGGATCGACGGCATATGGGTGCCCGCCGCGGCGATCCTGGTCAGCTTTCTGGCCACGCTGTACCCCGCCCGCGCGGCCACCCGCATCGCCCCTGCCGAAGCCCTGCGCTACGAGTGAGCGGCGGGGGCCTGTCGGCGCGCGACGAAAATCCGCAGCCACTTGACAGCCGCTACCAGCTCAGCTCGATGAGCGACACCGCTTGGCGGGGCAGCGCAAACCGCAGCCGGGCGACCCCCTCGCCGCAGACGAGCCACTCGGGGGAGCCGAGCAGTTCGAGCCGGGCGGCGCGCTCGAGGGTCGCGTACTGCTCGCGAGTCGGTTTCTGCGGCGAGCCCATCCGTTTCCAAGCCTCGTAGGAATTGCTGTGGTCGCGGTCGATTCGGAAATGCTTGGCCAGCACGCGGCCCGGCAGGCCGACGACCGTCAGGGCCACGTCGGCCTCCGGGCCCTCGACGTCGTCATCGTGGTAGTGCCACAGCAGGATCGTGACGCGGCTGTCCCCCCGGGAGGCGAGGGCTCCGACATCGGGCCGGCTGCGGACGCCCTCCTTGAGAATCTCATCCAGGCTGATCGCGTGCGAGCTTTCCGCCTCCAGCCGGCGCGGCCCCATCAGGCCGAACATCCGAAAGACATTGAGCACCGGTTTTTCGATGCCGTGGGTGGCCAGGGACCGGAAGCCGTCGAAAAACGGTTGGCCTTCGAACTGGAACGCCCAGGTGACGATGCCGGCGAGGTTGACGCCGTGCCGCCGCGCCAGCTCGTACTTGCGCGCGAAGCTGGCGGCGGTGTAGCTCGAATACATCGTGCCGTTGCGGTAGGCGTTGTGGGGAAAGACGCGGGCCGAGCACGCGGCGCAGCCTTCCGGGTCGGACTCGCCCAGGATGACCGGCTTGCCGCGCAGCTCCGGCCGGGAGGCGACCGCGCCGAACTCGTAATCGATCACCGCCAGGTGCCGCCCGATCCCCATGCGGACGTGCCCGCCGGCCACCTCCGGCTGCCCCTTGGCGTGGAAGGCGACGAAGTCGAGCGGCGAGCCGGTTCGGCCGGTGGCGAAGTTGCGGCCGTGGAGGACGTGGGCGAAAAAGTCGTCGAGCCACTTGGTCGACTCGGGCCGCAGCACGCCCGCCCAGTGGGGCCCCCCGAAACGGGCAGTCGGCAGGGCGCTCTTGACCGCGTCGGCGGTGTAGTCGTACAGCCTGAAGAACTCTTCCGGACTGCCCCTCCAGTAGCCGATGTTGGGCTCGTTCCAGGCCTCCCACAGCCACGTTTCGACCTCCTCGCGGCCGTAGCGCTGGATGCAGTGCCGCACCCAGCGGCGGACCAGTTCGGCCCACCGGTCGTAGTCGCGGGGAGGATACGCCCAGCCGCCCTCGATCGAGCGGTTGAGCGGCTCGAGACTGAAGCTGTGGCGGTAAGGCCGCGGCCGGGTCGAGAGTGCTTCGGGCATGAATCCGATTTCGACGAAAGGCTTCATCCCCCGCTCGATGTAGGTGTCAAAGATCCGGTCGAGGATCGTCCAGTCGTAGACGGGGTTGCCTTGACCGTCTTCGGTGTAAGCGTTCGAAGAGCCCCACTTCAGCGACGGCGTGCCGTCTCCGGAGGTCAGCAGGTTGTGGGTGCGCACGTAAACAGGAACGGGGCTCGAGGCGGCGAGCTGGGAAAGCAGCTTGCGGCCGTTGTCGGTGTAGGTGTAGTTGGGTTCGTCGTAACCGAACCAGGCCCAGACGGGCTTCAGCTCGCCGAGTTCGGTTTGGGCGTCCACCCGGACGCGGACCGCGAATCGCTCATCGGCCGCCGGCAGAAGAGCGGTAGTGAGCAGCAGGGCCGAAAACAGCCGACTCGCCATCGCCATTTACGTACCGCCCGCGATCTCCCCGTAAGGCCGTCCCTGCGTGACCTCCTCGTACATGTGCGTCACTTGGGCGGGCAGGGAAGCCCCGGTCCAGTTGGCCACGCTTTCCGGCAGGCGGATGGTAGTCTGGACCGGGCGGCCGTCGCGGGTGGTGACGATGCGCTCCAGCGTCTGGCCTGCGGCGACCGCCGATTCGACAGCCTTGCGCAGCTCGATGAAGAAGCGGGCCTGGCCCTCCATCAGCTCCTTGCCCCCCGCCGGTCCGTGGCCCGGTAACACGTGCGAGACATCGAGCTTTTGTGCCGCCCGGATCACCTCCGGCCAGTTTTTCAGGTTCGCATGCCCGGTGAAGTTGAACGGCCCGTTCACCACGGCGTCGCCCGTGCACAAGACCTTTTCCTTGGGCAGGTAGGCGAAGCCGTCGCCGCGGGTGTGCGCCCAGCCGAAGAAGTGGAACTCCACGCGCCGGGCGGCATCCTCGATGACGTGCGGCGTCTCGCGGAAGGTCTGCTTGGGAGGCTCCGGTGCGGCGAGGTTGAGTTCAGCTACGTCTTTGCGGTTCTTGGCGGCGCTCCGCCATCCCTGGGGCTCATAGCGCTTCATTTCCTCCACGACGCCGTGGTGCGCGAGCGTGATCGCCCCCAAGCGGGTCCAGACCGGGTTGCCGTAGGCGTGATCACCGTGGTGATGCGTGTCGAAGACATACCGGACGGGCTTGGAGGAGACGGCTTTAGCGTCGGCGAGCGCAGCGCGGGCCCCGCTGGGGAAGTTGGCGTCCACCACGATCAGGTAGTCGTTCATCTCGATGATGACGTTGTTGCAGTGGCCCTGGTCGCGTTCTCCCTCGCGGAACCAAACGCCCGGGGCGATCTCCTTCAGCCGGCCGGATGGGGCGCCGCCGGGGGCGAGCGCCGCGGCGGCCATGAGTAAAGCGAACAGCAGCGCAATCGTAAGTCTGCGTTTCATCAGGGGTCTCCCAGGTGTCCGGGCTGGAGCACTGAGCCAATGTACCACGGGTGGGAGTTTGCCAACGCGCGCCGTCTGTGGACACGCTCGGAACTGGGTCATTGCGTAGCCTGTCTTGAAAATGAAATGCTCATCGATGTGACGGGACTATCCCCGGATCTGCCGCAAGAAGAAGGGGCCACGGATGGACGATAAACGCGGATGTATAGGGGGGATGCGGTGAGTGCCTCGCCTGTGTCCAAGATCGTCCGCGATTCTCATGGCAGCGGATGAGGACTCTGTTTTGAATACGCGTTGGCCGAGGTTGAAGCTGCGGGTTGGATTGTCATGCCGGTGGATGCCGCGTCGGCGCGGCATGAGTCGAACTGTACCCGAAATGTGTCGCCGGAATGTGCGATAACGGATGGGCGATGGAGCCTCCCAGACCTGTTCTGCTGGCCCCCTTCCTGCTGGCGCTGCTGTGGGCCCAGTTCCAGGAGTCGGGCGATCCCGGATTGCGGGCGCGCCTGGAGTTAGCCACCGAGCCGGCCATGCCGGTGCGCGTCTATCTGTTCAAAGAGGGCCGGCCGTTCCGCCTCAGCCCCGTCGAAGCGCTGCTGCCGCTACGGGTCGACCTGTTTTACCGCGAGCGGCTTTGGAGCCGCGCACCCGATCCGCGGACGCTCGAGGTGACCTGCCGCGACCGCTCGCATTTTTACTTGTTGAATGGACGCGGGTCGTTTGATCTGCCTGCCGGCCGCTACCGCATCGAGGCGTACCGCGGTCTGTTCTATGAGCCCGCCGTCGAGGAATTTGAGCTGCGGGCGGGCCAGACCCGCAGCGTGTCGCTGGCACTGCGCAACTGGCTAGGGGAAGAACACCGGCAGTGGCTTTCCGGCGACGACCACATCCACCTCACCCGGTCCCGCGACGACGACGCCGTGTTCCTGGCGTGGCTGGCGGCCGAGGACCTTACCGTCGGCAACTTCCTCCAGTTGCAGCGGCAGATGGACGCCGCCGTGCAGTACGCCTTCGGCCCGCAGGGGGAGGCCCGCCGGGGCGGCTACGTCGTCCGCCCGGGGCACGAATCCCGGAGCGAGTTCTACGGCCATACGAATTTTCTCGGCGGGCGGGAATTGATCCGCCCGGTGAGCATCGGGATGATGTACGCCAACTCGCCCGAGGCATACCCATACCCGGCCCTGCTGTTCGCCAAAGGCCGCGCCATGGGCGCCACGGTCGGCTATGCGCATTTCAGCGGTTCGACGCCGCACTCGACGCTGCTGATGGACTTGGCGCTTGGCCACATCGATTTCGTGGAGGTCTTCCAGTTCGGCGTGATGAGGACGGCGGAATGGTACGAAGTGCTGAACGCCGGGCTGCGGGTCACGGGCATCGCGGGGAGTGACTTCCCGGTGCCGCTGAGCCGGCTCGAGGACTGGCCCCGGCGGCTTCCCCTGCTGGGACCGGAGCGGACCCTGGTAAAGGCGGAGGCCGGCAGGGACCCCTACGAAGCCTGGGCGGCCGGCGTCCGGGCGGGGAGCGTGGTGGTCAGCAACGGCCCGCTGGTGGAGCTGACCGTGGACGAAACCGCCTGGACGGCCACGGCGACGGCCCGCTACTACCGGCCGCTGGAGAAACTCGAGATCGTCCGCAACGGCGAAGTCCTCGCCACGGTGGACGGCGACGGCCGCAAGACATCGCTGACGGTCTCAACCGCCGTGGACCGGTCGGCGAGCTGCTGGGTGGCTGCGCGGGTCAAAGCCGAGACGCTCAAGGGGGGTCCCCGGATCCAGGCGCACACGAACCCGTCGTACTTATTGAAAGACGGAGAACCGGTTATGGTGCGGAGCGCACGCGAGGCGCTGGCTTCGCGCTGGGCGGCGGAGCTGGCCCATTACCGCACCGCGGCGCTGGTCTTCCCGAACGAAGCGGCGCGGCGGGAATTCTTCGCCGACGGGGAGCGAGCGCTGGCCGAGCTGCGCCGGCCGCTGGCGGCGGAGAGCGCACGGTGAATGGAAGTCCGGGCGCGGGCGTGATCGGCTGCCGCCGAGGGACATCGATCCCGGCACTTCCAGCCCGTAATCCTGTAAGAGGGTTGACCCATTCAGCCGGCGGTGTATAAAGTGGAACGATGAACCGGACGATGCGGGCGCCGGCCGGATGCTTGTTGGCGGTAGCGATGGGAGCATGTCTGATGGCACTGTCGTGGCGCTATCCGCCCGAAGTTCCGGCGAGAGTCGAGCCGGTGGCGGAAGCGGTACCGGAGGCCGTTCCCGGACTGGCGACGGAGACGGTTCGGATCCGGCGTGGCGACACGCTGGCCGACTTGCTGGCGCGGGCGGGCGTCGAGCGGGGGGCGCGGGTGGAGATGATCGCAGCCATCCGGGAAGCCTTTGACGTCAGGAAGCTGCGGGCAGGGTCGGAACTGACGCTGGGCCGGTCCAGCGAGGGGACGGTGGAGGCGATCGAGTACGCGATCGATCCGGACCACAAGCTCGAGGTGCGGAGGGTGGAAGGGCGTTTTCGGGCAGTGGTGGTGGAGATCCCGGGCGTCGTTCACGAGGCGCTGGTGTGCGGCACGATGGAGGGCTCGCTGTTTGAGAGCCTCCAGCGGGCGGGAGAGCGGCCGGAACTGGCCTTGCAGGTGGCCGAGATCTTTGCCTGGGACCTGGACTTCTATACCGACCCGCGCCAAGGGGACGAGTTCTGCCTGTTGGTTGAGAAGAAGGAATATCTTAACGGGCAGCCGGCGACGTACCGGCGGATACTGGCGGCGAAATACAACAATGCCGGCACGGTCTATGACGCCTACATGTTTCCGGACGCCGACGGCAAGCCCCAGTACTATTCCGCCGACGGGCGTTCGCTGCGCGCGGCGTTTCTGCGATCGCCGATGAAGTTCGATGCGCGCGTTAGCTCGCATTTTTCCCACCGGCGGTTTCACCCGATCCTGAAAATCTATCGCCCGCATTTAGGGACGGATTACGCGGCGCCGGCGGGCACGCCGGTGCAGGCGGTGGGAGCGGGCCGGGTGATTTTTTCCGGGCGGTCGGGCGCTGCCGGAAACCTGATCAGGATCCAGCACGCCAACGGGTTTGAGACGCAGTATTTACATCTTTCGCGCCGGTTCGTCCAGACAGGCCAGCGCGTACACCAGGGGCAGCGCATCGGGCTGGTTGGAGCCACCGGGCTGGCTACGGGGCCGCATCTGGATTTCCGCGTGCGGCACCACGGCAGATACGTGAACTTCGAGCGGCTTAAGCCCCCACGGGTGGCACGGATCAGCGCCGAGCAGTTTCCCGCGTTTGCCGCCGACCGGAACCGGTATGCAGCCGTACTGGAGGCTGGGTTTAGGCCGGGCGCAGCGGTGCTGGCGAGCCGGTCTTCTGTGACCAGCGGCGCTTCGGCTCCCTAGGGTTTGGCGGTGAGGGCCGAAGGGAGTCTAGTTCGAATTTGGTGATTTCGTAGCCTGTCTTCGAAACAGGCGGCGGCCCTTCTCGGCGGCTTCGCGCGTGCCGGAACCGATCATGACGCCTTCGGCCAAGCGCTGCTCGATGTTGTCCACATTGACGGCGTCCAGGAAGAAGATCCCGGCGGCCTTGGTGGCGGCGAGCACGCGGGCGCGCGCGTGGGCCATTTGCGGCGGATAGGGCGGGTCGTGCGCATCGAGAAGGCCGAACGACAGGCCCATGTCGCCGGGGCCCCATTCGGCAAAGGCGATGCCGGGCACCCTAACGCTTTCCTCGGCGCGTTCCAGCGCGTGGCGGTCTTCGATCTTCAAACCCAGCAGGAGCTCGCCGTCGGGGTTGAGCGGCCAGACGTCGGCTTTCTTGAGGTACTCACCCGGCGACACGCCCCAGATGCGCGAAGCGTAGCCTTGACTGCCACTGCCCCGCAGGCCCTCGCCCAGCCCGTTGACCGGCGGCTGGAACGGGTAGCGCACGGCTTCGACGAACGCCCGGACCGCGCCGGGGGTGCGGGCATGGCATAGCAGGATGCCGTGGACGCCGGCGGCCAGCACTTGCTGAATGACCCACGAATTGGCGCGCACGGTGGTTTCGTCGATGCCGGTGACGGGTACGGTGCAGATGACGGCTGGGGTGCGGTGGCCGCTTGCTGTCGGGCCGCCGTCCACCAGGCCCTGCATGAAAGCGCGGAGCCGGGTCATATCGTACGCGCCGTGCTCGAGTTCATAGTTGATGTAGTCGGCCCAGGTCGAGGCCATGCGCTTGCCTTCTTCGTAGCCGCCCTGGCCCCCGGTGTAGTAGATGGGCCGGCCGGCCTCGAGCAGCTCGATCGCCTTGTTGATTCTTTTCGGTTTCGGCCGCGGAATGTCTTGAGCCGAGAGCTGGAGTGTGGCGGCGGTCAGCCCCAGCATAGCCGGCAGCGACAACAGTCTATTCATAGTGCCCCTCAGTCGGGAGTTGTGTCTGACAAGGTATCCTGTGGTGCGGGTGGCTGTCAACCGGCAGCCGGCGGGAGCCTATCTGCGGCGGCCGACGCGGCGCAAGTCGGGCCAGAACTCCGCGAAGAGGTTCGAGGCCATGCGGCCACCGATCCCCCAGGCCGAGCGGATGAGGGCGTCGGCGGGATCGTTGTCACTTTCAACGCGCCAGGTATTGGAGAGGAAGTTGCCGCCGACGATGCCGGTCACGCGAGCATAGGCGGGGCCAGTACGGCCATCTGAGCGACAGGCGGCGAAAGTGAGCTTCACGGAGCGGCCCACGCGTCCCCAGAACGGTGTTCCCGCGGGAGCGCGGATATAGCGCGGATCCTCGCCCCAGGCCGCACCCAACGAGGCTTCGATCGCGTTGCTGGCGGCAATGCTGCTGAGACGAATTCCGTAGCGTTTGCCGAAGCCTTCCCAGGTTCGGCCGTACTCCTCGGGATCGTTCCAGGCGGTGCTCCAGCCGACGCTGAGGACGCCGACTCCGAGGCTCTGCAAGCCCACGGTCGAGCGCGCGAACCAGGCGGCGCGCTGTTTGCCGGTGATCGGGGCATAGGCAGCAGGGGGAGGGACAGCGGCTTGGGGTGGCGGGGGATCCTGGGCCTGGAGAAAGGCTGCCGACAGCACAAGCAGACCGGCGGCGCGGACCAGCCGGGTAACCGCCACTAGACGGCGTCGAGGGGAGTGGGACACCGGTCCGTGGGGCATGGCCTCGTCAGTCCTCTTCCAGCCCCAGCTCTTTCAGCAAGCGCTGCGCCCGGTAGACCTTGCGCAAGGCCTCGACGATCACTTGCGTGGCGACGTGGACCGAGCGCGCTCGCTGGTCGGAGTAGACGAAACGGTTGGGCAAGCTTTCGATGTTGCCGTCGAAGAGGATGCCGATGACCTCGCCTTTGGTGTTGATGGTGGGGCTGCCGGAGTTGCCCCCGTGCGTGTCGTTAGTAGTGACGAAATTGAAGGGCGTGTTTGGGTCCAGCGACCCTCTGGCGCGGACCCAGCTCGCCGGCAGCCGGAACGGCTCCCTGCCAGTGGCGCGCCGATAGAGTCCTTCGATAGTCGTGGCATAGGGAACAGGCCTTCCGGCTGCGTCACGATACCCCTTGACCGGGCCGTAAGAGATCCGCAAAGTGAACGTGGCGTCCGGGTAGTCCCCGGCCCCGGAGACGGCGAAGCGGGCTTGGGCGATGCGGCTTTCGGCGGCCTCAAGGACGGCCTCGACGCTGTCTTCGAAGCGCTTGCGGTAGCGGCGTGCGGGGCCGTCGATGGTGCGAGCCAGCGCGAGCATAGCGTCGCTGGAGTTGCGGAGGGCCACCGGGTCGGCGGCGAGGCGCTTGCGGGCGTCGGGGCTGGTGAGCTCGGTATGAGTGACGTAATACTCCGCCGCATCTTCCGGGGAACGGCCGTTGAGGATGGATTTCACCGTGGGATCCTCCTCCCCCAGTTCCTGGCGCAGAAGGCGGAAATAGTTTGCCAGAAGGACCTTTTCGAGGGCCGGATGGATGGGGGCGGGACTGAACAGGAACTGTTCGACGGTGGGCAGGGCCGCGTCGGCGTATTCGCGAAGCCGCTGCTCGCCGGGTTTGGCTTTCTCCTCGACGTAGCGCAGCAGGCGGCGGGCCTGCTCGAGGAGTCTCGAAACGCCGGGCGCTGCGCGTTCGAGCAGGTAATGTTGCTTGAAGAACAGGGCGTATTCTTTGTAAGCCGCGGCCACCTGATCCCAGATATCGCCGAAGCGCCGGCGCAGTGCCGGATCCGATTCCACCGCCCGCCGCAGGTCGTTCTCGGCGGCGAGCTTGGAGCGCATCAGGCCGGCGTCGCGGAGGCCGGCCAGGAAGCCGCGGTAGGCCTTTCGGGAATTCTGCCAGGCGAGCAAATCGTCGCGGGCGATGCGCCGGTTGTCTTCGTTTTCGGCGCTGAACTGCTCGAGGACGCGGGCGAAGGACTCGGAGCGGCGCAGGATGAGCGGGTAGGAGACGTCGCGGTAGAACTCGAGGGCCGCATAGGTCAGCATTCGCCCGGTGGTGGCGGGATGGCCGGAAACGAAGGTGAGCTCACCGTCGCGCACGCCCTGCCGGCTCCACCGCAGATAGTGCTCGGTGGAGGCGGGCTTACCGTTCTCGTACACGCGAAAGAAGGTGAAGTCGAGGCAGTAGCGGGGGAACGTAAAGTTGTCAGGGTCGCCGCCAAAAGCGGCGATGGATTCCTCGGGGGCAAAGACGAGGCGGACGTCGGTGTACTTCTTGTACACGTAGAGGTGATATTTGCCGCCGGAGTACAGGGTGACCACGTCGCAGCGGTCACCGCCGGCATCCATGCAGGCCTTTTCAATGCGGGTCATCTCCGCTTTCCTGAGACGGTTGGCTTGGGCGGGCGGGGCGTTGTCCGGCGCGGCGGCGGTGACGCGGTCGGTGACGTCCTCGATGCGGACCAAGACATTGATCTGGAGGTCCGGGCAAGGCTTCTCCTGGTCGAGCGACGCGGCATAGAATCCGTCGCGCATGTAGTTGTTCTCGGCGGTGGTCAGCTTCTGGATGCAATCGGAAGCGACGTGGTGGTTGGTGAAGACAAGGCCGAGCGGGGAGACGAAGGAACCGGAGCCGTAGGGATAAAGACGCGTGGAAGCCAGGCGGATGTGGTCGAGGAATCCCTGGGTAAGGTCGAAGTTGTACTTTTCCTTGACGCGGGCGAACGGGAAGTCGTTGAGCAGCCAGAGTCCTTCGTCGGCCCTCAGGGCTGGCGGCGCGAGGCTGAGAACGAAGATCAGAGTGCAGGCTGGGAATTTACGCATGGTGAGAGTCCGGAAGGCAAAGTGTCCGAACCACTATTGTCGCAGAGGCGGCGGGTGAACATGAGGCGAAGGCGAGGCGGAGATCTTCCGCTGGGACGGATGTCTTTAACAATCAGAGGGTTGCGAGGCACTCCGGGCTCTCGGGCGAGGGGGCGATTTGGAGCCCTGTGCGATACTAACTGATAGAGAGCTATACGCTTAGCATGACGCAACTGGATGAGGCCATAGCGCGCTATCACCGGCTCCTAGAGAGCGACAAATTCAAGGACTTAGGGTGGGCCGAAGCGCTGGAAGAAGAGATGAAAGCGCGGCACTTGACCGGCGGGCGGGCGGTTCTGCCGGTTCTGCGGCCCCATTTTCTGAGCAAGCGCCAGTACGCCAACCTGGTGAAGGCCAGCGAGGCGCTGCTGCGGGCGATTGACCGGGTCAAGCAGATGGCGCTGGCGACGCCGGCGCTATTGTCGCGGATCGAGCTGTTGCCGGCCGAGAAGATGCTGGCATCGGTGGATCCGGGGTATCCATTCTCGGCGGTGACGTCGCGGCTGGATACGCTGATCGACAACGGATCGCTGTACTTCACGCAATTCAATGTGGGGGCGCCGGCCGGGGCGGCGAGCAGCGAGGCGCTGGCGGAGCTGTTTCTTAATTGTCCGGTGGTGAAGGAGTTCCGGCAGCGGTACAAGTTGACGCGGATCGGCGGTGTGAAGTACTTGCTGGATGCGCTGTTGGAGGCCTACCGGCTGTTCGGGCAGAAGCGGTTCCCGCGGATCGCCATCCTGCAGTTCCGGCACCAGTTCCAGAGCACCACGCCCGGGGAGTACGAGCTGCTGGCCGAGTTCTTTCGGAAGGAGGGCTACCCCACAGAGGTCGTAACGCCGGATACGTTAGAGTACCGCGGGGGGCAGCTTCGCAGCGGCGAGTTCGTCATTGACTTGGTGTACCGGAAGCTGACGGTGCAGGAGTTCCTGGTGCGGTTTGACCTGTCACATCCGCTCGTGCGGGCGTACAAAGACCGAGCGGTTTGCGTGGTGAACAGCTTCCGGGCTGAGCTGGCGCACAAGAAAGCGATTTTCGACCTGCTGACGGACGAGCGGGTGACGGCGAACTTCCCGGCGGCCGAGCGGAAAGCGATCCGCGAGCATATACCCTGGACGCGGGTGGTGGCGGCGACCAAGACGACGTACAAGGACGAACTGGTGGATCTGCCGGAGTTTATCCTCAAGAACCGGGAGCGGCTGGTGCTGAAGCCGAACGACATCTGGACGGACCAGCATTCCTACGCTGGGTGGGAGAGCACCGACACAGCGTGGGAGCGCGCGCTGCGGACAGCGATGCGGAACTCCTATGTGGTGCAAGAGCGCGTTGAGCCGAAGAGCTACCTGTTCCCGCTGTTTCAGTTCGGGTCGCTGGAAATGAAGAACATGGCCGTGGACGTGCAGCCGCACATCTATCTCGGCAAGGTGCAGGGTTGCTCGAGTTGGCTGACCGATGCCAGCGGGGTTGGCTTCTCGACCCTGACGGGTCTGGCGCCGACGTTCATCCTGGAAGGCAAGTAGGGCGAGGGGCCGGAGGAACGCGGCGGCGGAGTCGAGTGGGAGGGGCGAATGGGTTGTCTGGAGACCACCACCGATGGGTGGGTTATAGTTGTATCGCGGTCCGTTGAAACTTTTTGCATCAGCATATAGAAAAAAGTCTTGACTGGCCACTATATATTGGGGCATTATTACAGACAGCCCCTATCGTTCCGCATGACCGGTTTGGGGTTCCTGCGGGACAATGAGCGACAATTTGGAGGAAGCAGCAGGCAATGGGACAATTGAGCGTTGATATCCAGGCACAGGCCAGCCAGTTGAAGAGATCGCTGCCGGTTCATGAGCGAAGCGGTGTGAGCTTTCCGCGGTATTTCACCGCCAGGCTGGAAGCCGGCAAAACTCCCTACGACGAGATCCCATGGGAGTTGCGCACGGCGACGATCGCTAACGACAAGGGCGAGGTGTTGTTCGAGCAGCGGGATGTGGAAGTGCCGGCGAGCTGGTCGCAGACGGCGACCAACATCGTCGCCAGCAAGTACTTCCACGGCAAGCTGGGCTCGCCCGAGCGCGAGCGCAGCGTGGCTGAGCTGGTGCGCCGCGTCGTGGACACGATTGCGGATTGGGGCAAGGCGGGACGGTATTTCAAAACCGAGCAAGACGCCGAGAACTTCCGGGACGAACTGGCGCATCTCATGCTGACCCAGAAGGCTTGCTTCAATTCTCCGGTGTGGTTCAACGTCGGCGTCAAGGAGGCGCGGGGCTACGGCTGGTACTACGACGAGGAGACCCACATGGTGCGGGCGCTGGACAAGGGAAGCCGGCGGCCGCAGTGTTCGGCCTGCTTCATCAACTCGGTGCGCGACTCGCTGGAATCGATCCTGGATCTGGCCAAGACCGAAGGGATGCTGTTCAAGTGGGGTTCGGGGACCGGGACGAACCTGTCGAGCCTACGCGAGGAGAACGCCATCCTTTCCGGCGGCGGGCGCGCTTCCGGGCCGCTGAGTTTCATGAAAGGGCTGGATGCATTCGCGGGCGTTATCAAGTCCGGAGGCAAGACGCGCCGGGCCGCCAAAATGGTGATTCTCAACATCGACCATCCGGACATCGAGAAGTTCATCTGGTGCAAAGCCAAGGAAGAGAAGAAGGCCCATGCGCTGATTGACGCGGGTTACGATTCGTCGCTGGACGGCGACGCTTACAGCTCGATCTTCTTCCAGAACGCCAACAACTCCGTCCGGGTGACGGACGAGTTCATGCAAGCGGCGATTGAGGATCGGGAGTGGTGGACCAAGTCGGTGCTGACCGGGCAGCCGGTCAAGCGCTACCGGGCGCGGGATCTGTTGCGGCAGATTGCCGAGGCGACGCACCAGTGCGGCGATCCAGGCATGCAGTTTGACACGACAATCAACCGCTGGCACACGTCGAAGGCTTCCGGGCGGATCAACGCCTCCAACCCGTGCTCCGAGTACATGTTCCTGGACGACTCGGCTTGCAATCTGGCCTCGCTGAACGTGATGAAGTTTCTTGAGGGCGACGGGAGTTTCGACGTGGAAGGGTTCCGGCACGCGGTGGAGACGATGATTCTGGCGCAGGAGATCATCGTGGAAAACGCCAGCTATCCGACCGAGAGCATCGCGCGGAACTCGCGCAACTTCCGGCCGCTGGGATTGGGCTTCGCCAACCTGGGGGCGGCGTTGATGTCACTCGGGCTGCCCTATGACAGCGACGCCGGGCGCGCCTGGGCGGCGGCGATGGCGGCGATCATGTGCGGACAGGCCTACCTGACCAGCGCCCGGATCGCCGGGGCCACCGGACCGTTCCCCGAGTACGCGCCCAACGAGGCCTCCTTCCTGGAGGTGATCCGGATGCACGGCGAAGCGGTCAACAACATCGACAGCCGTCTGGCACCCCCGGCGATGCTCCGGGCGGCCAAAGAGTGTTGGCAGGAAGCGCTCGAGAGAGGCCGGATCACCGGGTTCCGCAACGCCCAGGCGACCGTGATCGCGCCGACGGGGACGATCGGGTTCATGATGGATTGCGACACCACCGGTATCGAGCCGGAGCTGGCGCTGGTCAAGTACAAAAAGCTGGTCGGTGGGGGGGTGATTCGGATCGTGAACACCACCGTGCCGCAGGCGCTGATCCGACTGGGATATTCCACCGAGCAGGTCAACGACATCGTCAATCACATCGATGCCGCCGGCACCGCCGAAAGCGCTCCCCATTTGAAAGAAGAACACCTGCCCGTGTTTGACACCAGCCTCCGCCCCCCCAACGGCACACGTTTCATCCATCACATGGGCCATCTGAAGATGATGGCGGCGGTGCAGCCGTTCATCTCGGGGGCGATCTCAAAGACGATCAACATGCCCGAGGAATCCACCGTCGAAGAGATCATGAACGCCTATATCGAGAGCTGGCGGCTGGGGCTCAAAGCCGTGGCGATTTACCGCGACGGCTCCAAGCGCGTCCAGCCGCTGAGCACGGGCCGGGCCGAAAAGGCCGCCGGAGTGAAGGAGAAGATCGTCTACCGGCCCGTGCGGCGCAAGCTGCCCGATGAACGCCAATCCATCACCCACAAGTTCTCCATCGGCGGGCATGAAGGCTATCTCACCGTCGGCCTTTACGAAGACGGCGCCCCCGGCGAGCTGTTCATCACCATGGCCAAGGAAGGCTCGACGATCTCCGGGCTGATGGACAGCTTCGCCACGGCCATCAGCTACGCCCTCCAGTACGGCGTGCCGCTGAAGTTCTTCGTGGACAAATTCAGCCACGTGCGCTTCGAGCCGAGCGGCTGGACCGGCAACCCCCAGGTCCCCTACGCCAAGTCCATCATGGATTACATCTTCCGCTGGCTGGGAGCGAAGTTTCTCGGTATCCAGAGCACCGAGAACGAAGCCGGCGAAACCCCGAAGCTGCGGCCTACCGAACCGCAGCCCCAGCAGTCGCTGCCCTTTGACCCGGTCGTCTCCGACGCCCCAGTGTGCGCCGAGTGCGGGGGCCTGATGACCCGCAACGGCGCCTGCTATAAGTGCGACAACTGCGGCAGCACGAGCGGGTGCAGTTAAGCGGGGAGCGCCGCAGCCCCGGTTCGTCCCTGCTCAGCGCCAACTGTCCGGAGGCGGACGAAGCGGCGCGTCAGGCCGGCAGGTACTCCTTCGCATTCTCCGGCATCGATAGTAGGACGGGCCGGTCGGGCAACTTGTCCCGGAGCATCTGGATTTCGTCGGCGCCTTCCTTCAGAGGCAGGGCGACCTGGCCGCCTTCGGCCGCCGAGCGGCACAGCGCGGCCATGATCTCGAAGCCTTCGTAGGCGCTGCCGAAATTGCAGGGGTGTGGCTTGCTGTCATCGTCCAGCCAGTCGGCCATCTCCTGGATATAGGGCGGCATGTCGAGGTCATAGTTCATCGAGCCGCCGCCGGAGAAGGCGCCCTTGCGGGTCACGGCGCGCCAGCCGCCGCCGGTGAGCACTTCGGCAAACCCGTCCGGGCCCTGGGCGCCGATGCGGCACTTGCGCCACCAGTAGTCCACCTCGCGCACGTCGGGGGCGCCGGCGCCGCACTCCACAATGCCGCGGACGCCGTTGGAGAAGTGAATGAAGCCGGCGATATAGTCCGGTGACGGGTGGGCGTCGGCGAGTTTGCCGCGGCCGGCGGCCTGCCCCATGACCCACTCAGCGCGCGCTCCGTCGTTGAACCAGCGCATGTAGTCAATCAGATGGGTCAGCAGGTGCATCATCCAGCCCGTGGCGGTGCCGTAGACGGTGTGGATCGGGCCGAGCTCGCCGCCGGCGACGATCTCCTTCACCTTCCGATAATGCACGCCGTACCGGTGCTGGTGGCTGACGACGGCCTTCACTTTGCTGGCCTCGAGCAGCTTCTTGATCTCCATGGCCTCGGCGCTGCTGAGCGCAATCGGCTTCTCCATGGCGATGAGCCGGGCGCCGCCGGCGACGCCGATGCGGATCATCTCCGTGCGGAGGTGCGGCAGCGTGCAGAAGCAGAAGACGTCGGGCCGGAGCGTGGAGGCCAGCCGGGCGGCGTCCGTGCCGGAGGCAACACCGCCGAACTTCGCGGCTGCCGCGGCAGCGCGGCCGGCGTCGATGTCGCACACCCCGACCAATTCAAAGCGCGCATTGGCGTGAAAGGCCTGGGCATGGTGCGTCCCGCGCTTTCCCATGCCCACCACGAGGACTCTGTATCGGGTCTTCACCACGAGCTCCTCAGGCGACCGATTTGTCCCATTCGAGCACCTTGGCGACGACGTAGTCCACCTCCGGCTCGGTCAACTCGGGGTACATCGGCAAGGAGATGCAGCAGGCGGCGTTACGCTCGGAATTGGTGAGCGGGCCGACGATCCGGGCTTGTTTACCCCACGGGTATCCCTCCTGCTGGTGGATGGCGATCGGGTAATGGCACTTGGCGTCGACGCCGTTGTTGTTGAGGAACTCGAGCAGCGGGTCGCGGTGCTCGGGCTTCTTGGTCTCGATCACATAGAGGTGGAAAACGTGCCGGTAGCCGGGGGCCTCGTACGGAAGGGTGATGGCGCGGGCCTGTTTGAGCCCTGCGGTGTAACGCGCCGCCCAGTGGCGCCGGAGGTCGTTCCACTCGTCGATGTGCTTGAGCTTCGCGCTGAGGATGCCGGCGTGGAGGTCGTCCAGGCGGCTGTTGAAGCCGAAACTGTGGACGGAGCGTTTCAGGGAGCCGTGGTTGCGCAGCTTGCGGATCTCGCGGTCCACCTGCTCGTTGTTGGTGATTGTAGCGCCGCCGTCGCCGAACGTTCCCAGGTTCTTCTGGATGATGAAGCTGGTGCAGACGGCGTCGCTCAGCTCGCCCACCTTGAAGCCGTCGCCGTGCGCGCCGATGGCCTGGGCGTTGTCCTCGATAACCAGCAGGTTGTGCTTGTCGGCGATGCGGCGGATGGCCTTCATGTCGGCGCACTGCCCGTAGAGGTGAACAGGGACGAGGGCCCTGGTGCGGGGCGTGATGGCGGCTTCGATTTTCGAGGGATCGATGCAGTTGGTTCTGGGGTCGGAATCGACAAAGACGGCCGTGGCCCCGGCGATCCAGATGGCTTCGGCGGTGGCGAAGAACGTATTGACGGTGGTGATGCATTCATCGCCCGGCCCGATGCCGAGCGCCATGAAGGCCAGCCAGAGAGCGTCGGTACCGCTATTGACGCCGACGGCATATTTCATACCGTGATAGGCGGCCAGTTCCTCTTCGAAGCGCTTCAGCATGGGCCCCATGACGTAAGAGCCGCTTTCCAGCACCTCCTGCATCCTGGCGTCGATCTCCGCCTTGATGTTGTGGTATTGGCGTACGTGTCCGTAGAAGCCTACCTTCATTCCGTTAGAGTCTCCTTCGCGTGCGATGAATAACAGGGCAGTATACCATCCGGTCGCAGCGCACCCGTGCAGCGTGACGAAGGAACGAGGGCGGAGCGCCAAAAAGCGCGCGCTGTGGGGCGCAGACGCGCTACAAGGTTCGGGTCACTTTGCTGAGGGTGCGGGGGCGATCGGGGTCGAGGCCCTTGTCGGCCGCCAGGCAGGCGGTGAAGAGCTGGGCGGGCACGGCGTAGGGGACCGGCGAGTAGAGATCCGCGGGCAAGGGCGGGCGGCGGCGCAGGTCCGCCGGGATGCAGAGGGCGCGCCGGGGGGATTTGAAGGCTTCGGGGTTGCTACGGTCGGTCACCAGGAGGGTTTCGGCTCTCAGCCGGTCCAGCGACTCCAGCATTGACTTCATCGCGGGCCAAGTGGCCCCGGCGGGAGCGAAGGCGAACAGGCAGAAGGAGGGCTCGACGACGGCGATCGGACCGTGCAGGAAGTCCGCTAACGAGAAACCCTCGGCCATCACATAGCAGGTCTCTTTCAGCTTCAAGGCGAACTCCAGCGCGTTGGGGTAGTTGAAGCCCCGGCCGACGACCACGGCCTCCTCCATGAAGCGATACCGCTCGGCGCGCTCGCGCACCTCCGGTTCCAGCCGCAGCGCCGCGTCGGCGAGCTCGGGCAGGCGCCGCAGATCGTCAGGCTCGATGGGGGCGCCGAGGGCGTGGGCCAGCAGATACAAGAGGAGGAGTTGGCCGGTATAGGTTTTGGTGGCGGCGACGCTTTTCTCCGGCCCGGCCCGGAGGAAGATGCGGTGCTCGGGCAGCCGCGCCAGTGTGCTGCGCGGGTTGTTGGTCACGCCGACGGTCAGCGCTCCGAGCTCCCGGGCACGTTCGAGGACGAAATTGGTGTCGGTGGACTCGCCGGACTGCGAGATGGCGATGACCAGCGCCTCCCTCAGGTCCGGCCGGGCCTTGTAGAGCGTGAAGATCGACGGCGCCGCCAGCGACACCGGAATGCCGGTGGTGATTTCCAGCAGGTAGCGGCCGAAATGGGCGGCATTATCGGAGGTGCCGCGCGCCACCAGCACGATGAGCTTCGGCCGGCGGCGCTCGAGCTCGCGCCGCAGCCGCCGGACCGCCGGGAGCGCGGCGTTCAGCGTGCGCTCCAGCGCCGCGGGCTGCTGGCGGATCTCCTCCAACATCTTCGACATGGCCACAGGGTAGCACGGCCGCCGCGGCACGTCCCCGCCCCACAACGCAAGCTTGGATACTATCAGGGCTCCTACGCCGCCGGAGCAGTGTGGGGCTGAGGTGGTGTCGGGTTTCCTGTTACAATCCTGCTATGTTCCAGGGACTTGAGCACACGGCGATCGCCTCACCGGACCCGAAGAAGCTGGCTGAGTGGTATGTCGAAGTTCTCGGCTTCCGCATCAACTACACGTACGGCGGCAACTATTTCGTCAAAGCGCCGAACGGCACGATGCTGGAGATCATTCCGTCCGAGGGGGAACGGGCCCCGCAAACGATGAAGGACCCGGGCATCCGCCACCTGGCGATCATTCCCGACGATTTCGACGCCGCTTACGAGAAGCTCAAGTCGATGGGTGTGAGCTTTTATACTGAGCCGTTTGAGATCGAGGGCAACCGCCTGGTCTTCTTCGGCGACCGGGACGGGAACTTCCTTCACCTGATTCAGCGTCCCCAGCCGCTCCCCTAACCGGCAGCTCATTTGAGTACCCAGGTTTTCAGGGCGTTCCAATACCGGGAATTTCGGCTGATTTGGTGCGGGGCCTGCGTATCGAGCATCGGAACATGGATGCAGAAGCTGGCCCAGAGCTGGCTGGTGCTTCAGCTGTCGAATTCCCCGTTCTTGCTGGGGCTGGACGCATTTCTGGGGGAGATCCCGATCTTCCTGTTCTCGCTGGTGGGAGGGGTGGTGGCCGACCGGATGGACCGGCGGACGCTGCTCATCGGGGGACAGAGCGTCCAGATGGCTTGCGCATTCCTATTGGCCGGGTTGTTCGCTTTCGAGGTCGTACGGGTGTGGCATATTCTGTGCCTTTCCTTTGTGGTGGGCCTGGCGCAGGCGTTCGGCGGGCCGGCCTACGCGGCGTTGATTCCGACGCTCGTCAGGCCGAAAGACCTGCCCAACGCCATCGCCATGAATTCGATCCAGTTCAATCTGGCGCGGGTGATCGGCCCGATGCTGGGCGGCCTGGCACTCACGACGCTGGGCGCGGCCTGGTGTTTCGCGCTGAACGGGCTGTCGTTTGTGGCGGTGATCGGTTCGCTGGCGATCATCAAGGTCGGATTCACCCCTGCCAGGACCAGCGAGACGATGCTGGAAAGCATGAAAAGCGGCCTGGGCTTCATCCGGCGGCAAGGGGCGATGCAGTCCCTGATCGGGCTGGCGTTCTCGATGGCGGTGCTGGGCGTCCCGGTGGTGGTGTTCCTGCCGGTTTTCGCGCGTGACGTTTTTCACCAGGGGCCGAGTGTGTACACGCTGCTGCTGTCGACCTCCGGCGCCGGCTCGATCGCCGGTGCTTTGGTGGTGGCAGCTCACGGGCATAAACAGCGCAAGGGCTTGGTGACGCTGTCTGGCTTGTTCGTGCTGGGCCTGGCGATTTCGGGATTTGCCTTCTCACGGAACCTTGCGCTGAGCTGCGTGCTGTTGTTCCTGGCGGGGGCGGCGCTGGTGGCGGTGTTCGCGATGGTGACGTCGCTGGTACAGCTCATCACGCCGGACGACATGCGCGGCCGGGTGATGAGCGTTTACAATGTCGCTTTCCGCGGCGGCATGCCAATCGGCAGCCTGGTGACGGGCACACTAGTGCCGGTCTTCAGCGCGCCGCTGGTGGTGGGAGTTTCCGGATTGCTGCTGAGCGCATTAAGTTGCTACTTCCTGTTCGTGCATAGGAGGATCGCTGCCTTGTAGGATGAGGTTCCGCCGGCTCGCCATTACCGCCGCCGTACTGCTGATTACGGCTCTCGGGTACGTCGTTTACCCCGGGCATACCTGGCTTCAGCAGGATTCGCAAATCTACGTTCCGATCCTGGAGCATCTTTGGGATCCGGGCGTTCTTGCCCATGATCCCGTGGCGACGCACCCGCACGTCAGCCTGACGGTGTACGACGAGCTGGCGCTGGCGGCGCGGCGGCTGACCGGCGCCGACTTCCACACGATTCTTGCCGCCGATCAACTGGTCTTCCGGGCCGTGGGGATTCTGGGCGTGTACCTGATCGCATCGGCGATGGGATTGAGCGCGCCGCTGGCGCTGCTGGCGGCGGCGGCATACGCGCTCGGGGCGAGCGTCGACGGGCCGGCTGTCCTGACCGTCGAGTACGAGCCAAAGCCGCGGGGCTCGGCGACGGCGATGGTCTTTTTGGGGCTGGGCTTGATCGCGCATGGGCGTCACGCGGCCGCCGGAGTGGCGGGCGCAGCGGCGTTCCTTTACCATCCGCCGACCGTGTATCCGTTCTGGGCCGTGTATGCAGTTTGGGCGGCGTGGCCGGGCGGGGGATCGGAGGGGCGGCGGAAGTTGCGCGGCTTCCTACCGCTGGTGATCGCGGGCGCCGGTCTGCTGGTGTTGTCGCATGTGCAGCCCGGCGGCGCCGAGCCGCAGTCGTGGTTCGCCAGGCTCAGCCCAGAGGTGGAGCAGATCCAGCGGGTCCGCTCGAGCTACAACTGGGTCTCGGCGTGGTATGGCGAGCGGATCACGCATTACGTGGTGCTCTGGCTGGTGAGCGTGGCGGCGACGCTTCGCCTGCGCCGGCTGATGCCGGAAGGCTTGCGAGTGTTCGCGGTGGGCATGCCGCTGGTGGGCATGTTGAGCGTCCCCGCCTCGTACCTGCTTTTGGAGGTGTGGAAGTGGGCCCTGATGGCGAAGTTTCAGCCCGCGCGAGCCTTGCTGTTTGTTTCCGCGTCGGCAGTGATTCTGGCCCTGTGCGCGTGTCTGGATGCGGCGCGCCGCCGGGGGATCGCCGAGGCTGCGATTTGGGGCGTGCTGGCGTTCGCTGTTCCGGTCCAGCACCGGGTACAGGAGCTGCTCCTGCCGGATCTGGGCGACGCGTTGATCCGCCGGCGAGTCGTGCTGGTGGTTGTGCTGGCGATACTGGCGGTCGCCGCCGGCCGATTTTCCGGCGCCCGTGCCCGGCTGGCCTGGCCGGCGTGGCTTGCCGCGCTCGTTGTGCCGTTCTTCGCCATCCCCAACTTCGGCAAAGTGGTCACCGAAGCGAATATGCACCATGCGGAACTGGACGAAGTCGCTGCCTGGGCCCGCGCCCATACCGCACCCGACGCGGTGTTTCTCTTTCCCGATGTGGGCAAAGGGCGGCAGCCGGGCATCTTTAGGGCGGGGGCGCTGCGGGCGATCTATGTGGACTGGAAAGCCGGCGGACAGGCGAACATGGTGGAAGGCTTTGCGCAAGAGTGGTGGCGCCGCTGGAACGAAGCCATGGCGGCCGGATTCAGCGCGGCCGACATGGAGCGGTACCGGCCACTCGGCATTGATTACGTGGTCGTGCAGACCCAGAACCGTTTGCCGGAGCGCAGGCCGGTATTCGAGAACGCGAAGTATCTTGTGTATCCGGTCGGGCCGGCATCGGTGGGCGAATTTGGTGATTGAGTAGCCTGTCCCCGAATTAATTAGCGCTCGCCCCACTTGAGCTTTTGGCGAAGGACGTCGAAAAAGCGCAGCCGGGGCGGGCGAATGAGGCTCAAGGTGTTCTCCGAGCGCCGGCAGACGACGACGTCATTTTTCTTCAGCGGCTGGCCGACCTGGCCGTCAATGGTGAGGTAGGCGGCATCGTCGCGGGCCAGCGATTCCAGCTCAATGACGCTGGTCTCGGGGACGACCACCGGCCGGTTGGTCAGCATATGTGGGCAGATGGGGGTGATCACCAGGGCGGCGACGGTGGGAAAGATGATCGGGCCGCCCGCTGACAAAGAGTAGGCGGTCGATCCGGTGGGGGTCGAGATGATCAGGCCGTCGGCTTTGAAGGCGCACATAAAGTGGCCGTCCACCCGCGCGTGCACGTCGATCATACGGGCGATGTCCACCTTGTCCACGACGACGTCGTTTAGGGCTTCGTACGCGGCCACTTTGTTGGCCTTGCGGATCAGCTCACAGCGCAGCAGGCGCCGTTTGCCGATGCGGTGCTCGCCGCGGAGGGCAACTTCGAGTTCGGTGAACAGCTCGTCGACGGTAATGGCGGTGAGAAAGCCCAATCCGCCCAAGTTGACCGGGAACAGGGGGATATTGCGGCCGCCGATGGCGCGCGCGGCGGAGAGCAGGGTGCCGTCGCCGCCGAGCAGGATGACGAGCTGGGTGCCCTCGGGGACGCTGTTGCGTGGCAGCCCCGCCAATCCGGGGACGTAGCTCGCCGTCTCCTCGTCGCAGCGGACCTCGAGGCCGCGGTCCTTCAGCCAGGCGAGCAGCTCAGGGACAACCTTGGCGGCCCGTTCGACCCCGGGCTTGGTGATCAGGCCGACTGTCTTAACGGGTGGCATGAAGTAAGAACTCCCGGTTGCCCTCAGCGCCCAAGATGGGGCTTTCGACCAGCGCGGTGCGGAAGCCGAGGCCCTTCACCACCGCCTCTACGCGGGCACATGCCGCGCGGTGCAGCGCAGGGTCGCGCACGATGCCGCCTTTGCCGACCTGCTTGCGGGCCAACTCGAACTGCGGCTTCACCAGTATGACGATCTCGGCGCGATCGTTCAACAAGGGCGGCAGCGCGGGCAGGATAAGCGTGACCGAGATGAAGCTGACATCGCAGACCGCCAGGTCCACCTTCTCACCGATCTCTTCCAAGGTGAGGTAACGGGCGTTGAGGTTCTCATGCAGGATGACGCGCGGGTCGGTGCGGAGCTTCCAGGCGATCTGGCCGGCGCCGACGTCGACGGCGTGGACACGGGCCGCGCCGCGCTGGAGCAGGCAGTCTGTGAAGCCGCCGGTGGAAGCTCCGATGTCCAGGCAAACCTTTCCCTCGACGGCGATCGCGAAGCAGTGGAGGGCATGTTCGAGCTTCTGTCCGGCGCGGCTGACATAGGGCAGCGGCTGCACGACCCGCACTTCGCGGTCGCCGGCAACGGCGTGGCCCGGCTTGTCCACCTTCTGGCCGTTGACGAAGACGTGACCCGCCAGTATGAGAGCCTTCGCCTTCTCACGGGAGGGGGCAAGCCCCCGCTCGACCAGCAACTGGTCGATCCTGACCTTCCGGGCGGCAGTCATTTGTTGCGGTGAACAATCAGGTCCGCCAATTCCCGCAGCCTGAGCGCACGGTCTCCAAAGATTTCCAGCGCCGCCCGGGCCCGCGCCAGCTCCTGTTCGGCCATCTCATGGGAGCGCTCCAATCCGTAAACAGCAGGAAAGGTAATTTTGCGCCGGGCGGCATCTTTGCCGGCGGTCTTTCCCAGTACCTCGGAAGAGCCCTCCACGTCCAGCAGATCATCGACGATCTGAAAGGCCAGGCCGATATGGCTACCGAAGCAGGAGAGGGCCTCAAGCTGCTGGTCGGACGCCCCGGCGTAAATGGCGCCCATGCGGAGGCTGGCGCGCAGCAAGGCGCCGGTCTTGGCGCGGTGAATCGCCTCCAGCAGTTTCGGTTCGGGTGTCTTGCCCTCGCCCTCCAGATCATGCACCTGGCCGGCGATCATGCCCCCGACCGTGCCGGCGGCCGTGGAGAGTTCCTGGATGAGCCGCAACCTGCGTTCCGGGTCGATGGCTTGCAACTGCGAGAGGACGTGGAAGGCCAGCGTCAGCAGGGCGTCGCCGGCCAGGATGGCGATGGCTTCCCCGAAAACCTTGTGCGACGTGGGGCGTCCGCGGCGGAGGTCGTCGTTGTCGAGGGCGGGCAGATCATCGTGGATCAGCGAGTAAGTGTGCACCAGTTCCAGGGAGCAGGCCGCGTCTTCGATGCCCCGAGGTTGGTCCGTGACGGCTTCGGCGGCGGCCATGCACAGCACGGGCCGAATGCGCTTGCCGCCGGCAAACAGGCTGTACCGCATCGCCCGGTGGATCGCTTCCGGAGGCATCGTCTCGGGGGGGGCCCAGCGATCCAGGGCAGCGTCAACGCGCGCCCGCTGCTGTTCGAGGTAGTGGCGGAGGTCCATGAGCGTTCATTGCGAGCCTAGAGCTGGTTCGTGTCGGATGGGAACGGCTGCGCCTCGACCTTGTTGTTCTTCTTGAGGAGGATTTCGATTTTCTTTTCGGCTTCCTCGAGTTGTTTCCGGCAGGCCTCGCTGAGGGTCACGCCCCGCTCGAAGTACTCGAGAGCCTTTTCCAAGGGCAGGTCGCCGCTTTCGAGCTGTTTGACGACCGTCTCCAGCTCGTTCAAGTTCTCTTCGAAGCTCCGGACGCGCTCGGCTTCGTCGGCCACCGTTCTATTCTATCCTGGGAGCCAGCTAACCGGCGGGGGCTGGGGGTGGTGTGGTTCAATGAGACGCGGGAGCTTATGCGGAGCTTGGTGCGGGCCGCGGCTTTGGCGGTGATAACGGTGAGTGCCTGGGCAAGTCCGGTCGCCACTTATCGGGTCATTTTCGGGGCGTACAACCTGGCGCCCGGCACGGTGGAGGCGACGATTTCCGGTGCGGGCGTGCGGGCGGTGCGGCCATGGCTGGGGGCGGAAGTGCAGGCCGCGGGGACGAATACTTGGCGGGTGTCGATGGAGCTGCCGGCGACCGAGATGCCGTACGCTAACATGTCGCGGCCGCCGGGTTCGCCACCGCCGCGGCCTGTGCCTGGAGTGCTGCTGGACGTTGATGCAGGCTACCAGGGAGAAGTGCGCATCGCCAGCTCACGGGGCGAGTTCAGTTTTCGGCCGTCCGGGATCGGACCGGAGGCTCGGTTTGTGGACGGACTGGTTCGCGTGGAGCGCGTGCCGGCGGTGATCAGGATCGCCGCGACCGAGGCCGACGAGGACTATCCGGCGTTGGCGCCCGCTCCGGACGGCGGTGTCTGGGCTGTCTGGATTTCGTTTGTCGGGAACGGCGAGCGCCTGCTGTTGGCGAAAGTGGACGAGAAGGGCGTGTCAGCGCCGCGCCAGGTGAACGAAGGGCTCGGCGAGCTGTACCGGCCGCAGGTGGCCGTGGATGGCGCCGGCCGGGTCTGGGTCGTATGGCCGGAGTTCCGCAACGAGAACTGGGATTTGTACGCTCGCAATTGGCACGAGGGCCGGTGGTCGCCGCCCCAGCGGCTGACAACGGATTCCGGGCCGGACACTCACCCCACGCTCGCCGTGGATGGCCAGGGTACGGTGTGGCTGGTGTGGCAGGGGCATCGGAACGCCGCCACGAGCGACATTTTCCTCACGAGCTGCCGCGACGGAAAGTGGCGAGCCGAGCCGGCTGTGGTGGGCAGCCACCCGTCGAGCGACTGGGAGCCGGCGATCGCCGCCGGCAGTGACGGCAGCATCCATGTCGCCTGGACCAGCTACCGGCATGGGAGTCATGACATTTTTTACGCCGTGTGGCGGAAGGGCCGGCTTACGGAGCCGCGTGCACTGACCGGCGGCAATCGTCTGCACATCCGCCCCTCGCTCGCCGTGGACCGCCGGAACCGCCTCTGGATTGCGTGGGAGGAAGGGGCTGAGAACTGGGGGAAGGACACGGTCCAGATGAAGGGCGGCCTGCACATCCAGAGGAAGATCCAGGTGCGCTGCCTGGACGGCGGAAGGCTGCTGGAACCGGCCGAGACGTTCGAGCAGGCGCAGACTCTGTGGACGGGCGTGCAACGCGAGCATGTGCGACTGCAAGCGGATGCTTCGGGACGGCTGTGGGCCTTCTACCGAATCAACTTCATGCAGCGGTACTGGCAAGAGGCGGCGATGGTCTATGAAGGCGAGCGCTGGCGGGGGCCGGTGGTGCTGGAGCGCAGCCTGGGCCGGCAGGCCGTCTACGCGTCGGCCGCCCTGGCTGCTGACGGCACCGTGTGGATCGCCTATGCAGGGGATAACCGGACCGAAGAAGACCCCTTCGCAGCAACCCAGAACGACGTGGTCGTCTCGAGGATTCCACCGTCCGGCGCGGCCGCCACCGATCCGGCTACGGGGGAGGCGGTCTCGATTTCGCCGCCGGCGGGCCGACCGTATCAGCGCACCTGGCCGGAGCACCGTGTCGAAGCCGGCGGTAAAACGTTCCGGCTCGTATGGGGCGAACTGCACAAGCACACCGACATCAACCATCACGGCCGTCCGGACGGGTCTCTCGAGGATGCCTACCGGTACGCGCGGGACGCGGCCGACCTGGACTTTTTCGCCACAACGGACCACATTGCGCCGGCGCTGGCCGACGGCGTCAACCCGATGACTTGGTGGCGCTCGCAGAAGTACGCCGATCTGCACCGTGTGGCGGGGAAGTTCGAAACGCTGTACGCCTACGAGAGCAGCAAGCGGGGCCCGCAGGGCCATCGGAACGTGGTCTTTCCGCGCCGGGGCGGCGTAATTTTCGGCGGGATCCCGGGCCCCACGGTGAATGACCCCCGCCCGCTGTGGCGAGCGTTGCGGGAAAGCCCGGCGCCCGCCATCGCCATCCCTCACCAATTGACCGATTCGGAGGTCAGTTGGGAGATTTTCGATGAGGCGTACACCCCGATTCTCGAACTGTATCAGTCCCGCCGGCAGAATTACGAATACGACGGGGCCCCGCAGCCGCCCGGGGTCGAGCAAGTCTGGGGCAAGAAGGCAGGCTCGTGGGCCTGGGATGCGCTGGCCATGGGGCGGAAGGTCGGATTCATCGCCAGCACCGACCATATGTCGAGCCACATGGCCTACGCCGCCGCCTATGTCGAGGAGCTCAGCCGCGAGGGTGTCTTTCGAGCTCTCCAGCAACGGCACACCTATGCGGCGTCGGAGAACATCGTGCTGGATTTCCGCCTCGAGAACGCGGGGGGCTATGACCGGCTGATGGGCGAGGAGGTCCAGCTCGACGGCCCGCGACGATTCCGGATTTACGTGGCGGGAACGGCGCTGGTGGAGCGGGTGGAAGTGGTGCGAAACGGGGGGTTCGTCTGGTCGTACGCGCCGGGGACGAAGACGGCTGAGATGACCTATGCGGACACGGCGCCCCCGGCAGTTGAGTCATACTATTACGTCCGGATTCGGCAGCAGGACGGCCACCTGGCTTGGTCCTCCCCGATCTGGGTGCGGGAATGAAGGAACCGGGCTGTCCCCGGTGAGGGAGAATAAAAGAGAAAGGAATCTGGTGCGTTAATTATGGCCATCCGTGACGAAGACGCACTGGAGTATCACGCGCTTCCGCGACCGGGGAAGCTCGCGATCACTCCTACCAAGCCGTGCCGGACACAACGGGACTTGTCGCTGGCGTACAGTCCGGGGGTGGCGGCGCCGTGCATGGAGATTTTCCGCGACCCGAGCAAGGTATACAGATACACGGCCAAGGGCAACCTGGTGGCCGTGGTGAGCAACGGTACGGCGGTGCTTGGTTTAGGCAACATCGGGGCGGCGGCCAGCAAGCCTGTGATGGAGGGCAAAGGTGTCTTATTCAAGCGGTTTGCCGACATCGACGTATTTGACATCGAGTTGAACACCGAGGACCCGGAAGAAGTGATCCGCGCCTGCCAGTTGCTGGAGCCGACCTTCGGCGGCATCAACCTCGAGGACATTAAGGCGCCGGAGTGCTTCGAGATCGAGCAAGAGCTGAAGCGGAGGTTGAAAATTCCCGTGTTTCATGACGACCAGCACGGCACCGCCATCATTTCCGGAGCGGCTTTGCTGAACGCGGTGGAGCTGGCGGGCAAGAAGCTGGAGGAGGTCCGGGTGGTGATCAATGGCGCCGGCGCCAGCGGGCTGTCCTGCGCGGCGCACTATATCCGCCTTGGCGTACGGCCGGAGCATATCACGATATGCGACAGCAAGGGCGTCATTTACAAGGGCCGGACGGAGGGGATGAACAGGTACAAAGAGCGGTTTGCGGTGGAGACGGACGCGCGGACGCTCGCCGACGCGCTGCGCGGGGCGGACGTGTTCTGCGGTCTGTCGGTGGCCAACTGCGTGACGCCGGAGATGCTGTTTTCCATGGCCGACAACCCGATCGTGTTTGCGTTGGCCAATCCCGATCCGGAGATCCCCTACGAACTCGCGGTCGAGACCCGCAAGGATGTGATCATGGCCACCGGGCGGTCGGATTATCCCAATCAGGTGAACAACGTTCTCGGCTTTCCGTTCATCTTCCGCGGCGCCTTGGACGTGCGGGCGACGGCAATTAACGACGAGATGAAGCTCGCGGCCACCCGCGCGTTGGCCGCGCTGGCGAAGGAAGACGTTCCGGACTCGGTGCGCCGCGCCTATGGCGTGGAGCAATTGGAATTCGGGAGGGAATACATTATCCCGAAGCCGTTCGACCACCGGGCGCTGCTCTGGGTGGCTTCGGCGGTGGCCAAAGCTGCGATCGAGAGCGGCGTGGCCCTCAAGCCGGTGGATATCGGGGAGTACAAGGAACAGCTCGCGCGGCGCCTGGGCAAAGCCCATGAAGTGATGCGCATCATGATCCACAAAGCGCAGCGGCAGCCCAAGCGGGTGGTGTTTCCTGAAGGGGAAGAGGACAAGATCCTGCGCGCATGCCAGATCCTGGTGGACGAGCACATTGCGTATCCGATCCTGCTGGGGCGGCCTGAGGTGATCGAGGCGAGGATGCGGGATCTCCGGCTCAGTCTGAACAGCGCCCAGATCATCGAGCCGGCGCGGTTCAACCGCCTGGCCGAGTACACCCAGCGGTTTTACGAGCTCCGGCAGCGGAAGGGCGTCACGCCGTCGGAAGCCCAAGAGCTGATCCTGAACCCGGTTGTGTTCGGGTCGATGATGGTGCGGATGGGTGACGCGGACGCGCTGATTGGCGGACTCAACCAGCATTATCCGGACACGTTGCGGCCGGCGTTGCAGGTGATCTCGGTGCGGGAGGGGCTGCGGCACGTCTCGGGCATGTACATGCTGATCACGCCGAACGACCAGATTTACTTCCTGGCCGACACGACGGTGAATATCGAACCGACGGCCGAAGACCTGGCCGAGATCGCCATCGAGACGGCCGAGAAAGCGCGGGACTTCGATGTCGAGCCGCGCGTGGCGATGTTGTCGTTCTCGAACTTCGGCAGCGTCCGCCATCCCCTGGCCGAGAAGGTCCGCCGGGCCGTCGAGATCATCCGCGAGCGGGCGCCGGACTTGATCGTGGACGGAGAAATGCAGGCCGATACGGCAGTGGTGCCCCGCATCCTCCGCGAACGTTATCCGTTCAGCCCGCTGCAAGACGGGGCCAACGTGCTCATTTTCCCGAACCTCGAGGCGGGCAACATCGCCTACAAGCTGCTGCAGCGGATCGGCGGCGCCGAGGCGATCGGGCCGATTCTGATGGGCCTGTCCAAGCCGGTCCACGTGTTGCAGCGCGGTGATGAGGTAAGCGATATCGTCAACATGACCGCGGTGGCGGTGGTGGACGCCCAGGAAGCGGCGGCCATCCCGCGGCGGCGGTACAGCGTCGTGGCTTGAGCCGGGGACGGGGCGGCCGGCGGCGCGCGGGTGCTGAATCCGTCCATAGCACGCCAGGAGAGTCGAGTTCGCAGGTGGCTAACGGCACAAGGGCCGCCGGGAGGCGGGGGGTGTCGTTTGCACTGGGGAGGGCCAGGGGACGCGCCGGCGCCTCCGCCGGCAAGGTCGCCTCGTCAGAGCCCCGCCGGCGTTGTTTTCCATCCAGATGGCCCTTCCCAGTCCCCGCCACGTCCGACGACTCAACCGCCCGCACCAACAGCGGAACCGCGGCATAGGCGGTGAGCACTTCTTCGGCGGGATGGTCAAAGTCGTACCCGAACGGCAACTCGCCCCCGGCGGGCGAACGTCTCGGTTGGTTCGGTCGGGCCATCTCCTGCTGTCAGGCAAATTTGCACCCGTTGAGTGAATCCAGCCCGAGATGCCATCGCCCCGTTCCCAGGGCTCACCAGCTACACTCCGAAAGCCCCTGCCGACGGATTATGGCGCGCATTTGTTGACACCTTACCGGTGATCCCATACACTCCACCACAGTGAACAGCAACTCGCGGAAAGGAGATGGAACCATGCGAAAACACGACGGGCGGGAGGTGCCGGGCGGAACGACCGCCGCCTCCCGGCGGGCGTTTCTGGCCTCGGCAGGCGGTGCGGTGGCGCTAGTCAGCGGCTGCTCCCGGCCCGGCGAATCGCCAGCAGAAACCGCCGGAGCCCGGCTTGACCTCCAGGAGTTCCAACCCAAGAGCATGCTGGTCGTGGAGGAGCACTTGGTGCCGCGCGCCCGGTTCCCGGTGATCGACGCGCATACTCACGTGGCGCACGTATTCAACCGGCCAGGCACACCGGACTCGCCGTTGCGAGGTTCGCCGGCCGAGCAGTTCGACCAGATCGTACGCTGGATGGACGAGTTGAACATCGAACTGATGGTCAATTTCACCAGCGATGCCGGCGAGCGGCTGGAACGGATTCTGAGCGAGGTGGTCAACAAGTACAACGGGCGTTTTCTGACGTGCGTGGTCCCGTCGTTCGCCAATCTGCGCGAGTCCGGCTATCCGGCGCGCCAGGCCGAGGAGATCGCGCGCGCCAAGGAAAGGGGCGCCGCCGCCATCAAAATTTACAAAAGTTTCGGATTGACGCTGCGAGAAAACGGGAAGGATGGGCCGCTGGTCAAGATCGACGATCCGCGTTTCGACCCCATGTGGGAAGAGGCCGGCAAACTCGGCATGCCGGTGTTCATCCACACTGCGGACCCGGATGCTTTCTTCACGCCGGTCGACCGTTTCAACGAACGCTGGGAAGAGCTCGCCAACCACCCGGACTGGTCGTTCTATGGCGACCAGTTCCCCTCGAAACCGGAGCTGCTGGCGGCGCGCAACCGTGTCATCGAGCGGCATCCGAAGACGCAGTTCGTCTGCTTGCATGTGGCCAACCATCCCGAGAACCTCGATGAGGTGTCCTCGTGGCTGGACCGCTACGCGAACATGCACTGCGAGATCGGGGCGCGGCTGGGCGAGCTGGGCCGCCAGCCGAGGCGGGCCCGGCGGTTCTTCGAACAGCACCAGGACCGCATCTTATTCGGCACCGACGCCAGCCCGAACGGGGTTTCGACGCCGCAGCAGATTCTGATTCCGGAAATGTATCAGTGCTACTTCCGCTTCCTGGAGACGCTAGACGAGTATTTCGACTACGCGCCGGCGCCGGTGCCGCCGCAAGGGCGGTGGAGGATTTACGGCATCGGGCTGCCGGACGATATTCTGAAAAAGGTCTATCACAACAACGCCGCCCGGCTGCTGGGGCTGAAAGCGGTCTGAGCTGACGGCCGGCATTCACACCGAGGAAAGGAGGCTACATGGCTGAGAAATACGGGCGCCGCACAGCTCTCAAGCTGGGGGCCGCGGCCGGGTTCGGACTTGCGGCCGGGATGCCGGCGGCACCGCAGAGCCCGGCCAAGCCGCTGCGGATCGGGTTCGTCGGCACCGGAGGCCGGGGCACGGGTCTGATCCGGAATCTGCTCCGGCTGGAAGGAGTGGAAATTCGGGCGCTGTGCGATATCAATGAGGAGCGGCTGGCGCGGGCGCAGGAGCTGGTGGTCAAGGCCGGGCAGCCCAAACCGGAAGGCTACTCGCGCAGCGAAACTGATTTTCACCGCCTCTGCGAGCGAGATGATCTGGATCTGGTGATGAACGCCACGCCGTGGCAGTGGCACACCCCGATCGCCGTGGCGGCGATGAAGGCGGGCAAGCACACTGCGACCGAAGTGCCCGCGGCCCAAACGGTGGAGGAGTGCTGGGAGCTGGTGGAGACCTCGGAGAAGACGGGCAAGCACTGCGTGATCTTGGAGAACGATTGTTACTATCGCTACGTTCTGCTGGCGCTGAACATGATCCGGGCGGGCCTGCTGGGCGAGGTGCTGTACGCCGAAGCGGGCTACATGCACGACATCCGCGCGGTAAAGTTCAACACGGTGCGGAACGGCGAGCCGTGGCGGCTGCAGCCTTCGATCGAGCGCAACGGCAACCTGTACCCGACGCATCCTCTGGGCCCGATCGGCTGGTGGATGGACATCAACCGGGGCGACCAGTTCACCTATCTGGTGTCGATGAGTTCCAAGGCGCGGTGCCTGAAGGAGTTCGCGGCGCGCGAGTTTGGCCCCGACGACTACCGTGCCCGGCAAGAATATGCGCTGGGCGACGTCAACACTACACTGATTCGCACGGAAATGGGCCGCACCATCCTTCTGTATCACGACACCAACACGCCGCGCGTCAAAGAGCATGTCATCCGGATTCAGGGCAGCCGCGGCGTGTACAACCACATGCTCGAGAAGATCTATATCGACGGCCGCCACGAGAACCGCCACAATCCGGGCTGGCTGGACATCGAAGAGTACAAGAAACAATTCGATCACCAGTTGTGGCGGCGGCTCGAGGAGCAGGCGCGCGGCTCCGGACACGGCGGCATCGACTTCCTGCTGATGTACCGGCTGGTGAAAAATTTCCGCGAGGGCGCCCCTCCCGACATGGACGTCTACGACGCGGCGGCCTGGAGCGTTATCGTTCCGCTGAGCGAGGCCTCGGTGGCCGGTCGCAGCCGGCCAATCGACATCCCGGACTTCACCCGGGGCAAATGGAAGCTCCGGCCGCCGATTGATCCCGACAAGCTGGTGTAAAGGAGGCGCAACGATGAAGGAAGGGCGGAATCGCAGAGAATTTCTTTCCCGGGGTTTGGGCGCGGGATTTGCGAGTTTCGGCGCCGCCGCCCGTGAGATGAGGCCGGTGCGCATCGGCTTCGTCGGCGTCGGCGACCGCGGCTCGGCGCACATGGACATCTGCCTTGGCATCGACAGCGTCGAGGTGCCGGCCCTGTGCGACATCAATGAATACTACTTGCAGCGTGCCAAGCGGTGGGTGGTGGAGGCCGGCAAACCGGCGCCTGCCCTCTACGGCCGGGGGCCGACAGATTTCCTGCGCCTGTGCGAGCGAGAGGACCTCGATCTGGTCGTGTGCGCGACCTCCTGGGAATGGCACGCTCCGGTCTGTGTGGCGGCGATGAAGGCCGGCAAGCACGCGGCTACCGAGGTGCCGGCGGCGCTGACCGTAGACGAGTGCTGGGAAATGGTCGAGACGTCGGAGAAAACCGGCCGGCATTGCATGATGCTCGAGCAGGCCAACTATGGCCGAACCCGAATGCAGGTCCTGGAGATGGCGCAGCAAGGCGTTTTCGGCGAGTTGCTGCATGCCGCCGGCGGCTATGTCCACGATCTGCGGCTGGTCAAGTTCGACCCCGAACGCGAGCCGTGGCGGCTCCAGCATTCAGTGGACCGGAACGGATGCCTCTACCCGACGCATCAGATCGGCCCGATCTCCTGGTGGCTGGACATCAATCGCGGCGACCGGTTCGACTACCTGGTGTCGATGAGCTCGAAGGCGGTTTGTCTGAATGAGTACGCCGCCCAGTACTACGGCGGGAAGCATCCGCACGCGACGATGAAGATGGCTCAGGGCGACGTCAACACGACGCTGCTGCGGACAGTGGACGGCAAGACCGTCACCCTTTACTTCGACACCAACACGCCGCATCCGCACACCAGCGAAATCCGGTTGCAGGGCACCAAGGGCCACTACGCGGCCGAGTTGGAGAGCGTCTATATCGAGGGCCGGAGCCCCCGGCCGCATCAGTGGGAGCCGCTGGAGCGCTATCGCTCCGAGTACGAGCACCCGATTTGGAGGAACCTGGAGCCGACGAAATACCGGAGCGCCCGCGGTCACGGCGGCAGCCTGACCACGCAGCTTATGTGGCGGCGGCTGGTGGACGCCCTGCTGAGAGGGGCGCCGCCGGATCAGGACGTGTACGATGCCGCGACCTGGAGCGTGATCGCGCCGCTCACCGAGCGCTCGGTGGCCGTCAACAGCCGTCCCATCGACTTTCCGGACTTCACGCGCGGGCAGTGGAAAACGAGGCCGCGGATCCAACTGGCCGGATGACGCGACACGTTCCAGGCGTCCCGGAGCGGCTTCGCGCTACCGGGCGAGCGCGGCGGACTTGCCGGCGAAGTCCAGGATCAGCGAGGGGAAGACGCCAAGGACGATAGTGGCGAGCGCCGAGCCCCATAGCGCCACCTGAAGGTCCGGGGTGACCGGGGTGAGGGTTTGGCTGGCTTCGCCGGGCTCGTGGAAGTACATCACTACGAGGATGCGGAGGTAGTAATAGGCGGCGACGGCGCTGTTCAGCAGGCCCAGCACCGTCAGCAGGAGCAGCCCCGAGTCCAGCGCCGCCTTGAAGACATAGAACTTGCCGAAGAAGCCGGCGGTCAGCGGGACGCCGATCAGCGACAGGAGGAAGATCGAGAACAGCGCCGCGGTGGCCGGCTGCTGCGAGGCCAGTCCGGCGAGGTCGTCCACGTTTACGTAGCGCTCGCCCTGACGGGCGAAGTGGGTGACCACGGCAAAAGCGCCCACGTTCATGAAGGCGTAAGCGGCCAAGTAAAACATCGCGGCGGCCGTGCCGATTTCCGAGTGCGCGGCGACCGCCACCATCACATAGCCGGCGTGGGCGATCGAGCTGTAGGCCAGCAGGCGCTTGATGTTCGTCTGGAGCAGGGCGGCGAAGTTGCCGACGATCATAGTGGCCAGAGCGACCGCCCAGACAATCGGCTCCCAGTTGGCGCCGACCGGATCGAAGGCGGTCATGTAGACCCGCAGCAAGACGGCGAAGGCCGCAGCCTTCGGGCCGGCCGAGAGAAACGCGGTCACTGGAGCCGGGGCGCCCTGGTAAACGTCGGGCGCCCAGATCTGGAACGGGGCGGCCGAGACCTTGAAGGCGAAGCCGACGAACATCAGCGCGGCGCCGGCGCCGACGAGGATCATTGGCGGCGCGATATCGCGGTTCGCCAGCACCTGGCGGATGCCGTTCAGATCGGTGGTGCCGGTGACGCCGTAGATCCAGGCGACGCCGTAGAGCAGGAAGGCGGTGGCGAACGAGCCCAAAAGGAAATACTTAATGGCCGACTCGTTGTTGCGCTTGTCGTCGCGCAAGTAGCCCGCCAAAACGTAGCTGGCGATCGAGGAGATCTCCAGGCCGATGAAGATCATGATCAGCTCGTTGGCGGCCGCCATCAGGGACTGGCCAAGTACGGAGAACAGCAGAAGCGCGTAGTACTCGCCTGAATCGGGCCGCTCGCGCTGGATGTAATTGAGCGAGCAGAAAACGGTGAGGATACCGACGACGACCACGAGCGCCCGGAAGAAGGTGGCGAAACCGTCGATCACCAACATTTGCCGGAAGGCGGGTCCGGGGAAAGCATGAGCGACGGCGACCGACCAAAGCGAGACGGCCAGGGCCGCGAGCGCCAGCCAGCCGAGCGCCTTTTTGCGCGCCTCGGGCAGAAACGGCTCGAGCACCATGAGGAGCGTGCCCGCCACCGCCAGGACGATCTCCGGCAGGACGCGAAACAGATCGGCGGCCGAGGGGACGAAGCTACCGGGCATCGGGCCACTCCTTGAGCTGGGCGAGGGGCGATTGGACGGCCGGCAGCCGGCGCTCCACCAGAAACTCGGCGTGGTACTTGGTCTGCTCGAGAATGACAGCGTTGGAGGCGCGGATCGGCGGGAGGAAGCTGGAGGTCAGCGTGCCCATCCAGACCATCAGCACGATGAGGGGAATGGTGGCCGCCCATTCGCGGGGGCGCAGATCGTGGACCGCCGCTCTCACCGTCTCCGGCGTCTCGCCTTGGAAGGCGCGCTGGTACAGCCAAAGCATGTAGCAGGCCGAAAGGATGACCCCGATGGCGGCGAAGACGGTCCAGCGGAAGTTGACCTGGGCCGAACCCTGCAACACAAGGAATTCGCCGACGAAGTTGTTCAGCATCGGCAAGCCCATGCTGGCGAGCGCCGTCATGAGGAACGTGGCGGCCAGCCACGGCGCGGGGGTGGCGATGCCACCGTAGTCGGCGATTTCCAGCGAATGGCGCCGCTCGTAGAGGAAGCCGACGAACATGAACAGCGCGCCGGTCGAGATCCCGTGGTTCAGCATCTGATAGACGGCTCCGTCCAGGCCGAGCTCCGTGAAGGTGAAGATTCCCAGCACGACGAAGCCCAGGTGGCTGACCGAAGAGTAGGCCACCAGCTTCTTCATGTTGGGCTGGACCATGGCCACCAGGGCGCCGTAGATGATGCCGATGATCGCCAGCACGGCGATCCAATCGGCGCAATCGCGCGCCGCGCCGGGAAACATCGGCAGGCAGAAGCGCAACAGACCGTAGGTCCCCATCTTCAGCATCACGGAAGCCAGCATGACCGAGCCGGCGGTGGGCGCCTCGACATGGGCGTCGGGCAGCCAGGTGTGCACGGGGAACAGCGGCACTTTAATGGCGAAGGCGATGAAAAAAGCCAGGAACAGGAGCAGTTGCTCAGCCGAGCTGAGCGACAGCTTTCCGCTCATCAGCAGGTCCGTCAGGACGGTGTAGTCAAACGTGCCGGCGCGGTTGTAGAGATAGATGATGCCGGCCAGCATAATCACCGAGCCGGCCATGGTGAACAGGAAGAATTTGATGGCGGCGTAGATGCGGCGCTCGTGGCCCCAAATGCCGATGAGGAAGTACATCGGCACCAGCGAGACCTCCCAGAAGACGTAGAAGAGGAACAGGTCGAGCGCGACGAAGACGCCGATCAGGCCGACTTCGAGCAACAGCAAGAAGGCGTAGAACTCTTTGACGCGGCGGTCAATGGCCCGCCAGGAGATAAGGACCGCGATGGGCGTGAGCAGCGCCGACAGAAGGACGAGCCACAAGCTCAGGCCGTCCACGCCGACGTGGTATCTCACCGAAAAGGCGTCGATCCACGCGACGTCGGTCTCGAAATGCCACTGGTTGCCGGCCGCTCGCACCGGAGCGATCATCGCCAGCGACAGCGCGAACACTGCAATCGAAACGATGAGCGCCGTCAGGCGGGCTGCCGGCGCGTTGTCCCGGGGCAGCAGGAGGATGACGAGGAAGCCGGCCGCCGGCAGCAGCAGAAGCAGATCGAGCAGGTTCATTGCAGGCCCCCTCCGACCCGAATTCCAAGCAGCACGAGCACCGATCCGACCAGCACCCAAGCGGCGTAGCTGCGGATGTTGCCGGATTGCAGCAGACGCAGCAGTTGGCCAAGGTCACGGGCCCGCGCGCCGATGCCGTGGACCGAGCCGTCGATGAGGCCGGCATCGATGCCGCGCCACAGAAGCGTCCGCGAGCCACGGACGGTGGGCTGGACCACGACCGCGTTGTAGACTTCATCGACGAAGTACTTGTTGTAGACCAGCCGGTAGAGACCGGCCACTCGGGCGACAAAGGCATCGGCGAGCCCCGGGCGCCCGACATAGAACAGGTAGGCGATAGCGATGCCGATCAGACCCGCGGCCACCGAAACGACCACGAGCGAGGCTTCATGTTGCGAGTCGGCGGCGCCGAAGACGGGCTCGAGGAAACGGGGCACGGCCAGGAACCCGCCGCCTAATGAGAGCAGCGCCAACACCACCAGAGGTCCGGTCATCGAGGGTGGGGATTCATGGGCGTGCTGATGGCTGCGGGGCTCGCCGAAGAACGCGAGGAAGATCGCGCGGAAGACGTAGAAGGCGGTCATTCCCGCGGTGACGACGCCGACCCAGTACATCCAGGGAGCGTGGTGATGGGCCGCCAGCAGAATTTCGTCCTTGCTGAAGAAGCCAGAAAACGGCGGCACGCCCGCGATGGCAACCGCCGCGCACAGCAGCGTGGCGAAGGTGATCGGAGTCTTGGACCGGAGGCCGCCCATGTGCCGCAAATCCTGCTCGCCGCCCAGGGCGTGGATGACGCTGCCGGCGCCGAGGAACAGCAGCGCCTTGAAGAAGGCGTGGGTGACGATGTGGAAAATGCCCGCGGCGAAGGCGCCGACGCCGAGCGCCAGGACCATGTAGCCAAGCTGCGAGACGGTGGAATAGGCGAAGACCCGCTTAATGTCGGTCTGGGCCAGGCCGATGGTGGCGGCCAGCACGGCCGTGACCAAGCCGACGACGGCGACCGCGTCCATGGCGATCGGAGCGTGCAGGTACAGAGCCGAGGAGCGTGCCACCATATAGACCCCGGCGGTCACCATCGTGGCGGCGTGGATCAGCGCCGAAACCGGCGTCGGGCCTTCCATCGCGTCCGGCAACCAGACGTACAAGGGAACCTGCGCCGACTTGCCCGTGGCGCCGACAAACAGCAGCAGGCAGATGGCGGTGAGGATGCCGGCGCTTTCTTCCACCGGCATGTCGGCGGCAGCGGCGAACACCTGGGGAAAGTCGAGCGAGCCGAACGTCACCACCATGAGGTAAATGGCGAGCGAGAACCCGAAGTCGCCGATGCGGTTCACGATGAACGCCTTGTTGCCTGCGGTGGTGGCGCTTTTGCGAAGGAAGTAAAAGCCGATCAGCAGATAGCTGCACAGGCCGACGCCCTCCCAGCCGACAAACATCAGCAGGTAGTTGTTGGCCAGCACGAGCACCAGCATGAAGAACATGAACAGGTTCAGGAAGGCGAAGAAGCGGTAATAACCCCCTTCCTGGGCCATGTAGCCGGTCGAGTAAATATGGATCAGTAAGCCAACCCCGGTCACCACCAGCAGCATGACCGCCGTCAGCCGGTCCACGGCCAATTCGAGCGGAATCTGGAGGGCGCCGCTCTGGATCCAGGTCCCGTAGCGCTCGATGTGAGCGGCTTCGAGCGGGGCCAGCGCCAGTAGGATCTTCAGCACCCAGCCGAAAGACAACGCGACCGTTCCGACGGCGATCACGTCAACGAAGGCCTTGGGGGCGCGGCGTCCGAAGATTCCGTTCAGCAGAAACCCGGCCAGCGGCAGTGCGGGGATGAGCCAGAGATGCTGCATGGCGTCAGTATTTCAGCGCGCTCACTTCGTCGACCGCCAGCGTCGAGCGGTTCTTGAACACCGTCAGAATGATGGCCAGCCCGACGGCCGCCTCGGCTGCGGCGACCACCATGACGAAGAAGGAAAAGATGTGGCCGTCCACCTGGCCGAGCTTGTAGGAGAAAGCGACAAAGCTCAGGTTGACCGCGTTGAGCATCAGCTCGATCGACATGAACATCGTGATCAGATTGCGCCGGTAGAGAAATCCGGCTACGCCGAGCACAAACAGGATGGCGCTTAGGATCAAATACCAGGACAGCGGAACGGTCGTCATTAGTCGATCTCCTTCCGGGCCAGCACCACGGCGCCTAAGATGGCCACCAGAATCAGCACCGAGGTCACTTCAAAGGGCAGCAAATAATCGGTGAACAGCAGGGATCCGACGTCTCTCGGCCCGCCCTTGGTGAAGGCGCCGAAGGAGACCTGAATCGTGTCCGGCACGTTGCGCAGGATGATGTAACTGACCAGCCCCAGCAGGACCACCAGGAAGGGAAGGCCGAGAAGGGCCACGGGCCAGGAGCGGCCCCCTTTGGGCTCGACGCCGGCGTTCAGCAGCATGATCACGAACAGGAACAGGACCATGATCGCGCCGGCATAGACCACCACCTGAATGGCGGCGATGAACTCACCCCCGAGAAGCAGGTACAGCACGGCGAGTGAGCCCATGACGCCGATCAGCGACAGAGCGCTGTAAATGGGGTGCCTCTGAACGACGACGCTGACGCCGCAGACGACGGCGATCAGCGCGAAAACGAGGAATATGATCAGGTCCATGATTCACCTGCCAGCCAGCGCCACCAGCAGCGCTGTGGCGAACAAGTTCACAACCGCGACCGGGAACAGCACCGTCCAGGCGAAGCGCATCAACTGGTCATAGCGGAAGCGCGGCAGCGTACCCCGCACCCAGATGAACAGGAACAGCAGCGCGCCCGTCTTGAGACCGAACCAGAACAGCGGCAGCAGATACGTGCGCACCAGCGGCAGCAGGAACGCGGCGGCCACCGCGAGGAACACGGCGCCGGCCACCGGCAGCGTGCGGCGATCCTTGCGCCGCACGGTGTTGCGGCCGTGGTAAAGAGCCGCCAGCCCCGCGATGGTGAAGACGACGGAAGGCACGAAGCGGGAGCCGTACTCGGCGGGAAAGATCGGGTGCCAGCCGCCGAGAAAGACCGTCGTCGCAATGGCCGTGATCGTGATCATGTTGGCGTACTCGGCCATGAAGAACGAGGCGAACTTCATGCTGCTGTATTCGGTGTGAAAGCCGGCCACCAGCTCGTTCTCGGCCTCCGGCAAGTCGAACGGAATGCGATTGGTCTCGGCGAAGGCGGCGATCATGAAAACCACAAAAGCGACGATTTGCGGGGCCGGCCACTGGAAGATCGACCAGTTAGGGATGACGCCGAGATACGCGCCGGCCTGGGCGTTGACCAGCTCCCGCAGGCTCAGCGTGCCGGCCATCAGCAACGGCGAGGCGAGCGCCAGCCCCAGGGGCAATTCGTAGCTGATCATCTGCGCCGCCGACCGCAGGCTGCCCAGCAGCGCGTATTTGTTGTTCGAGGACCAGCCCGCCAGGGCGACGGCGTAGACGCTGAGGGAGGAAATCGCCAGCAGGAAGAGGATGCCGATATTGAGGTCGGTTAGTTGCAGAGAAGTGCGCGCGCCGAACAGGTCGACCTCGGGACCGAACGGGATGACGGCGATGGAGATCAACGCCAGCGTGACGGCCAGAAACGGTGACAGCAGATAGAAGAACTTGTTGACGTGGGCCGGGATCAGATCCTCTTTGGTGAGCAGCTTGATGACATCAGCCAGCGGCTGGAGCAGCCCGTGCGGGCCGACACGGTACGGTCCCATGCGCAACTGGATGTGGGCGATCACCTTGCGCTCGAGCCATTGCAGGTAGGCGAGCGTCGTCAGCAGTGCTGCCGCCAGGACAGCAGCCTTCAAGGCGCTAAGTGTGTAAAAGTTCATTCACCGTGAGCGGCGAGCCCGGCCCGATACAGGCCGCCGGGGGCTTCCATCACCGAATTCAGCACTTTCGAGTAGCGGCCGAGCGTGCCGGAAGTAAACAGCGTGTCGCCGGCCGACCAGACCAGTTCGGGCCGTGCGTCCACCGCGGCCGGGCCATGAGCCGAGGCCGTCTGGACTGCTCCTCCGGTGGTCAAGACCGGCAGAGGGACATTATACCCGCTAACCGTTCTGCGGATCTCCTCGAAGACTTGCGCCGGCTTGGACGGTCCCAGGTCGAGACCCATCGCCTGAGCCAGGAGCCCGAAGATCTCCAGGTCCGGCTTGGCGCCCATGACGGTCAGGGCACGGGTCAGGAGCTGGACTTCCCCGCAGACGTTGGTGAAGGTTCCGGTCTTCTCATACGCCGAGGCGGCTGGCAGCACGACGTCAGCGCGCCTGGCCGTCTCGGTCAGGAACAGGTCCTGGACGACGACGAAGGCGTCGTCCGCCGCCAGTGCGGCCCGCTTGAGCGGATTCGCGCCGATGACCCACAGCACGTCAAGGTGTTCAGCGGCCAGCATATCCGGCAACGCAAGCCCTGGTTGCAGGCCTTGCTCGGACAGCGGCTTGTATCCGGGCAGCCATGCGGGCGTCAAGCCCATATCCATCGCGCCGCGAGAGTTGGCGTAGTCCACCAGGCAGACATAGCGGACCGGAATGCCGAGCGAATCGCCGAAACGGACCAAGCGGCCGACCGCCTCGCCTTTGACGCTGTCACCGAACAGCACCACGAGCTCCGGCTCGGCCGCCAGCGCTTCGCGCAACGCTTCGACGGAGGCAAGTTCTTGGCCTTTCGGAGCGCGCTCGCTGCGCACCGCATACTGGTCTTCGCGCACCGGCCCGGGCGTCACCGTGTAGACCCGGGCGCCGTGATGCCGCCAATTGGCGCGGATCAGGAAGGCGAGCAGCGGATGCTGCTGGGCCAGGTCGCTGGCAATCACGAGCACCGCCTTGGCGTTGTACAGATCGGCGGTGGAAGCCAGCGCCTGCGGCCTGGCGTTCACGGCGGCCAGCAGGCTGGCCACGTCGCCGGTCCGGTGGTGGTCGATGTTGTTGGAGCCCAGAGCTTGGCGGACGAACTTCTGCAGGTAGTAATTCTCTTCGTTCGTCGTCCGCGTCGAAGCGATCACGCCGAAGACGCCGCTGTTCTGTTTGACCTCGATGAACTTCCGGGCCACCAGCGCCAACGCCTGCGACCAGGAGACGGGCTCGAAATGATCGCCGGTTTTCACCAGCGGCGCCTGGAGGCGTTCCTCGTGGGCGGTGAAGTCAAACCCGTACCGGCCCTTGATGCACAGAAACTCGCCGTTGAGGCCGGAGCGGTCGCGATTGTTGCCGCGGATGATCTCGTTGGCGCGCACGCCGAGCGTGGTTTTACAGCCGTTGGCGCAGTGCGTGCAGATCGTGCCGACGTGGCGCATCTCCCAGGGCCGTGTGTGATAGCGGTAGATCCCGCTGGTCAGGGCGCCGACAGGGCAGATGTCGATGCAGGCGCCGCACTCGTCGCACTCGAGATGGTCGCCGGCGTTCGGCCCAATCTCGGTAAATGCGCCGCGATTGATGACGCCCAGCGCCTTGACGCCGAGCCCTTCGTCGCAGATGCGCACGCAGCGGTAGCAGAGAATACACCGGGGCGCGTCGTAGTAGACGACCGGAGAGAACTGCTTCTCCTCGACGTGGTGCTTGATCTCGGTGAAGCGGCCCTCGCCCACCCCATAGCGGAACACCATGTCCTGCAACTCGCACTCGCCGCCCTTGTCGCAGACCGGGCAGTCCAGCGGGTGGTTGGTGAGGAGGAATTCGAGCATCGCCTTGCGGGACTCGACGACTTTCGGGCTGTCGGTGCGCACGATCATGCCTTCGGCGACCGGCAGCGTGCAGGCGGCCATGAGCTTGGGCACCCGTTCGACCTCCACTAGGCACATCCGGCAGGCGGCTTGCAGCGCGAGCCCGTCGTAGTAGCAAAAGGCCGGGATCTCGATGCCGGCGCTCTTGGCGGCGTTGATTACCAGCGTGCCGGCCGGGGCGCGGACGACTTTGCCGTCGATGGTCAGCGTCACCAGATTCGCCATCACACCACCACCAAAGGGGCCGTTTCCGCCTTGCACCCGGCGAGGCGCGCCTCGAACTCCTCGCGGAACTTGGTCACGTACGAGATGGTCGGCATCGCGGCTGCATCTCCCAGCGGGCAGAATGTGCGCCCCAGCATGTTCTCGGACAGCTCCCGGATCAGATCAATGTCGCTCCGCTGCCCGCGGCCCGCATCCACCCGGGCCAGCAGCTTCTTCAACCACAGCGTTCCTTCCCGGCAGGGCACGCACCAGCCGCAGCTTTCGTGCTGGTAGAACTTCATGAGCCGCAGGGCCACGCGCACCATGTCCGTGTCCTCGTCCATAACGACGACGCCGCCGGAGCCGAGCATGCTGCCGGCGGCGGCGACCGAGTCGAAGTCCATGGCGACGTTGCACTCGTCGGCCTTCAGCACCGGGCAGGAGGAGCCCCCGGGGATCACCGCCTTTAGTTTCTTCCCATTCCGGATGCCGCCGCCGACCTCCTCGATCATGCGCAACAGGTTAAAGCCCATGGGCAGCTCGTAGACGCCGGGCTTGTTAATGTGGCCGGACAGGCAGAACAGGCGCGTCCCCCCGTTTCGGGGCGTGCCGAGAGCGGCGTACGCTTTCGCGCCCATCTCAAATATCACCGGGATGTTGCAGAAGGTCTCGACGTTGTTGAGAATGGTCGGACACTGAAACAGGCCGGAGACGGCAGGAAACGGCGGCCGGATGCGCGGCTGTCCCCGCTTTCCTTCCAGCGATTCGAGCAGCGCCGACTCCTCCCCGCACTCATAGGAGCCCGCGCCCGTGTGCGTGTAGACGTCGAAATCGAGGCCACTGCCCAGGATGTTCCGTCCGAGGTAGCCCTTCCGGCGCTGCTCCTCGATGGCCCGGTCCATGATCTCGATCAGGTAGCGATACTCCCCGCGGATGTAGATGTAGCCCCGGTGAGCGCCGACGGATAAAGCGGCGATGGCCATCCCCTCGAGCAACAGATGCGGATCGTTCTCCATCAGCAGCCGGTCTTTGCACGTGCCGGGCTCGCCCTCGTCGGCGTTCACCACGATGTATTTCGGCTTGGGCGACTGCCGCGGGACGAAGCCCCATTTCATCCCGGTGGGAAAGCCGGCGCCTCCGCGGCCGCGAAGGTTTGACGCCTTGACCTCATCGATGATCTGCTCGGGCGTCATCTCCATGGCCTTGCGGAAGCCGGTATAGCCGCCGGTGGCGAGGTAGGTCTCCAGCGACTGCGAGTCCGGCAGCGCAAACCTTCGCGTCAGGATCCTTACCTCGAGCGGGCTGGGTTCGTTGTAAATCATGGGGCTATTGCACCTTCCGCAGCTCCTCGATCAGCGTCTCGAGGCGTTCGGGAGTGACATGATGATGGTAGTCGTAGTTGACCTGCAAAGCGGGCGCCCAGGAACACGCTCCCAGACACTCGACTTCTTGCAGGGAGAATCGGCCGTCCGGGGTGACTTCGCCCTCGGCGATGCCCAACCGGCTTTTGGCCCGCTCGTAGAGCTCCTCGGCCCCCAGCAGCATGCAACTGATGTTGGTGCAGATCTGAATGTGATGCTTGCCGCGCGGCTTGCGGGTGAGCATCGAGTAGTAGCTGACGACCTCCTCCACATCCAGCGTGGTGAGTCCGAGGCGCCGCGCGATCTCGCCGATCACCTCCGGTGTGAGCGCCCCGACTTCGTCCTGGGCGAACAGCAGCATCGGTACTAGCGCCGCGCGCCGGCGGGTTTCCGGATAACTGCCTGTCAGGCGGGCGAATTTGGCTTCGAGCTCCGGTGAGAATGTCATGGCTAGCGGTCCACGTCGCCCAGAACGAAATCCAAGCTGCCCATCGACGCGATCACGTCGGCGACCAGCCGTCCCTCAACCATCGGACCCAGCGATTGCAGGTTCCCGAAGCTGGGCGTCCGCATCCAGACGCGGTACGGCCTGGCGGCGCCGTCGCTGACGATGTAATAGCCGAGCTCGCCGCGCGGCGATTCGACGACTTGATAGACCTCGCCGGGGGGAACCTGGAAGCCCTCGGTGACGATCTTGAAGTGGTAGATCAGAGCCTCCATTTGGGTCTTCATCTTCTCGCGGTCAGGCAGCACGACGTGGGGCGCCTCCGCCACCCACCGGCCGCCCGGCATGCCCTCCAGCGCCTGGGTGACGATGCGCGCGCTCTGGCGCATCTCCTCCAGGCGCACCAGATACCGCGCGTAGACGTCGCCGCCGGACTGGACCGGCACGTCGAAGTCGAACTGTTCATAGCTGCTGTAGGGTTCGGCTTTCCGGATGTCCCAGGCCAAGCCGGCCGCGCGCAACAACGGGCCGGTCACACCGAGATCGATCAGATCCTGCAACGGAAGCCGGCCGATGCCCTGCGTCCGGCGCAGCCAGATCGGGTTTTTCGTCAGCAAATCCTCGTACTCATTTAGCTTGCTCGGGAAGGCCTCGACGAACTTCCGGACAGCCCCCTCCCAGCCGCGCGGCGGCTCCAGCGCCAGGCCGCCGATGCGAATGTAGCTGGTCATCATCCGCTGGCCGGAGAACATCTCGAAAATGCGCAGAATGTCCTCGCGCTCGCGGAAGCAATACAGGAATACGCTCATGGCGCCGATATCCAAGGCCTGGGTTCCCAGCCAGACGAGGTGACTGTTGATCCGGGTCAGCTCGGCCAGCATAACCCGCATCCATTGGGCCATGGGCGGGATTTCCAGCCCGAGCAGCTTTTCCACCGCCAGAGCGTAGCAGAGGTTATTGGAGAGGTTGGCAAGGTAGTCTACGCGGTCGGTGAGCGTGACCGCCTGCTGGTAGGTGAGCGCTTCGCACTGCTTCTCGATGCCCGTATGCAGGTAGCCGATATCCGGCTCGGCTCCGCGGATCGTCTCGCCCTCCAACTCGAGCACCAGTCGCAGCACGCCGTGGGTGGAGGGATGCTGCGGACCCATGTTCAGGGTCATCCGCCGCGGGGCGGCGCCGGCCGTCTCGGTGGTAGTGCTGGACTCGTTCATGCAGATCTCACTGTTCGTCCTTGTAGCTGTACTTGTATCCGTGAACCGGGTAGTCTTTCCGCAACGGGTGCCCCTCCCAGTCAACCGGCAGCAGGATCCGGCGCAAGCGGGGGTGACCACGGAAATGGATTCCGAACAGGTCGAACACCTCGCGTTCGTACCAGTCGGCGGCGCGCCATACGGAGGTGACCGAATCGACCTGGGCCCGGTCGCTTTCGAGCCGGCATTTCAGGCGGACGCGCTCGTTCTTCTCCAGGGAGTGGAGCTCGTAGACGACCTCGAAGCGGGGCTCCATCGGATACCAGTCCACGGCGGTGATTCCGCTCAGCCGCGCAAACTGCTGCTCGTGCTTCAGAAAGCGGCAGACGTCGCGGATCATCTCCGGAGCAATCACCAGCGTGAGTTCTCCGGTGTTTCGGCTCACCTCGACGATCGCCCCCGGGGCGGCCGCCTCGACGGCTGCGGCTACGGCTGCCTGCTGGAGTTCTTCGGGAAGCATCTCAGTCGGCCGTCACGGTTCGGCGCCGCCTCCAGGCTCTTCAGCCCAGTTCAGCACGCCCTTCTTCCAGAGGTAGAAAAACCCCCACAGGATCAGGTCGATGAACAGAAACATCACGATGAAGCCGTACAGCTTCAAGTCGTTGTAAACCACCGCCCAGGGGTAAAGGAAGACCAGCTCGACATCGAACAGGATAAAGATCATCGCCACCAGGTAGAACTTCACGCTGAACCGCTCGCGCGCAGAGCCTACCGGCGTCATGCCGCACTCATATGGGGAGTCCTTGACGGCGTTTCGGACCCGCTTGCCCAGCAGGAACGAGGCTCCGATCATCCCCGCCGCGATGAGGGCGGCGATCACCACCTGTAAGACGACGGGAAAATAGGTCTCCAACTGGGAAGCAGGCATGACGACCCTGACTCTGGTGGCGCTGAAGGGCGCCAAAACTTGACTATAATGAGGGTCGGAAGCGGGTGTCAATTCCATCGCGGGTCCATCGGTGAAAGCCGCAAGCCGCATAATGAATCCGATGGTGGAAATCCTGGTCAATGGCGAGCCGCGGCAGGTAGCGGAAGGTCAGAGCGTGCTCGAGTTGCTCCAGGCCCTGGAGATCCCGCTCGACCGCGTGGCCGTCGAGCTGGATCGCAGCATCCTGAAGCGGGAGCGGTGGGAAGCCACGCGTCTGCGGGGCGGCGAGCAACTGGAGATCGTCCACTTCGTTGGCGGAGGCTAAGCTGAAGCGAGCGGGGCAAGGAGCGGGGCTTGACACCGGGCCGCGGTCGAGTACAATTTGGATTGCCCCAGAATCTTCGAAACGCAAGGCGGACTTCATGTTCAAAACAAAAAAGGGCCATAGCGATGCCGTTCCCGCCAACCAGACCTACAACAGCAGCGAAGTAGCCCGCATCGCCGGCGTCAGCCTCCGGCAGTTGCAATGGTGGGACGAGCGGAAGGTGGTTTCCCCCCGGCACGAAGGCCACAAGCGCGTTTACACTCCGGCTGAGGTGATCGAGGTCACGGTGATTGCCGAGCTCCGGCGGAAAGGCTTTTCGCTGCAAAAGATCCGCCGTGTGTTGCGCTTTCTCCAGCGAGAGATGGGACGGCGGCTGAGCGACATCCTGGGGACGGAATCCGAGCTCCACCTGCTCACCGACGGCAAGACAATTTACCTCGAGGACAAGGAGTCGCGGATTGTGGACCTGTTGAAAAACGCCCGCCAGCCGATGTTCCTGGTTTGCGTCACCGATCAGGCGCGGCGCCTGGAAGCATTGCGGAAAAAGCCGGCCCGGGCGGCGTCGGGTGCGCGGCGTCGGGCGCGGGCGGTCTGAGGGGCTGGATTCGCGCCGGGCTGCCCGCAGGTCGGGGAAGGGCGCACATTGTGCGATATACTGAAGAAAAGCGTGGGAAGGTATTCATGTCCCTGAAATGGCGCACGCTCGTGCTGATTCCGGCGCTCATTGTGGCGGGGTCGGTCCTGGGGGGGTTGTTCGGGCCCGGACTGCCAGGTGTATCGGCTGCCTCGTCCGAGGATGATATCCACTCCAGTCTCCGGATTTTTGCCAACGTCTATGCCGTCGTCGAAGAGAACTTTGCCGACAAGATATCCCCGGACACGGCGATCTACGACGGCGCCATTCCGGGCATGCTACGGGCTCTGGATCCGCATTCCAGCTTCTTCGATCCCAGGGACTTCCAGCTCTTGCGCGAGGATCAAAAGGGCCACTATCACGGCGTCGGCATGTGGGTCGTCGGGCGCGGCGGCAAAACCATCGTGGTCACGCCGTTCAAGGGTTCGCCCGCCTATAAAGCCGGGATCCATCCCGGCGACATAATCTTGGAAGTGGACGGCAAGAGCACGGAAGGCCTGACGACGACCGAGGTGGCCGACCTTCTCAAGGGTCCCAAGGGAACCCAGGTCACCGTCAAGATCGAGCGCCCCGGGCGTCCCGAGCCGCTCGTGTTTACCATCATCCGCCAGGAGATTGAACGCAAGAGCGTCACCGATGCGTTCTTCGTCAAGGAGGGCATCGGGTATGTGCGCATCGAGCAGTTCAACGAGAACACCTCGCAGGAACTCGAGGACGCCTTCGAGAAACTCGGCGAGCACAATTTCAAAGGGTTGATTCTCGATTTGCGCGACAATCCCGGCGGCCTGCTGAACGAAGGCGTAGCGGTGGCGGACCGCTTCCTGCGCAAGGGCCAGACCATCGTCAAACACCGGGGCCGGACGTCGCCGGAAAAGCCCTATGTCGCGCGGCGGGGCAACCGCGGGTATGAGTACCCGATCGTCGTTCTGATCAACCGTTACTCGGCCTCGGCGGCGGAGATCGTGGCCGGCGCACTCCAGGATCATGACCGGGCCTGGATTCTGGGCGAGAACACCTTCGGCAAGGGCCTCGTCCAGACCGTGTATCCGCTGGCGGAAGACACGGGCTTGGCTCTCACGACGGCCCGCTACTACACCCCCAGCGGAAGACTCATCCAGCGCAGTTACGAGAACAAGTCGTTCTTCGACTACTACTACCGCAAGGACATCGAGTCCAAAAACCCGGACGACGTCAGGATGACCGACAGCGGCCGGACCGTCTATGGTGGCGGCGGGATCGCTCCCGACGAGAAATTCACCGCCCCCAAGCTGAACGGCTTCCAGCGAAACCTGGCGCGCAAGTACGCCTTCTTTAACTTCGCAGCGAAGTACTTCGGGACGCACAGCACCAAGCTGCCGGAGAACTGGGTCCCTGATGACGCGATCATCAACGAGTTCCACCGTTTCCTGCTTGACAGCGGCGTCGAATTCACCGAAGCCGACTTCGCCGCGAACCACGATTGGATCCGCCAACACCTCCGGCGGGAGATGTACATCACTGCTTTCGGCATCGACGAATCCCGGCGCCTGGCCATCGAGACCGATCCCGCCGTGCTGAAGGCCATCGATTCCTTACCAAAGGCTCAGGTGCTTCTGGACCAGCTCAAGCGGATGCTTGCGCAGCGCACTGCCCCCTAGCGTGACCGACCCCTGACCCGCCTGACGAATGACTGAGTCTCCGGCGCCCCAGGTTTCGGTGTTGGACACGGGCGGCCAGTACTGCCACCTGATCGCCCGGCGTGTCCGCGAGCAAGGCGTATACGCGGAGGTGCGGCCCGCGCACACCCCGGCGGCGGCGCTGGCGGCGAGCCGCGGGATCATCATCTCCGGCGGGCCGAGCAGCGTCTACGAGCCCGGTAGTCCGGCTGTCGATCCTGCTATCTTCTCACTGGGAATTCCTGTTCTCGGCATTTGTTACGGTCTTCACCTCATGGCCCAGGCGCTCGGCGGATCGGTCCGCAAGGCCGACAGCGGCGAGTTCGGCATGGCCTACCTCGAGGTCGCCGAGCCGGGCTTGTTGTTCACCGGACTCGGGCAGCGCGAGCAGATTTGGATGAGCCACCGCGACGCGGTCGAGAAACTTCCCCCGGGTTTTTCGGTAATGGGCCGGACCGACACTTGCCCGGTGTCGGCGATGGGCGATCCTGAGCGGTCCTTCTACGGCGTGCAATTTCATCCCGAGGTCGTCCACACAATCCACGGGCGCGAGATCCTGGGCAACTTCTTGTTCCGCATTTGCCGGTGCGCCCGGGACTGGGATCCGAGCCATCAGGCGCCGGCGCTGGAGGAGCGGATTCGGGACACGGTCGGCGGCCGCAGCGTGCTGTTCTTTCTCAGCGGCGGCGTGGATTCGACCGTCGCCTACACGCTCTGCCTTCGCGCCCTGGGCCCGGAGCGGGTTCGCGGGACCTATGTCGACACGGGCCTGATGAGGGAGGGCGAGACCGAGTTCGTCGCCGGCATCTTTCAGGCGCTCGGTTCGCCGGGCTTCTCGGTTGAACGTGCCGCCGGTCAGTTTCTCGGGGCGCTCGCGGGCGTCCGCGATCCGGAGCGCAAACGTCATATCATCGGCGAGCAGTTTGTGGAAGTTCAGGAACGGATCCTGGAACGGGGCCACTACCTCGACGGACAGTGGATCCTCGGCCAGGGAACGATCTATCCGGACACCATCGAATCCGGCGGCACGCCGCACGCCGACGTGATCAAGACCCACCACAACCGTGTCGCCGGTATCCAGCGTCTGATCGAAATGAACCGCATTGTGGAACCGCTGACCTCGTTTTACAAGGACGAAGTCCGCGACATCGGCCGGGCGCTCGGCCTCCCGGAGGAGCTTCTCGAGCGCCACCCGTTTCCGGGACCGGGTCTGGCCATTCGCTGCCTGTGTTCGGAGGCGAACTATCCGGTCGAGCGGGTCGAGCCGGGCTGGGTGCTGCCAGTGCATTCGGTCGGCGTGCAGGGCGACTCGAGAAGCTACCGGCCGGTGCTGGCGCTGGAACGCTATCCGTCCCCCGGCGAGGATCTCCGCGAGCTCGCCACGCGGCTCATCAACCGGATCGCCAACATCAACCGTGTCATCGCCCGCGTGCAGTGCCGCTGTCCGATCGCCGCGATGAGGGTGGTAGCCAGTGAGCTATCCGAGCGCAGGCTGGCCCGGCTCCGGCGCGCCGATGCCATTGTGCGCCGCGTGAGTCACGACAGCGGCTTCGATCGCACCGTCTGGCAGTTCCCGGTGGTGTTGATCCCGGTGGGAACCGACGAGGCGCCCGACTCGGTGGTCCTGCGGCCGGTCCACTCGGTCGACGGGATGACGGCGCAGGCGGTTTTGATGGAGCGCGACCTGCTCGCCCGGCTGGCCGCCGAACTGCTATCGCTGGAAGGCATCTGCGGCGTCTTCTATGACTTGACTCACAAGCCCCCGGCGACGATTGAGTGGGAGTGAGCTTGGGGACAAACGCCAGTTTTCTGTCGCTTCACCAGAAGCGGATCGCAATGAGGACGGGCGGCTCCGGGGTATTGTCGGTTACGCGGATGTGTAGAAGGCATTGCATGTTCATTCTTTCCCAGCGCGGAGGCGCCTGCCGGAGGATCTGAGAGAGATACTTGGAATTCGTGAGGAATTCGCCGGCCGCATGGGTTCCGTACTGGGTAATGCCGCCACCGGCAACGATCACGCGGCCACTTCGAGACTCGATCAGGCGGGATATCAGCGCATAGTCTTCCGGCGTCTTGCCGTTAGGCTGGAGTTCCATTAGCTTCCAGGTTCGTCTTTCATTCGCCGTCTCCTGAATATAAAAAGCGCCAAAGCCGCGACGAAAGACGAAGGGCAGCTCCCGCGTCATCGTCATCGTCCAGCGGTTGGAGTTCGCCCCCAGCAGAACCGTGGGGTAGGCGCGCAGGTCAGCAAACGAGATGTCACTGCCGATGCGGAGCTGGTTCGGTTTGTCGAGCTCAGTGAACATGCGCACGAGAAGGGCGGCAGCCTGCGCATCCCCTACACCTACGTACTGATCCGGCACGGCCACGATATCCTCCACCGGCACGGTTGGCTTGTCAAACTTGATGATGTACGGGCCGATGGGTTCCTGGTTAGGGTGTTTGTCCAGGAACTCGGCATGGACGCGGGGTGAGAGGTAGTAGACAACAGGGTGCGCCAGGCAGATCAACACTGGGGCTGGACTCCTGAGCGCCGGCCCCCAGAACTGTGCTAACAGGGGGTCTGAGCCGCGGGTTCCCAGGAGCCAGGCCGCCGAAACGCTCAGTCCCAGAGCGACCGAGGCTGCAGCAATCCGAAGCCACCGCCGCCGGCTGGGGCGCGGGTGTGCCCTCTCATCTGACTGGCTCGCAAACTGAAATTGGGGTACGTAGTGTCCAGCCGGCAGCTCGATTCGAAGAGCCGACTGCTGTTGATCCGCCTCCAGGTAAAACTGCGCCAGACGCTTGCGGACTTCGTTGGCGCAAACGCGCACGATCGGCGCCTCGGCTGGATCATAGTCTGGCGCCCGCCCGAAAACCTCCACGCCGATGGTCCGTTCCTTCAGGTCGTCGGCTCGCCCCGCCAATGTCTGTTCGATGATGTACTTCAGGAACTTGGAGCACCGCCGACTGCTGCGGAAGGAACCGCTGCGGAGGATTTCTTCGAGGTGCCCGCGAATCAGCGCCTCGCGGCCATTTGCCGGGTTCGAAGCTGAGGCCGGCATGTCCGCGCTCTTAAGTCCTACTCGACCCGGGCGCCACATCCCCCAACCCTCCCTTGAGCTTAGCATAGGCGGTCTCTGGGGTACTTAACAGCCGTTTGGTCTCGGACGGATGTCCCGTCATTGCAACAGATCTATGGGTTCAGAACCGTTTGTTACCTTGACCCGGCGCCGCTTCACGCGCTACCGTGCTGGCTACAGAAACGGCAGAAAGGAGTTAAATTCCGATGAGGTGCGGTTGCCTATTGCTGGGAATCCTTGTGGCCGTGCCAGGCGCTCTGGCGCAGGTCAATATCGCTTCGATCACCGGGACGGTGACGGACCCCAGCGGCGCGGCAATTGTCGACGCCGCTGTTTCGTTGACGAACGAAGACACCGGGGTTGTTCTGTCGACGAGAACGAACGAGGTTGGCGCCTACCTGTTCACGCCTCTGCAACCCGGCCGATACCGCTTGAAGGCGGAATCGCAGGGATTCAAGACGGTCGAACGGGGCGGCATTGTGTTGCAGGTCGGCGACAGGCTGGCCGTCAATTTCAGCATGGAACTGGGAGCAGTGACGGAAACCGTGGAGGTCACCGCCGAGTCACCCCTACTCGTGACTACCAACGCGAACGTGGGATTGGTCATCGATCGACTAAAGATCCTTGAGTTGCCCTTGCCCGGTCGAAATCCTTTGCGGCTGGTCCAACTGGCTCCGGGCGTAGGTGGACGCAGCGCCAGCCTGGGCGACCTCCGTTTTGGGGGAGGACGTGTGCGGCAGGTAGAGTATTACGTCGACGGTTCCCCGACCTCCGCCTCGGGCGACGGCCGGGCGGTCGCGTTGCCCTCCATTGACGCAATCCAAGAGTTCCGGGTGGAAACCAACAACCTGCCGGCTGAGTACGGCCGTGTGTCCGGGGGCGGCATCAGCATCGTTACGCGCTCCGGAACGAACGAGTTCCACGGCGCGCTGTATGAATTCATGCGGGACGACGTCTTCAACGCTAACGGCTGGGACGCGAACCGCCGCGGCAGTCCGAAGGGGAAGTTCGGCTTGCACTATTTCGGGGGCGCGGTCGGAGGGCCGGTGATTCTCCCCGGCCTGTATAACGGCCGCAACCGGACCTTTTTCTTCTTCAACTTCGACGGGCGGCGGCAGTACGACGAAGGCAGCTTGAGATTTGGCACGGTGCCGACGGAACTGGAGCGAGCCGGAGACTTCAGCCAGACGCTCAACAGTGCGGGCAACAAGGTCACGATTTTTGACCCGCTGACCTACGATGCGCAGAGGAACGCTCGTAGCCCTTTCCCCGGCAACCGGATCCCGCCGGCCCGTTTCGACCCGGTGGCTGCGTACATGATGGATCTGTGGCCTCTTCCGAACCGGCCCGGCGATCCGAAAACCGGCGCCAACAATTATGCCGGCGTCACCGATAGCGAGGCGCGCAACAACGACTTCACGGCGCGTTTGGATCAGAACTTCGGCTCGAATCACCGCGTTTACGCCCGGGTGACCCGCAAAGAGTACACGAGTATCCCCTCGTATTGGGCCGGCCCGGCCACTGACCAAACTCGCCACACTTGGGATGACCAGACCGGCGGCACCTTGAACTGGACGTGGACCGCCAGCCCCACCCTCGTATTGACAGCCCACTTGGGCGCGACGGTGCGGGATAACACCTACTACCCGATTTTCCAAGGATTCGATCCGACCAAGGTCCCGTTTGCGCCCAACGCCCGCGCGTTGCTGGATCCGCGCTTCATCCCACGCATGACTTTCGAGCGCGTGATGGGACTTGGCGTCGTGTGGCGCACCACGTGGCTCCGAGAGCGGCACTTCATCGGCTCGGCCAGCTTGACGAAGGTCTGGAACCGCCACACTTTCAAAGCCGGCTACGAGTTTCGCCCCCTCTACCTCAACAACACCGAACCGGCGGCTCCGTCCGGGCAAGCGAGCTTCGACGGACGGTGGACCGGCCTGAATCAGCAAGCGCCCTTTTCGCAGCAGGGCTCCGGTTTGGCTTCCTACCTGCTCGGCCTGCCCAACTTCTTCAGCTTCGACAGCAGCAAGCTCGGCTGGGCGGTCGGATACCGTTACCACGCCCTCTACGCCCAGGACGACATCAAGCTCACGCAGAAACTGACCCTGAACCTGGGCCTTCGCTGGGAGTATGAGGCGCCCATGACCGAGCGCTATGATCGGCTGGCGTTTATTGATTACGGCATCGACAACGGGTACCGGGTCAATCCGAGCTGGGACTTCACCCGCGATGTCATTGGGAAGAACCAGTTGCCGGCGGGTGTGCCTGTGCCTGATCTGGCCGCGCCGTTCCGCGGCGGCATGGGTCTTGTCACGATGCCCGGCATGGGACGTGGCAACACCGAGCCGTTTTACGGCGCCTTCGGACCTCGGCTAGGCTTGGCCTACCAGCTCGATGACAAGACCGTGCTGCGCACCGGCTTCGGCGTGATTTCGGCCGGCTACACAGGCAATGCTTCGGGGACCTCATCGCTAAGCTTGCAGCCCTTTTTCAGGGACACTGGCGGCGCACTAATTACAGAGGACAATGGCCGGACGTACCGGGCGACGCTCACGAATCCATTCCCCGGCGGAGTGGGTATCATCCCGGGCACGAACGATCCCAAAGAGGTGATTGCGAAGTCGATCGGCGCGTCCTATTACGGCTACGAACGGGGTCACCGGCCCTCCTACGATATCTCCTACAATTTTGGCGTCCAGCGCCAAGTGGGCCGATGGCTCTTGGAGGGTTCGTTCGTCGGCAACCGGGGAGTGCACCTATATATGGACGGGAACCCCTATGTGAGCACGTTGCCGCCCGAGTACCTCTCGCTGGGCGCCCTGTTGGAGAAACCCGTAACGAATCCCTTTTACAACGCCGGTTTGCCGGAGAACGGGTACATCATCACGCGCCCCACCATCCCGTACAAGTACCTGCTGAAGACCCGGCCCCATCTGGTCGGCGACGTGCGCGTACTTCGACGGCCGAGCGGCAATTCGCAATACCTCGGTGGCTTCTTCCGCGTGGAGCGACGGTTTGCCCAGGGGCTCAGCGTCCTGGTTTCTTACACAGTTTCCAAGTTGATCGAAGATACCAACGGCAAGGCGAGCTCGCGCTACGCTTTGCCCCAGGACGGAGTGAGCGTTGAAGACATCCGGGGCCTTTCCGTGCAGGACATCCCGCAGAAGCTCGTAGCCACCTTTCAGTACGAGTTGCCGGTGGGAAGGAATAAAGCCGTTCTGGGCACTCCCCAGGGCACAGGCCTGAAGGTGCTTGAGGGTATACTGGGCGGCTGGCGCGTGGGCGGTTTCTGGATGATCCAGTCGGGCTACCCGCTGCAAATTACGCAGAAGACTCAGTTCCCCTCCGGGTTGGGCTACGGGCCTCTTCGGCCCACGCTGGTGGGCGACTACCACGCCGGAACGCCGGTGCGAGACGCCGTGGGTTTCCCGGGCCAGGCCCAGGCCCGTTATTTGCGCAAGGAGGCCTTCGCCGTAACTCCGAAGTATGAGTTCGGCACAGTCCCGCACGTGCTTCCCGATCTGCGGCAGCCCCGCTTCAACCAGCTCGACCTAGCCATCATGAAGAACTTCCGCCTGGGTGAACAACGATACATTCAGGTTCGGCTGGAGGCAGAGAACTTCCTGAATCACCCCGTGTTCGAACTCGGCAACAACGAGCAGAACATCGAACACGCCAACTTCGGCTACTTCAATGCGACGGCGAACAGCCCGCGCAACATGCAGTTTGGAGCCCGGTTCGTATTCTGAGGCACACCTCGGACAAGCCCGGCTTATGTTCCACTTGCCACCCCCGGGCGGAGGGCAGCTCCGCAGCGGGCCCGGGTGACCGTATTCGAGCATGAGTGTCGAAGAGTTTGAGCTATGCTTCCCCGCACTCAGTTCATATGTAAGGTGCTGTGGGTCTGCCTCCTGGGCGTCTCCGTGGCGCAGGCGAGGGATGCTGACGACCCGTTTCTGCACTCGCTCTATGACCGGCTCCACGACAGCCCCATGCAGCGCAAATTTCGCCAGCTCGCCCCCATGCCGTTCGGCGTGGTCTTCCTGCCTTGGAAAGGCATGACCGAACAACAGATGCGGGGACATTTCCGGCTGATGAAGCAGCTCGGGTTTCAAAACCTGAAGCAGGTAATGTCCACCCCGGAGTGGGAGGGCGAGCGAATTAAGCAGATTGCCTGGGAAGAAGGACTCATCCCATTCTGGTACGGCGAAGGGGGCTGGGAACCGATCACCCCTGAGCTCTTAGAAAAGCTTGGGATCCCCAAGCACACGCCGGTCGGGCAAGCGCGGGAGGATCCACGGATGATCCGGTACCAGAGGGAAGTCATCAAGAGGGGCATCCCGGGTTCGGGCGATTCGGATCGTTACGGCCCTCGCGGCGGTGAGCCGGACGGGTTCCGGCACACACCTGACCCGTTCTGCCGGGCGGAAGATGCTCCCTCGTTCAAGAAGTGGCTCCGCGAACACTACGCGCGCCCGGAGGAGATTAATACTGCCTGGAACCTCTATGAAGTCGGCATCCACCCGGAACCTGTCGGTTCCTGGGAGGATGTCAGCCGTCTGGTCGACTGGTACTGTGCGGACGTCGGCAACCAAGGCCGGGAATACGGACGGGTGCGGGACGTGATCCGATTCAAGGCTGACCTCCGCGCCCGGCAGACGCAACACCGGCTCAGAACTTACCGGGGCGGCAATCCCCACGCGCCCACTCGCACGGGCGGCGAGATGGGCCTGTTTCTGCCGTTCGCTTGGCGCGCCACCAACATGGAGTGGCTGGCTGATACGCAGCGAGATTTGGGCTCGTTCTATCCCTCGATCCACCTGGCCTGGCACTTCGCCGAAGTGGGTTATGAAGTCGCCCGGCCCGCCTACATGCAGGCTTCGTTCGCCAACGATCTGTTCAAAGGCGGGTGGGCCGCCACCTGGGAGAGCACGGGTGGGCCGCAGCAACTGAGCGGCGGCGAGGGTTGGGACTACGAGCAACAATCGACCACGCCCGGCTTTACGGTCAATGCTGATACGATCACCCAGCTCCTTCTGTCATATCTCGCGGCCGGTCTCAAAGGGGTCGGCCTGTGGGCCTGGAACTACCGCCGTGCCGGTTGGGAAGGCGGCGAGTTCGCCCTGCTGAATCGCCAGTGGAAACCATCGCCGAGGGCGATTCGCGCAGGCCGGATTGCGCAGGCCGCCCGGCGTTATCGCGACGAGTTATGGCAGGCACACAAGGAGCCTTATGTCGGCGTCCTGACCGATTGGGATTCCGAAGCCATCTGGGCGGCGGTTTCCATCCGCGGCCGCGATCACTTCCGGCACTACCCGATCCGCGCGCGCATTGGAGTCAGCCGCGCTCTCATCAACGGCAACATTCCCTGGGAGTATGTGACGCCGGACGACCTGCGAGCGGGCCTTGCGCCCCGCTATCGCACGATTTACCTTCCGGCGCAACTAGCGCTGAACCAGGAACTGCTGTCGCTGCTGGATGCTTACGTGCGTCGTGGGGGGCGCGTTGTCTTGGACGCCCCCGGCGGCTGGTACGATGAGCACGGCGTGGTGCTGGACACCTCCACCGGCAGCGCGTTCGAGCGTATCTTCGGCGTCGAGATCGCAGACTTCCAGTACTCGAACAACGTGCCGCGTAACTTGCATGGACGCCGGCTGAACGGTTTCATTCTCGAGCTGAGCCCTACGCGGGCCCGGGTCGTGGAGAAATTCCAAACCGGGGAGGCTGCCGTTACGGAAAACGGCCACGGCGCGGGCGCCGCGGTCGTGCTGGCCTTTGACGCCTCATTTATCTGCTTCCGGCCGGGTAACGATTTCATCGAGCAGTGGATCCGCCAATATGCGATGGGACCTCATCAGCCGCCCTATCGATGTGAGGGAGCAATTGTCTACCGGCTTGCTGCTCCTGTCTCCGACCACTACTTCTTTATCAATGACGGCGAGCGCACGCGGGTCACGCTTGATACCGGCCAGTACCGGTACCGTGCGGTGACAGATGCAGTTACAGGAGAGACGCTGCAGCCAGGCGCTCCCGTTGAAGTGGAAGCTTACGGCGGCCGGTGGCTCAGGTTTGAGAAAGCGCCCGAGGCGGGGCAGTGACGGCTGACTGGGCCGGCGGCTTGTGAATCCCGGCATGTCAGTCCCAACGCCACACCTCACACCCGGTGGAACCCCCGCAGAATGTCCCGGGTGGCGTAGCGCAAGGCGATCGGCCGGCCGTGGGGACAGCTCATCGGACACTCGGTGGCGGCCAGGGCCGCCAGCAGCCACTCCATCTTGGACGGGTCGAGGCGGGTGTTGACCTTGATGGCCGCATGGCAGGCAATCGAGGCGGCCATGGCGCGCCGTAAGTCGTCCAGTGAGAGCTTGCGCAGTTCGCCCTCGCGGATTTCGAGGATTTCGAAGACCAGTTTCTCGACGTCACCCGCCGGCACGGCGGCGGGGGCTGCTTTGACCGCAATGCTTCGGGCGCCGAACGGCTCCGTCTCGAAACCCATCCCGTGAAGATCTTCGGCGATGCGGGCGTATTCAGCCTGCTGGGCCGGCGTCAAGTCCAGGACCATCGGCAGCAGCAGTTGTTGCTTCTCCAGCCGGCCGGCCGCTTGCTGGCGGAGCACTTGCTCGAACAAGACGCGTTCGTGCGCCACGTGCTGATCGATGATCCAAAGACCATCCGGTCCCGCTGCGACGATGAAGCTGTCATGGATCTGGCCGAGCGGGCGGAGCTCGGCGAGCGCGGACAGGCTGAGCGGTTCCGCCGGCGCCGCCCCCACGGGCAGGGGGCCGTGCGTTTCCGGCACCGCCAGCTTCAGCACCGGCGGGGGCGGTTCCTCGACCGGTAGGGAAGCGGCGCCGAAGTCCAGGCGCGCCGCGGGCGGCGGGGGCGGGTGGAGCACGAATTCGGGCAGATCTTCAACAGGCTGCACAGCGGCGGATGGCTCAGCCGGATCGGCGGCGGCTTCCACCGTCCGGAAATCTTCCAGGCGCTGTGTGAACTCGGAGAAGGGCAGGCGCGCTCCGGGCTGACCCGTGGATGCCGGGGGCCGGGCGATGGCGCCCGCCGGGATGCTCGAGGCGGGCCGGCTGGCGATCAGCTCCTGGCGAATCGCGTCGCGCACGAAATCGTGGACAAACGATCCGTGGCGGAAGCGCACCTCGGTCTTGGACGGGTGCACGTTGACATCCACCTCGTCGAAGTCGCACTCCAAGAACAACAGCACAAACGGAAAACAGGCCGGGGGAATCAGATTGTGGTAGGCCGAGGAGATCGCGTGCAGCATCAGCCGGTCGCGAATCAGCCGCCGGTTGACGAACACGAAGATCGAGTTGCGGTTCAGCTTCTGCACCTGGGGCTTGGAGACGAACCCTGTTAGGCGGTAGATCTTCGTCTCCGGCTCAGCCTCCGGGTCAAGATGCTTCGGCGGCAGCGCCAGCTCCGTCCGGCGCGGCGTAAGCTCGACCAGATCGCTCATCGTCCGGCTTCCGAAGACCTGAAACAGCCGGTCCCGCAAAGTTTCCACGGGCGTGACATCGAGCAAGGTCTTCGGCCCGTGGCTCAGGCGCACGCTCTTGTCCGGATGGGCGAGGCTGTAATGCGTCGCCAGCGAAGCGATGTGCGCCAGCTCGGTCTGTTCGGACCGCAGGAACTTCTTCCTCGCCGGAACATTGAAGAACAGGTCGCGGACGGTCACCACCGTCCCTCCCGCCAGCGCCGCCTCCTCGCAGCGCAGCAGCTTTCCCCCGGCGACCTCCACTCGCGTTCCGGTGGCTTCCTCCCGGGCCCGGGTTTCCAGCACCAATCGGGAAACAGCCGCGATGGAGGGCAGCGCCTCGCCGCGAAAGCCCAAAGTGGCGATACGGGTCAGGTCCTTGACATCGGCCAGCTTGCTTGTCGCATGCCGCTCGAAAGCGAGCATGGCGTCGTCACGCAGCATGCCGGCGCCGTCATCGGCGACGCGGATTAGCCGCCGCCCGCCCCGCTCCACGTCGATGCGCAACTCGCGGGCGCCGGCATCGAGGGAATTCTCCAGGAGCTCCTTGACGACCGAAGCCGGGCGTTCGACCACTTCGCCGGCGGCAATCTTGTTGGCCACGGCGTCAGGCAGGATGCGGATGCGGCCCACTTCCCCTCATTGTACAGGCCCGGCGCCGGCCCGCCCGGAAGCGTTACTGAACCACTACGCTGCGCTCTTCCAGCAGGCTGCCGGTGACCCGCAGGAGGTTGGTGAGATTCCGCCGGTACTGCGCCGCTTGCGTTACCAGCTCGGACTGGGCGGACGTCAAGTCATTCTGCGCCTGGATCAGGAAGAAGATCGTGGTCACACCGAGGTCGTACTTCTTCTGCTCCGCATCGAGGCGCTTCTGCGAGAACTCGAGCTGCGTCTGCGCCAGCTTCACCCGCGCCTTGCTGCTTTCGAGCTGGCTGACGGCGTTGAGCACCTCCAACCGGATGTCCTGTTGCAAGCTCTGCGCGCGCAGCGAGTTCACTTTCTTGCTGACGAGGGCATCCGCCAGGTTCGCCGCCGCCTGCCGGTCCCGAATCGGCAAGCGAAGCGATAAAGCGAAGCCGTAAGTAGGGAAGTTGAAGCCGAAGATCTGGTCCAGGGCGTCGCCCAGCCCGCCGCGAATAATCCGCGAAAGCCCGCCGGTGCGCCCCTCGGCGAACTCGAACACATTCCCGCCCAACCCCGACGAACTGTAGCTCAGGCTCAGCGACAGATCCGGCCGCAACTGGTTCTTGGCCGAACGGAAGTTCAGGTCGTCGATGTCCAGGTTCTGCAACGCCGCCTTCAAGTCCGGCCGCATGCGGTAGGCCATCTCGACCATCGCCTCAGCGTCGATTTCCTCTTCTTCCGACGGCGGCAGGACCTGCTCTGTCAGCACGATCGGCATGTGCCGCAGGTCGGGGTCCAGATCGGCGCCGATCTGCCGGCGGAGCGCGTCGATGGTCTGCGCCAGGCGGAACCGCGACTGCGTCACGAAGATCTCCGCCGAGGCCTTGTTTTGTTGCGGCTGATAGATGTCCAGCGGTGAGATGGCACCCAGCTCCAGCTCCCGCTCGGCGCGCTTCAACAAGGCCTCATTCAGGCGCAGAGTCTCCTCCGCCACGCGGAGATTTTCCCGCGCTTCGATCACCGCCCAGTAGGCGTTCTCGGCCTGCGCCAGCAGGCGCAGCAAGGCGTCCTGCATGTTGTACCGGCTTTGCTTCAGGCGGCTCTGCGCGACCATCACCTGCAAGCGGTTCACTTCCCGGCCGAAGTTCCGCATCAGCGGCTGCGTGATGGTGAAGTCCACGCTGGCGTTAATCGACGGGTTCACGGTGGCGAACTCGCTGTTGGTGGATCGCTTGTTGCCGCTGAAGCCGGCGCTGTATGTCGTGCCGGTGTCCAGAGTCTGCTGGTAGCTGAAGCTCAGTGGCTGGTTGAGCTGGCTGAGGGTCACAGCACCCTCCAACTCGCTGCTGGTCGGCGACACCGCCCGGGTGCTGCGGAAACTCGTTACTACTGTCGGATCGAAACGGCCCAGCGCCCGGGTGATCGCGTTCCGCGGGGTCTCAATGCTCAGTTTCTGAATCGCAACGTCCGGATTGTTGGCCAGCACCAACTCGAGATAGCCCCGCAGCGACAGCTCCAGGTGTCCGTCGACGACGAAATCCTGCAACCGCGCCGGAGCCATCAGTTCGACCCGGGGCTGGGGAACCGTAAAGTGGGTGCGGAAGTAATTCCTCGTGCCGAAGACCGGCGCCTCCAGCCGGTGCTCGCCGTCCGGCATCGTCTCGGTGTTTCGGAGGTAGTCCTGCCCGCGCAGGGAAAAGACAAGAATAAGCCCTAGCAACAGATAGATTCGCATTGCAACTAACGCTCACTCGTAACGTATGGCTTCGATCGGGTCGAGCTTGGCGGCCTGCACCGCCGGGTAGATGCCGAACAGCAGTCCGATGCCGACGGAGACGCCGAACGCCACAGCGATCGACGTGCCCGTCACCACGGTTGACCAGCCGGCGGCGGCGGCAATCACCCGCGACAGCGTAAAGCCGAAAGCAATCCCGATCAGGCCGCCGAGGATAGAGATCAGCACCGCCTCGGTCAAAAACTGGCGGATGATGTCGGACTGCCGGGCGCCGATGGCCCGGCGAATGCCGATCTCCCGGGTGCGCTCCAGCACCGTGGCCAGCATGATGTTCATGATGCCGATGCCGCCCACCAGCAGCGAGATGCCGGCGATGCAAATCATGACGATGCTGAAGATGAACTGCGTGCGCCGTCGTTGCTCGAGCAACCCGGCCGGCACCGTCACTTGAAAATCGCCCGCGTCCTTGTGCGTCGAGGTCAGGATCGCGTTCACCACATTGGCCGTCTCGATCGAATCGGTGCCGGACTGGACCTTGATGTAGATCCCGTCGATCTCATCTTTGAGATAGCTGTTACTGTCTTCGAACCGCCGCATTACCGTGTTCAGCGGGGCAATGATGAGGTTGTTGCTGCTGGTCACTTCGAGCTCTTTCATCTCGGTGTCCGCTGTCGCCTGCGGCGCCAGGACCCCGATAACCTGAAGCCAGGTCTCGTTCACCTTGACATACTTGCCAACGGCCTCTTCGTAACCCAGCAGGTTGACCTTGGCCGATTGGCCAAGCACGCACACCGGCGCGGACGTGCGGTTATCCTCGTCGTTGAAGAAACGCCCTTCGATCACCTTCAAGCTGTTGATCTCCAGAAACGACGGCTCGACCCCGATGAGCAACGGCGGATCCTGCGCCGTTTTCGGGAGCACCTTTTGCGGCTTGAACCGCTTGCGTGGCGTCAGCGCGTCGATCCCCGTTACGTTTTCCGAAATGGCGCGGAAATCGCGGAAGGTCAGACCCGGCGAAATCGCGCGCCGGGCCTGCAACTCGTTCCGATCCACCGCTTCCCGCGCTTCAACAATGATGTTGTTGACGCCCAGCAGGTCGATATAGCTCATCATTTCCTTTTGAGCGCCGGCGGTGATCGACAGCATGGCCACTACCGCGCCCACACCGAAGATCATGCCGAGCATCGTCAGCAGGCTGCGGAGCTTGTGAGCCAGCAGGCTCGCCAAGCCCATCCACAATTCGGGCACGTAAGAAGATAGCCCCATCATGGCTATTGACCCCTCCTCATGCCGCCAAAGCCGCCCATCGGACTCTCGCCGCCGGGGGCGGGCCGGGCTTGCGGCTGCTGCTTCTGTCCCGGCTTGGCGTACGGATCGGCCAGGGCAACAATCTCGCCTTCCTGGAGCCCCTCGGCGATCACCATCGTGGATTCACTTCGTTTCAGGGGCCGGATCGCGCGCTCCACGAACCGCTCGCCCTCCTTGACGTAGACGATCGGCTTGCCCTCTTTTTCAAACACGGCGTGAATCGGGATGTGGAGAGCGTTGGGAATTCTCTCCACAATGATCTCTACGTCGGCCAGCAACCCTGGCCGCAAGAGGACATCGAGCTGACTGTCCTCCTCGGGTGGCGGCGGAAGTTTCGCTGCGGCGATTTGCTCCTCGGAGAACTGGGCGCCGCCCGGCCGCCCCATGCCGGGGCCACCGCCGAAGCCGGCCGCCGGCGGGCCGCCTTCAGGACCTGGCGCTGCGCCGGGCGCGCCCGGTTCTCCTTGCCCAACTCCCGGGCGTCGCGCTGGAAAGCTGCCGCCGAGCAGCTCTCTGACCTTCTGGAAGACCTGCCGCCTCTCCTCCGGCGACAGCTCCTCCATCTTTTTCCCTTTCAGCTCCTTGTCCAGTGCTTCGCGCACCTTCTTGCGCTGATCCTCCGGCAGGCGGGACAGCATCTGCGTCAACCCTCCGCCCCGCGGCCGGCCGGCTCTTGCTCCACCCTGGCCGCCGGGGCCGCCAGGGCCTTCCCCAGGGCCGGCTTGGCCGGCGCCTGGGCCACCGAACATCCCCTCGCCAAGGCCGCCGGCGGCGCCGAACGCTCCGCCACCGCCAAACACCGCACCTCCGGCGCCGCCCTGCGCGCGCGCGCCACCGCCCATCATGCCCGCCAGCAACATCATCTCCGGACCGCGCGCGCTCTGCACCGGCGCCCGTTTACGATTCTGCTCGGCCGTGGCCAAAACTCGCCGGATTTGCTCTTCGCTGGCTCCCAGCGCGCTCAGCAGTTGCCTCATGTCGATGTCGAAGACCACGTCGAACTTCTTTGCGGGGTCATTGGAATACACGTCCGCGGTCGCCGTCCCGCTGAGGCTCTTGATCTTGCCGCGCAGCTCCTTGTCCGCCAGCGCATCCAGACGGATGATGGCCTCCTGCCCCTCACGCAGGTTCGCCCGGTCCAGCTCGCCGACCCGGGCCACCACCTCCAGCTCGGACAAATCCATGATGTCAACCACCGGCATGCCGGGCCGCAGCTCGTCGCCCTCGCGGATATCCGGCAACTGCATCCCCGAAAAGAAAAAGTAGGTGCGCGCCTGCCGGATAGCCACCAATCCGCTCATCGGCGCCAGCAGTTTGACCTGCCGGAGCCGCTGCTGCTCGCGCTGCATCTCCAGTTCAGCCTTCCGCTGGTTCTCCCGCAGCACCGCCAGCTCGGCCTCCGCCTGCTTCCGGCGCGACTCGATGTCGCTCTTGAGCTTCTCCAGGCGCTGTTTGGCCTCGCGCAGGTTCAGCTCGTTCTTGCGCGCGTCGATTTCGGCCAGAAGCTCGTTGCGCTGCACCTCGAGTTCCGCGCGCCGGACGGCGTAGCGCGCCCGCAGCAGGTCCACATCGTCCTGGTTCTTGCGGATGGCGAGGTCCGCCTCGGCCTTCTTGATCCGCTCGATGATCTGATCCAGCTCGAGCTGCTTTTCCTCCAGCCGCGACAAGACCTCGGCGTCATCAAACTCCACCACCAGGTCGCCCTCACGCGCAAACGCCCCCAGCGGCGCCAGCCTCGTCACCTGAACAGTGCCGAACAGGTTCGGCGCTGTCAGCGTGACCGACCGGACGGCCCGCAACTCGCCCCGGGCAAAGGTGCGCACGACAACGTCCCCGCGCCGCACCCGGGTCGTGGCGACTTCCCGCGGGCGCTCCGGCAACTGCTGAATAAAACGGTAGCCGGCGTAGGCCAGCGCCACCACAATGGCGACGGCCGCGCCACGGATCAAAACTTTCTTCATCAGCTTCATGGGGCATCAGCCTTGCGCGAGCCCCGGCTGCGCAAGGTTCCTACAGCTTCTTCTTGGCTCTCTTGGCGGCCTCGGCCGGATCCTCCAGGGTGACTATCTCGCCCTCCTGCAAACCGCCAAGCACTACCAGATCGGTGTCGTTGCGTTTGCCAACTTCGATTTCGCGGACCTCGAACTGGTCCCCTTTCTGCACGTAGACGGCGGGCTTGCCGTCCCGGATGAAGCTGGCTCGCTCCGGAATCAGAAGCACGTTCGGCAAGCTCTCGATAACGATCTCCGCCGTCGCGCTCATGCCCGGCCGCAGCCGGTCGTCCAGATGTGTGAGCGTCGCCCGGGCGGGGAACGATTTGTCCGTCAAGCTCATGCTGCGGAACTGGACCTGAGCGATCGGGCTAATCCAATCGAGCTCTCCCGTGAACTCCTTATCCGGAATCGCATCCACACGAATGCGGACCGTCTGGCCAAGCTGGACGCGTCCGCGGTCCACCTCGTCCAGGTTCATCTCGATCCGCATCTGTGAGAGGTCGGGAATCTCGGCAATCGCCGCGCCCGTCCAGGCCGTGTCGCCCTCCTTAAAGGGCGGGGGTTTGGAGCCGAATGAGCCGGAGGCGCGGAAGTTGGGGAGCAAATGGACAATCCCGTCAATCGGAGCGGTGATCACCATCTTGGACAGGTAGCCCTTGGCCCGGTTCAGATCCCGCACCGTCTTGTCTTTCTTTTGCTGAAGCCGCTCCAGATCAGCCTCCTGCGCCGTCTCGTGGGAATCGATCACGGTTTTCACCAACTGCAGCTCGCCCTGGGAAACACCCACATCGATACGGTATTTGGCCCCCTCAATCTCCGAGATCACTTCGGCTTTGCTGGCGTCGAGCTTGGCCCGCTCGAGATTGTACTCGGCCGTCATCAGGTTCATTTCGTCCTGCTCGTCGCTGATGGTGTGCGAGGCCTTCATCTGTACGATCTCGCTGTCCACCGTGCGGACGCTGGTCGTCTGTTCCAGCACCACTTGCTCCTGCTGGGCGGAATCGAACTCGATGACGACGTCGCCTTTCTTGACCCGCTGGCCGGACTCAGCCAGCCGCACGATCTGCATGTCAGGGATCTGGGGCGCGGTCAGCACGACCGAGTTGCTGCTGCGGATCTCGCCGCGGGTCTTGACGCTGATGACGAATTCCCCCCGCCGGACGCGCGCCACCGGGACTTCCACCGTTGTCGTCCCTGTGTAGTGGTACGTCGCGTATCCGCCGCCCGCCAGAGCCGCCAGGATGCCGGCCCAGATGGCGATCTTCTTCTTTACCGAGATCTTAGCCTGGCCAATGCGCCGTTTCGGTTTCAGGTCCTTCGACATGGTGATTGATTCCCGTCCTTACATCCCAGCCGTTTTGCCTCGCGGCGGCTCCAAGGCAATCTCGTCGCCCGGCGCCAGTCCCGACCGCACGATCGCCGCCACGTGCGTTTGCAGTCCCAATTCCACCGGCTGCTTCTCCCAGCTCTGACCCCGCCGCGCATACACGTACGTCTCGCCGCCGGCCTCGCGGAAGATCCCGCCCAGAGGCGCGATCACGCCTTGCTCGGCGGGCTCGAGAACAATGTCGGCGCTCACCGACAGGTCCGGAATCACGCGCGGGTCGAGCGCCTCCAGTTTCAACTGCACCGGAACCTCAGTCACGTATTCGCGCCGGAACCGGCTGGCCTTAGCCACGGTGCCGATCGAGTACACTCGCGCCGGCAACTCCAGACCCGGGAAGGCGTCGAATCGCACCCGGGCTTTCATCCCGATCCGGACCTGCTCGACATCCACCTGGTTGACGGTGGCCTCCACCACCATCGAGCTGGTGTCCACCACCTGCATGAACGGTTGTCCGGAGTACAGCTCGTCGCCTTCGCGTACCTGCCCCATCTCACCGCTGCGGAAAGTAGACAGCATCACAACCATGCCGTCGATCGGCGCCCGCACGACAAGCTTCTCGACGTTGGCGTTGGCCCGGCGCAGCTCCAGTTCAGCCTGCTGCACATCCAGTTCACTAGTGCGAATCTCGGACTCGTGAGACGCCAGCACGTATGGGACTTCGAAAAGCAACTGCTTGTATTCGGCCTCGGCTTGTTCGAGCGCCAGCTTCAATCGCTCCGCTTGAATGGCGGACAGTACGGGCGTGGCCCTGATGTCCAGCTTGGCCTTGTCCAGCGCCGCTTTGGCGCCTTTAATCGATTGGTCGTGCGCCTCCTGGTTTACGTCAATGTCGGCCCGAATTTTCCGCAGGTTTGCCTCCTGCATCGCCACCGAAGCTTCGTAGTCGTCCAGGCGGTTCAGCATGTACTGCCGGTCAAACTCCGCGATGATGTCCCCCTTTTTGACCCGCGAGCCGGCCGGTACGACCTTCTGAAGAACCAGATGGAAATCGCCGCGCCGCCGGCCGCCGCCGCTTCCACCGATGGCCGGCGGCCCGGACGAGCCTCCGGACAGGTTCGACGCCGTAGAGCCTAAACCCGAACTCCCCATCGCTGTCTGGCCGGACTGCCCGGACGACGTGCTCACGTTCCCCCCGGAGCGCCCGGACGAACTCCCCAGGCGGCTCGTGCTGGCCTGCAGCCGGGACGAGCCCACCCCGGATACGCCGGCGATGCCGCCGCCGCTGCGGGAGGCCGAGCTGGAACTGGCCACCGTGCCCGTCTGGCTCAACGACGACATGGTGGAGGACGGCGCGATCGAAGACGTCGAGGCCACGTTCACATTACCTGTCACACCGATCGAGCCGCCCGAAGCGCTGGCCCCACGCCGGCTCCGGCTGCCTTCCATCCGCGGGCTAGTGATGTTGACGTAGTTCGAGGCGGCGGTCTTGCCGCTGATCCGCAGTGTCCGCTCCAGTGCGCCCGTTTGAACGATGGCGGTCCTGAGCGCCGCCGCCGGGCCCGCGGCCGTTTCGGTTTTCGGCGCTACCCGGAGCCCCCAGTAAACAACCGCCGCGCCAACTCCCAAGACCGCGATCAGCACGGCAACCAGTTTGCGGCGTTTCGGCTTGGCCGGAGGCGGAAGCGGCGCCGGTCCGAGCGGACCCGGCTGCGGCGCAACCTCCGGGACAGCAATGCTTTTTCTCGGCGCTTGCATGGTTTGGATTACCGTTGCTCCGCGACCCACAAAGGCCGCGCAGTCCTTCAACCTCTAGTAGGTACAGACGATATTTTGTTCCACGAGGTTATGCCGGGGTGGAAGAAATCTCCGCCGGCGCGCCTGGCTGCGCTCCCGCCCGCCGGCTTCTCCCCATCCGCCGCAACTAACTGAGCGGAAAGACGTTAGTGGGCCGGCTCAAGCGTTCATCGCGGCTAGGAATTCGGCGTTGGTACGGGTCTTGCCGAGCTTGTCCAGCAGCAACTCGATCGACTCGACCGCCGACAGCGGGCTGAGCACTTTGCGCAGAACCCAGACCCGGTTCAACTCCTCCGGCGGCAGCAGCAACTCGTCCTTGCGCGTGCCGCTCTTATGGATGTCAATGGCGGGGAACACCCGCTTGTCCACCAGCTTCCGGTCCAGATGGATCTCCATGTTACCCGTGCCTTTGAACTCCTCAAAGATAACATCGTCCATCCGGCTGCCGGTGTCGATCAGCGCTGTCGCCACGATGGTCAGCGATCCGCCCTCTTCGATGTTCCGCGCCGCGCCGAAGAACCGTTTCGGCCGCTGGAGCGCGTTGGAATCCACGCCGCCGGAGAGAACCTTGCCGGACGGCGGCACGACGGTGTTGTAAGCCCGCGCCAGGCGCGTGATCGAGTCCAGCAAGATCACCACGTCGCGCTTGTGCTCCACCAACCGCTTGGCCTTCTCGATCACCATCTCGGCCACTTGCACGTGACGCGAGGCGGGCTCATCGAAGGTCGAGCTGATCACCTCGCCCTTAACCGACCGCTGCATGTCGGTGACTTCCTCGGGCCGCTCGTCGATCAGCAACACGATGAGGGTGATCTCGGGGTGGTTGGTGGTGATCGAATTGGCGATGCTTTGCAGCAGCATCGTCTTGCCGGTGCGCGGCGGCGCCACGATCAGGCCCCGTTGGCCTTTGCCGATGGGCGTCAACATGTCCATCACCCGGCCGGAGTAATTGTCCTTGGTCGTCTCCAGCCGGATCCGCTCCATCGGATACAGGGGCGTAAGGTTGTCGAAAAAGATCTTGTTCCGTGCCTCCTCGGGCGGCTCGAAGTTGATGGCATCGACTTTGATGAGGGCGAAATAGCGCTCGCCTTCCTTCGGCGGCCGGATCTGCCCGGAGATTGTATCGCCGGTGCGCAGGTCGAATCGCCGGATCTGTGACGGCGACACATAAACGTCGTCCGGCCCGGGCAGGTAATTGTATTCTGGCGCCCGCAAGAATCCGAAGCCGTCGGGCAGGCATTCCAGCACGCCCTCGGAAAAGATCAGGCCGCTCTTTTCGGCTTGCGTTTGCAGAATCTTGAAGATCAGCTCCTGCTTTCGCAGCCCGGCCGCCCCGGCGATGCCCAAATCCTTGGCTGTCTGGTGGAGCTTTTGGATGCTCATCTCCTTCAGCACCGCCAAGTCGAGGGTGGCGCCGTTTCGGTTGCCATGCCGCCCTCCCTGTTTCCGGCGTCCCATTTTGGCCGGCGGCGGAGCCGCCTCGGCCGGCTTCTCGGCGTCCTTGACCTCCGGGGCCTCCCCGGAGGCGGTCACCTGGGTTTCGGATCGTTCCGCCGTCTTCGCCTCCTCCACAGGGGTTTCGCCGTTCAGTTCCAATGATTGTTCGCGGTTGTCTGTATCGCTTGCCAAATCCGTTTCACTCCTTGGCCGGTGACGGCCGAAAATTCCACGGGCTCGCTGTCGGGCACCTGCTCCCGAATGGCGTCCAGCCCGCGGCGTCGTTGTTGTTGCGTTCGTAGCTTGTCCATCTTGGTGGCGATCACCAGGTATCGCCGCCCGTGGAACTCGAGCCAATGCTTGAGCTCCAGATCCTTTTCCGTCCAGCCGTGCCGAGCATCCAGCAGCAGGAACGACAACACCAGGTTGCTCCGGCCCAGCAGGTATGCTTCGATGAGCCGCTTCCACTGGCGCTGGGCCGCCGCCGGCACCCGAGCGTAGCCGTAACCCGGCAGGTCGGCAAACAGTAGCCTTCCGCCCACCCGGAAGAAGTTGATCGTCCGGGTGCACCCGGGCGTGGAGCTTGTCCGGGCCAAGCGCCGTTCGCCCACCAGGCAGTTCAGCACGCTGGACTTGCCGACGTTGCTCCGCCCCAGGAAAGCGAACTCCGGCCGGTCTCCCGGAGGAAACCGTTCCGGACGGTCCGCACTGATGATTAACTCTGCTGTCATCGCCGGTCCCCGGACGGCTGATCCCGCGCTCCGCCTCCCGCTTCGACCGGTTCCAGCCGGAAGCCGCAGCAGCGCTTCAGTGCATCATCTCGTCTTCGCTCTGGCTCGCCCGGGCCTGGATCATCTCCAGCGGAGACGGCGGCGGAAGGGCCTCAACGTCAATCTCTCTCTCCAGAGCGATCTTTAGCACCTCATCCATGGATTCCACAAAGTGAAGTTTCATGTCACTCCGGATATTCTCCGGAATGTCCGGCAGATCCTTTTCGTTGTCTCTCGGCAGGATCGCTTCGCGGATTCCGTTGCGGTGCGCCGCCAGCAGCTTCTCTTTCAGCCCCCCGACCGGCAGCACCTTGCCCCGCAGCGTGATCTCTCCGGTCATGGCCACATCGCAGCGCGTGGGAATCTGTGTCAGGGCGCTGCAAATCGCGGTGGCGATCGTAATCCCCGCCGACGGTCCGTCTTTCGGGATTGCCCCCTCCGGTACGTGAACGTGAATATCCAGTTGCCGGTAAAAGTCCCGCGGCAAGCCGAGCGTGTGGGCCCTCGAGCGCACGTAACTCATGGCCGCCTGCGCCGATTCCTGCATCACGTCGCCCAGCTTGCCGGTCATCGTCAGCTTGCCGCGACCTTCCATGATGATGGCTTCCGTCGCCAGAATCTGTCCGCCCACCTCGGTCCAGGCCAGCCCGACCGCCGCACCCACTTCGTTCTTTTTGTCGGCCTGATAGTCCCGAAACTTGTGCGGCCCCAGAAAGCCGGGAATGCTCTCCGCCGTAATGACCGCCTTCGGGGGCTTCTTCTTGGACTTTCCGCTCCGGGCCTCGACCACTTTCCGCGCCACCTTCCGGCAAATATTGCCGATTTCGCGCTCCAGGTTGCGCACCCCGGCCTCGCGCGTGTAATGCTGGATCAGCGTTTGCAGCCCGTCGTCGGCATAGCTCACCTCCTTGTCCGACAAGCCGGTCTGCTTCATCTGCTTCGGCACCAGGAATCGCTTGGCGATCTCCAGCTTCTCCAATTCGGTGTAGCCCGACAGCCGGATCACCTCCATGCGGTCCTGAAGCGCCGGGGGCACCGTATGCAGCACGTTGGCCGTGGCGATGAAAAACACCTGGCTCAGATCGTACTCCACATCCAGGTAATGGTCCATGAACATGTAGTTCTGTTCCGGATCCAGCACCTCCAACAGCGCCGCCGACGGGTCCCCGCGGAAGTCCATCGACATCTTGTCCACTTCGTCCAACATGAAAACCGGGTTCCGCGTCCCGGCTTTCCGCATCATCTGAATGATCTGGCCGGGCAGCGCCCCGATGTAGGTCCGGCGGTGACCCCGGATCTCGGCTTCGTCGCGGACGCCGCCCAGCGACAGCCGCACGAACTTTCGGCCGGTGGCCCGGGCGATCGACATCCCCAGCGATGTCTTACCGACTCCGGGCGGGCCAACGAAGCACAAGATCGAGCCTTTCGGGTTCTTTACCAGGCGGCGCACCGCCAGGAACTCCAAAATGCGCTCCTTGATCTTCTCCAGGCCGTAGTGATCGTTCTCGAGAACCTGCTGGGCGTAGTTGAGGTCGCGAATCTCGCGGGTTCTGTTCTTCCACGGTACGGCCAGCAGCCAATCCAGGTAATTCCGCGAGACAGTCGACTCGGCCGACATGGGCGGCATGTTCTCCAGTCGCTTGAGCTCCGCCATAGCCTTTTCGTAAGCATCCTTGGTCATGCCGGCGGCCTCGATGCGCTTCTTCAGCTCGTCGATCTCGCTCTTCTCGCCGCGGCCCAGCTCCTTCTGGATCGCTTTGATCTTTTCGTTGAGGTAGTACTCCTTCTGCGCCCGCTCCATCTGCCGCTTGACACGGCCCTGGATTGTGCGGTCGACATTGAGCTTTTCGATCTCGATGTCCAGCATCTCCGCCACCCGTGTCAGCCGGTCCACCGGGTCGAAAATCTCCAGCAGCTCCTGCTTTTCCTCGATCGTCAGTTGGAGGTTGGCGCCGATGGTGTCCGCCAGGCGGCTGGGATCGTCCACGCGTACCGCGGCGATCACCGTCTCGTAATTGAGGTTCTGGCTTAGCTTGACGTACTGCTCGAACAGGCTGGTGACGCGGCTGACCAGCGCTTCCAGTTGCGGCCCCGGCTCTATCCGGTAGCGGAACGACCGCACGATGGCCTGAAAGAATCCCTCCTCCTCGGTGACGGAAACGACTTTGCCCCGCTCGATGCCCTCCACCAGCACCTTGATGTTGCCGTCCGGCAGCTTCAGGCTCTGCACGATGTTGGCGATGGTGCCGACGCTGTAAATCTCGTCGGGCCGGGGATCGTCCACCGAGGCGTCGTGCTGGGTCGCCAGGAAGATCTTCTTGTCGCCCACCAGCGACGATTCCAGCGCCCGCACACTCGATTCCCGCCCCACCACGAACGGCGTCATCATGTGGGGGAATATCACCACGTCCCGGATGGGCATCATCGGCAGGCGGCGCGTCTCGGACTTCTCTTTGGAAGTAAGCATGTCGTTGCTTGCGGATAGCTCTTTCGGGTCGCGAACCCCCGCGCCGGCGTTTCTCGTACGCCAGCCGCTTCGAGACGCTTAGCCGGCCTTCTCGAGCAACGCCAGATTGATGTTCCGGCTGAGGACCATCTCCTTGGTGACGATGAACTCGCGCACCTTCTTGTGCGATGGGAGGTAGTACATCAAGTCCAGCATGAGGTCCTCGAGGATCGTGCGCAAGCCCCGCGCCCCGACTTTGCGCTCCATCGCCAGTGTGGCGATGGCCTCCAGCGCATCATCGCTAAATTTCAGTCTAACATTTTCGAATTCGAACAGGCGCTGGTACTGCCGGATGATGGCATTCTTGGGCCGGGTCAGAATCTGAACCAGGGCGTCGCGGTCCAGGTCTTCCAGCACGCCGATCACCGGCAGCCGCCCGATGAACTCCGGAATGAAGCCGGCGCGGATCAGGTCCACCGGCTGCACCTTTTCCAACAGGTTGACGTCCCAGCGGCCGCTGTC